>Ga0208057_1000248_pt1 | contig 19694 bp, 15 predicted proteins | sample DeeseametaMP1649_FD_184183 | JGI IMG/M metagenome (GOLD analysis project Ga0208057, IMG submission 184183) | Marine microbial communities from the Deep Pacific Ocean - MP1649 (SPAdes) | ecosystem: Environmental > Aquatic > Marine > Oceanic | place: North of Tokelau, South Pacific Ocean...
AGCTGAGCGAGCTTTATTTTAAACGCTCTATTGTGTTTTGACATACAAAGACCCCCAATAATTGGAATGTCCAACTAATGGGGGTCACTTCATCAGTGCGGTTTTTTGTATTCTTTTTCGCGGCTGTGCTTAAGCAAGTTCTGCCAAGCAAAGTTCATCGTGAATTTGCTTGCACCACGCTTTAACGCGCGAGTCAGTTAGTTCTGGTTGACGGTCTTCGTCAATACCCAAGCCAACAAAGTGATTGTCGTCAGCCATGCCTTTAGACGCTTCAAAGTCGTAGCCTTCAGTTGACCATTGACCTACTAAAATCGCACCTTTGGCTTCAACGATGTCACGTACCATGCCCATCGCGTCTAGGAAGTACTCTGCATAGTCTTCCTGGTCTCCACAACCAAAAATAGCAACTAGCTTGTCGTTGAAGTCAATTTGCTCTAGTTCAGGAAAGAAATCATCCCAATCGCATTGCGCTTCACCGTAGTACCACGTAGGGATACCAAAGATAAGCAAATCAAATTCAGCGATGTCTTCTTTACTGCTCTTGGCAATGTCTTTAACATCAATTAGCTGTTTACCCAATTCCTTCTGGATCATTTTCGCAACATGTTCGGTATTACCCGTGTCACTTCCGAAAAATAGGCCAACGCTTGCCATATCTAACCTCTATTAATCGTTACTAATTAAACGCCTGTGCTTAGCCAAAACCATTCAATAATGCCCTTCGCAAGAAACCCTAATGCGCCTAAACCTAGCACACCGTACGTTACCACTCGTCCAATAAGTGGCACATCGTTCTTACGCAGTACATCGTGTACAGCAAAACCCATCAACCCAAAAAGGATAGATAAGCCGCCATACAGCATGATGGACTCAATGAGTTCGTAATTTTCTGCAAGCATAGTGTTGTTACTTAAAAAAATCTGGCGCAACTATATCACAGTATATACGCCTGTAAGAGCCTAAAACGTTCAAAAATAGGTAATAATAGTCATTCTCATCTTAAATGATGATGAAAACCCTTCTTTAAGACGATTTATTGAGCGTTCTTTCTACAACGGCGTTAAAGACCGCTGGCTTTTCTGCATGTAACCAGTGGCCAGTACCTTCTATTACATGTGCTTTAGCCTTGGGAAAATAACGCGTTATTTCATCGCGATAGGCTGGCGTAATATAATCAGACTCACTGCCCTTGATGAATAAGGTTACGCCATCAAATGTTTGATTTGTTTGTTCCCAATCAATAATGTGTGAATAACTTGCAATTAATCCATCGACATTAAAACGCCATTTCCAATCGCCATTTTCATCTTGATATAGGCTCTTCAATAAGAATTGTCGAACGCCTGGCTCTTTCACATGTTTAGCCATTTCTTTTTCAGCATCTTTTCTACTTTGAATTGCATCTAAGGGAACGGCCTTGAGTCCATCAAATACGGTTTGGTGGCTATGGTCGTAAGATACTGGTGCAATATCGGCGACAATGAGGTGAGAAACAACGTCGCCGTGGTTTAAGGCTAATCTCATGGCTACTTTGCCGCCTAATGAGTGACCTAAAACCGCGCTTTCTCCAATATTAAGCGATTGCATAATCTCGAACACCCCATTTGCAGCATCGTCGACAGAAAATGAAGATGTCCATGGGGATTCACCGTGGTCAGGTAGATCAATGCTGATCACGTTGTAATTAGACTCAAAGTGGCGCTTAATGCCGGCTAAATTATCGGCATTTCCAAATAGTCCATGAATGAGAATCAGCCAGGGAGAGGTAGAAGCGCATTCCGAAAGTTTGTAGTTCAACTTCACAATATACTTATCCGTTTCTGAACATGCTGTTCAAACAAAATAAGGCCTGTAAAAACAGGCCTTGTTTAATTCACAATTTCAATTAATTAATGGCGTAATCGTCGAGTGACTTACCGCTATCTAGCGCTTCTTTATAAACGCGAGGCATGCGTCCAATACCTGTCCAAAGGTGTTCTTCACCTTTGCTATCAACAAGCTTGTATTTAACCGGACGTTTTTTGCCAACCTTTTTGTTTGTTTCTACATTTAATGCCTGTAGATCTTCAACATTTAAACCCGCTTCTTCCATTTGCTTTTTAATAGCAGCGAGCTTCTCTAATTTTTCTTTCTCAAGCTTTTCTTGTTCTACTAATTTTTCTTTTCTTTTCTCAATTATACCGCTAAGTTTTTCTTGAATTTGTTCAAGTTCTTCAATGCTTAATTCCTTAACAGCACCTTGTAAACGTCTTCCATGGGTTAAAATATCTAAAAAATCGCTCATTAATTAACCTTAATACGTTGTACTTAATTTCTATTGGATAATAAATAAAAGTAGCACAAAAAAAAAGCGAGCCAAGCTCGCTTTTTAAAAATATCCGTTAAATAGCAAATTAATACTTTAAATTACATGTTCGGGTAATTTGGTCCGCCGGCACCTTCCGGAACTACCCATTTAATATTTTGACTTGGGTCTTTTATGTCGCAGGTTTTACAGTGAACACAGTTTTGTGCATTAATTTGGAACCGTTTTTCACCTTCCTCTTCAATTACTTCATATACACCAGCAGGGCAGTAGCGCTGTGCTGGCTCTGCAAATTTAGGTAAATTAACCTGCAAAGGAATAGACGGATCTTTTAATTTTAAGTGGCAAGGCTGGTCTTCTTCGTGATTTGTATTAGATAAAAATACAGAAGACAATTTATCAAAGCTTAACACGCCATCTGGCTTAGGATATGAAATCTCTTTTGCATCTTTCGCTTCTTTAAGCTGTGCGTAGTCTTTATGTTCGTCTTTCATGGTGAAAAACAAATTACCATTAAAGATATTTTGCTCTAGCGTGTTAAATGCGCCACCCCAGAAATTTCCGAGTTTGTGGATAGCGGGGCCAAAGTTACGAGAGCGGAACAATTCGTCGTATAGCCACGATGATTTAAATTTCTCTGTAAAGCTTGTTAACTCTTTTACTGGTGCCTCAGCATTTTCTGAAATGGCTTCAAAAATACTCTCTGCTGCAAGCATGCCCGACTTCATGGCCGTGTGATTACCTTTAATTTTGGCAAAGTTTAGCGTTCCGGCTTCACAGCCGACGAGTAAACCACCTGGGAAGGTCATTTTAGGCAACGAGTTAAACCCACCTTTAGCGATAGCTCTTGCGCCATAAGAGACACGTTTACCGCCTTCAAGGTACTGTTTAAATACGGGGTGGTGCTTTAAACGTTGAAATTCATCAAACGGGCTTAGGTATGGATTGTCGTAGTTTAGGTCTACGATTAGGCCAACGAACACTTGGTTATCTTCAGCGTGGTATAAATAACTACCGCCTGTTGCATCGTCAAGTGGCCAGCCTGCACTGTGAACCACAAGCCCTGGCTGGTGCTTGGATGGGTCTATATCCCAAATCTCTTTAAAGCCAATAGCATAATGTTGCGGTGAACTGTCTTCGTCCAGCTTAAAGTGCGAAATGAGCTCTTTTCCTAAGTGACCGCGACAGCCTTCTGCAAACACTGTGTATTTAGCGCGTAGTTCCATACCTGGCATGTAGCCGTCTTTAGGTTCGCCGTTTTCACCCACGCCCATGTCGCCGGTAAGTACACCGCCAACACTGCCATCTTCATTGTAAATGACTTCAGAGGCCGCAAAGCCAGGGAATACTTCAACACCTAGTTGTTCAGCTTGTTCTGCCAACCAGCGACACACATTACCCATAGACACAATATAGTTGCCATCGTTGTGCATGGTTTTCGGAGTAATAGCGTTAGGTAACTTTTTCGCTGAAGTCTCATCATTAAGTAGGTAAATGTGGTCTTCAGTTACTGGTGTATTGAGAGGTGCACCTTTTTCTTTCCAATCAGGGAAAAGTTCGTTTAGTGAGCGCGGCTCAAACACGGCACCAGAAAGAATGTGTGCACCTACCTCGGAGCCTTTTTCGACCACACAAACCATTAGCTCTTGGTCTTTTTCATTTGCAAGCTGCATAAGCTTACAAGCCGTTGATAATCCAGCTGGGCCGGCACCGACGATGACTACGTCAAACTCCATCGATTCTCGTTCCACGGGAGGCTCCTTATGTTTGTATTTTTATAATGCACTATTGATGAAACAAATAATGCTTTGTGTCAAAAACATGTAAATTAATTGTCGTTTTGCAAGGTAATGCAGGTTGACGTTTACGTCAACAGTAAGTACATTGCAAAGCAGTTTACGTTAACGTTAACTGGCAGTGTATTATAACTGCTCGTAAACGTGGTGTTAACGGCGTTTTAAGGCTAGCCTTTAAAAAACGTACGTTCCACGGATTCTTTTTTAACGTAGAGCACATTGTTAAAGTTTCAAAAAGCGTGGTGAAGTAATACGTTTTTAATTATTAATAGTTAATTATTAATGAAACGTAATAGACACCGACGAACTCAACAATTGAGGTAAATATGAAAATACTCGTACCGGTCAAACGCGCGATCGACTACAACGTTAAGGTAAGAGTGAAGGCCGATGAGTCTGGCGTAGATCTTACCAACGCAAAAATGGCCATTAACCCTTTTTGCGAAATTGCTGTTGAAGAAGCCGTTCGATTAAAAGAAAAAGGTGTGGCCACTGAAATCGTTGTTGTTTCAATTGGTGATAAGAGCTGCCAAGAACAAATACGTACAGCATTAGCCCTAGGTGCTGACCGTGGTATTCAAATCGATACCGACCAAAATCTTGATTCACTTCAAGTGGCAAAGCTGTTATCTAAAGTAGTTGAAGAAGAGCAACCACAGCTTGTTATTCTTGGTAAGCAGAGTATCGACTCTGACAATAACCAAACAGGACAGATGCTTGCAGCACTTACTGGTATGCCGCAGGGGACTTTTGCGTCAGAAGTCGTTGTTGACGGCGAAAAAGTAAATGTAACCCGTGAAATTGACGGCGGTCTTCAAACTGTTGCACTTTCGCTTCCAGCGGTAGTAACCACAGATCTTCGCTTGAACGAGCCGCGTTATGCATCGCTTCCTAATATCATGAAAGCAAAACGCAAACCGTTAGACGTTAAAGCGGCAGCGGATTTTGGTGTTTCACTTGACTCAAACGTTAAGGTGCTAAAAGTGACGCCTCCGCCTCAGCGCGAGGGTGGCATTAAAGTGGCAGATGTTGCTGAGTTGGTAGACAAGTTAAAAAATGAAGCAAAGGTGATCTCATGAGCGTACTCGTATATGCAGAACACGATAATGCAAGCTTAAAGACTGAAACGCATAAGCTTGTGAATGCCGCGCAAAAAATGGGTGGCGATATTCACGTGCTAGTCGCAGGTGAAGGTTGCCAAGCAGTAGCTGAAGCTGCGGCGCAAATTGAAGGTGTTGCAAAAGTACTTGTTGCTGACAATGCTGCTTACAAGCATCAGCTTGCCGAGAATACGGCTGATCTAGTAGTAGAACTTGCTGCTGACTATAGCCATGTTGTTGCTGCTGCAACCACGACAGGTAAGAACTTCATGCCTCGCGTAGCGGCATTATTAGACGTAGCGCAAATCTCTGACATTATCGGCGTAGAAAGCGAAGATACCTTTGTTCGTCCAATCTATGCAGGAAATGCCATTGCTACTGTTCAATCATCTGACGCGAAGAAGGTAATTACAGTTCGTGCCGCATCGTTCGATGCAGCTTCAACAGGCGGCAGCGCAGAAGTTGCAGCAGTGGACGTTGTAAAAGGCAGTGATAAGTCTGATTTCGTATCGGCAGAGCTGACTGAGTCTGAGCGACCTGAATTAACCGCAGCAGAAGTGGTAATTTCAGGTGGCCGTGGTATGCAAAACGGTGACAACTTCAAGCTTCTTGAGGGCATTGCTGACAAGCTAGGTGCTGCTATTGGTGCATCACGCGCCGCAGTAGATGCTGGGTTCGTTCCGAATGATATGCAGGTAGGTCAAACAGGTAAAATTGTTGCGCCTCAGCTATATATTGCTGTAGGTATCTCGGGCGCTATTCAGCACCTTGCAGGTATGAAAGATTCTAAAGTCATTGTTGCTATCAACAAAGATGAAGAAGCGCCAATCTTCCAGGTTGCTGACTACGGGTTAGTAGGCGACTTGTTTGATGTACTTCCAGAGCTGGAAAGTTCGTTGTAAATCGAATTTTAAGGTTTAGCAAAATGAAGATAAAGGCTGCGTATACGCAGCCTTTTTTGTAGGGAATCGTTATAAAATACCTAGAGTAGTTACGGGTATGTTTTTTAATGGAACAATAATTTAAACGCGCACCACTGAGTTGTCTTCTATGCTCACAGGTGAGGGAATATAAGCATCTGCTTCCCAATCGTTTTCCCATTTTTCACCATCGATGAGATAGCGAAACTGGTACTCGTGATCCTTCTCTAAATCCACCGTTAACGTGAAGTCTCCACTTTTCAGTTTCTTCATCGTTAGTGGCTGTGATTTCCAGTCAGTAAAGTCACCACACAACGCTGCTTCTTTGGCGTCTTGCGCCGCTTCCGCATTTAGTCGAAATGTCACTTTGCACAGAGGTTTTGATTTAAGGTATTGTTTCTTAAGACTCATAATGTGTTTTCCCTTCAACGTAGCGAAATCATTCCCGAGGCTACTTCGCATTAAAGACTAAGCTCAAATAACAACCGCCGGTTAACTCATAACCAATGAGTGATTAAATAATCAACGAAAATCTGATAATTATCAATCTTACTTTGTATTCTTTTGATAATTTTTTATATTAGGGCGGCTGATTTTTATGTGTATTTTAAAAACAATTAACAGACACAAAATTTAACAATCTTAAGTGGGCACAATAACCACAAATCAGTACACTAGTGTTGAAACAATAATAATAGATTTTCGTGGGTTATCAGGTGGTATGTGAAAGTGCAATACATCGTTGCGTCCGTTTCACTCGCGTGGATTTCCTTCGTTCCTAGGGATAGTAAATGAAAAACTCCATCTTGATGAAAAGTGGCATTCCACTAATCATAGTTTTGGTCGCGTTTATCGCCGCGACAGTCATGATCAAATCACGTAAGCCACCAGAGCAAGTACCCGTGGAAATTCCAGCTTTTTTGGTTGAAGCGAAAGAAGCAACAGCAGAGGCCGTGAGCTTTATCGTAAAATCTCAGGGTAACGTTGTTCCACGAAATAAAACTGCGTTAAGTGCGCAGGTCAGTGGCCAAGTAGTGAGTTTGTCTGATGTATTTATAGCTGGCGGTACATTCAAAAAAGGGGATGTGCTGGCAACACTTGAACAAGATGATTATCGCACGGATCTTAAGCTTGCAGAGGCTGAATTAGCTCAAGCGCAAGCAGCGCTTCAAGAAGAAATAGCTCGCGGCAAAGTAGCAGAGCAAGAATGGCGATCGGTGAGTAGCGTTGCACCGCCTGAGTTGGGTTTACGTAAGCCGCAACTGGCAAAAGAACAAGCAAACGTTAAAGCTGCAGAAGCCAAACTAGAGCGTGCAAAACGCAACTTAGCAAGAACGCAAATTACAGCCCCTTATAATGGCATCGTGGTTGAACGTAATATTGACCTGGGTCAGTTTGTATCAATGGGCGCAGTACTTGGTACAGTGTACTCCACCGATACTGCAGAAGTCAGGCTGCCTATTACTGACAGCGATTTAATGTTTATCAATATTGCCGGACAGTCCAATGACGGCGCTCCGGTTTCGTTAACGGCCTCTGTGGGCGGTGTGAAACGTACTTGGGAAGGTAAACTGGTGCGTTCAGAAGGTATTTTAGATACAGGCAGCCGAGTAGTATATGCCATTGTGGAAGTACAAGATCCTTACAATCTGAAATCTTCACACAATGCCCCCCTTCGTTTTGGTCAGTTTGTAGAGGCAGAAATCACGTCTCGTCAGAATGAAGAATTGGTGGTGTTGCCTCGTAGCATTTTACGTTTAGACAATACCGTACTGACTGTTAACGATAATCGTGAGATTGAAATAAAGCCTGTTGAGGTTGCGCGTACAACCGCTAAAGAAGTGTTTATTCGTTCTGGCATTGAGCATGGAAGCCTGGTAGTGAGAAGTGCCGTACCAAACCCGTATAATGGCATGAAGGTTCGTCTACCAGGTGATGAGCCAGTGCTATCTGATGCCGCTGAATCGGATGCTAGCGAAGATAACGATAAAGTAGAGAGCACGTCCACCGAAGGTGAAAGCGAATGAGCCGTATTGATACCAATAAAGGGCTTATTGCCTGGTTCGCGCGTAACAGCGTAGCTGCAAATCTTCTGATGTGGTTGCTTGTAGTTGGCGGATTATTTGGTGCCTTCAGTATTCAGAAGCAAGTATTTCCCAATTTCGAGATAGACGTTATTAACGTTCGCGTACCGTATTTGGGGGCCGCACCACAAGAAGTAGAAGAGGGCGTACTGCTTAAAATTGAAGAGTCAATTAAAGACTTAGAGGGTATTAAGCAGCTTAATTCCACAGCCGTTGAAGGTATGGGTACGGTAAGTATTCAGGTGGAAGAAGACTATGATGTTCAATCTTTACTTGATGAAGTAAAAGTACAAGTTGACGCTATTCCGAGCTTCCCCGCAGACACTGAAAAGCCCGTTATTTACCGTCAAAAAATACAACAAGACGTAATTTGGCTCTCGGTTTACGGCGACGCGTCTGAACGGGAGTTAAAAGAGTTTGCCAAAGATTTGCGCGACGACATTGCTAACCTACCTGGTATTTCAAGTGTTCAAGTTGTTGGGGCAAGGGATTATGAGATTTCCGTTGAGCTTTCGGAAGTCGATTTGCAAAAATACAACCTTACATTCGCCGATGTCGTTGCGCGTTTAAGTCAAACCAGCGTCGACTTACCTGGCGGCTCAATTCGCACTGAAAATGGCGATATTCTGCTTAGAACGAAAGGGCAAGCCTATACGGGCTGGGATTTCTCGCAGATTGTTTTAGTAACAAACAGTAACGGCACGCGCGTGACATTAGGTGATGTGGCGTATATCAACGATGGTTTTATTGAAAATAACCAATATGCGCTATTCGACGATAAACCCGCTGTTAGTTTGCGAGTGCGTGCGGTAGGTGATCAAAACGCATTAGAAATCTCTGAGCAAGTTAATACCTATATTGAGAGTCAGAAATCGGAATTTCCGGCGCATATAACAGCTGATACGTGGGGCGACAGTTCGTTCTACTTAGCTGACCGACTTAACATGATGCTGGAAAACATGTTCTTCGGCGCGCTTCTGGTTTTCTTGGTACTTTCTTTGTTTTTAAAAATTAAGCTCGCGTTTTGGGTCATTGTGGGCTTGCCGGTTTGTTTTCTTGGCACCTTGTTAGTTATGCCGCTAGATATGGTTGGTGTGTCTATCAACATGCTTAGCCTGTTCGCGTTTATTCTTGTGCTGGGTATTGTGGTTGACGACGCCATTATCATGGGGGAATCTGCGTATTCTGAAATAGACAAAAAAGGCCATAGCGCTGAAAACGTGATAGCGGGCGTCAAAAAGGTCGCTATGCCAGCGACATTTGGCGTGTTGACAACCATTGCAGCATTCTCGCCCATGCTGATGGTATCTGGGCCGTTTGGAATTATTTGGAAAACCATCGGTATGGTGGTTATCGTGTGCCTTATTTTCTCGCTCATTGAGTCCAAACTAATATTGCCGGCTCACTTGGTGCACATGAAGCTTAAGCCATACGATCCTGAAAAGGCGAACAGATTTCAAAAGTTCCGAGATTTCTTCAGCGAAGGTATTAAGACGTTTATAAACAATAAATACGCGCCATTTTTGGCTACAGCTGTACGAAATCGCTACACCACGGTTGCTGTGTTTATGGCTATGCTGATCCTCACAGTAGGCCTGTTCGGTGGTGGTATTGTACGTTTTGTATTTTTCCCGAATATTCCTAGCGATTTTATGATTGCAAGTTTCGAGCTTGAGCCAGGCTCATCGCTTGAACAGCGTGATAATGTACTGACTACGCTTCGCGAGGCCATGCACCGCATGGACGACAAAGTAGCTGAAGAGTCGGGTGAAAACGTTATAAAGCACGCCATTGCCTTTGATAACGGCAACCTTGGGGGAGAGATTTTCGCAGAGCTTACCAAAGGTGAAACGCGTACGCTGACAGACTTTGAAATTCAAGACATGTGGCGTCAAGAGTTACCAGAAATCCCAGGTGTTAAGTCGTTTAATATTAGCTCTCCGGGGGGGCCTGGTGGTGGTTCAGACCTGAGCTTTGAATTTAGCTCAAGCGATATTAAGGCCCTTCGTTCGATAAGTGATGAACTTAAAGAAGCGTTGGATAAATACGAAGGTGTTACCGACATTAACGACACCTTCTCAGGCGGAAGCGAAGAAATTCAACTCGCGCTGAAACCTCAGGCTGATGCGCTAGGTATTTCTTTGCGTGATTTAGGTCAGCAGGTTCGCTTTGGTTTCTATGGTGCGGAAGTTCAGCGTATCCAGCGTGACGATGAAGAAATCAAAGTAATGGTGCGTTATCCGAAAACGGAACGTAGCTCTATAGAGCACCTTGAAAACATGCGTATCCGCGCGCCAAATGGACAAGAAATTCCATTTGAGCAGGTGGCGACATTTACAGTTGGTCAGGGCTTTGATTCAATTATTCGTGTCGATGGTAAACGCTCGGTAACCGTAACTGGTGCAGTGGATAAAGCGTTGCTTGACCCGTCAGAAGTAACCAATGATGTGATTGAAAATTTGATGCCGGATCTACTAGCGCGGTATCCCAAGGTGGACTTCCAGCTTCAAGGTAACTCGAAAGAGCAGGCTGACGCTATGATCAGCCTAATGCAGGGGCTTCTATTTGCGCTCTTTGCCATTTACACCTTGCTTGCTATTCCGCTTAAATCGTACAGCCAGCCGTTTATTATTATGTCGGTTATACCTTTTGGTATCGTAGGCGCCATTGTGGGGCATTTGGTGTTAGGTATGGCGGTAAGCGTACTTTCTATCTGCGGTATAATTGCGTTGTCTGGGGTTGTAGTTAACGACAGCTTGATCATGGTGGATTTCGTTAACCGTGCGCGCAAAGAAGGCATGTCGCTAATGGATGCTGCTATTAGCGCAGGTACTCAGCGTTTCAGAGCAATTATCCTCACCTCACTAACAACGTTTATGGGGCTTATGCCAATTGTTTTTGAGCGCAGTTTACAGGCTCAAGTTGTGATCCCAATGGCTATTTCATTGGCCTTCGGTATTTTGTTCGCCACGGTGATCACCTTGCTGCTTGTCCCAGCGCTGTACCTTATTTTAAATGACCTTAAAAGCGTGTTTAAAGGTCGAAAACATACGCAAGTTACGACAGAAAGCTAAATAGAAAATGCCGGTTGAAACCGGCATTTTTCGTTTAAGGAATAAAAATGAAGAAAAATCTAATATACGCTGCCATAGTAGCGGCATCAGCAGGTTTAACCTTGGCGTGTACAAGCTCGTATACCGAATCTACTAGTTCAGTGCAAGGTGAATCACAAAGTGGCGGCATGCCAAAAGTGTCCGACTATCCAGAAACCAAAACTGTGACTCAGCAAGACAACTATCATGGCACTGTAGTGAGCGACCCATACCGCTGGCTAGAAGAAGAAAAGAGCGAAGAGGTAAGTGCTTGGGTTGAGTCTCAAAACACCCTTGCTCGTCCTTACCTGGCTGAATTGCCCTCTAGAGAAAGATACAAAGAACGTCTAACAGCGCTGTGGGACTACGAAAAATACTCAACACCATATATGGTAAACGGCAAGCTGTTTTATTCTTATAACGACGGCTTGCAAAACCAATATGTGCTTTATATGGCTGACGGCGTTAACGGTGAGCCCGAAGTACTGATTGACCCAAATACATTGAGTGAAGATGGCACAGTGTCTATGGCGTCAACTGAACTAAGCCCTAAAGCCTCGTTCTTGGCCTACATGCTTTCTGACGGTGGTACAGACTGGAAAACTATTCACGTTCGTGACACCAGTAAGAAGTCGGATTTAACTGACACTATTAAAGGCATTAAGTTTTCAAATATCGCGTGGTTGCCCGATGAAAGCGGCTTTTTCTATTCACGTTACCCCCAAAATGAAGCTGGTAAGTATGATGATAGCCAAACCGTATCTATCTATTTTCACGCAATAGGTACAGCGCAAAGTGAAGACAAAAAGGTTTTTGCGTTTGACAATAAACCTACATGGAACCCTTATCCTTCGGTTGTTCAAGATGGCAAAACACTGCTCATTTCTGTGTTCGAGGGATATCAGGCGAATGGTGTTTATGCTAAATCGCTGGTAAATGATAACAGTGAGCTCGTTCCGGTTTTCGACAAATGGGATGGCCGTTACGACCTAATTGGCGAGCATGACGACGAGTTATTTTTCACATCTACAGCAAATGCCCCTACAGGTAAGGTTATTAAGGTTGATTTCGATGGTGGCGTTAAAGCAACGGAAACCGTAATTGAAAGTACATCTGATACCTTGTCGAGCGTTTCACTATTGGGTGAAAAACTTTTTGCTCAGTATCTAAAAGATGTAAAAGGGCAGGTAAGTGTATTTGATTTAAACGGCGAGAAAATAGATGAAATTGCGTTTACTGATATTGGAAGTGTAAGCGGGTTTTACGGAAGCAAAAATGCCGATACAACGTTCTATAGACTTACGGGATTCACAAATCCTGGCCAAGTATTTGCGTACGACGTAAAAAGCGGCGAGTCATCATTATTTAAATCCATCGATACAGGTGTTAATTATGATGATTACGAAACAAAGCAAATTTTTTACACCAGTAAAGATGGAACAAAAGTTCCCATGTTTATCGTGCATAAAAAAGGCTTGAAGCTAGATGGAAATAATAAAACGTTACTGTACGGGTATGGTGGTTTTAATATTTCACTGCTGCCCCGCTATTCAGTATCACGCATGGTATGGGTAGAGCAGGGCAATGTACTGGCCATAGCTAACTTACGTGGTGGTGGTGAGTATGGGCAACAGTGGCACAAGGCTGGGACTAAGTTAGATAAGCAAAACGTATTTGATGACTTTATCGCAGCGGGCGAGTATTTGGTTGAAAGTGGCTACACCACGCCTGAGAAAATGGGTATTCAAGGTGGGTCGAATGGCGGTTTGCTTGTTGGTGCGACCTTAACACAGCGCCCGGATCTCTTCTCTGCTGCCTTACCTGCAGTCGGCGTGTTAGATATGCTTCGCTATCACACACCTAGTGCAAATGCGCGAGCATGGTCCTCTGATTATGGGGTAAGTGAAAACAAAGACGAATTTGAAGCGCTTTATGCTTATTCGCCACTTCACAACACTAAGCCGGGCACGTGCTACCCAGCTACATTAGTTACTACAGGTGATCACGATGACCGTGTTGTGCCGTGGCATAGCTATAAATTTGCAGCTCAACTACAGGCTGACCAAAGCTGCGATAACCCAATTCTACTTCGTGTTGAAACTCGAGCTGGTCACGGTGCGGGTACGCCAACGTGGATGCAAATAGAAGGGTATGCCGACCAGTGGGCCTTTTTGGAATCCGCTCTCAACTAGCGCATATATACTGCTATTAAATAGAAGCCGCTTTAAAAAGCGGCTTTTTTGTTTGCATTTTAAATAAATGGACATATACTGTATAAATATCAGTATGGTTTATTTTGAGTCTTATCTTGGTTCGCTAAAGAGCGCAACGTTTAGGAGATAGTTATGCAAACAGGCATTAAAGCGGTTGATCAGCTTATTTCAAAACACGGCATTATGGCAGAATTCGGATCAGACACGTTTCAACGCCGTAGCCGCTTGACTGGGGGCGACGAGCGCGCAAATGGGTTGCCTTTCTGTATGTATCAAAAGGTGGCACATGCCCCTTTGTCTCATCAATTTACCGTGCATCACTTTTATATGCCGGGTAATAAGGGGAAATTAGCGAGCTTTTTGTTTAATGAAAAAGGGCAGTTAATTGAGCAGGTCTACTACCAGAAAGTTGCCCGCTGGGTGGAAGTGTGCAGAAAATTACAGCAGCTAGTACAAATGCCTACGTCTGATATTCATATGGCGGCGTAACAGGCACAAAAAAGCGGTAACGTTGTTCAACGTTACCGCCTATTTACGCAATCGGTAGATAGCTCGAATGAATAGAACTAACTACTTATCTTTGCTTAGAAGTAAGTGTATTTAAACTCAACACCCCAAATACGAGGTTCGTTTACGATACCCGTTAAGTTTGCAAAGTCGATTGCACCTTTAACGTTGTCTTCGTCTGTTATGTTACGACCGAATAGCGCTACCGTGTAGTTGTGCGCAAAGTTCTCATAACCAATGCGTAGACCGCCTTCGAAATTGTCGTCTGTAGTAAACTCAACCGCTTCATATAGGAAGATGTTGGTTTCACCTTGGAACGCCCAATCAGTAAACACGAAGAACTCACCGTCATCACCCATAGGGATAGTGTAACGTGCAGTGAAGTTAAAGATTGATTCAGGTGCTTGCGGGAAAGGGTTTCCGTCAATGATTGCATTGAATCCATCTGGGCGCTCATCAGTTACTGTACAGTAGCCAGTGAAGCCATCAGATGCGCTTGTACCACAAGGTGCAACCGTTAGAGAATCATCTTTGATTTCAGTGTGGTTGTAGCTGTAGCCAGCAGTAAAGGTAAGTTCGTCAGTCGCTAGCCATTGAGCGTCTACTTCAAAACCATAAGCTTCACCTTCGTCAGCATTCACTAGCGCAGTAAAGTTGTTACCACCACCAATGGCCGAGAACTGCATGTCATCAACGGTATAGTAGAACGCAGCAGCGTTTAGACGTAGCGTGTCGTCGAATAGGTCTGACTTAATACCCACTTCAAAAGAGTTGATCGTTTCTGCGTCTGCAACTGAAGGTGCACCTTCAAATGCGACGTCACGACCTTGGATAGTTTGCGCTCTGAAACCATTAGCATAGCGAGCAAAAACAGACATGTCGTCAGTTACACGGTAGTTTGCACTTAGTTCAAAGCTTGTTTGACCGTCATCTACGTTGATGTCTTCGTAATCCTGAACGGCAGCAATACCTAGAACAACGGCAAAGCCGTCAACGTTCTGTTCGCCAACCACAAGAGACTTCTTGTCGTGAGTGTAACGGATACCACCAGTAACGTTTAGCTTGTCGTTAACTTGGTAAGATGACTGACCGAATACCGCCCATGTTTGGTTTTCATGGAATACCGTAGTCGCGCCAAAGAAACCGTCGATGCTGGTTACGTTGAACGATGCATCGTAATAGAAAGCACCTACTTGCCAGTTCATTGGGTCGCTGGTGTTGCTTGCTAAACGAAATTCTTGCGTGTACTGCTCTAGATCGTCAAGGTTATCTTGAGTTACAAAGTTTTGTGAAGCAATCGCGTCGCCGTCGATGTCGCCAAGGCTTGAACCTTCAGCGGTTTCAATTGCAGAGATTGAAGTAAAGGTTACATCGTCCATGTCGTATTCTAATTTAAGTGATGCACCTAAACCTTCGTAAGACTGTGGGTTGTTATCTGTACCGTTACCTTCTAGATCGCCATCGTAGCTTACTGTTTCGCGGTCGTAGCTATCGTTAAGGTCATTGCTGCCTTTATTAAAAACGTTTCCACGGAAAATTGAAGCAGTACCGTCTAAGTCGCGGCCGTGTACGTTGAGAAGTGCAGAGAAGTCCGCTGATGGCTCCCATAGAAGCTGTAAGCGCCATGCTTTTTCGTCGAAGCCGCCTAATGCGTCGTTTTGACCTGTTGCTGCGTTGTCGATGTAATCATCACGCTCTTGTGACAATACCGAAAGACGGGCAGAAAGTTCGTCAGTAAGACCGCCGCTAACAGCGCCTTCGAAGTTCATTGTACCGTATGAACCGAAGCCTGCTTTCGCGTAACCTTCAACGTCTTGGGTTGGTTTTACTGTATCAAATTTGATGATACCAGCAGTGGTGTTACGACCAAATAGTGTACCTTGTGGACCACGAAGTACTTCAACTTGCTGAACGTCGAAAAGCGGGAAGCTTTTAAGTACCACGTTTTCCATTACCACTTCGTCCATGATAATAGAAACAGGTTGTGATGCAGCAAGGTCGAAGTCGGTGTTACCTAGACCACGAATATAAAAACGCGGTGCAACACGACCATTTGATGACTCAGCATAAAGACCAGGTACGCGAACCGCTAGAGCAAGAATATCTTCACCGCCAGAGAATAGGCTTTCGAATTTCTCACCGCTTAGCGTCGCAACAGAAATAGGTACTTCCTGAATTGACTGAGTACGCTTTTGCGCAGTAACGGTAATCTGTTCAAGTGAGGCTTCTTTTTTTTCTGTCGTCGCGGCCTCTTGTGCAAGAACTGAAGAGCTGAACGCAGCACTAACGGCTAACGCTAGTGTGGCGATTTTGTGTGTTCTCATGTTTCCACCAAGATGATTTTAAATTTATACTTTTGTAGTGTTTTTAGCACAAAAAATAACAATCTATGCTTGGCGCTGCATTTTACACAAACTTTTACATAAAAACTTCAAATTTGTGCAAACCAAGGCGTTTTTCATCGAAAATGCACAATATTAGTTAGATTGAATATAACTAAAAAGCCTGTGTGCACAGGCATGGAACATCAAACTTGATAGAGAGATATTTTTTGGTGCAAGTAGTCTACTAACCATCTAAATCAAATTAGCCTCGCTTGAATTTCGCTCTGTATTGAGAAGGTGATAAACCAGTCGTTTTTTTAAATAGTCGAGTAAAAGAGCTAAGGTCTTCATAGCCTACAGCGCTAATCACGCTCTCTAAGGGCATACTGGAGGTTTCTAAGAGCTTTCTCGCGTGCTCAATGCGCAGCGACTGTAAATACTGACCTGGTGTAATATCACACGCGTTTTTAAATCGGCGTACAAGTGTGCGTTCGGTCATATTATGCCGTAGCGCTAGTTCGCTTAGCGTACATTTATTTTGTACGTTCTTTTCCAGAAAAGACTGTACCGCTTTAATGTCCTTGTCTGAGTGAAATCGTCGCTGACGACTGCTGGCATAAATAGTTTGGCTTGTTCTGGACACATCCAAAACGTGGGATTTTGCCGTATCGCTCGCAATCTGATGACCACAGTAGCGTTCTATCAACAAGATAGATAAATCAATCCACGCCATGCCGCCGCCTGCACAAAACACCGTATCGTCTTCAGTAACCATTTTCTCGGGTTGTAAGTTTACGGTAGGGTACATGGCCTTAAATTTATCTGCATATCCCCAATGTGTAGTGGCAATTTTATTATCCAATAATTCGGATTGGGCCAAAAGGAAAGTACCGGTGCAATTGGCGGCAATGTCGGCCCCCATTTTCTGAAGACGCCTTATATGTACAAGCAGAGGCGCTGTGCTTTCTAGCACTTCATCAATATCGCCACCAATGGTGGGAATTAACAAGACATCAGTCTGTGAGACTTCTTCGATGGCGATATTGGGCTGTAGAACAACTTGATTAGAGCAAAGAATAGGCTGCCCATGGTGACTGGCCAACTGTACTTTAAACTGAGGGTTGGTTGGTAAGTTGTGTATTCGCTGCCAACTAATACCTGCGAAAGCAAATACATCGAGGGCTCCTGTAATGGCAGATGCCAAGGCTTGGTTAAAGCCGAGTACGGTAACGGTGAACTTCGTGTCATTCATAAAAATAATTCGAGTTATAAAATAAGATAAAACTCAGTGATTGTTGGCGTGATTGACCATTATTGTGTCATTAATGACAATGATGGCACGATAACGAATATGACACAATGTGTTAACAAGTTTTCGTAGAGGACAGGACACCATGGCCGATCAACTTATTCCCCGCCGTGAAATGCAATTTCAGCTGTACGAAGTATTAAACACCGCAGCCTTATGTGAAAAAGCTCGCTTCGAAGAGCACAATGTAGAAACCTTCAACGCTGTTATTGATATGGCCGAGAAGATGGCAGAAGAGTTATTTCTTCCTCATAATGCCGTTGCTGATAAAAACGAGCCTACATTCGATGGCACTAAAGTCTCTATGATTGACGACGTAAAAGTGGCCTTCGATACTTATAGAGAATCGGGCTTTATCGCGGGTCACTTCGATTTTGAAGATGGCGGTATGCAGCTTCCTGTTACCGTGATGAATGCCTGCGCGGGCTATTTTTTAGCGGCAAACCCATCTTCAACCGCTTACCCTTTCTTAACTGCGGCGGCCGCCAATGTCATTAAACACTTTGCCTCCGAAGATATCAAAGGTGCGTTTCTATCAAAAATGCTAGCGGGTGACTTCACTGGAACCATGGCACTTACCGAGCCCCATGCCGGTTCGTCACTTGCTGATATTCGTACATCAGCAAGGCCGCAAGATGATGGTACGTACCGAATCAAAGGCAGCAAGATTTATATCTCAGGTGGTGAGCATGAGCTTTCTGACAACATCGTACATTTGGTGTTGGCGAAAATTCCAGGTGGTCCAGCTGGTGTAAAAGGCATTTCCTTATTTGCTGTACCTAAATACCGTCTCGACGCTGACGGCAATCCAGATGTGCGCAACGATGTAACCCTTGCTGGTCTTATCCATAAAATGGGCTACCGAGGTACAACTTCAACCGCACTAACCTTTGGCGAAAATGGTGACTGTCACGGCTATCTGATTGGCGAGCCGCACCAGGGTTTGCGCTACATGTTCATGATGATGAACGAAGCACGCATTGGCGTGGGCTATGGTGCTGCCATGATAGGGTATCGCGGGTATCGTTACTCACTAGAATACGCAAAAGATCGTACCCAAGGTCGCGCTGCGCCTAATCTTGCGCCAGAAGACGAGCCTACACCTATTATCAATCACGGTGACGTGCGACGTATGTTGCTAGCGCAAAAGGCCTACTGTGAAGGCGGTATGTCCCTCTGCTTGTACGGCAGCATGCTCATCGATGAGATGGAAACGGAAACTGACAGCGAAAAACGTACCGAACTTTCTCAGCTTTTAGATCTTTTAACACCCGTGTTCAAAGCATGGCCTTCAGAGTTTGGCCCTAAAGCCAACGATTTGGCAATTCAAATTCTAGGTGGTGCGGGCTATACCCGTGAATATCCTGTTGAGCAGTGCTGGCGAGATAACCGCTTAAACCCAATTCACGAGGGCACGAATGGTATTCAGGCGTTAGATCTGCTTGGAAGAAAGTTATGGCAGCACGACGGCAAAGGTCTTCAGGTGCTGCTTTCTCGTGTAACAAGCGATATGAAGCGCGCAGAAACGCCAAGAGCACAGGCGCTAGCTGCAAAATTAAAACCATACTTAGACCAGCTTGGCGGTTTAATACAACAAGCTGCGGCCGACCTGCGCTCTGATAAACAGCCTGTTTTACTAACTAACGCGAGCTGCTTTTTAAATATCTTTTCAAGTTGTGTGGTGAGCTGGATTTGGCTACGCCAGGCAAATGTTGCCGAACAAACACTCGCTAACGGTGCTGGCGAGCAAGACGTTGACTTTTACGAAGGTAAGTTAGCAGCAGCTGAATACTTCTTGAATTGGGAGTTACCGCTAGTCAGTCGCGATATTGAGGTGCTTTCTTCACGCGAGGCGACGTGTAACAACGTAAAAGCGAGTTATTTTTAATCGTTCAAATCAAGAAGCATGCGCAGTGACCAAAATTAACGGCGTTGCGCTTGTTCACTAAATTGGAGTACAGCTAATGAATGTAGCTGCAAATGTTGAAGGTAAACATATTCTTATTACTGGTGGAGGCTCGGGGATCGGCGCTGCATCGGCTCC
>Ga0208057_1000251_pt1 | contig 19607 bp, 14 predicted proteins | sample DeeseametaMP1649_FD_184183 | JGI IMG/M metagenome (GOLD analysis project Ga0208057, IMG submission 184183) | Marine microbial communities from the Deep Pacific Ocean - MP1649 (SPAdes) | ecosystem: Environmental > Aquatic > Marine > Oceanic | place: North of Tokelau, South Pacific Ocean...
ATTCATGATGTGAAAGATGAAAGTTCTGTTCTTGATGATCTTACACCCAACCAATTGAGTAAAACGGCGGATGAATCTCCCGTTCGATGTTTGGACAAAAATTCAGAAGCAGCCATGATGCAAACGATTGATAATGCTAAAACATCTGGTGATTCGGTTGGCGGTATTTTTGAAGTGATTGCCACTGGACTTCCCTACGGTCTTGGATCCTACACACAATGGGATCGAAAGTTGCATGCACGTATTTCTGTATTGATGATGAGTGTGAACGCTTTCAAAGGTATTGAAATTGGTGGAGGGTTTGGTGGTTCAGAAAAGTTTGGTAGTGAGGTCCATGATGAAATTGGTCACGATGGAGAAAAGTTCACTCGCTATTCCAATAATGCCGGAGGCATTGAGGGTGGAATGAGCAATGCACAGCCCATTGTTTTACGAATGGCCATGAAGCCAATCCCTACGTTGATTAAACCACTTCGATCGGTGGATATTCATACGAAAGAAGTAAAGGATGCACACAAAGAGCGTACCGATTCTTGCGCTGTTCCTGCCGCATCAATTATAGCTGAAAGTATGTTGTGCTTTGTGTTGGCGGACGCGTTACTTGAAAAATTTGGAGGGGACTCTATGGCTCAACTAAAAGCTCACATGGAAGCAACGGCGAAGTATTAATGAACATTTATTTAATTGGAATGATGGGATCAGGGAAATCGACTGTTGGGAAAATCCTTGCTAAAAAGATGGATTTACCTTTTATGGATATGGACCATTACATTGAAGTGAAAAGTAACAAATCCATTTCAGAAATATTTAAAAATGATGGCGAACCTTACTTCCGTGAATTGGAATCGGATGCATTGTTCCACATTGAAAAATCCAAAGTACTGGTGGCCTGTGGTGGTGGTATCGTGTTAAATAAAACAAATAGGGATAAACTCCGTTCTACCGGAAAGGTAGTACTCCTCAAAGCATCCATTCCTGAAATAGCAAATCGATTAAAAGATGCAATTGATCGCCCCCTTTTGCAGGAAAATGAAAGAATACAAAAATTAACTAAAATCTGGAGTGACCGCAAAGATTACTATAAAGAAACGGCTCACATTATTTTAAATACCGATGGGCAGTCACCGAACGATATTAGCGAAGATATATTTAAACGGGTTCTCTCGTGAAATCCGTTCAAGTGAACCTCGGAAGTCGCTCATATCCAATCCATGTAAAATCAGGGTTATTGAAGCAAACAGCATCAATATTATCTGACCAAAATCATGGGCAAAAGTGGGTGATTATTTCCCAATATAATTTAATGGATTTATTCGGGTTTGATCTCATGACCGTATTAAATGAATCAGGCTTCAATTGCGATTTTATTACACTTCCCGTTGGGGAAGCTTCAAAAAGTTTAAATGAATTTAGCCGAGTTATTAGCCAAATGGTTGAGTTTGGTTGCGATAGAAAAACCACGATTATCGCCTTAGGCGGCGGTGTCGTGGGAGATGTTTCAGGCTTTGTTGCTTCCTCCTTTATGCGGGGCATAGATTATTATCAAATTCCTACAACATTACTGGCCATGGTTGATTCTTCCATTGGTGGAAAAACCGGGATTAACATTGCTGAAGGAAAAAATCTTGTAGGTGCAATATATCAACCGAAAGGTGTATTGATTGATCCGGTTATTTTAGAATCTCTTCCCCAAGAAGAAGTCTTCGCCGGGTTGGGTGAAATTATAAAATATGGAGCAATTTGGGATAAAGCCTTTTTAATTGATATATCTACGTGGTTGGAAGACATTGATTCTTTCCCTTTTGAAGACGCCATTCGTAAATCCTGTAAAATCAAGGCAGAAGTTGTTTCTAAAGATGAGCGGGAAGGTGATCTGCGACGCATCCTTAATTTTGGCCATACCATTGGGCACGCCCTTGAATCTCACTTAGGTTATGGAAAAATTCGCCATGGAGAAGCCGTGGCTTTGGGAATGAAGTGCGCCGGATTTATTTCTGAAAAACTGGGTTTGATTTCAAAAGAAGACAATTCAATATTAAGTAAAACGATTGCCAAACTCCCACTCCCCGATCTCCCCCATATTAATGGAAATCATTTATTGCCTTTTATAAGAACTGATAAAAAATCTGAAAAAGGTGTCTTGAATTTTGTGGTTCTGGACGGCTTGGGGAATGCCATAATCTCCACCAATGTTACGGAAGATTTGATTAAACAATCTCTTACGGTGCTCAATTGAATATACTTGTTATTAATGGCCCCAATCTGAATTTGCTCGGTGTCCGTGAACCGGATGTTTATGGCAGTGAAACATTAATCGATATTGAGAATTGGTTAAATGAACAACCGGAAGCAGATAGTCATTCCATCACCTGGTTTCAGTCCAACCATGAAGGTGAACTCATTGACCATCTTCACGAAGCCATGGGAAAATTTGAAAGTATTATCATCAACCCAGGAGCTTTCACCCATTATTCGTACGCACTAAGAGATGCCATCGCTGCAGTAAATATTCCCACAGTGGAAGTCCATTTAAGTGATATTAACAATAGAGAAGATTTCAGAAAAGTTTCAGTTATAAAGGATGTATGTCTCGATCAAATTTCCGGATTAGGAAAAATAGGTTATTTAAAAGGAATACAACGCCTGGTTAACTAATTATTTTTTGATGGCATCTGACACTTGCCGATATGCTTCCCGAAATGGGATTCCTTTTCCAACAAGTTTATATGCTTTTTCTGTCGCATTAAGTTCATCAGTCATCGCTGCTTTGCATATGCCTTTATTCACCTTTAATGCTTCAATAACAGTCCACTGTAGGCCAGTATTATTATTATTTTCATCCTATTCCTTTCAAAAATACAAAAGCCCCCCGGAATATCCGGAGGGCTTTATTTTAAATCTTTATTAATGACTTAACGCCAAGCGCTACCGATGTCCCTCCTATTTATTGGGACGGCGGCGTTCTACTCTATTCCTGCGTTGATTGTCTAACATAACGAAAGGAACATAATGGGTAATGAAAACAGGAACCAACATTAATTATGATATTCCTGAATTGATTTTACCTCAATTTTCTTCCCCGCCAACCGAATAGCCCTCACAACTGCGGCAGCGCCGGAAAGTGTTGTGATCGCTTGGATCCCTTTTTGAATACAGGATCGCCCGATAGATTCTTCATCATAGCGAGCCTGTGCACCCATAGGTGTATTGATTACCAAGTTTACCTCTCCATTTTTAATACCGTCCACCACATTCGGGCGTCCTTCGCCTACCTTAAAAACAGACTTCACAGGAATTCCATTTCGTTTTAATTCTTTGGCTGTACCTGCGGTTGCCATCAATCTAAACCCAATTTCATGAAGATCTCTTGCGATAGGAATTGAATTCAATTTATCAGAATCGTTTACAGAAATAAAAACCGTACCGGAATCAGGCAAAATATTGCCGGCACTGATGGATGCCCTGCGAAAGGATTCTCCCATGGTTTTTGAAATGCCCATCACTTCACCTGTTGATTTCATTTCCGGGCTTAAGAAAATAGATTCCTCCGGGAATTTATTAAATGGGAGCACTGCCTCCTTAACCGCCACATGATTAATTGCATCCCACTCTTTTAAATCAAATTCAGATAGCTTGGCTCCTATGGCCAATTGGGATGCAATTCTTGCCAATGGAACATCGGTTGCCTTACTGACAAAAGGAACTGTTCTGCTGGCTCTTGGATTCACTTCCAATACATAAACTTGTCCATCCTTATAAGCGAACTGAAGGTTTATGAGACCAATCACATTCAGTTCAAGGGCCAAAGCCTTGGTGATGCGAATGATTTCATCCATGGCTTCCGTTGTAATGCGATAAGGCGGGAGTACGCAAGCTGAATCACCGGAATGAATCCCCGCTTCTTCAATATGCTGCATTACGGCTCCGATGTGGACTGAGTCACCATCGCAGAGTGCATCCACATCAAACTCAAATGCATCTTCTAAAAATTCATCAATCAGTATTGGGTGTCCTTCAGTTACATCTGCATTCCGAGAGATATAATCAATCAACTGCTCCTTAGAATAAACAATTTCCATAGCCCGGCCGCCCAAAACATAACTGGGTCGAGCCAACACCGGAAAACCAATCTTTTCTGCCACAACCACCACTTCGTCTAGCGTTCTTCCCGTGCCGTATTGTGGGCAGGTTATATGCAATTTATCTAATATTTTTCCGAACTTTTCCCGGTCTTCAGCCAAATCAATATTTTTCGGAGATGTTCCAATAATGGGTACACCGGCATTCGCCAATTGTTGTGCTATCTTTAAGGGTGTCTGTCCACCAAACTGAACCAGCACACCATCCGGATTTTCAAATTCAACTATATTTAATACATCTTCAAAAGTAACCGGTTCAAAATATAGCCGATCTACCAAATCAAAATCTGTACTCACCGTCTCCGGATTACAATTCACCATGATCGTTTTATATCCCTGATCCTGCAATCCGAATACTGCTTGAACACAGCAATAATCAAATTCGATCCCTTGCCCAATTCGGTTAGGCCCACCACCTAAAATGATGACTTTTTTCCCATTAATAGGTTCAATCTCATTTTCTTCATCATAAGTCGAATAGCAATAGGGGGTCTGTGCTACAAATTCTGCTGCACAGGTATCGACCACTTTAAACGAAGGATGAACCGATTCATCTTTTCTTTGATCTCGGATTTTCATTTCCGTTTTTCCAACCATTCGCCCGATTTGCTTATCAGAAAAACCATTTTGTTTTAATTCTCGTAGAGACGAATCAATATGGTATGTGGATAATATTTTTATTTGTTGTAAAAACCAGGGGTCTATTTTTGTCACTTTAAAAATATCTTCAACGGATTGACCTTCGAGAAATGCCTGACGAACTTTCAATAATCTAAAGGCCGTTGCAAACCGTAAAGTGGACATATCTAAATTTCGGGCGCGGCTTACATCCGGGTCGCCGCCTGCCGCTGATTTTGGCTCTAATCCATCCAAACCCACTTCTAATGATCGAAATGCTTTTTGAAGGGATTCTCGAAATGTTCGGCCAATGGACATGGCTTCCCCAACACTTTGCATCTGGACCCCTAAATGCCCGGATGCCGATGGAAATTTTTCAAAATCAAATCTCGGTACTTTGGTCACAATATAATCGATTGTGGGTTCGAAGGCGGCTAATGTTTTGCCCGTAATATCATTGGGTAACTCATCTAAAGTGTACCCCACAGCCAGTTTTGCCGCCACCTTTGCAATGGGAAAACCCGTGGCTTTCGATGCCAACGCTGATGACCGGCTTACGCGTGGATTCATTTCAATAACAATCATTCGCCCATTCTCAGGATTGACTGCAAATTGTACATTGGATCCACCCGTTTCCACGCCAATGGTTCGTAAACATAAAATAGCCCAGTTACGCATTTTCTGGAATTCCTTATCCGTCAGTGTCATGGCGGGCGCCACCGTAATGGAATCCCCCGTATGCACACCCATGGGATCAATATTTTCGATAGAACAAATAATAATGGTATTATCAGCTGTATCTCGAATAACCTCTAACTCAAACTCCTTCCACCCCAACAGCGATTCTTCAACCAACACTTCCGTAATTGGACTTGCATTCAATCCGTTTTCAATTAATTCCTGGAATTCTTCATAATTATAAGCCACAGATCCACCCGTACCTCCCATGGTAAATGAAGGGCGAATAATAATAGGGAATTGCATCTTGTCTAAAGAAGCTTTTGCCTCTTGCCATGAATGTACAAAACCACCTTGGGCAGTTTCGATTCCTACTGCATCCATGGCTTCCTTAAATCTTTCTCGATCTTCTGCCTTATCAATGGCATCTACTTGGGCGCCAATAAGTTGAATATTATATTTTTCAAGGATACCCTGTTTATCTAAATCCATGACCAGATTCAAGGCTGTTTGGCCGCCCACTGTTGGCAAAATGGCATCCGGCTTTTCCTTTTGGATAATCGCTTCTACATATTCAGGAGTGATGGGTTCTATGTAGGTGGCATCCGCGAGATTGGGGTCGGTCATAATCGTGGCTGGATTTGAATTTACCAGAATTACCCGGTATCCTTCTTCTTTTAAAGCGCGAGTTGCTTGTGTCCCTGAATAATCGAACTCACATGCTTGCCCAATTACAATGGGGCCCGCACCGATGATTAATATGGATTCAATATCTGTCCGTTTTGGCATTTATTTCTTTTCAATAAATAGTGCATCATCAATTCCCTGGTTCACTTTATAATTTGAAAAAATCATAATCATTTCACCTACGAATTCATCTTTTTCTGCGTCAAACCCGGCATTCTTAGCGATTTTTTCAAATTCTTCTCTATCTGATCCTGGGCCACCAAAATCAAAAGGGTTTTGGGTTGTCCACCGACTGATCCCCTTTACACCAATCTTGAACACGGATTGTGCGGGAACCATCACGTCACTTACTTCAATATAATCTGTCTTAAAAGTAAATACACTTTCTGAATCCAAGTAAACACCTACTTCAGTAACGACCCATTCTTTTGCATCCACAAATACATCCATGGTGATATCTGGGATTTCATCCTTTTTTACTGAAACTGGAATTTTCAAAGAATCCCGATGCACTTTACCTATAATTCGATAAAATGGTTTATTATCCCGAATGGTCCGTTTGATTTCTGTAACATGCTTCAGCATATCCAAGAATACACTGGGATTTCCACCCGCGCCTATTTTTGGTAAGATGGCAAACCCTCGTGTTTCCACTTTAATTTTATCCGGTTTTTTATAATACATCCGAATTTTCTTTTTTGGCATTCGAAAACCCGTCATCTTTACTGATATTTTTATATCTACTTGATAATCATTAATCTGAGCAAATTGGGAAATAACATTGTCCCGAATATGTTCAATGGATGGTGTTTGGGCCGCCAATAGTGGGGACATAATAAGGAAGGCTACAAGGATCAAGCGCCTCATGTTTTAATATCCTTCTTTAAAAACACATATGTAGCAACACCAAAACAAGCGACCGAATAAGCACCCAGAACTCCTAGTTTCTTTCCGATTTCGCCCCATGGAATAGGATCTTTGAAGGCATCCCACCAAACATTGAAATACTTCACAAAAACATATGGCTCAATTTTTTCAAATATTTCTAATGGAATACTCATAATCATATAGCCTATAATAATTAGAAATATGGTTCCAATAATTGGGCCAACTGCATTATTGGTCATGGTTGAAAACATAAAACAAAGTGTCGCAACCATACACATGACCAAAATAGCCAGCAAAAATGAAAACGCCATTCGAACCCAAGCTTGCGATTCATCTAAGATAAGAATACCATTATCAATTACAATTAAATCACCTGTTCCCAATACGATACTCCCAATACCGAGACTCCAAAATGCACAAAAGATAAGAAGCAATGCGGTGTAGATATAACTGGCCATTAATTTGGATACCAATATTTTAAACCTGCTCACTGACCGCGTAAGTGTAATTCTAAAAATACCATTGGCGCCATCTGCTGCAACGGAATCCCCTGCAGCCAGCGTAACCAAGAATGGAATATGAATCCATAATGTGTTCATAATAATGTAAGTTGCCAGGAATGAATTGAGAATGGAGCCCACGATCATAAAAGTACCCCCCAATTCTCTGGCATAATCTCGGTGAAGTTCTTCACCGCCCACAGAAAACCCCCATAATATGAGTGGCATCAAAATTGAAATTCCAATAAATCCTATATAACTTCTCCACCGTCCTGCAATCACCAACAATTCGTTATGGATTAATCCCAGCATCAGATTTGATTTTCCTTTCCTACTTTCGATAGAAATACATCCTCTAAACTGGTCCGAGGAATAACAGCAGAAACCTGAAGATCATTTTGAACCAACAACTGGACTAAATCCGACATTTTATCATGACTTATACCTACACTTAAAATGCCATTATTTTCTTCACATCGATGAATCCAGTCTTGGTTTGATAATAATTCGATTGCTGGCGCTAATGGATTCACATGAATTTCTGTCATCAGTAAATCGGAGTCTTTTAGTAAATCTTCTATGGGTCCCGCTGTTTTTAATTCCCCTTGGCTAATCATGGCAACATGAGAACATATTTTTTGAACTTCATCCAGCAAGTGGGACGAGATAAAAATGGTAATACCCTCAGAAGATAATTCCCGAACGAGGTCCCTGACATCTTTCATTCCTTGAGGATCTAAACCATTTGTTGGTTCATCTAATATTAATAATCTTGGATTAGATAACAGCGCCTGTGCGATGCCTAACCGCTGTTTCATTCCCTGTGAATAAGTCTTTACCTTATCTTTGCCGCGGTTCCCCAAACCGGTACGATCCAACACCGTTTGAACCCGAGACATATCCGTTCCATCCATTCGAGCCAACATTTCTAAATTGGTTTCCCCGGAAAGATGTTTATGGAAATCTGCTCTTTCAATTAAGGCGCCAACGCTGGAAAGGGCCTTATTTTCTAACTTTTGAACGGATTTCCCTTGTATAAAAACTTCGCCTTCATCCGGAGAAATCAAAGCGGTCATCATGCGAATCGTTGTGGATTTTCCGCTCCCATTCGGACCCAAAAACCCATAGACCGACCCATCTGGGATTTCCAAATTCAGGCCATCCACTGCTTTGCGGAGGCCAAATGATTTTGTCAGGTTCTTAGTTTCAAGTATCATTGTTTATGGCCACAGAGATCACAGAGATTTTAATAATGAATAAATCTTTAATCATTCTCTGTGGCTTTCCATTAATTCTATAAATTGTTGAAATAGGTAACGGCTATCATGAGGACCGGGACTGGATTCTGGATGATACTGCACCGAAAATGCAGGTATGTCTGTGCATCGAATCCCCTCCGAAGTGTCGTCATTTAGATTCACATGGGTTGCTTCTACATTGGACGGAAGTGAATCCAAATCCACAGCGAACCCATGATTCTGGCTGGTGATTTCAACTTTTCCTGAATCTATATTTTTAACGGGGTGATTGCATCCGCGATGCCCAAATTTTAGTTTGAATGTTTTCGCACCTAATGCCAATGCTAAAATCTGATGCCCCAGACAAATGCCGAAAATGGGTTTCTTACCGAGGAGTTCTTTTACTGTTTTTATTCCGTACGTCACGGCTTCAGGATCGCCTGGACCATTACTTAAAAACACACCATCTGGATTAAAGTTCAATATTTCTTTTGAAGATACGCTGGCTGGGAAAACGGTTACATCACAACCGTGGCTTTCCAAAAGCCGGAGAATATTCGTTTTGATTCCATAATCAATAGCAGCGATTTTATAATGGTTAGATGGTGGTTTTTTATCGTTCCATACATATTGAGTTGGGCATGTGACTTCTTTTGCCAAATCCAACCCAGCCATAGATGGTACCTTCAATAGCTTTTCTTTCAGACTATCTATATCCAAATCCACTGAAGAAATAATGCCATTCATAGCCCCATGATCACGGATGTGACGCGTAATGGCTCGGGTATCTACCTGTTGGATCCCCACAATTTTTTGATCATTCAAATATTGACCAAGAGACTGTTTTGAGCGCCAGTTAGAGGGAATTTCCGTTGCTTCTTTAATAACGAACCCTGCAACCTGTATTAGATCCGATTCTACATCATCCGGATTGACACCATAATTTCCAATGTGAGGGGCTGTCATGGTTACGATTTGTTTGCAATAAGATGGGTCTGTTAATATTTCCTGATATCCAGTCATACCCGTATTAAAACATACTTCACCAGTTGTTTCGCCCACAAAGCCAAATGCACGGCCGGTAAATGAGCGACCATCGGCTAATAATAAAATGGCTGATTTCTGATTAGCCATATAGCGTAAATCTTTTAAAAGCTAAAAAAAAACGGCCGCCCTTTAACAAAAGGACGGCCGTTGTAGAAATATCCATAACAGAAATTCTTACCTTTTTAGGAAACTTAAAACAGGAATTATCAAATTCCGATTATTTTTTCGTGAGCGCCCATGAGCCATCCCAATTATCACCGGGAGGGTTATCTTGGTAATGTTCACAGCGTGGCATATAAACGCGGCTTGGATTTGTTTTTCTCCCTGGAAACATATCTTCGAGCTTGTCCGATGCTTTAAACGCTTCAATGGCTTTTTTCCACTCCTGATTCCGGTATAGCACCAATGCTTCGTGATATGCATCCAAAAGTTTATCATATCCCTTTGGCATTTTCCCTTTTTCTGCAATCAGTTCAAACACCTGTGCCGGTTCGGATTTTCCCATGACAATTACATAATCCAGATCACGCCAAATGAATTTATCTTTACAAGCTTTATATGTTTCATCGGCCACTTGGATATAAATGCCATATTGTTTCGCGGACGCTTCTAACCGTGCAGCCAAATTCACCGTATCGCCCATCATGGTATAATTCATGCGCATGGTTGAACCCATATTTCCCGTAACCATTTGTCCGCTATTGATACCAATTCTATTTTGCATATGGTGAACAATCTCCGGCCAGCGGTCTCCCTGTTCCTGCCATTTTTTCCGCAATTCATCCAAACTTTCCTGCATTTTGATGGCAGTGATACAAGCCCAGTATTCATGATCGTCCACAGGTGCCGGTGCACCATAAAATGCCACAATGGCATCACCAATATATTTATCTAATGTTCCCTTATTATCCAGTAGTATATCTGTCATTTCGGTCAAATAATCATTCAGCAATTCAACCAAATCGCTTGCTGTCAGTTTTTCTGAAAAGGCAGAAAAACTTTGTATATCCGTGAAAAATGCCGTGTGATATCCTTCATTACCACCCAAAGATGGTTCTTCCTTGGCGTCAAACATTTGATCAATAAGTTCTGGTGATATATATGCACCAAAAGTATCTTTTAAAAATCGCTTATCTTTTTCCACTATAAGAAAATTATAGAGGAATATACTCCCATAAGTCCCCATCATGGCCAAAGAAGGACGTACAATTTCCCACATGATTAATGATGAGAAAAACTGGCTGTATGTGAATAAAATCCATGCTACAATACCCACCAGTGGTACCGGCAATGTATATAATGGTTTCTCCGGGAGGCTCACAACCATACCCAAAACCACACAGATTATAATAATCATGACGAAGGTTTCAGAACGATGTTTGGGTTGAACAAATTCGTTTTTAAGCAAACTTTGCATCACATTGGCATGGATCTCTACTCCTGCAAATGTTTCCTGGACCGGTGTATTACGTAAATCCATTAAACCGGGCAAGGATGCGCCGACAAACGCTACTTTCCCTTCCCAATATTCCGGCGGAAGCATCTCCGGATCGAAACAATACATATAGGGCAAATAATAGAAAGTCTGAAATGGGCCGTAGTAATTCACATACATTCTTCCATGTTTATCAATAGGAATTTCACGGACAACAGTATTGGTTGTATCAATAAGCCGTAACACCTGATTTTCAAAATCATAATCAAAACCACCATCCTTTTTGATACCGAGAATATCAATGGCGGCGGACATGACTAAACTTGGATATACATGATCTGGCCCTTCAAAATAAATAGCCGTTGGAGATCGGCGGATAATCCCATCTTCATCCTGGGGAAAGTTTGCCGAACCGGCGCCCACAGAAGCTGAGAGTAAGTCTACATAGGTATTCCCCAAACGATCTGCCTGGGGGAGTTTGGATTTGGCTTCTGCGGATATGCCATGAATGATATGGCTCTCGTAATAATAACCTTCCGGTTCTGTCTCCATTTTATCTAAAAAGTTGAGTGTATCCTCCTCTTCAAATACCAAGGCATGGTAAGCTTTTTCAGAGTTGTAAGTGGCTTCTAAAAATATGGCCGGATCATTGCTGACTAAAAATTGTCCGGTAACATCTGCCAATGCTTCATTCTGAGGGGCATTCTCTGAAGTAAGTGCATTCACAAGGTCATAATTAAAAGAATTTTCTTTGTCAAAGATAATATCAAAGATAAGGGCCGCAGGGTTACCGGAAGTAACTGTATTAATCAGGCGCCCGTGGTAAGCCTGAGGCCAATCAAAAAAATGGCCGAGCCCTCCTTCTTCCACAGGCGCAACGGAAGTATTATCAATATCAACAATAACAACATCATCGATGGACATCTGTTCCACACCGGCCGTTCTGGCGCGCATTCGACCATCGTAAGATAGAAATTCATATCCATCTAAGAGGGATTTCATGAAACCTATTTCATAGGTACCCCAGCCCACGAGGAGGGCCACAATAATTCCGATGCCCGCACCAATGCCGAGGCGTTTGACTAAATCAGACATGGTATATAAAAAAAAGAGGCGTTAATCATTAACCCCTCTCATTTGGTATTTATTTTATGTTTCACCTAATTCCCATCCTTGGCATCCTGTTCCTTATTCCACTTAACAAAATCAAGCCCCGTGTCCGCATCCTGGTCAAATTTGAACATGGAATATTTTCCATCTTTGCGAACGTTGATCTGCATGCCTTCTACCAGACTCACCCAATCTTCTAAAGATACTTCATAGGGGCCAGCCACCTGTGTAGGCGCCTGAATTTCTTCTACTGGACCTAACTTGAATTTGGGTGCACCGCCTGGAGGTTGAAATCCTTGTTTCAACTGACTTTTACGGGCTTCCGTCACATTCTTAGCTGCATTTACATCCACTTTACCTTCATAAACCAATACAGAACTTTCATCCTGACCGGCTTTGGCCCTGTACTTCGTTCCACGGATAGCCGCCACAGCGGTGGGGGTCCGAACAGATACATTTTTCTTTTCGCCAAAGGCCGCTTTGGCCGCCACCCATACATTACCTTTTTTCAGCGTAGCGCCAAAGTTCTTTTCCATGGGTTTTACATTGGCTTCGGTGATTTCCAATTCTGAATTTTCACCAATGCGGAGTTTCCCGCCACCCACAAGGGTGATCTCGCAGCGGGACTTGGCCAAGGTCTTTACCACATCTTTCTCATGAATAGCCATGCGCGGCATGGCACGTTTAAAATCACCAGTTCCGCCCTTTTGCACCTGAACACGTCCAAGGGGTAAGGTTATTTTACCAAATTCCTTTTGCCCAAAAGCAAAGGCACTGATACAAAAGGCAATGAATAATATTCTTTTCATTATTTCATTAATATCATTTTCTTGGTGCTTTGATATAATCTTTGACCTTGGAGAGAATTCACTTCCATCCGATACAGATATACTCCGGAAGGCAGTTGATTCCCATTATCATCTTTGCCTGCCCAGATGAAGCGGTGGTTGCCTTTACCCAAAGCCCGGTTGAGCGCCAATGTATTCATTTCCTCTCCTAAGAGGTTATACACCCTAAGAGTGATATTCGCATCCTCTATGAGGGATACACGGATATTGGTCACCGGGTTGAAAGGGTTTGGTGTATTCTGGGCCAATTCAAATCGATTTGGAATCATACCCCTTACATCCAACTGATCTTGGATATCATCAGCGGCACCTACCATGAGCTGGAAGTAATAGGGATTTTCCGTACCTTGGGAAGTAAAAGTTACCTTGTCTTCAGTACGCAGATCGTATACCAGACCCATGGCTGTATCAACCAGACGGATGTCCTGGTAAAGAGGTATTTCAACGGGGTTTTCAAGCCTTAAGGAGACGATACCCTTGATGTTCGTCCGGGCCGCCAGGTTCCAGGTCTGGACACGGCTGCCTTTAGATTGTATATCCTGGCTGTAGCGACCACCATTTTCTGGCCAGTAATCATTCTCAAAAGCCATTGAAATATAATCACCGATCACCGGCGGTTCGTGGTAATCGAATCGATCCCAGGTGTCGCTGGCGGATTCATGCACACCAAAAGTGGCTGTCTCATCGTGAAAATTGCCTACCCGGGTAATTAGATCGGCTTTCCAATCGAAGCTCTCTTCATCATCAGCTTTCCCAGCCAGCATGGCCTCACCCGACGGACCAGGATTATAAATTGGCCAGAAATCCATGCTGCCGCTCCCGTTGGAGAAAATCCAGTTCCCGCCACGGGGTATCATGGTTGTTGCGTTAGAATAACCCGTTCCATTCCATTGATACAGGGTTTGCTCAACATCTCCATTAAATGTCACATTTTGAGTCAAGCTGATTGGGAAATAATATGGGTTCCCAACCATATTCCAGCCAGCGGACAAATTCAGCCTTTTGCTTTGAAACAGTAACGTTGATTTACCCGCTCCGGTATTTATCTGTTCCGCATTTTTTGTAATTAACCAAAAGGCAGAACCTGGATTAAAACTACCCGAGTTTTCTTGGTAAGCACCATTTGACCAACGGAAAATTCGCCATTTTTTTGGATCGTTTCCACCTAGTTCATCTTCAATAACACCCGAAATACTTGAATTCTGCAGTACAGCGGGAACAGAGACCATTTGATAGGTTTTAGAATTTGTAGACGCAAAAAGAGATGGGTCCGGCAAATCACCAAATGCAACCTGTATATCATAGAGGCCTGACCAAAACCCAGCACCAATTTTATCAGTAGCACTATACTCAACTGCCAGGCCACCCATAGTTACATCAGAGCCGGGTATTGTTGCCGTCCATGTTCCATCTCCAGTAGAAACAGCTCCCACATTACTCTCATCAATTCCGCTTCCAGTTCCATTCCAATAGTGAATTGCAGCATAGTCCACTTCACTCCCTGTTTGTGAACTTACATTTGTTCCAAATACCAGTTGGAGATCCTCACCATTATTAGCCTGTATGGAGGAAACCGAAGGTGGAGATATTCCCGGCCCCTCTATAAAGTGCAGCCGCAGTTCCAGCTTTAGTCTGTTACCCTGTTCAATCGACTGGCGATTTACAGGAAAACTACCCCAACCATAGGGATCGCTATTTACATCTAAGTACTGGTTCCCGCCTGTATCATACCAGGCAACCCAGGCATACCCCGAGTCATACCGGGCGTCAAAGTATTCATGCTTAAATGAGTAGATACCATTGGTGACCGGGGCCTGATCGAAAGTTAAAATGTTCTCCCAGAAAATAGAATTATCCGGAATATCTGGCAGGGCATCAAGTGGATTTATATTTTCATCTTCATAAACTGCCAACCACAGGGCGCCCGCACCTAAACCAGGAGCAATACTCTTAATCACCACCTCAACTGAGTCTCTATATACCTTTTCATTGATGACCAGGTTTACAGGGCCACTGGGTGGTATACTGAACAACTCCGATACCCCAGATGGTTCATAATAAGTATCCAAGGTTTGATCATTATTGGCATCAAAATGACCGACTAAATAGTACCGATTCTCTGCCAGCAAACCCTCAATCGTGAACGTTTTTAACTGATCATAAGGGGGATCCACATTATTTTCGGTCGCACCCCATACAGATTCAGCGGCGTATATATCATCGCCTTCTTTATTGACCCATAGGTATAAATCACCTGATCCATATTCTTTTTGGATCTTGATCTGCGCCTGGAGTTGGATCCCAGCTATACTGAGGTCAATACTGCCCGCATTTCCCACACCCTCTGATATGTCAAAGGGCATTGAAGCACCGTTAGGTTCAGTTGAAGGCATCGGCATTTTATCGTTGTTCAAATCGGCAAATATATACAGGCGATAATTGTTTCCATCCACCAGATCTGTGCGGGATATAAAAAACTGGTAACTGCCGGGAAATGTATAATTTCCCAGGGAGTGATCCCACATCCTGGTGTTCCAGTCATTCGGGTCATCCGCAGATCCCATAAGACCAACCAATATTTCTTTATTGTTGATGGTTGCACCACTGGTCACTGTAAGGTTAATACCATGATCATCGCCGCCGCCGCCGCCTATACTAAGGCCAATTGTACCTGCATTCCCGACACCCCCTGTTATATTAAAGGCCATGGAAGCGCCATTAGGTTCGGTTCCAGGCGTCATTATATAATCATTATTCAAATCGGCAAAAACAATCAGGTGATAACCGGTTGCATCCACCAGGTCTGTGCGGGGTATAAAAAACTGGAAACTACCGGGAAATGTATAATTCCCCAGGGAGTGGTCCCACTTCCTGGCGTACCAGTCATTCGGGTCATTCCCAGGTTCGATAAGGCCAACCAATATTTCCTCCATGGTGATAGTTTCATTACTGGCCACTGTAAGGTTAATACCCTGATTACCGCCGCCGCCGCCAAGTTTTTGCAGTTCGAGCGTGCCAGCGTTACCCTGTTTATTGGCAACCATAAAGGGTGATGATATGGCACCGTACTCAGTCGCATTATTCCACTCACCACCCCCGTCTTGATCTACGAAAACGATCACATGATATTCACCGTCACTAATTGTTGGATCCCATACCTTGGCCGAATACTCCCCGGGAAACTGGTGATCTGCCAAACCCCAGCGGATGGTTGTGCTGGTCCAGTAATTGGGATCATTCCCCGGCGGCACCAGACCAATCCATGGCTTGCCGCTGATAGTCTCACTGCTTTTAAAAGTCACATCAATGCCTTCAGATGTACCGCCACCCCAATTTTGGAGTGCCCCTTCTTCAATCCATTTTTTTATCTTTTCTTCATCAGCCTGGGCCAGGTTACCCCCTCCTTTGGGCATACGGTCTCCAAAAGATGTATTTCCAACAATTTTCTGATGGAGAACAGAGTTCATGGCATCGCCCGGCTTAACTCTCATAAAACCTGAATAGCCCTGGGAGGCAACATTGACCAATTCAGAATAACTGGTTGATGATGATAGGTTTAAACCGCCATTAAGACTGCTACTAATATGACATGAAGAAGTACAGTTGTTATCCCAAATGGGCTGGATTTCACTTTGGTAGGTTTGTGAAAATAAAACTGAAAATATTGTTGTAATGAATAGTAGACGTCTCATCATTCGCCTCCTATCATGAACATACCGCTGATGGGTGGATCAGGAGGTTCCGGAAGATCAGCGCCGCCTGCTTGCATGGCAGCATAAGCACCGCCGCCCGCAAGTAAGAGGAGAATGAGGGTATTCCGCAGCCACTTGCTGCCACCTTTTTTCTTTGGCTTTGCGTTAGCCACTTCTTCGGGAGGGGCAATGCCCGCTGCTGCCAATAAATCCGCTGGAGGCTGAAGACCCACAAGTTCCCAGGCCACAACCTGGATTTCTGCCAAGAGGCCATCCACTTCACCTTTATAGGTTTTACTGACGGTCTTTTCTGTTTTCCCCGACTCAACAGTAAACATTCGCGCTTCGATGGTATAGGAGTTCCCAATTTTCCCGAAAGAACCGGTGATCATTTTCTGCACACCGAGTAAGGCACCAATTTCTGCTGCACATTCTGCCGACGTACAACCGGCTTGCTGAAATCCCTGTTCATCCATGATTTCACTCATCTGGTTCCGTTCTACCATAATGAGTGCATTGGTTTGCACCAATTCTGAGCCGAGTCTTTGGGTGAGTACCTGTGCTTCCTGAGTAGTAATTCCTGAACCTTCAAAGTCCAGAACGGCAGCAGTGGGTTTTGCTTGTGAACCATCGTCCACTTGGGCGAGAATAAATGAAACAAACAATATGGGCAATAATCTGTTTAAACGCTTCATGAATGACTCCTGTTTACCAACAAACTTAGGGAAAAGGTAAACTAAAACCTGCGATAAAGGCAACAAGCTGTATATAAATAAATAAGGGGCTGTTTCCAGCCCCTTATAAAATATTCCTTATTTCAAGAAAATCATCTTTCGGGTTTTGTTCAGAACCACTTTTCCCTGTGCATCCCGGATCATGGCATGGTAAAAGTATACGCCCGTGGAGACTTTACTGCCCATGGCATTGGTTCCATTCCAGATAAAGGTGTAATAACCAGCTGGACGATGTTCATTCATGGCCAGGTGGGTTACTTCTTCCCCAAGCAAGTTGTAGATAATCAGGTTTAACTGGGCATCTTCTTCAAGGCTGATCATAATAGATGTCTGGGGATTAAAGGGGTTGGGGTAGTTCTGACTTAACACAAATGCATCTGGATAGAGGTTCACCCCTGCATTGTTCTCTTTCACAAAATCTTTTGTACCAATAACCAATCGAAGGTCCTGTCTTAAGTAATCATCAGATCCTGTGTTGGCGAACCGATAGCTGCTTTCCCATTCCAGGTTTATGGCCTGTTTTGTGGTCTTATTAATGAGGAAAACATCATATTCCTCTGGGATATATCCCAGACCATCAAAAGTCAGGTAGGTCCGCTGTCCATTGGTGGGGGCAAATACTTGAAGATCCCAGTAATGACCAACCTCATTGGGCTTGCGGATATCCTTTGCATAGAGGTCCGGTGTTTCTTCCCGGTCACGGTTATCGATCCGCAATGTAATATCACCCATCACTGTCGGCGGTTCAAATTCATCCAGAGGATCGTATCCATCCTCAGCCATATGTCTTACGCCTACCGCATTCAGTTCATCCCGGGCGTTGCCCGTGGTTGCGATCATATCAATGATCCACTCATCTGCATCCATGGGATAATCATCAGTATTCATGGCCTTTGCCATTTTGCCAAAACCACTGCCGCGCGCATCAATATTCAGGTTTGTAGCACCACCGGATTTAAAGATATATCCTTTCCATGGCTGGAGGGATGAGCCGGCACTGCTCCAGGAACCGCTCCAGGTATAAATTGATCCTGCATCACGAATGTTTTCCTCATCTTCTGTATAGACGTTGTCCAATGATACACCGTAATTGTATGGACTGCCAAAGAATTTCCACTGCCCCGGTGATACGCCAATGCCATATGGGGGATCCGTCAGGGTTGACGTCCCTTGACCAAAATTGAATTCTATTTTGGTGGGCAGACCTTCTACTTCATATTTATCTGGATCAAAAATGAAGAAATAGGCATTACCCATGGTGACGGAGGGGGGATCTTCCTGCCAACCGTTGTTATAGGAAAACAGACGATAGTTAAACTCATCCGGTGGACCCATAATAGATGTGATAGCATTTTTTGCATTCCCCACTTCAAATGGAATGGAGAAGAACAAGTAGTTGGTGGAATCAGTGCCGCCCGGGACGCCGTTGGACCAATTATCTGCAGTGCTAATACTTCCCTCAGATCGTACGCTTACAGCATGGAATTCACCGATACCGGGCCATGCATCATAATTCCCCACATTGTCCTCAGCATCAATCCAGTATTCCAAGCCATCTTCCTTTACGTCACTACCGGGGATACTCACGGGGCCGCTCATTAAGTCCACTGTGACAAAGCCACCACCACTGCCAGAACGACGATAGTGAAGGTTCGCATACTTCACACCGGAAGCGCCATCGGTGATATTTACATTAATAGTGGGTGTCGTGGCACCTGCATCAATCGTGCCCAAGGGACTGGGGTGACTGATATTGGGTGGCGTGATATCCACGCCAAAGTGGAGGGTATCGATTGAATTGGTAACGTTACCCGCAGAGTCACGTATTGCCATATACCAGTTGTGAAAACCATCAGGAATGGAAGATTCTACTTCAATATAGAATTCATCATTGATATCATCAACATTCAATTGGTTATGCGAATAAATACCGTATTCATTTTCATTCAGAAAAATTGTCCAAGACTCAATTCCCGAAAGATAATCTCCGGAC
>Ga0208057_1000311_pt1 | contig 17819 bp, 16 predicted proteins | sample DeeseametaMP1649_FD_184183 | JGI IMG/M metagenome (GOLD analysis project Ga0208057, IMG submission 184183) | Marine microbial communities from the Deep Pacific Ocean - MP1649 (SPAdes) | ecosystem: Environmental > Aquatic > Marine > Oceanic | place: North of Tokelau, South Pacific Ocean...
ATCGACCTCAGCTGCCCCAACAAGCACCACTTCCTCGTCGACCTCGAGCCCTTCGGCCTCGACAACCCCGGCGAGGTCTTCTTCGCCGCGGACCGGCCCTACGGCCTCATCCAGGCCACCGTCATGAGGGAGGACTGAGCGTGGCGCGGTCCCTCACCGCGGTGCGCGCCCGCCACGTGCTGGTCGACGGGACCTTCCGTCCGGCCACGGTGCGGGTCGCCGACGGCCGGATCACCGACGTGGCGGCGTACGACGACGGGCGCGACGACCCCGACGCGCTCGACCTGCCCGACACCGCCCGGCTGCTGCCCGGCGTCGTCGACACCCACGTGCACGTCAACGAGCCCGGCCGCACCGAGTGGGAGGGGTTCGCGACCGCCACGACGGCCGCCGCCCGCGGCGGCGTCACCACGATCATCGACATGCCGCTGAACTCGATCCCGCCCACCACCACCGTCGACCACCTCCGCCTCAAGCAGCAGGTGGCGGCCGACAAGGCGCGCGTGGACGTGGGCTTCTGGGGCGGCGCCGTGCCCGGCAACCTCGCCGACCTGCGGCCGCTGTGGGAGGCCGGCGTCTTCGGCTTCAAGTGCTTCCTCGCCCCGTCCGGCGTCGACGAGTTCCCACCCCTGGGCCCTGACGAGCTCGACGCGGCGCTGGCCGAGATCTCCGGCTTCGACGGGCTGATGATCGTGCACGCCGAGGACGCCCGGGTGCTCGACGAGGCACCCCACCCGCCGAGCCGCGCGTACGCCGACTTCCTGCTCTCCCGCCCCGACCGCGCCGAGACCGACGCGATCCGCCGGCTGCTCGACGGCGCCCGCGCGACCGGCTGCCGCGTGCACGTGCTGCACCTCTCCAGCGCCCGCGCCCTCGACCTGCTCGCCGACGCCCGCGCCGAGGGCCTCCCCGTGACGGTGGAGACCTGCCCGCACTACCTCTGCTTCAGCGCCGAGGACCTGCCCGACGCCGCCCCGCAGTTCAAGTGCTGCCCGCCGATCCGCGACCGCGGCAACCGCGACGCCCTGTGGGACGCGCTGGTCGAGGGCATCGTCGACTGCGTCGTCTCCGACCACTCCCCCTCCACCCCGGAGGAGAAGGGGCGCGGTGACGGCGACCTGCAGCAGGCCTGGGGCGGCATCTCCGGGCTCCAGGTCGGCTTCACCGTCGTCGCCGACGAGGCCGCCGCCCGCGGCATCGGCCTCGAGCAGGTCAGCCGGTGGATGGCCACCGCCACCGCCGACCTCGTCGGGCTGGCGCACAAGGGCCGGATCTCGGTCGGCGCCGCCGCCGACCTCACCGTCCTCGACACCGCCGCACCCCTCGACGTGCGCGCCGCCGACCTCGCCCACCGGCACCCGATCAGCGCCTACGACGGCCGCCGGCTCGCCGGCTCGGTCACCCACACCTGGCTGCGCGGCGAGGAGCCGACCGCGGGCCGCCTGCTCACTCGGGAGGCAGCAGCATGACCACACCACCCAGCCCAAGCCCGAGCCCGAGCCCGCCGATGCCGCCGCGGCTGCTGATGGGCCCCGGCCCGATCAACGCCCACCCCCGGGTGCTGCAGGCGATGTCGATGCAGCTCGTCGGCCAGTTCGACCCGTCGATGACCGCGGCGATGAACGAGACGATGGCGCTCTACCGCCAGGTCTTCCGCACCGACAACGAGCACACGCTGCTCGTCGACGGCACCTCCCGCGCGGGCATCGAGGCCGCCCTGGTGAGCCTGCTCGAGCCGGGCGACCGGGTGCTCGTGCCGGTCTTCGGGCGCTTCGGCCACCTGCTGGTCGAGATCGCCGAACGCTGCGGCGCGGAGGTGCACACCGTCGAGGTGCCGTGGGGCGAGGTCGTGCCCGACGAGGCGGTCGAGGACGCCGTACGCCGGGTGCGACCGCGCCTGGTCGCGGCCGTCCAGGGCGACACCTCGACCACCATGTGCCAGCCGCTCGCGGGCATCGGGGAGATCTGCCGCCGCGAGGGGGTGCTGCTCTACGTCGACGCCACCGCCAGCCTCGGGGGCAACCCGTTCGAGACCGACGCCTGGGGCATCGACGTGGCCAGCGCCGGGCTGCAGAAGTGCCTCGGCGGGCCGTCCGGCTCCGCGCCGATCACCATCGGGCCGCGCGCGGTGGAGGCGATCGAGGGCCGCAAGCACGTCGAGGCCGGGCTGCGCACCGACGACGACCGGCCGCGCGGCACCCGGATCGCGTCGAACTACCTCGACCTCGCGCAGATCATGGACTACTGGGGCCCGCGCAGGCTCAACCACCACACCGAGGCCACGACGATGCTCTACGGCGCCCGCGCCTGCGCGCAGGTGCTGCTCGAGGAGGGCCTGGACCAGGCGATCGAGCGGCACCGGCTGCACGGCACCGCGATGCTCGAGGGCGTGCGCGGCCTGGGTCTGGAGGTCTTCGGCGACGTCGAGCACAAGATGACCAACGTCGTGGCCGTGCACATCCCCGACGGCGTCGACGGGGACGCGGCGCGCACCGCGATGCTGGAGGACTTCGGCATCGAGATCGGCACCTCCTTCGGCCCCCTGCACGGCAAGGTCTGGCGGATCGGCACGATGGGCTGGAACGCCCGCCGCGACGCGGTCCTCACCACCCTCGCCGCGCTCGAGGCGGTGCTGCGCGCCGCGGGCGTCCCGGTCACCGCCGGCGGCGGCACCGGCGCGGCGTCGGAGGTCTACTCGTGAGCGGCGGGACCTCCAGCGACGCGGCCCTGGTGCTCGACCGCTGCCACGAGCTCGACCGCTACTCCGCCCACCCGGTCCACCTCGAGCGCACCCACCTGACCCGCCAGCACGCCCAGGCCAACGAGGTGGTCGCCGGCTGGATGGCCGACGCCGGGCTGCGCACCTGGGTCGACGCCGCCGGCAACGTGTGCGGCCGGCGCGAGGGGCGCGAGCCGGGACTGCCCGCGCTGCTGCTCGGCTCCCACCTCGACACCGTCCCCGACGCCGGCTCCTACGACGGGATGCTCGGGGTCGTCATGGCGATCGCCGTGGCCCAGCGGCTGCACGACGTCGAGCTCCCCTTCGCCCTGGAGCTGATCGGCTTCAGCGACGAGGAGGGCTCGCGCTTCGGCACCGCGCTGCTCGGCTCCCAGGCCGTCGCCGGGCACTGGCTCGAGGACTGGTGGGACCTGCGCGACCGCGACGGGGTGACGCTGCACCAGGCCTTCCTCGACTTCGGTCTCGACCCGCGCCGGGTCCACGAGGCGGCGCGGCAGCCGCACGAGCTGGTCGGCTACCTCGAGGCGCACATCGAGCAGGGCCCCTACCTCGAGGCCCGCGACGAGCCGCTGGGCTACGTCACGACGATCGCGGGCGCCCGCCGGTTCCGCCTCTCGGTGGTGGGCGAGGCCCGGCACGCCGGCGGCACGCCGTACGCCCGCCGTCGCGACGCCCTCGTCGGCGCCGCCGAGGTCATCACCGAGATCGAGCGGATGGCCCGCGCGTCCGGGGACGCCGACGAGCACGACGGCTGCATCGCGACCGTCGGCCGCATCGAGGTGCAGCCGGGCGCCGTCAACGTGATCCCCGGTCGCGCCGACCTCAGCCTCGACCTGCGCGCGGCCACCGACGAGGCGCGCGACGCGATGTGGGCGCGGATGGAGCGGCGGCTCGAGGAGATGTGCGAGGCCCGCGGTCTGCGCTTCGAGGCGCAGGAGCGGCACCGCGCCCCCGCCGCCCCGTGCGCGCCGTGGCTCACCCAAGCCGTCGTCGCCGGCATCGGGGCCACGGGACAGCAGGACCCGCTGGGCCTGTGGAGCCGCGCCGGTCACGACGCCATGGCGATGGCGCGCATCACCGACATCGGCATGCTCTTCCTGCGCTGCCACGACGGCATCAGCCACCACCCCGACGAGGCGGTGCTCCTCGAGGACGTCGAGGTCGGCCTGGACGCCTTCGAGGCCGCCGTGCGCGCCACCGCCGCGTCGTACGCCGCCCGCGAGCTGCGATCGAGCCCGGCATGAGCGTCCCCACCTCCCCCGACATGGCCGAGCTGCGCATCGAGGAGCGGATCGCCGCCACCCGGATGGACCTCTCCCCGCAGGAGCGCAAGGCCGCCGCGACCCTGCTCGAGCACCTCGACGACCTCGCGACCTACCGCGCCGCCGAGCTCGCCCAGCTGGCCAGGGTCTCCAAGGCGACGATGAGCAGGCTCTTCCGGTCGTTGGGCTTCGCCGACTTCGACGAGGTCCGCGAGCACCTGCGCACCCTGCGCACCTCCACCGGCGAGCCGCGACGCCGCGACGGCGGTGGCTGGGGCGACCTGCCCACGCACCTGGCCCGCGAGGCCGAGGTCGTACGCCGTGCGGTCGAGCACCCCGTGGTCCCGCAGGTCGTCGCGCTGCTGGCCGCCGCCCGCCGGGTGACCGTCGTGGGCTGGCGCAACAGCCACCCCGTGGCCCTGCACCTGCGCCAGCAGTTGGCCCACGCGCGTGGCGACGTGCGACTCGCGCCGCTGCCCGGTCAGGTCGTCGGCGAGGAGCTCGCCGACGTGGGGCCCGGGGACGCGGTCGTGGTCGTCGGCTTCCGCCGCCGCCCGGCCGGCTTCGGCGACGTGCTGCGCGAGGCCGCGGCCAGCGGGGCCGACGTGGTGCTGGTCGCGGACCCCACCGCCATCGAGCACGCCCGCACGGCCACGCTGTGGCTGGAGTGCCCGGTCTCCAGCGCGCTGGCCTTCGACTCCTACGCCGCGGCGATGAGCCTGGTCAGCGTGCTGGCCGACGGGGTGCTCGCCACCCTCGGCGACCCCGCGCAGCAGCGGGTCCGCGCGATCAGCCGCGCCTACGAGCGGATGGCCGAGGTGGAGGGCGGCTGATGGACCTCACGACCGTCTCCTCCCACCGGCTCGCGCGCCGGCGCGAGGACCTGATCCTCGGCGTCGGCGAGACCCTGCTCGCCGGCGGCACCTGGCTCTTCTCCGAGCCGCAGCCGGCCACCACCGGCCTCGTCGACCTCACCACGCTGGGCTGGCCGGACCTCGAGCAGCTGCCCGACGGCTCGCTGCGCATCGCCGCGACCTGTCCGGTCGCGGTGCTGCGCGAGCGCGGCGGCGTCTTCGCGTGGTGCGCCGACGCGCTGCTGATGTCGCCCAAGGTGCAGGCGGTCGCCACCGTCGGCGGCAACGTCTGCCTGGGCCTGCCGGCCGGCGCGATGACCTCGCTGCTGGCCGGGCTCGACGCGACGGCCGTCGTGTGGGCCCCCGACGGCCGCGAGCGGGTCGTCACCGTCGCGGACCTCGTGGTCGGCAACGCGGCCACGTCGCTCACCTCCGGGGAGGTCGTGCGCTGCTTCGACGTCCCCGCCGCGTCCCTGGCCGCGCCCGTCGCCCACCGCCGCTTCTCGCTGGCCGACCTCGGCCGCTCCGCCGGCGTCGTGATCGGCCTGCGCACGGACGACGGCGTCCGGGTCACCGTCACCGGCTCCACCAACCGGCCCGTCGTGCTCGCCGACGGTCAGGGCGTCGAGGCGATCGACTGCTGGCACGAGGACGCCCACGGTGCCCGCGACTGGCGGGTGGCGCAGACCGCCCGCTGCCTCGCCGAGGTCCGGGAGGAGCTCGGATGATCGTCAACGGCTCCCCCACCGACACTCCGCCGGCCCCCGGTCAGTGCCTGCGCACCTTCCTGCGAGGCGCCGGCCACCTGGACGTGAAGAAGGGCTGCGACGCCGGCGACTGCGGCGCGTGCACGGTGCTCGTCGACGGGCAGCCACGACAGTCCTGCCTGGTGCCCGCGGTCCGAGCGGCCGACGCCGAGGTCACCACTCTCGCCGGGCTCGGTTCCCCCAACGACCTGCACCCCACCCAACGGACCTTCCTCGAGGCGCAGGGCTTCCAGTGCGGCTTCTGCACCGCCGGCTTCGTGGTCACGGCCTCCACCGGCGCCTGCACCGACCGCGACCTCAAGGGCAACCTGTGCCGCTGCACCGGCTACCGCAGCATCCGCGACGCGATCGCCGGAAGCTCGCGCGACGCCACCACCACACCGGCCGTCGGGGAGTCGACCCGCCCGCCGGCCGCGGTCGACGTGGTGACCGGCCGGGCGGCGTACACGCTCGACCTGCCCGACATGGATCCCGCCACCGACACGCTCCACCTCGCGGTGCTGCAGAGCCCGCACAGCCACGCGGCGATCACCCGCATCGACACCGCGGCGGCGGAGTCGCTGCCCGGGGTGCACCTGGTGCTCACCCATCGCGAAGACCCCGGCGTGCTGTTCTCGACCGCGCGCCACGACAGCCGGCTCGACGACCCCGACGACACCCGCGTCCTCGACGAGGTGGTCCGCTTCACCGGGCAGCGCGTGGCCGCCGTCGTCGCCGACTCCCCGGCCATCGCCGAGGCCGCGCTCCGCCTCCTCCACGTGGAGTACGACGTCAGGCCGGCCGTCCACGACCCCGAGGCGGCCCGGGCGGCCGGTGCACCGCTCGTGCACGCGGAGAAGGATCCCGTCACCTCCCGCATCAGCGAGCCCGGCCGCAACGTGGTCGCCCAGACGCACGGCGAGGTCGGTGACGTAGCCGCCGGGCTCGCGGCCGCCACCCACCGCGTCCACGGCACCTGGCGCACCGCGCGGGTCAACCAGGCCGCGATGGAGACCCATGCCGCGCGGGCCTGGCTGGACGCGCCGCTGTCCGAGGGCGGGCGGCTGGTGGTGCGCTCGTCGAGCCAGGTGCCGTTCCTGGTGCGCGACGAGCTCGCCCACGTGCTGGGGCTGGAGCCGACGCAGGTGCGGGTGACGACCGGCCGGGTCGGCGGCGGCTTCGGCGGCAAGCAGGAGATGCTCGTCGAGGACCTCGTGGCGCTGGCGGTGCTCCGGTTGGCCGAACGCGGTGTCCACCGGCCCGTGCAGTGGGAGCTGACGCGCGAGCAGCAGTTCACGCTGGTGCCGGGTCGGCACCCGTTCCGGGTCGAGGTGGAGCTCGGAGCCGACGCCGACGGGGTGCTGACCGCGATGCGGCTCGACGTGCTCAGCGACACCGGCGCCTACGGCAACCACGCCGTCGGGGTCCTCTTCCACGGGTGCCACGAGTCGGTGGCGCTCTACCGCTGTGCGAACAAGCGCGTCGACGCCGAGGCGGTCTACACCCACACCGTCCCGGCCGGGGCGTTCCGCGGCTACGGCCTGGGTCAGGTGATCTTCGCGATCGAGTCCGCGCTGGACGACCTCGCGCGCGAGGTCGGCCTCAGCGCCGCGGAGATCAGGCGCCGCAACGCGGTCGTGCCCGGCGACGAGCTGGTCGTCAACGGACCGGCCGTCGACGACATCGTGCACGCCACCGACGGGCTGCCCCAGTGCCTGGACCTGGTCGAGCAGGCGCTGGCCGCCACCGAGGACGGGCCGCCGGGTCCGGGGTGGCTGGTCGGCGAGGGGCTGGCCGCTGCCATGATCGCGACCATCCCGCCGCGCGGGCACCACAGCACCGCCACCGTGACGCTGACCGAGGACGGGACGGTCGAGGTCGGGGTCGGGAGCGCGGAGTTCGGCAACGGGTCCGCCACGGTCCACGTGCAGCTGGTCGCCACGGCCCTCGGGGACCGCGTCGACCCGGCCCGGATCCGGGTCCGCGGCGGCGACACCGACGCAGCGGCGTACGACACCGGGGCCTACGGCTCCACCGGGTCCGTCGTCGCGGGCGGAGCAGTCCACGCCGCGGCGCAGGACCTCGCCCGCCTTCTCGACGCCGGGGAGACCCGGCGCCCGCTGGTCGGCTCCGGCGAGCACCACGGCACCCCGCGCTCGGTGGCCTTCAACGTGCACGGCGTCCGGGTGGCGGTGCACCCGCCGACCGGCGAGGTGCGGGTGCTGCGCAGCGTGCACGCCGCCGACGCCGGGGTCGTGCTCAACCCCGAGCAGCTGCGCGGCCAGGTCGAGGGCGGTGTGGCCCAGGGCTTCGGGTCCGCGCTCCAGGAGGAGGTGCGGGTCGAGGACGGGGTAGTCACGACGCGCAGCTTCCGCGACTACCGGGTGCCCCAGATCGGGCAGGTGCCGCACACCGAGGTCCTCTTCGCCGACACCGTCGACCCGGTCGGGCCGCACGGTGCGAAGTCGATGAGCGAGGCCCCCTACAACCCCGTCGCCCCCGCCGTGGCCAACGCCGTCCGCGACGCCACCGGCCGCCGACCGCGTGAGCTCCCGATGAGCCGCGACCGGGTCTGGCGGCTCCTCACGTCCGAGGAGGACCCGTGCCCGACCCCCTGACCCACCCCCTGACCCACGAGCACTTCCTGCAGCAGGCCGTCGACCTGGCCGTGGCCAACGTCGCCGCAGGCGGCGGGCCCTTCGGGGCGCTCGTGGTGCGCGACGGCGAGGTGCTCGCCACCGGGCAGAACCGCGTCACCCGCGACCTCGACCCCACCGCCCACGCCGAGGTCGTCGCGATCCGCGCCGCGTGCCGGGAGGTCGGCGACTTCTCGCTGGCCGGCTGCGTGCTCTACGCCTCGTGCGAGCCGTGCCCGCTGTGCCTGGCCTCCGCGCTGTGGGCACGGGTCGACAGGGTCGCCTTCGCCGCCGACCGAGACGACGCCGCCCGGGGCGGCTTCGACGACCGGGCGTTCTACGACCTCTTCGACACCCCGCGCGAGCAGTGGGAGACCCCCGTCGCGCCGCTCGTGCTCGAGGGCTCCTTCGCCCCGTTCGACGCGTGGCTGGCCAAGGCCGACCGCACCCAGTACTAGCCCCACCGCTGGTCGAGGTGCGAGGCCGGCCCACGGCCGAGCCACGAGACCCCTTCGACCAGCGACATCCCGACCGGGGTCTCGAGGCTCCTCGCCGGCGCTCGTCGCACCTCGACCAGCAAGGCGCTCAGGCGTCGCGCCAGAGCAGCCAGCACATCCACAGCGAGGCCCCCCACAAAGCGAGGACCGGCAGGTCGCCGGTGTTGAGCCCGTGGCCGATCGAGAGCTCCCAGAGCAGCCCGCCCGCCCAGGGGCCGTGCCCGGCGATGAGCAGCACGCACAGCACCGAGGTGATCAGGTAGAAGCCGACCGCGATGAGGCGTCGACGCTCCCTCACGCTCCCACCCCCAAGACGTCCCAGCACCGATCGATCGAGAGCACAGGGTGCCCCATCACAGCTGGGACTGGCTCATCCCCATCCGCGCGAGCACGACGGTCTCGGCCAGCTGCACCACGTTGTAGAGCAGCAGCGTGACCAGGGTGATGATCGCGACCGAGGCCCACAGGTTGTCGAACTGCGCGGCGGCGTTGAACTTCACGATCTGCCCGCCGACGCCCTTGCCGGTCGAGAGCCACTCCGCGAGCAGCGCACCGGTCACCGCGCCGGGCACCGAGACGCGGGCCGCGGCGAAGAGCGACGGCAGCGCCCCGGGGATCGCGACCTTGAGCAGGGCGGCGAGGTTGCCACCGCCGTAGACGCGCACCAGGTCCAGGCTCTCCCTGTTGGCCCGCGAGAGCCCGAAGAGCACCGAGGCCAGCGCCGGGAACAGCACCACGATCGAGCCGATCACCGCGACCGAGGCGGTGGTGCCGCGGCCGGTGAGCAGGATGATGACCGGAGCGATCGAGACCAGCGGGATCGAGCGCAGCAGCAGCGCCAAAGGCATCACGCCCCTCTCGACGGTCTTCGACAGCGTGAACAGCACCGCCAGCACGATCGCGATCGCCATGCCGACGACGAAGCCGATCGCGGCGTCCTTCAGCGACACCGCCGCCAGGTCGAAGAGCAGCTCGCGGCGCTCCCCCGCGGTCGCCCGGGCGTCGGGGTCGGTGACGAAGAGGAAGCGCCACACGTCGAGCGGGCCCTTGGCGACGTACGGCGAGATCTTCCCGCTCATGATCAGTGCCTGCCACGCGGCCAGCACGATGCCGACGGTGATCGCGGCGTTGAGCAGGCCCTTGCCCACCGCGGTCAGCACGGCACGCGACGTGCCGGCGACGCTCCCCGTCGCGACCGCGGGGCCGGTCCCGCCGCTCATGGCGTGCTCCGTCCGGAGACCCAGGGTGTGACCAGGCGCGAGACGAGCCCGAGCGCGCCGTACCCGACCATCGCGACCAGCGCGCACAGCAGGAACACCGCCCACACCCGCTCGGAGTCGAGGTTGCCCTGCAACCGGATCAGCAGGATGCCGACGCTGCGGTCGGTGGCGCCCATGTACTCCCCCAGCACCGCTCCGAGGAACGCCGTGGGCACCGCGATCTGCAGTGCGTTCAGGATGCCCGGGAGCGCGGCGACCAGGCGCACCTTGCGCAGCTGGGTGAACCTCCCGCCGCCGAAGACGCGGATCACGTCGAGGCTGGCCCGGTCGGCGGCCTTGAAGCCCAGCAGCGCGCCGACCACGGTGGTGAAGAAGACCGCGAGCGCGGCCAGGAAGATCGCCGTCGTCGACGGGTCGCCGGGCCGGGTCGCCCCGCCCAGCACCACGATCGAGATGCCGCCGACCGCCACCAGCGGCAGGCAGTACGACACGACCGCGATCTGCACGATGATCGGCTCCAGCCGCGGCGCGAGCAGCACGGTCGCCGCGAGCAGCAGCGCCGCCAGGTTGCCCCAGAGGAAGCCCCACGCGGCCTCGGTGATGGTGACCCGGAAGGAGCCCCAGTACGCCGAGAAGCCGTCCTCGACCAGCTGGCCCAGCACGGCGCCCGGTGACGGCACCGGCGTGTAGGTGCCGGTGTCGGGGCGGAAGGCCAGCGCGAAGAGCCACCACGCCGCCAGCAGCACCCCGACGCCGATGACGCCGGAGAGCCAGCCGGGGATCCGACGCTCGCCCATCCCTCCTCCGCCCTCAGGCCTCGGCCGCCGCGCGGCCGTCGGCGCCGAAGAGCAGCTCGGAGGCCCGGTCCACGAAGTGGTGGAACTCCGGGGTCCGCATCATCTCCGGCGTGCGAGGACGCGGGAGGTCGATGTCGATGACCTCCTTGATCCGGCCCGGGCGCGGGCTCATCACCGCGACCTGGTCGGAGAGGAAGATCGCCTCGGAGATGCCGTGGGTGACCAGCAGCGTGGTCGCCGGCTTCTCGGTCCAGATCCGCAGCAGCTCCAGGTTGAGGTTCTGCCGGGTCATGTCGTCCAGGGCACCGAAGGGCTCGTCGAGCAGCAGCACCGACGGCTTGAGCGCCAGCGCGCGGGCGATCGAGACGCGCTGCCGCATGCCGCCGGAGAGCTGGGCGGGCTTGGCGTTCTCGAAGCCGGTGAGCCCCACCAGGGCGATCAGCTCGGCGACGTACTCCTTGTCGACCGGGCGGCCGGCGACCTCGAAGGGCAGCGCGATGTTCTTCACGACGCTGCGCCACGGCAGCAGCGCGTGGTCCTGGAAGGCGATGCCGAGCTCGCTGTCCTTGCGCAGCTCCGCGGGGGTGCGCCCGTCGACCAGGGCCTGGCCGCTGGTGGGCTCCTCGAGCCCGGCCAGCACCCGCAGGATCGTCGACTTGCCGCAGCCCGAGGGCCCCAGCAGCGCCAGGAACGACCCCTGCTCGGTGTGCAGGTGCGCGTCCTCCAGCGCGGTCACGCTCTTGCCGGCGCCGACCTTGAAGGTCTTGCCCAGTCCGTCGACCTGGATGCCGGTGCCGCCCCGACGGGCGGCACCGGCACCGGGTGTGTGCTCAGCGGTCATCGGTGGTCGATCAGCCGAGGTAGTCCAGGAGCTCGGGGTACTCCTCGTAGATGCCGTCGATGATCGTGGTGTCGAAGAGCTCGTCGACGCTGACCTCCCAGCCGGCGGCGGCCAGCGAGTCGACGGTCTGCTGCTTGAGCTCGTCGGTGATCGTGAACAGGCCGTTGGCCTCGGTGTCGGGGGTGGAGATGAGGTCGGCCTGCGCCTCCAGGCCCTGGGCCGTCTTGGCCGGGTCGAGGGCGCCGAAGACCGCCTCGAGGCCCTCCTCGTTCTCCGAGGCCGCCTGGTCGTAGTACTTCATGATCAGCGCGACGGTGTCGTCGGTGGGCTCGGTGAAGGTGTCGCTCCAGCCCTTGATCTCCGCGACGAGCAGCGCCTCGAGGAGGTCGGAGTTCTCGGCGAGGTACTGGTCGGTGACGGTGTAGGTCTCCGCGACGTAGGGCACGCCGTTGTCGGCGTACGGCAGGTTCGTGATGTCGAAGCCGGCGTTCTCGACCGTGATGGCCTCGTTGGTGAGGTAGGCCATGAAGCCGTCGACCTCGCCCTCCATCAGCGGGGTGGGGTCGAAGTCCACGGGCACGACCTCGACGTCGTCGGGGTCGATGCCGTTGGCGTTGAGGATCGCGGCGAAGACGCTGGCGTTGGAGTCCTGCACGCCGATCTTCTTGCCGACCAGGTCCTCGGGCGTCGCGATGTCGGCACCGTCGGCCAGCGACAGGATCGTGAAGGGGTTCTTCTGGAAGGTCGCGGCGATGATCTTCAGCGGGGCGTCCTGCTCGGCGATCGCGGCGCCCACCGAGGCGGCGTCGGAGAGCGCGACCTGGACGGTGCCGCTGAGCAGCTTGGCCACACCGGTGTCCGGGCCGGAGATGCCGAACACCTCGTCGAAGCCGGCCTCGTCGTAGTAGCCGTTCTCGTAGGCGTAGAACTCCCCGGCGAACTCCTCGTTCTTGATCCAGGAGTACTGCATGGAGATCTCGCCGTACGACGCCTCCCCGTCGGCGCCGGCCCCGGCGGTCTCACCGTCGTCGGACCCGCAGGCCGACAGGCTCAGGACGAGCGCCGCGGACACCGCGGCGAGCACGCGCGACGAGCGCGAGCGGGGGGTGATGGACATGGCGTTCCCTCCGGGTGTGGTCTCGGGTCCGCCGCAACGTATCCAGGGCGCGTTTCACGCACTGGCACGTTCGTTTCAGGGTTGTGAAATGTGCAGCCGCCCGTGCGTGGAGCCCACCAGGGTCGCCGCCAGGATGAGCACCGCGGCGAGCATGAGCCCCGCGCCGACGTGGATCTTCAGCAGCGCGGCACCGACGGCCGCGCCGGCCAGGATCAGCACGACGGCCAGGAAGCGACGTCCCGAGCCACCCCCGTCGGTGCGCGACTTCCCCGAGCCCAGGCGGGAGTCGGCGGCCAGGCCGGTGATCGTGGAGGTGACGACCACGGTGGTGACGTCCTTGACCGCGACGAAGCGCGCGGTGGCGGCCTGGAGCCCCATCGCCGCACCGAGCAGCGTCGTGACCGGCAGCCCCACCGCGGGGTCGGGGTGGTCCCCGACCACCAGCAGCACCACGGCGAGCCCCAGGCAGACCAGTCCGACGGTGAGGAACAGCGCGGTGGTCAGGCCGGTCCACTTGCCGGCGGCGCGCTTGAGCACCCGGCCACCGAGCGCGGCCCCCGCCATGAAGCCGACCAGCGCCAGCACCGGGCCGACCACCGGCAGGTCCTCGGCACCGACGACCGCCATGCCGAGGATCACGACGTTGCCGGTCATGTTGCCGGTGAAGACGCGGTCCAGGCCCAGGAAGCCCACCGCGTCCACGATGCCGGTCGTGAAGGTGAGCACCAGCATCAGCACCAGGTGCAGCCGATCGGCGGGGACGGCGGCGAGTCGGTTCGTCACGCGCCCATTGTGGGGCAGGTACGCCGGCGGGCCGACGGCCGGCACGCGCCGACCCCGCCGGGCGCTTGGGGGGCTGGCGCCTCAGACGGGGTCGGGTCCCGAGAGGGGGTGGCTCGGGACGATCGCGGGCCGGTGGGTCAGTCGAAGATGTCGGGGTCCCGCTGGCGGAGGTGGTCGAGGATCGCGGCGGCCTGACCGCGGGCGCCGGCCGCGTTGGGGTGGGCCGGGACGCCCATCGCCGGGTCGTTGGCCGAGGGACCGTAGACCTCGGCCCAGCGGACGTTGGGGTCACCGCACAGGTCGACGCCCTCCGGCGTACGGCGGTAGGTGTTGACGTACTCCGCGCCGCCGCGGCGTGCCGCGCGCTTGACCATCCTGTTGAGCTGACGGAACTTCTGGGAGATCCAGGCCATGTCCTCGTCGGAGGCCGGGACCGTGGGGTAGCAGCCGTGGTCGGGCACGACGTCGATGTAGTCGATGGCCAGGATGCGTGCACCGGGCGAGATGTCGTGGATGGTGCGGAAGGCGCGCACGAGCTTCTTGGTCGACTGCCGGATGTTGCGGCCGATCTGGTCGTAGCCGTCGGCGGTGTACTTCGCCTTGCACCCGCCGAAGGGCAGGCCGGCCCCGGAGTCGGTGACCGGGTTGTCGACCGGGACCACGCCCAGGCAGTCGAGCCCGGCACTGGCCACTCCCGCGTCGTTGCCGCCGATGCCGACGGTGACCAGGTCCGTGGTCGGGCTGAGCCGGTCGAACTGCGGCGGGTTGGTGCCACCCAGCGGCAGCCCGGTCTGCGGCTCGTAGAAGTCGTCGGTCGTCGCGGAGCCGCAGGAGGCGTCGCGGAACTCCCCGACGCTGAGGGCCTCGGCGAGGATCTTGGGGTAGTTGCGGTGCGACTGGGCGCAGTCGATGGGTGCGTGGGTGGTGTCGGGCACCCCGTCGCGGTTGAGGATGACGACGTCGGCGGTCCAGGAGTCGCCGAGGGCGACGTACTCCATCCCGACCGGCGGCAGGCGGCGCTCGGGGGTGGGCGCAGCGGCTCCGGGGGCCGGGAGCAGGGTGGCGGCGAGGGACAGCGGCAGCGCGACCGCGGCGGTCAGCGCTGCGACTCGGCGCGAGCGGTGGCGGGGGCGGAGGTCGGACACGTAGTGACCAACGCCACACCCCGCCTCGAGGTCACGCGAGGGAGAGGAAAAGCTTCTCCATCTTCTTCAGGTCCTCCTCGGCCGGCGTGCCGTCGGCCATGCACTCCTGCAGGCCGGTGGCCACGATGGCGAAGCCGCTGCGCGCCAGCGCCTTGTTGACCGCGGCGAGCTGGGTCAGGACCGACTCGCAGTCCGACCCCTCCTCCATCATCCGGATCACGCTGGCCAGGTGCCCGTGGGCACGCTTCATGCGCAGGATGATCGCGCGGATGTCCTGGGGGTCGAGGTCCATCTGGTGCTCCCGTGTCAGCAGGGGCCACTCCCACGGCCCTGGTGTAGATACCAAGGTACGCCTAACTTCGCGATCCCGCAGGGGGGAAGTTCTCGGTGCACGGCCGCCCGGGATGCGTCACCCTGTACCCACCCCCCATCTCCCGACGTCGACGCGCACCCGCAGCGTCGCGCTCCCCAGCATCGAGGCGCCATGCAGACTCCCGACGGGCCACGCACCGCCCTCGGCCTCCTCGTCGTGCTCGCGCTCTGCCTGGGCGTGCTGGCCGCGGTCGCACCCGGCACGGCGTACGACGTCGGCTACCTCTCGGTGCTGGCCGGCACCACCGCCGTGGCGTGGTGGGGCGGTCGGCGGCTCAGCGGCACCGCCCGGGTCCTGGCGCTGTGCGTGACAGGAGCACTCGCAGCCACGACCGTGGGCGACCTGGTCTGGTACGTCTACTACTGGACCTCCGGGGAGCCCGACGTCTCGTGGGCCGACCCGGCGTACCTGCTCTCCTACGTCCTCCTCGGGTCGGCACTGCTGGTGGCGCTGATGCGCTCCCAGCGTGAGCACCTGCGGCTGGAGGGTGCGGTCGACGCCGCGACCATCGTGGTCGTCTTCGTGCTCATCGGGTGGCAGCTGTGGGTGCAGGGCATCCTGGCTGACGACAGCGTCGGCTGGGGCACCCGCGCGGTGTGGGCGGCCTACCCGGTGCTCGACGCGGTGCTCGTGGGCCTGGTGCTGCGCGTGCTGTGGGTGCGCGAGGCGCGAGCGGTCGTCGGGTGGGCGTTCGCCGGCGGCGTGACGCTGTGGCTGCTCTCGGACGTCGGGTTCCTGCTGGTCGAGGAGCCCACGCTGGTCGTCGACGCCCTGCTCGACCTGGGCTGGATGCTCGGCGGATTGGCGCTCGCGTGGGCGGCGGTCTCCCCCGCCCGCGGCGAGCCGAGCCCGCGTGACCTCGCCCCCACCTCGCTCGGCCCGCGGCTCGCGATCGCAGTGCTGCCGCTGCTGGTGCCGACCGCGCTGCAGCTGCGTGCGCTGGCCGGCGAGAGCGTCGGGACCGCGGTCGCGACCGGCGTCGGCATGGTGCTGCTGGTCGCCCTGGCGCTCGTGCGGACCTGGGCGCTGCTGGACGAGCAGCGCCGCACCGCTGTCGACCTGGCCGCGGCCCGTGACCAGGCGCTCGCGGCCTCGCGGGCGAAGTCGACGTTCCTGGCGACGATGAGCCACGAGATCCGCACCCCCATGAACGGCGTCATCGGGCTGACCGGGCTGCTGCTCTCGACCGACCTCGACGCCCGGCAGCGGGAGTACGCCCAAGGTGTCCGCACGGCCGGCGACGCACTGCTCGGGATCATCAACGACATCCTCGACTTCTCCAAGGTCGAGGCCGGCGCGATGGACATCGAGGACATCGACTTCCTGCTCAACGAGGTCGTCGACGACGTCGCGGCGATCGTGGCCGAGCCGGCCCGCGGCCGCGACCTCGAGCTGCTGGCCTACTGCTCCCCGGAGGTGCCCACCGCGCTGGGCGGCGACCCCGGTCGGCTGCGGCAGGTGCTGCTCAACCTCGCCACCAACGCCGTGAAGTTCACCCACGAGGGAGAGGTGGTCATCAGCGCCCACCTCGACGGCGGCACCCCCACGGCGCCGGTCATCCGCTTCGAGGTGCGCGACACCGGCATCGGCCTGCCGGCCGGTCGCCGCGAACGACTCTTCGACCCCTTCACCCAGGCCGACTCGTCGACCACCCGGCGCTACGGCGGCACCGGGCTCGGGCTCGCCATCTGCGCCCGCCTGACCGCCGCCATGGGCGGCACCATCGGCGTGGAGAGCCAACCCGGCGAGGGCAGCACGTTCTGGTTCCGGCTGCCGATGCGGCTGGCCGCCGACCAGCCGGTGACCCGCCCGGCGGGGCCGCGCAGCCTCGAGGGTCGCCGCGCGCTCGTGGTCGACGACAACGCCACCAACCTGATGGTGCTCGACGGCCAGCTCGGGGCCTGGGGCATGAGCGTGGACGCGGCCGGGTCCGCCGCGGAGGCTCTGGCGCTCATGCGCGGTGCCTCGTCGGCGTACGACGTGGTGCTGCTGGACCTGTGCATGCCCGAGGTCGACGGGCTGGACCTGGCGCGGGCCGTCACCGCCGACGCCTCGCTCGCCGGGCCGCGGCTGGTGCTGCTGACCTCCGACACCGAGGTCGACCACGACGAGGCGTGGGAGGCGGGCGTGCGCGAGATCCTGGCCAAGCCGCTGCCGATGTCGCGGCTGCGCGACCTGCTCGCGGCGCTGCTGACGCCCACCTCCGCGCAGGAGCCGGACGCGGTGGACCCGGTCGTCGAGGTGGTGGCCCGGGCGCGCGCGAGGGTGCTGGTCGCCGAGGACAACGAGGTCAACCAGATCGTCGCCGAGGGGATCCTCAAGGCGCTGGGCTACGACTGCGACATCGCCGCCGACGGGCAGGAGACCCTCGAGGCGCTGGAGCGGACGGCGTACGCCGCGGTGCTGATGGACTGCCAGATGCCGGTGCTGGACGGCTACGACGCCACCCGCGAGCTGCGGCGCCGCGAGGCCGAGCGCGACCTGCCCCGGCTGCCCGTGATCGCGATGACGGCCTCGGTCACCGAGGGCGAGCGCGAGCGCTGCGAGGCCGCCGGCATGGACGACTTCGTCCCCAAGCCGATCACCCCCTCCGACCTCGGCTCGGCCCTCGAGCGCTGGACGGGCACGCGGGCCTGATCACTTGTGTCCCAGGGGTCTCGTGGGTCACGGAATCGGGATAGTCCGCACGAGTTCTCACCCTCGGCGCGCCGCGGATTCATATGGTCTAAGCAACGCTTCCTGAAGGAGTGTTGATGACCAAGCCGTTCCCGCGTGCTGCGCGTGAGGCATTGATCGACTTGATCTGTC
>Ga0208057_1000336_pt1 | contig 17251 bp, 14 predicted proteins | sample DeeseametaMP1649_FD_184183 | JGI IMG/M metagenome (GOLD analysis project Ga0208057, IMG submission 184183) | Marine microbial communities from the Deep Pacific Ocean - MP1649 (SPAdes) | ecosystem: Environmental > Aquatic > Marine > Oceanic | place: North of Tokelau, South Pacific Ocean...
TTGAATGGAGCTCGCGCTGGTCCGAATGCCGCTATCGACTGTTCGGCGTGCACCATTGAAGCTCACAGTGGTGAGACGGGTCGGGAACCATTCTACATTCGCATCGACGGCCAGACCGTCAGTGTCTTCGTAGAAAGTGTCATCCTTTTCTTCGCTCAGGTAGCCAATGGCCACGTCACCGCGGATCAACGTGTTCAGTTCGAAGTCCACACCACCGTAAACAGTGTAGGAATCTGAATCCCTGGACCGTTCCGCACCATCGACGACGATCAGATTATCGTACTCACGCTGTTGGATCATGCCTTGGCCAAAAACAGCCACGTTCGGCGAAATCGCATAGCTGAGGCGCGAATTGAAGAGCGTGTCAGACCGGTCACGGAAGTCCTGATCGATCGGCGTGCCGTCAAGGGAGACCGTGTCGTCATAGTCGACTTCCGCAAATGTCACAGAGTTCGTCCAGCGAATACGGTCATTTGTATAATTGGCACTCAGCTCGACGCCTGCGCGGGTATACTCGATCGGCTCGCCCAGTCCGGATGTGTTCGATGGGTCGGACCGCTGATCCGTAGATTGCTGGTAGAAGACCGCGCCGCCAAGTGCGACGTCGCGCGTGACGTCCAGACGGCCCCGCAGCCGCGTATTGACGTCATTGGCTGACTGGTCACTGAAATCCTGGTACTCGTCACGGCTGACAGACACGGAAGCGGCCACTTCGTGCACGCTCCAGTTTGTACGAGCCGCAATATCAGCACCGATGCGGGCGATGACATCAGATTCTTCGTTGTCGCTCGTTCCCAACGCATTGTCGGTATAACCAAGGCCAGCGAACAGACTGGAATTTACCGTAAATGCTCCGAGCCGGATGGGCTCCGGATCATATTCGGGCTGACGGCGGTCTGTAACCGCCTCATACTTGTCCCGACTGTAATAGTCGCTCGACTGCGCATACGCCGTCCCAGACATCGCCGCAATCAGAGCGCCTGTCGCGACTCCTGCAAGGCTAACCCGCTTAGTATACAACATTTCCACCTCTTCCCTGGATTATGTATTCCGGTTGCTCGAACCGCCATGTTTACCAAAGGTCCCAAAGCAAGACCCATACCACTTTTCTTACAAAGAGTGAGGGCTTCATAGGGGAATACGGTGTCAGTCAAGTAATCAAAGTTAGGCAAATTCGAGCGAATTATTGGAAGGTTTCAGCGGCCCGCAAGACCGAGAGGCGGATTGTCGGCAATAATTTCTCAATTAATCAAGACATAAGAAGAGGCCCGGGACGCTGTCTTCGCGTCCCGGGCCGTCTCGTCAGACTAATTCGGCAGAATATTAATTATTAAAAAGCCCGTAGGCCCAATATTCAGCCTGCACAGTTACTGGACTCTGATGTCTATTCCGCCGCTGCCGGAAGTTCCATCTCTGTCAGTCCGGTGTACCGCTTCAGATGGTGATCGATATTGCCGAACTCGGAATCGATCATCGTCAGGCGTTTGAAATAGTGTCCGACAGCCAGTTCGTCTGTCATGCCCATGCCGCCATGGATCTGCACGGCTTCCTGACCAATGAAGCGACCGGCTTGACCGATGCGCACCTTGGCAGCGGATGCCGCCTTCTTGCGCGTGACTTCGTCTTCATCAAGCTTGAGCGTGGCCATGTAGGTCATGGAAATCGACTGCTCATGCTCCATGAACATATCGACCATGCGGTGCTGCAGCACCTGGAACTTGCCAATCGGAACGCCAAACTGCTTACGCTGGCGTGAATATTCGACCGTCATGGCGTGCGCCACCTTCATGGCGCCGCAGGCTTCGGCACAGATCGCGGCGATGGCCTCGTCGGTAACGGTTTCGATCAACGGCAGACCATTGTCGACTTCGCCAATCACCGCTTCTGCGCCAACCGCGACGTTCTCGAAGTAGACTTCCGACGCGCGGCGACCATCGACCGTCGGATAATCGCGGGTACTTACGCCCTGCGCATCCTTGGCAACGACGAAGACTGAAACGCCATTGCTGTCACGGCGATCACCTGACGTGCGCGCTGTCACAACGAAGTGGGTTGCCCAAGGCGCCCCAATGACCACGGCCTTGTGCCCATTCAGGACAAAGCCGGCGCCGTCTTTCTTGGCGGTCGTCTCAAGATCGGCCAAATTATAGCGACCGCGCGGTTCTGCGTAGGCGAATGCAAAGATGTTCTCGCCCGACATGATGCCGCTAAGGTATTCTTCCTTTTGCGCATCCGTGCCGCGCTTGAGGAAACCACCACCGCAAACAACGCTCGGCACGTAAGGCTCGACCACGAGGCCCTTGCCGAACTCTTCCATGACGACCATCGCATCAATCGGGCCGCCACCAAGGCCGCCATCTTCTTCGCTGAACGGTGCCATCAAGAGACCAAGCTCAGCAAACTGTGCCCACATTTCAGGACGCCAGCCCGCTTCGGACTCGACCACCTTGCGGCGCGTGTCGAAATCATACTGCTCGCGGATCAGCCTCGAGAGGCTGTCGCGGATCATGTTCTGCTCTTCGGTGAAATTGAAGTCCATCTTCTATCCTCCCTGCCTCGTGCGCCCTAAAGGCCGAGGATCATCTTTGAAATAATGTTGCGCTGGATCTCGTTGGATCCACCGTAGATCGATGTCTTGCGCATGTTGAAATACGTTTCAGCCGCAAAGTTCGCATGGTCGGGACCGACGCCAAATCCGTCATTCCCCGTATTTTCCATGCCATAGCCATACGGAGCACCATAGTTTCCAACGGCCTCGAGCGTAAGCTCGGTCAAGCGCTGCTGAATCTCGGTTCCCTTCACTTTCAGGATCGAACTTTCGGGCCCGGGGCCTTTGCCTGCTGCCTCGGAAGCCAGCGTGCGAAGTTCAGTGAATTCCAAAGCGGTCAGGTCGATTTCGAGTTGGCTGATCTTGCGCGCAAAATCTTGCGATTGAAGCAATGGCTGACCATCAACCAGCTCTTCTGACGCGATACTGCGCAAGCGTTCAACGCCCCGCTTGGAGCGCGCAACGCCAGCGATACCGGAGCGCTCATGAGCAAGCAGGAATTTCGCGTAGGTCCAGCCTTCATTTTCCGTGCCGACGAGGTTTTCAACCGGAACGCGGACATCCGTCAGCCACGTCTCGTTCACTTCGTGCGTACCATCGATCAACTTGATCGGCTTCACTTCGATGCCCGGCGTGTTCATGTCGACAAGGATGAAGCTGATGCCTTCTTGAGGTTTCTTCGCCGTCGGGTCCGTACGGCAGAGGAAGAATCCCCAATCCGCGTGCTGCGCCAGCGTGGTCCAGGTCTTCTGGCCATTCAGAACATAATGGTCGCCGTCGCGAACCGCTGTCGTCTTGAGGCTTGCAAGGTCAGAACCTGCGCCTGGCTCGGAATAGCCTTGGCACCACCACACTTCGCCGGACCGAATGCCTGGCAGGTGACGAGCCTTCTGCTCTTCATTGCCGAATGTGTAGATAACTGGCGCAACCATCGACACACCGAATGGCAGAGGCATCAGCGCATCAACGCGAGCATTCTCTTCCGACCAGATATAGCGCTGGGTAGAGGTCCAGCCGGTGCCGCCGTATTTTTCAGGCCATGCAGGTGTTGACCACCCCTTTTTACCGAGCACTTTGTGCCAGGCGAGGAATTCTTCGCGCGTAAGATCCTCACGCGACCCGATACCCTCAAGTTCTTTCGGATAGTTTTCGCGAATGAATTCGCGGACCTCATTGCGGAAGGCAATCTCTTCCGGCGAAAAATCGAGATTCATGACGGCTCCTCACTGTGCGCTTGATGCGCATCGTACTTATCCCCTCTAATTCAGCCATTTTCGGCTAAAGGCAAGGTGACGTGAGCGTAAACGTCAGGTTCTCGTCGCGTCAGGTCGCATTTGCCGCTGAAGGCTCAGCAATGAAAGGGGCACACGCTGTCTTGAGCAACCCAATTGCCGTAGCGGAACCCAGTCCGCCCCCGGTTTGAAACTCGAGTTGAAGGAGGGGTTGCAGGCCCAACCGCTCGACTGCCGCCTCATGAGCTGGTCGCCGTGTCACGTGCGATGCTATGCAGTGACTGATGGCCTTTGGTTCGATTGAATGCACAACCGCGGCGGCGATAGTGGTTGCAAATCCATCCAGAACCACCGGGATTCCCTGATGCCGCGCCGCAATGATTGCGCCGACACAGGCCGCCAATTCCCGACCGCCAAGATATCTGAGAGCTTGTAACGGATCAGCCAGATGCCCCCGATGCAAAGCCAGCGCGCGCGATACGACGTCCACTCGCCGCTCTACCAAATTGGCCGTGGATTGATTGTCCGGCCTGACCCAGTAATCCGGCGCTCCGCCATACAATGCGCACGCGACAGCCGCGGCGGCGGTGCCGACCCCTGCTCCGGAGACGGCAAGCGCGAGCAGATCCGGCTTTTCCTCGGTGGCCTCAAACCCGTATGCGATGGTCGCGGCACATTCCCGCTCGGTCATGGCCGGCTCCTCCGCAATACTTGGAGTTGGCTTGTCGATGGCAAGATCGAACACGCGTATGGCGGCTCCGGCCTGTGTTGCTATTGCCGACAGCGGCGCCTTGCCTTCCCGCAGTGCATCAACATGTGCGCGCGTATCCGTCTGACTTGAGAGCGAGACACCCTCTGACTGAAGGCCGTGTGAACTGGCGAACACTGCCAACACCGGGTTTTCGATACGTGGAGGAAAGCGATGCTGCCAATTAGCAAGCCATTCTGCGGCCTTGCCGAGACGACCGAAATCTCCCTCACGGCCCATTTCGAGCAATGCCGCACGCACTTTCTGGCCAGGGGCCGGATCCACATCCACCGACGCCTTAATTAGAGACCTGGCATCCGCCAATGGTGAAGTTTGTTGTGCCGGCTCACTCAAAGCAGGTTGCTCCCAATGCATTTGAAATCGATTTCATCTTATAGCAGACAACACATGTTAACTGCGACAAGGTTTTGTTACCTCGTTTATGAGATACTTGTGTCCTCTCGTGAGCTGACTAACCTAAATACATGACCACTCAACCCATAAAATCCCCTTGCATCAAAGTGTGCGCTGTAGACGCCTCTACAGGACTCTGTCTCGGTTGTGCACGGTCACTTAAGGAAATCGGAAGTTGGGTAAGACTGGGACCAGACGGACGCGAGAAGATAATGGCCGAATTGCCTGAGCGGATCACCCGGCTTGAAGCGCTCGGCAAACGCTAGGATTTCTCGATGTCCATAGGAAAGACCCTCGTATCCGGATTTGGCGCAGCTGTGCTGATTTCCGCAACTGTCGCTTTCTTTCTCGTCCCTAGGCTGGAGCAGCATCAGGCAGAGATTGCCACAATGCAACCGGATCCGGCACCGGCCCCGTCCGAGAAGCGCACATCGGTAAACTTTGCGGATGCCGCCATTATCGATCGCGAGTCAGATGGCCATTACTGGACCCGCGCCGAAGTGCATGGAACAGCGGTCAAGTTCATGGTCGATACCGGAGCCAGCACCGTCGCCTTGACCTTTCGTGATGCTCAGCGGATTGGTTTGAAACCGGAAACGCTGGACTACAAATGGGAAATTCGCACGGCTGGCGGCATCACATATGGCGCTGCCGTCACGCTGGATAATATTCGCATAGGCCAAGTCGAAATCGAACGTGTCGATGCCATGATCCTCAAGGACGGGCTCGAACAATCGCTCTTGGGTATGACCTATCTTGGCGAACTCTATTCATACGAGTTCAAGCAAAGCCAATTGATCATACGCCGGTAATTTTCTCACCGTTCTGGCCTTTTCCGACACCAACTTCCCACGCGAACCTTTCTGCATCGCCGGCCCATCGGGCATAGGCCACGCGACCCTCAAGTCCCGCTGCATCCATCAGGTCGCGATACCAGTAGTCAGCCCCGGCATTCAGCCTTTGCGGATGCACGCCCCAGAGCAGACAGGCCGTGCGCAAGCGCTGATCGTCCAATGACCCGTAAAGAATCGGTGCCGTTCCTCGGACTCTGGCAAAACGGGCGAGCCGATCAAAAGCGCCAGTACGTAGGGCCAGCGCTGTCGCACCTTCCGCCTCGGCCATACCCTGGGCCGTCTCTGCAACAACATCGATTGCGCTTTGCGCAGGTATGTCACCCGAAAACTGTTCCAGCGACCGCCGATAATCCTCAGCGCCCTCTGTGGCACGGATGATCCGGGACATGATGGCCACCGTGGTGGCGGGATGGCGTCCGACTGCGGTCTCACCTGACAGCATGACTGCGTCTGCGCCTTGATAGATGGCCGTGGCCACATCGGAAGCTTCGGCGCGGGTCGGGGCGGCATTCTCAATCATGGATTCCAACATCTGCGTCGCCACGATTACCGGCCGGCCCAGTCCGCGAGCACAACGTACGATCCGGCGCTGGATGACAGGCACGTCTTCAGGCGCATACTCAACACCGAGATCCCCTCGCGCGACCATCACAGCGTCGGCCGCGGCAACAATAGGCTCCAGGTTTGAAATGGCGGCAGGCTTTTCGAGTTTGGCGACAAGCGGTGCCCGACCAGCAATGATGGCCTTCACTTCTTCGATGTCTTCAACTGTCTGCACAAAGGACAATGCGACGAGATCAACGCCAATCTCGAGCGCGAAATCAAGGTCGGCGCGGTCTTTGTCGGTCAATGCTCGCACCGGCAGGGCCTTGCCGCGAACCGTGAAGCCCTTCTTGTCGGTCAACTTGCCAGGCACGTCAGCTCGCACCATCGGCTTGCTGCCTGCCTGAGTTACGGTGAACATCAGCTTGCCGTCATCCACCAGGATAACGTCGCCTTCTTCGAGGATTTCGACAATCTCGGCGTGCGGTACTGGAATGGTATCTTCCGCCTCGGTCGTCTCAGCGGCAACGACCGCATATTCCTTCTGATACCGCAGTCGCAGCTCTCCACCCGGCAGCGATCCGACGCGTACTTTGGGCCCCTGCAGGTCTCCCAGCGTAGCGAGGGGACGACCCGTTTCTTTTTCAGCGGCGCGCACAGCATCCAGGGCATCTTTGTGTGCACTGTACTCGCCATGGCTGAAGTTCAAGCGGAAGACGTCAACGCCTGCATAGGCCAATGCCAGAACTTCCTTCGGCGAGCGACTGCCCGGACCGAGTGTTGCGACAATCTTTGCGTTCTCACCAATTAGCCGATTTTCAGTCATTCCGCCCTCCTATGACAAGGTTGACACCGGTCCTATACGAGTCCCTTCGGGTATGCCAGCCGATCTGTTTTTCCCCCGCTCAATACACAAAAACTTCATGTGCGTGCATCCAATCGACCAAGTCGATGCATCTTCCTATGCAAAAGGAGAAATCGAGCATGAAATCAGCCCTCTTGGCCCTGTCTGTCCTGGCCGCCTGCGCCGTGCCCCTGTCACAAGCCGAAACGCCGCCCACCGAAGATCGGGTCGAACCTGTCCAGGTCATGGTGCTCGGCACCTATCATTTCGAAAATCCGGGCCTGGATCTGGTGAACACGGATGCAGATGATGTGTTGGCGCCGCACCGCCAGGCGGAACTGCAAGACCTGGCCGAGCGGCTGACCGCGTTTCGCCCCACCGCCATCGCCCTGGAGCGCATCCGCCAGACCGATGATGCGCTCGACCCGAACTTTGTGGACTTCGTCCCCGAGGATTTGACCCGAAAGCGCAACGAGAGGGTCCAGATCGGCTACCGCATCGCGCACGAGACCGGAATTGACCGGGTCTACGCAGTCGACACTCAGGATGGTGAAATCGCCTACTTTCCCTTCGATCGGGTGGAAGCCTTTGCTGCACGCACGGGCCGGGAAGACAAGATCACCAGTCTGATCGACACAATCAAGACCCAAGCCGAAGTCCTCATGCAAGACCAGGCCTCAACCCCCATCGCAGAATTGCTGGTCCGACAGAATGACCCGGCTGTGATCCGCACCATGCATTCAGACTTTTACTATGGCCTGCTCGACATGTCGGATATCGAAGATGCTGCGGGTGCCGTTCTGAACTATGGCTGGTATGCTCGCAATGCCGAAATCTTCGCGAACATCACCGAAATTGCAGAACCAGGAGACCGGATCCTCATCGTATACGGATCAGGACACAACTATTGGCTGCGCCACTTCGCGCAGGAAACGCCCGGCTTCGAACTGGTCGAAGCCACCCCCTACCTCACCGATTAGTCGACAGCAAACGGATCATAATTGAGAATCGGCGCAAGCCAACGCTCCGCCTTGCGCGTCTCCCACCCCTTGCGCCGCGCGTAATCCTCGACCTGGTCTTTTTCGATACGTCCAACCGCAAAATATACGCTGTCGGGATGCGCGAAGTAGAGTCCCGAAACACTGGCTGCAGGCGTCATGGCGAAGCTGCTGGTCAGCGAAACGCCAATGCGCGCCTCAGGTTCGAGCAGGCGGAACAGGGTTTCCTTCTCGGTGTGTTCCGGCTGGCTCGGATAGCCGGGAGCCGGCCTGATGCCGCGATACTTCTCCTTGATCAGTTCAGGATTGGACAGGTCTTCATCGGGAGCATAAGCCCACAACTCCTTGCGAACACGCTCATGCATGTATTCCGCCATCGCCTCTGCAAACCGGTCAGCCAGCGCCTTGACCATAATGGAGGAATAATCGTCGCCTCTCTTAATGAAGTCTTGCGCAATTTCCTCCGCATGCGGACCTGAAGTAACGCAGAATCCACCGATCCAGTCATCGCCTTCCGGTGCAACAAAGTCGGACAATGCGAAGTTGGCGCGGGAATTATCCTTCACCATTTGCTGGCGAAGCGTATGAAAGACATCCCCTGAATCGAGGCAAATATCATCGCCATCAGAATTTGCCCTCCAGAAGCCCACCACAGCTTTCGGCTTCAACCACGCTTCCCCGACGAGTTGTTGCATCATGGCTTGAGTGTCATTCCAAAGGCCGGTCGCAGCCTCGCCGACAATCTTGTCTTCCAATATCTGGGGATACTGACCCGCCAGGTCCCATGCCGAAAAATAGGGAGTCCAATCGATATAGCGCGCCAACGTCGCGAGATCGAAATCTTCAAAAGTCCGCACGCCCTCAAACGTTGGCTGTGGCGGCGTGTAAGTTTTCCAATCTAGTTTGAGCCTAGCCTCGCGCGCCTGACCTATCGGCAGTCGCGGTTTCGGCGGACCGCCCGCGCGCGCTTCGCGCATCCGCTCATAGCGTGCTTTGGTCTGCGTTACAAAGGCCGGTTTGTCGTCTTCGCTCAATAGCGTGCTGACGACGCCGACGGCACGGCTCGCATCGGACACATGCACAACGGGGGCTGTTCGGATGACCGGATCAATCTTGACCGCCGTATGAGCGGGACTGGTCGTAGCACCACCAATCAGGAGTGGCTGTTTCATACCACGCCGTTCCATTTCGGAAGCAACATAGACCATCTCATCAAGACTTGGTGTAATCAGGCCTGAAAGCCCGATGATATCGACACCCTCTTTTTCGGCCGTATCCAGAATGGTTTCTGCGGCCACCATGACACCAAGATCCAGGATCTCATAACCGTTGCAGGCCAGAACCACGCCCACAATATTCTTGCCGATGTCGTGAACATCTCCCTTCACAGTCGCCATCAGAACCTTACCATTCGAAACATCCACAGTGCCGAGGCGCTGCTTCTCCTCCTCCATGTAAGGTTCGAGCCAAGCGACAGCCTGTTTCATGACGCGCGCGGACTTCACCACTTGCGGCAGGAACATCTTGCCAGAGCCGAACAGGTCGCCAACGACATTCATCCCGTCCATCAGGGGGCCTTCGATGACATGCAGCGGACGCTCGACCGATTGGCGCGCTTCCTCGGTATCCGCATCAATGTATTCGGTAATGCCGTGCACGAGCGCGTATTCGAGCCGCTTCGCGACAGGCGCCTCGCGCCAGGACAGATCCTTCTCGGCCGTCTTTCCTTTCTGGCCCTTGAAGCCTTCAGCTATCTCGATCAGCCGTTCAGTGGCATCCTCGCGACGGTTCAGAATCACGTCTTCGACGCGCTCGCGCAGGTCAGCCTCGATATCATCATAGATATCGAGCTGGCCGGCATTGACGATGCCCATATCCATGCCTGCCGGAATGGCATGATAGAGGAAGACAGAATGCATGGCGCGCCGAACGGGCTCATTGCCTCGGAAGCTGAATGAGACATTCGAGAGCCCACCGGATATATGACATCCCGGGCATGTTTTGCGAATTTCGCGCGTCGCCTCAATGAAGTCGACCGCGTAATTGTTATGTTCTTCTATGCCCGTTGCGACGGCAAAGACATTCGGGTCAAAGATGATGTCTTCAGCGGGGAACCCGACTTCTTCAGTGAGAATTCTGAAAGCACGTTGGCAGATCTCGACCTTGCGGTCTTTGGTGTCGGCCTGACCCACTTCATCAAACGCCATAACCACGACGGCCGCGCCGTAAGCGAGGCAGGCTCGCGCCTGCTTCCGGAACGTCTCTTCGCCTTCCTTCATGGAAATGGAGTTGACGATCGCCTTGCCTTGAACACATTTCAGGCCAGCCTCGATCACCTCCCATTTGGAAGAGTCGATCATGACCGGGACACGGGCAATGTCCGGCTCGGCGGCGATCAGGTTCAGAAAGGTGCGCATGGCCTCGGCGCCATCCAGCATGCCTTCATCCATGTTTACGTCGATCACCTGCGCGCCGCTCTCGACCTGCTGTCGCGCAACCTCAACGGCATCCGCGTAACGACCTTCGGTGATCATTTTCCGGAAACGCGCAGAACCTGTCACATTGGTACGTTCACCAATGTTCACAAAAGATTGGGAAGCTGCAATTGTCATTTTCTCGTTTTCCCGGCGTCTAGCGGCCAGTTGCCATCGACCACAGAGGGAAACCCGTCTGCAGGACGATTATACCAATAAATCCAGGCGGTTTCGCCTGACTCAGCCCCGGTGTCATCCACCAGGGAAATTCGTTTACGCAAGTATAGACTGGTCACCGGGTCGTTGGTTACGTCCTCGAAGGCATCCATTGCTGACATGATCGCTGTATCGCCGATCCGCCAGCGAATACCACGGCAAAGCTCATTACCCTCGATGACGCCCGGAAAACCTCCAAGATCGATCATCCGCCCTCGAAAGCGGCAGGGCGCCCCGAAGACACCCGCACTGTCCAGCGGCAGATCGGCGGGTTGCCCGGCCGCGCCCAGCTTGAGCAGTCCATAGAAAACGAAAAGGTCTCCGACCTCCACGGCTCTGGCCGTCATGAGGCCACCTCGAATGGCTCCAGCCCCGACAGGCGCATCGTGTGTTTGCTCGGCGCCGGGTCACGTGGCTTTATGCTGTCGACTGCGTTGGCGATCGCCGCGATATGTTCCGGGGTGGTACCACAACAACCACCCAGAATGTTCACAAGACCATCCTTCGCCCAACCACCTACAGAACCGGATGTTTCTTCAGGTTGCTCATCATACTGGCCCATTTCATTCGGCAGACCAGCATTCGGATAGGCAGCGACAAGCGTGTCCGCTACGCGTGACAGAGCCGCAATGTGCGGCCTCATCAAGTCAGCGCCAAGCGCACAATTGAATCCGATAGCAAAAGGCTTCGCGTGACGTACCGAGTTCCAGAACGCCTCGACCGTCTGGCCGGACAGTGTACGACCAGACCGGTCAGTAATCGTGCCGGAAATCCAGATGGGCAGTTGGTCCATGCCCTCTTCTTCAAGGTCCATGATCGCCTTTATCGCCGCCTTGCAATTCAGAGTGTCTGTAATCGTCTCAATCAGGTAGAGATCGACCCCACCCTCGTTCAGCGCACGGATTTGTTGGCGATAGGCTTCATAGACCTCATCAAAGGTCACAGACCGAGCGCCTGGATCGTTTACATCCGATGACATGGACAACATCTTGTTTAGAGGCCCGATGGAGCCCGCCAGGAACCTCGGCTTGTCCGGCGTCTTCGCCGTCCACGCATCGGCCGCAGCCCGGCCGAGCTTCGCCCCTTCCAGATTGATGTCCCAGACAGATTGCGGGTCCAGCTTGTAGTCATCCTGCGCGATGACCGTTGCGCTGAACGTGTTGGTCTCGGAAATGTCGGCACCTGCTCCATAATAGGCATCATGCAGGTCGGTCACGATATCCGGCCGCGTCAGGCACAAGATATCATTGTTTCCTTTCATCTGGCCGGGATAATCAGACTCGCTGAACCGAGTCCCTCGGTAATCTCCCTCCTCCAGGCCGCGCCTCTGAATCATGACCCCCCACGATCCATCGAGAATGAGAATTCGTTCCTTGGCGGCTGCCTTCAGGGCGCTGATGCGATCTTGTCTGTTCATGGCTCAAGCGGCCTCAACTGGTTTGGGTTTCAGTCCGAGCAGGCGACAGGTGGACAAAGCCAACCCAGCCCGGTTCAGCGTGTAAAAATGGAAATCGGAGACCCCCTCATCGGACAATTTCCGACAAAGGTCCGCCGCAACATTAGCTGTTACTAGTTCCCGCGTTTCCTGATCCTCCTCAAGGCCCTGATAGAGCTCATGCAGCCAGGTCGGCAGTGATGCGCCACACAGTTTAGAAATACGCTTCAAGCCCTTGAAATTCGGTTGCAGCATGATGCCCGGCACAATGGGCATGGTAACACCACCTGCACGAGCCTTTTCCAGAAAATTCAGGTAGATTGCCGGCTCGAAGAAGAATTGCGTGATTGCTCGATCCGCACCTGCATCTTGCTTTGCTTTCAGAAACGCGATTTCGGCGTCCCACCCCTGACTCTCAGGATGAAGCTCAGGATAACAGGACACAGAAATCTCGAAGCAGCGACCGAGATCGGGCCGATGGGCACGAATGCCTTCAATCAAATCGATTGAATCCCTGAACCCACCGGGGTGCTGTTCGAATTTCTCGCCCATGCCGCTCGGTGGATCACCGCGAAGGGCAACAATATGCCTTACCCCAGCCTCCCAGTAATCTTCCGCAACGGACAGCACTTCATCCTTGGTTGCACTGACGCACGTCAAGTGACCAGCCGGTCGCAAATGGGTCTGTTGAGCAATCCGGCGAACAGTGTCGTGGGTGCGCTCACGCGTAGATCCCCCGGCGCCATAAGTGACGGAAACAAAATTCGGAGTCATCGGCTCGAGGCGCTCAACCGTTTCCCACAGGCGATCAGCCATCGCTTCGGATTTCGGCGGAAAAAACTCGAATGAAACAGACGGCGAGCCTGCCTGCCGAGGGGTAGCGAGCGAGCTCATGCGACATGCTCCTTGGGTTTGGCGGACTTGACCGCCTTCCAGATATTTACGGTGAGACCATCCTGTTCACCTTCGGGAGGCGCAAAGGAACGCGGCTCGAAGAGGTCGAGGCCCACATCGGCAGACCACACAGCCATAGCTTCGTGCGCCATACCCAACCGGTGATGGCCATACTCGGCGCGCAAAAACTCCAGATCATGCGGTGCGAAATCCACGATCAGGAGCTGGCCGCCGGGCTTCAGCACACGGCTAGCCTCCGCGATCGCCCGATTTGGCGCGTCCATATAGTGAAGAACCTGATGAATGATCACCAAATCAGCAGAGTTGTCGTCAAACGGTACAGCTGTCACGTTCCCCTGACGCACGCGGGCACCATGCATGCCTTGCTGTTCCAGATTTGCCCGCGCGACAGTGAGCATATGATGACTTAGGTCAATGCCCTCTGCTTCCTCGGCCAAAGGTGCAAATAGGCTCAGCATACGTCCGGTACCGGTTCCGAAATCCAGGACGCGCCCAAATGGTCCCTTCCCCGCGAGTTCGACTAGAGCCCCCTCGATCAGATCGTTGGGATAGTGAAGAGACCGCAAACGGTCCCACGTCTCAGCGATGTTTGAGAAGTAAGCTTCAGCTGATTCCGCACGCGCAGCGCTCACTTCGTCCAGACGTGCTGCATCACGAGCCAGTTCCGGCTCGTCTCGATCCAGTTGCGCAAACAAGGAATCCAGAAATGCTTTTCCATACGACCCGGTTGAAGCGCGGTAGAAGACAAATGAACCTTCAGGCAAACGCTCAACCAAACCTGCAGCCGTGAGCGCCTTCAGGTGGTGAGACAGGCGAGGCTGGGACTGCTCCAATACCTGCACCAGTTCCCCGACCGACAGGTCGCGCTGGCGCAACAGGGCCAACACCCTCAAACGGGTGGGCTCCCCTGCTGCGCGCAGAGCCTCAATCATGGATGACAGCCGTGAAGTCATTTAATGATATAAACATTGATTTATATGTTTTTGCAACACAGCTTTACAGAAATATCACCTATGCGTGTTTCGGTAGAGATTGAGAGTTGAAGCGCCAGCGCTTAACTACCATCTACCGGCTTCCACAACGGGGTTATCCACACATGACACAGCGACTCTTTGCTGCGGTTCTTGCCATGGGGCTAGGAGCCTGTGCGTCCACACAAAACCTTGAATCCGGCACCGTTCCCGATCCTTACGAAGGCTTCAACCGTCAGATGTTCGCCTTCAATAGTGGCGTAGACAAGTATGCGCTCGGCCCCGCAGCAGACGTGTATGAGACGGTGACCCCCGAGTACGGTCGCGACCGACTGAGCGACTTCCTTCACAACTTGAAGTCTCCAGTGATCTTTGTGAACGATGTCCTGCAGGGCGAGAGTGATCGCGCTAGCGAAACATTTGCTCGATTTTTTCTTAACTCGACGCTGGGTATCGCCGGACTTTGGGACGTTGCTGAGTATACCGGTATTGAGAAGCACAATGAGGATTTTGGACAAACCCTTGCTGTGTGGGGTGTCGACAGCGGCCCCTTCCTGATCCTGCCCCTCATGGGTCCAACAACGCCGCGTGACCTGTTCGGTAGCGGTGTGGATCGTGCGCTGGATCCGCTTGTCTGGACAGAGTTCGATAACAATCCCGACCTCGACGATCACATCGAAATGGGTCGTGGAATTCTCGGAGGGCTGAATGCCCGCGTCGCCCTCGATGATGCGCTGGAGCAACTGAATGCTCAGCCAGAGCCCTACATCGCTTTGCGGAGACTTTATTCATCCCAGCGTCAGGCAGAAATACGTAATGGTCGCATAGACGAGGAAGATGCTTACGAGGATCTCCCTGATTTTGACGAATTTGAAGAGTAGGTCCGGGGCGTGATGACCACCAACAGGAGCGAAATGTGAAACGCTACTACCGATATTTTGCATTGGCTGGCGCTGCAGTATTGATGCTTGCCCCAACCAGCCAGGCAGACGCAAAGACAGAATCCTATGTTCAGGAGAATGCCAGTGACGTATTGGCATCGCTGAACGATCCGTCCCTGGACTCAGAAGAGCGCACAGAAAAATTCAATACTTACATGGATGAGTTCACCGACATGACTGCGGTGTCCAACTTTGCCATTGGCAAGTATGCGCGCCGCTTCAGCGAAGATGAGTTAGCTCGCTACCGGAAAGTTTTTCGGGAGTATGCACTCGCAGTTTATGAGAATGAACTCGACGCCTATCGCGGAGAAGCCGTGATCGTAAAGGATTCGGTGGATCGATCTGCGACCGATTCGATCGTCAACACGGTCATTAAGCGTCAGGACGGCAAAGACATGGATGTGCGGTGGCGCGTTCTGACCCGCGACGGCAAGTATCAGGTCGTAGACGTTGCCCTGAATCTGGACGGTAATTTGATCTGGCTCGCAATCGAACAGCGCGCCCAATTCCTCGCTTTGCTAGACCGCTCGAACGGCTCGGCCGAGGCCTTGATTGACAAGATCGAAAGCATGAAGCGGAAGCTGGAAACCGAGAAGCGAAGCTAGTCGTCTGAAATCAGCCAAAGATCAATAGCCCCCACCAGACGGCTGGTTGGGGGCTTTTTTACGTGTGGCTTACACGCTCCAGCTGCGGAACGGTTTTCCAGTCAGCTCCCGAAAGCGACTCGCATCAGTTTTCAGCTTCTGCGCCAGATTAGAACGAATCCTGTCGTCGAATTCTGGAACTTCGACGGGTTTCCTCGTTTTGACCGCTGCGCGCAGGGAGTCGATGAGGACTCGCGGCGTGCGCGAACGGACGTATCTCCCCATACCTGTATCTCGCATTTGCCCCCACCAACGAGGCATTTTGCGAATTTCCTCTCCCGAATTTGCCTCGGGCAGATTGCTCAAATGTTCGACGGCCGAAGGTGCCAGACCGATATGCTCTGCGATCCGCCTGAACACGGAGGAAGAGTTGGCAAGCAGATCGTTGAAATCTACGATTAAAATGTCGTCTTTAGACCAGTACTCAAAGTAGGGCTCCAACTGGTAAGCATATTTGCTAACCATAAGTATGTGCTCACCCTCATGTGTGTCGAACACATCAGCCGGCTCAGCGAGAGATGCTGAATGCATGAATGTATGCTTGTATTGGGACTCGGCCCGCGCAACGGGATCCCGGGCGATAAAGATCAGCTTCGAGTTCGGAGCATTTTCATAGGTCCGCGCTGGTGCGCCTGGAAACATGTCCCGCTTTGTATAGTTCGGACAAAAATCCACCCAAGGAAGGTCCGAATTGCCAAACTGTTTGCGATACCAGCCGAGGCCTCGCGCAAAATTTTCTTTGGACAGATAAAAGTCAGTTTCCTTGCATTCCGGCACGGCCACTAGACCGCTTTCAAGGAATACTCGGTACAGGGCGGTCGTGCCAGCTCGCATCGCCCCAATGACGATTGCGTCCGCCGCAGTCTTGTCCCCTGGTTCGCCGGTTTGGATCATCGTCGAACATTCCCGCATTGTCATGGGCACAAATGCCCAATTCGAGCATATACGCACATTCTGTCCCCACCCTTCAAAGGGTGAGCCTCTTATCGGCAAAGGAATGACAACGCGCAAGCATTTCGTTAACCAATGCTAACGAAATTCGAATTTATACCAAAATTCGATCACACTTCTCACTACCCGCAAAGCAAACGCTCATCAGTAATGCGATGACAATTCATTTTTAGTTTGGGCCAACAAGTACGGCCCGACTTCCAGCGGGCCGAAAATCTTGCCAATCAGCGGGCAAATTTCTTGAACTTCAGACGCTTGGGATTGACGGCATCCTCACCTAAGCGGCGCTTCTTGTCTTCAAGGTAGGAAGAAAAGTCGCCTTCGAACCATTCAACATGGGAATCGCCCTCGAATGCGAGAATGTGCGTTGCCATACGGTCCAGGAACCAGCGATCGTGCGAAATGATCACCGCGCAGCCGGGGAAATTGTCGAGACCTTCTTCGAGCGCCTGCAAGGTTTCCACGTCGAGATCGTTGGTCGGTTCATCTAGCAGAAGCAAATTGTGGCTACCTTTGAGCATCT
>Ga0208057_1000339_pt1 | contig 17212 bp, 17 predicted proteins | sample DeeseametaMP1649_FD_184183 | JGI IMG/M metagenome (GOLD analysis project Ga0208057, IMG submission 184183) | Marine microbial communities from the Deep Pacific Ocean - MP1649 (SPAdes) | ecosystem: Environmental > Aquatic > Marine > Oceanic | place: North of Tokelau, South Pacific Ocean...
TTGGATTACCAGCAGCTGTTGGCGTGCAGGTGGCTCACCCTGATAAATTAGTTATAGATATTGCGGGAGAAGCTTCAGTTTTGATGACGATGCAAGAAATGTCAACCGCTGTTCAATATAAATTACCAATAAAAATATTTATTCTCAATAACGAATACATGGGAATGGTTAGGCAGTGGCAAGAAATATTACATAATAAAAATTACTCTGAAAGCTATACTGCTGCGTTGCCAGATTTTGTTAAATTAGCAGAGGCCTACGGGTGTGTTGGTATCAGAGCAAATAAACCAGAAGAATTAGATGAAAAAATTAAACACATGATTACAGTAAACAAACCAGTTATTTTTGATTGTGTGGTCGATAAAACAGAAAATTGTTATCCAATGATTCCCTCTGGAAAACCACATAATCAAATGTTATTAGGTTCAAAAGATGAAGAAGAAGAGGAAGTTTCTGAAGAGGGAAAGATACTAGTTTAATTATGGTAAAATCAGCTTACAGCTTTGCAACCCAGATAGAGAAAATTGAAAAGCATATAATTGTCGTTTGGGTGGATAATGAGACAGGGGTTCTTGCGCGAGTTGTAGGATTTTTTTCTGGTCGAGGTTATAATATTGACTCACTCGCTGTAGCCGAGGTGGATAAGAAAAAAAATATATCTCGTATAACGATTGCTACGTCAGGAACACCACGAGTTCTTCAACAGATAAAACTACAACTGGGAAAACTTGTACCAGTTCATAAGGTAGCTGATTTTCCAAGTGATAAAAAAACGTTAATGCGGGAAATGGCATTATTAAAAGTTGTTTCATCAGCAGTAAAACTAGAAAAAGCAAGGAAAGTATGTAAAAAATATAAGTATACTATTTTGGACAAAACAAAAAAATCTTTTGTAGTTGAAGTTTCTGCTTTAAAAAAAGAGATTGATGAATTGATAAAGAAATTACAACCTTTGGGACTAGCAAGCGCATCCAGAACCGGAGTGGTGGCAATGACTAAAGGCTCAGAAGTGTTTAAACAACATTAGAGGAAATTTTTATGAAAATGTTATACGAAAAGGATGCAAATGTAGATTTAATTAAATCAAAAAAAATAGCAATTTTTGGATTTGGCAGTCAAGGGCATGCTCATGCCTTGAATTTAAAAGATAGCGGAGTAGAAAATGTGGCTGTTGCCTTGAGAGATGGTTCTCCAAGCAAAAGAAAAGCAGAAGAACAAGGACTTAAAGTAATGTCTCTTTCCGATGCTGCGGCATGGGCAGATGTTTTGATGGTTTTAACTCCTGACGAATTACAATCTCAAATTTATAAAAATCATATTGAACAGAGAATGAGAGAAGGAACAAGCTTAGCTTTTGCACATGGATTGAACATCCATTTTAATCTCATTAATGCCAGAAAAGATCTTGATGTTTTCATGATTGCACCCAAAGGACCTGGGCACCTGGTAAGAAGCGAGTATCAAAAAGGCGGCGGCGTTCCCTGTTTGATGGCCATCCATCAAGATAGCTCTGGTCAGGCAAGAGATTTGGCACTTTCTTACGCAACGGCAATTGGAGGAGGCAGGGCTGGAGTCATTGAAACAAATTTCAAAGAAGAATGTGAAACTGATTTATTTGGAGAGCAGTCTGTTTTGTGTGGGGGCTTAGTCGAATTAATTAAAAATGGATATGAGACTCTTGTTGAGGCAGGTTACTCCCCTGAAATGGCATATTTTGAATGCGTACATGAAGTTAAATTGATAGTGGATCTAATTTATGAAGGTGGAATAGCAAATATGAATTATTCTATTTCAAATACTGCAGAATATGGAGAGTATGTTTCGGGAAAAAAAATTATTGATAATAAAACCAAAGAAAGAATGAAAGAAATTTTAAAGGATATTCAGTCAGGAAAGTTTGCCAAGCAATGGGTGGATGAGTGTAAAAATGGGCAAAAAAACTTTCTAAAAATGAGAAAAGAACTTTCAGAACATCCTATAGAAAAAGTAGGCAAGAAGCTCAGAGAGCTAATGCCATGGATCGGAAAAAATAAATTAGTCGATAAGGCGAAAAATTAGTAAATTTGTTAATTTTTTGTTACCAAAATCAAAAATCTTTTGCATAAAACTCGCTTAGGTTGTAACATGAATTAAATTAACTATTACCCATGTTTAAACTTGGGTCTTGAGGGAAATGTCTACAGACAAAAATAGAGTTTACATATTTGATACTACGATGCGTGATGGTGAACAATCGCCTGGCGCATCTATGAGTCTTGAAGAAAAAATTCAAATTTCCAGAGTTTTTGATGAATTGGGTGTTGATATTATTGAAGCCGGATTTCCAATTGCTTCACCAGGTGATTTTGAGGCTGTTACTGAGGTTAGTAAAATTTTGAAAAAATCAATTCCTTGTGGATTATCTAGACATATAAAAAAAGATATTGATGCATGTAACGAGGCATTAAAATCAGCTGAGAGATTTAGAATTCATACTTTTATTTCAACAAGTTCACTTCATATGAAGCATAAATTAAATAAATCACCAAAAGAAGTTATTGAGGCAATAAAAGAACATGTAACTTACGCAAGAAAATTTACTGATGATGTAGAATGGTCGTGCGAAGATGGAACAAGAACGGATATGGATTTTATGTGTAAGACTGTTGAACTTGCAATTAAATGTGGAGCAAAAACGATTAATATACCTGATACAGTTGGATATTCTGCTCCTTCAGAATTTAAAAAAATAATCGAAACACTTATTAATAAAGTGCCAAACATAGATAAAGCTATTCTATCAACACATTGTCATAATGATTTAGGTTTAGCAGTTGCAAATTCTTTAGCTGGTGTTTCAGCGGGCGCTAGACAAGTTGAATGTACAATTAATGGTATAGGAGAAAGAGCTGGTAATGCTGCTCTTGAGGAAATTGTAATGGCAATGAAAACTAGAAATGATCTAATGCCATTTAAAACAGGAATAAATACAAAATTATTAAGCAAAGCATCGAAAGTTGTATCAAATGCTACTGGCTTTCCTGTTCAATTTAATAAAGCGATTGTTGGAAAAAATGCTTTTGCTCATGAATCTGGAATACATCAGGACGGAATGCTTAAAAATAGAAACACTTACGAAATTATGACTCCAGAGAGCGTTGGTGTTAAACAAACTTCTTTAGTTATGGGTAAACATTCTGGAAGACATGCTTTTAAAAATAAATTGACTGATCTTGGTTATATGAATATTACTGATGATATTATTCAAACTGCCTTTGGTAAATTCAAAGTTCTTGCTGATAAAAAAAAACATGTTTACGACGAAGATATCGCAGCTTTAGTGGATGATAGTTTAATTAAAGAAGATAATGTTATTATTTTAAAATCTCTAAGAGTATTTGCTGGAACTGGAGAACCACAAAAAGCAGATATGACATTAGAAGTTTATGGAGAAATAAAAAAAGCAACTGAGACTGGAGATGGCCCAGTGGATGCTATATTTAAATGTGTAAAAAAATTGTACCCTCACGAAGTAAAACTTCAATTATATCAAGTGCATGCCGTGACCGAAGGAACTGATGCTCAAGCGACGGTAAGTGTGAGAATTGAGGAAAATGGCAAAACAACTGTTGGTCAAGCAGCCGACACAGATACTCTTGTTGCGTCAGCCAACGCTTATTTAAATGCATTAAATAAGATGATTATTAAAAGAAAAAAAACAGCGCCAGAAGAATATGAGAGCGCAACAATGAAAGGAATATAATGTTTGGAATAGATAAACTATTTAAGTATTGGTCAACAGATATGGCCATAGATTTGGGGACAGCCAATACTTTAGTTTATGTCAAAGGACGAGGCATTGTTCTTAATGAACCATCGGTTGTGGCTATAATCGATGATAGGGGTAAAAAATCTGTGCTTGCCGTGGGCGATGAGGCAAAAACCATGCTTGGAAGAACGCCTGGAAATATAACTGCCGTGAGACCCTTAAGAGATGGGGTGATAGCTGATTTCATAGTGACCGAAGAAATGATCAAACATTTCATTAAAAAAGTTCACAAAAAAAAAGCTTTTGCAAATCCAAGAATACTAATTTGCGTACCAACCGGATCTACTCCCGTTGAGAGAAAAGCTATTCAAGATTCAGCTTTAGCCGCTGGAGCGAGAAAGGTTCAACTCATTGAAGAATCGATAGCAGCTGCAATTGGAGCAGGACTTCCTATTTCCGAAGCGACCGGATCTATGGTGGTTGATATTGGGGGTGGCACTACGGAGATTGCGGTTATGTCCTTAGGTGGCGTGGTTTATGCTAATTCAATGCGAGTAGCTGGCGATGCAATGGATGCAAGTATTATTCAATATATGAGAAAACAATTTAATTTATTAGTGGGGGAAGCGAGTGCAGAAAAAATTAAAAAAGAAATTGGTACGGCTATGCCAACAAGCGGCAACTCTTACTTAATGAAAGGAAGAGATATAAGGTCAGGCACTCCTAAGGAAATAACATTAAAAGAGGAAGATACAGCAGAAGCGTTAAGGCCAGTATTAAATCAAATTCTAGCAGGAATTAAAGATGCTTTAGAAAACACACCTCCCGAACTATCTGCAGATTTAGTTGACATGGGTATGGTACTGACTGGTGGTTCGGCCCTTCTAAAAAATATAGATAAACTTATTTCAAAAGAAACTGGACTGCCCGTTCAAATTTCAGAAGACCCATTATCTTGTGTTGCTTTTGGATGTGGTAAAGCGCTGGATGATGAACAAACATTCTCTAACCTATTATTAGGTGAGCAATAACCGTGTATAATGAAATATGGAAACTAGTCGTGAAGATGTTGGCATAGCAATACGGTCTGCCTTTTTAAAAAAAGGGACACAACAAAGATTTTCACTGTTTGCTCTCATCGTATTTTCTATCATTCTCATATATGTTGAAACAATAGAAGCTAAGCCACTTGATTATTTAAGATCCTTTATTAAAGACACAATTTATCGAGGTTCAGTTGTAGTTTCTTTGCCATCAAAAGGTTTCAAAAGTGTTGTTAGTACTGTTGCAAATCATCTAAATCTTTATAATGAAATTATTAAATTAAAAGAAGAAAATGCTCAATTACAAGAACAAATTTATGATCCAGGCTTTTTAATATTTGAAAATAAGCAATTAAGACAATTACTTGATGAGCAGGTAACATCTTCAGCTAACTTTGTTAGTGCAAGGGTGATACTTGATAAGCAAAGCCCCTACCTCAATTCATTTATCATAAATAGCGGAAGTAACAAAGAAATAAAAAATAGCATGGCAGCATTAGATGGAAAAAATTTTATCGGAAGAATAGTTGATGTTAATTTTTTTTCATCTAGAGTTTTGCTTGTTACAGATTTAAACAGCAAAATTCCTGTTTTAGTTGAGCCATCTGGACACCACGCGATCTTAAGTGGTCATGGCACAAACGAACCAACATTGGAATATTTACCAGAAAACCATAAAGTTCAATCAGGAAATAAAGTTTATACCTCAGGAAAAGAAGGAATTTTTTCCCCGGGCATTCCAATCGGTAAAGTCAGAATGGGTACTGAAAAAATTTTTGTTTCATTATTTTCTGACATAAGTCAAATCATGTTTGTGAATATTAACTTAGGAGATAAAAATAACTAGATTTTATGGCTTTTTCATTTAAAGAAATTAAGTTTAAATTTTTAGAATTAATACCTTTATTATTACTTTTTTTTATTTCACTAAATGGAAATTCTGTAATTGATTTTAAATTTTTTTCTATAAATGTTCATTATATCTTAATTTATTATTGGGTTTTAAAACAGCCACAAGCCTTAGGATATGGGTTTATATTTTTATCGGGGATAATCACCGATGTGGTTTTTGGACTCCCAATAGGAATTAGTGCGTTAACTTTATTGATTATTGCGTCGGTGGCTGCCTATGTAAGAGCTGTAACTGTAAGACCATCGCTTTTGTATGATTGGATGAGTTTTATTCCAGCTTTATTGATTGCAAACTTTATTTATTTTATTGCGCTATATTTTTCAAATTATTCTATTGATTATTTGTATTTTTTTAAAAATTCTATATTCACATTTATTTTTTATCCATTCCTATGGGTAATTTTTGGAATATTAATAAACTTTACCAAATCAGGATCCCATGCTTAAAGATTCAGAACAAATACAAAATAAGACAAGGCTAATCACCAGAAGAATGTTTATGCTGATGGGAGTCAAATTAGCTGTTTTTTTCGCTATTATTGGTCGTTTGTTTTATTTGCAAATTTCTGAAAATATAAAATATAGATCGTTATCTGATAAGAACCGATTAAGAGAATGGAAGGTTCCGCCTCAAAGGGGGATTATAGAAGATTTTTTTGGTGAAAAAATTGCAGACAACACTCAGGTGTTTCAATTACATATGATGCCAGAAGACGTTCCAAACTTAGAGGTGTTGTTTTTTAGGTTATCAAAATTAATTCATTTTAACGAACGACAAAAAAGAAATTTGTTAAAAAAAATAAAAAAACGAAAACCTTGGGAACCTGTTATAGTTTCAGATAATTTAACTTGGTCTGAGTTTTCTAAATTAAATCTTTTCTTGCATGAAATTCCGGGAATAAAACCCGTGGTTGCTGTCGCTAGAAAATATTTACAAGATGGTTCTTTTTCTCATTTAATTGGATATGTTTCGGATGTAAGCATATCCGATTTAGAAAATAGCGAATTTTTAAGGAAAGTTCACGTTCCAGGATTAAAAACTGGCAAAACTGGTCTCGAAAAATCTCTAAATGAGTCAATGGTTGGTGAGGCTGGTTACCAAAGATATGAAGTAAATGCTTATGGTAAAAGAGTTAAAGAACTTAAATTTATTCAAGGCACAGTAGGAAAAAATTATAGAACAACACTAGATATGGATGTTCAAAAATTTGCAAACGACTTACTAAAAGACAAAAGTGGATCGATTTGTGTAATGGATATTTATACAGGGGATATTATAGCCATGGTATCTAGCCCAACATTTGATGCAAACAAATTTGTGCATGGTATAGCCTCTGAAGATTGGCAGGATCTACTTAATGATGACAAAAAACCTTTGATTAATAAATCCATAGCTGGGCTTTATCCTCCAGGTTCGACCATTAAACCTATTGTTGCACTATCAGCATTAGAGAATGATGTTGTTAGTCCTAATACAATAGTTGAATGCAAAGGCGAGATCGAACTTTATGGTCATAAGTATCATTGTTGGAAAGAGAAAGGTCATGGATTTTTAAAATTAAGAAATGCTATCAAACAATCTTGCGATATTTATTTTTATGAAACAGCGCGAAAATTGGGAGTCGATCGTCTAGCAATAACGTCTAAAAAATTTGGCTTAGGAAGCAAAGTTTTTGATATTTTAGATGAGGAAAAAACAGGCCTTGTTCCAACGACTAAATGGAAATTAAAAAATATTGGAAAAGGATGGGTAATAGGGGAAACTTTGCTTGCTGGAATCGGCCAAGGTTATTTTCAGGCCACTCCCATACAACTGTGTTTAATGACCGCCCAACTAGCTAACGGTGGTTGTAAGATTAAAGCAAGAATCATCGATGACAAAAATACTTTAGAACCGATAATTCTTGCCTGGAGGAAAGAGTTTACCTATCGAAATAAAGAAAAAAGCGATTTCAATACAACAACAAGTTCACAAACTGCTGACCTACCAATTAATGTTGGATCTAATTTACTAAAATTATATCGAAATTCCGAAAATGTTAAATTTGTTCTGGATGCTCAATTCGGCGCAACCAACGAACCAATGGGCACTTCTTACAGATCAAGACATATTAAATCAGAATACATATATGCGGGAAAAACTGGAACATCTCAAACAAGAACCATTACTGAAGAAGAAAGAGAACTCAAACTAAAACAAAAGGATTTGCCTTATGAAAGACGGGATCACGCTCTTTTCACAGCATTTGCACCTTACAAAAATCCACGATATGCACTTAGTGTTCTTATCGAACATGGTGGAACGGGTGCTAGTATAGCCGCTCCAATTGCAAAAAAAATAATTAAAAAAGTTATTGATCGACATCAATTAAGAAAAAAATATCAACAAGATTTATTTCAAGAAATATAGATAATGGAAAGTAATTATTTTTATAAACGTAATTTGAGTTTTAAAGAAAAAATTTTATCTTTAGATTTCAAATTAATTTTTCTTGTTATATTATTAGGAATTATTAGTTTTTTTGCCATGTATTCTACAGAAAGAGGGAACTTTGACTATTACACAAAAAATCATATTTACAGGTTTTTCACTTTCTTTATAATTTTTATTGTTATTTCTTTTATCAATATTCGATTGTGGTATAAATCCGCTTATCTATTTTATTTTGTCATATTAATGTTGCTAATTGGAGTTAGCTTTTTTGGTATTACCGCTTCAGGCTCAACTCGTTGGATAAATTTATTTTTTATTAATCTGCAACCTTCTGAACTGATGAAAGTTGCCCTAATTATTTTTCTAGCAAGATATTACAATAGGATCCCATCACGTGACGTAAATCGTTTGAAGTTTTTGATTCAACCATTTTTTGCTTTATTTATTCCCGTTGCTTTAGTCATCGCCCAACCTGATTTGGGGACCGCTATACTTATCGTGACTGGAAGTCTTGCTGTAATTTGGTTGGCGGGTCTTAAAATTAGGTACTTTATCTATTTATTTTTTACCTTCATTTGTTTGGCACCTGTTATGATAATTTTTTTAAAACCTTATCAAAAATTAAGAATTTTAACTTTTTTTAATCCCGAAAGAGACCCTCTAGGTGCAGGTTATCAACTTATTCAATCTAAAATTGCAATAGGATCCGGAGGACTTTTGGGAAAAGGTTTTTTAAAAGGAAGTCAAAGTTATTTAGATTACTTACCAGAAAAGCATACAGATTTTATATTCACTTTATTTTCTGAGGAATTTGGTTTTTTTGGATCTATTTCCCTATTAATGGTTTACGCGCTTATAATTTGGAGGATTATCGTAATTGGTAACCAATCAAAGAACAATTTTTCAAAACTGTATTGCTATGGTTTTGCTTCAGCTTTTTTTATTTATGTTACAGTCAATATGTTAATGGTTTTAGGTCTACTTCCAATTGTCGGAGCGCCTCTACCAATCATGTCTTATGGTGGTTCTGCAATGCTTGCCATGATGATAGGCTTGGGAATTGTAATGAGCTGTAGAGTTTATCACCAAGATTTATTTTTTTAAGGATCGGAAAGATTTTAATAAAACAACCTGTGATTGTTTTTTTGGTTCTAAATATTTTAGTTTTTTCGTTTTTAAATGTTGTGGGTTTGTGTTTAACTAAGATTTATGTTTAAAAATTTAAGGGCGATTGAAACAAAAACTCTCAATCATAGCGGTCGATCATATGTGGGGGAAACATTACAATTGGAAGGGGATTTAAGAACCTCTGGAAACCTTGACATTGCGGGTCTTATAAATGGAAATGTTTATGTTTCAGAGGTGACTGTAACTGAAACAGGATCAGTTAGAGGTTCTGTGGAAGCTACCAAAATAGAAATCAACGGACACATTCAGGGAAAAATTATAGCTGACGCAATAGTAATTGGAAGAAATGCGGTAATCAAAGGTGACGTTTATTTTAAAAACACATTAAAGACAGAAGAAGGCGCAGACATTGATGGTTACATAAAAAGAATTAATAATGGTAAAGCGAATACCGAAGAAGATATAGCAATTGAAGAAATTGTTGAAAGAGCTGAGCCTAAAAAACCAGAAATTGTTCCAGTAGCGCAGAGCAAAGAAGCTGGATAAATTGACGCCGTATCTTTAGATCTCATTTAATATATAAACAAGAGCACGATGGACGAAGATGTAATGATAAGATCTTCTGTTGGAGTTATTGGTGCCGGCATACAAGGTATTTGTATTTCCCTTTTTCTTGTTAAAAAGGGTTTTGAGGTTACACTCATAGATCGAGATGAACCTGGAAAAAACTCAGCTTCTTATGGAAATGCTGGGCATTTATCTCCATACGCTTCAGTTCCAATGAATAGACCTGATGTTTTATTTGATGTTCCTGCAATGCTATTAAGTACAACTGGACCATTAGCATTGAAATGGAATTATGTACCCAAGATGATCCCATGGTTTCTGAAATTTATAAAAAATTGTAACAGAAAAAGTATGATTCATACGGCTAAATATATGCACCAAATTTTAGATTTAGCCCTACCCGCTTACGACGAACTATTTCAAGATATTGATATTTCAGGATTAGTAGAAAGTAGAGGGATTATTTATTTTTGGACTGATAAAGATTTAAAAAGTAGAGAATTGGAAATCAATATAAGAAAAGAGTTGGGTGTGGAGCAGCAACTTTTAACACCAGATGAAATCCATGATCTAGAGCCAAATATTAGAAAAGTTTATCATGGTGGAGTTTATTATCCTAGTGCAAGACATACCAGAAATCCTAGAAAAATATTGCTGAAATTATTTGATTTATTTCTAAAACGAGGTGGTAAATTTGAAAAACAAAACGTTGAAACAATTAATTTCTCGTCTAATGGCAACCCTATAATAAAAACTAATTTAAATTCCTATTCTTTTGATAAAGCAGTTATTGCTTGTGGAGCTTTTTCAAAAAAATTAACAGATCAAGTGGACGAAAAAATTCCTTTAGATACTGAACGGGGTTATCATGTTCACTTTAAAGGTCATGACCATTTGCTTTCAAGACCTGTGATTTTTTTAAATAGAGGATTTGGAATAACCCCTATGGAACAGGGATTAAGGGTAGTAGGAACGGTAGAGTTTGGTGGTTTAGATAATCCATTAAGTAAAAAAAGAGTTCTCAATCTTGTAAATAATGCAAAATATTTATTTCCAGAATTATCCGAACATTGTGATGAGTGGTTAGGTTTTAGACCTAGTTTGCCTGATTTTTTACCAGTTATAGGACCATCCAAAAACTACAAAAATTTATTTTATGCCTTTGGCCATCATCATTTAGGGTGGACACTGGGCGCAATTACAGGAAAAATTATTACAGGAATGCTTGCTGAAGAAAATACCAACCTCAATCTAACTCCTTACAGCTCACTTAGATTTAGTTAGGTGGCTTAGTAAGATGTCAAAAAATACAATTGCTTATATATTGCTCATATTTACAACTCTATTTTGGTCTGGAAATTTTATTGTGGGAAAAGCAGCAAGTCTATTTGAGATACCACCTTTTACATTGAATTTCTATAGATGGCTGTGTGCTTGGTTAATACTAGCTCCATTTACCCTAAGTGAGATTTTTCAAAAAAGAAATTACATATTGGAAAATGTTAAACTTATTACAATTTTAGGGATCACAAGCATCACCGTATTTAATTCCATCGTTTACTACTCTTTAAACTTTACCCAAGTTATTAGTGGAGTTTTAATGATTTCAACAATCCCCGTTATGATAATTTTTTTTTGTTGGATATTTAGAATTGAAAAAACAAATTTGTATCAGATATTGGGAGTAATTTTTTCTTTATTTGGAGTAATCGTAATCATAACTAAGGCAGATTTGGTAATACTATTAAATTTAAATTTCAATAAAGGAGATTTGTGGATGGTGGTAGCCATGTTTTCCTGGGCAATTTATTCGGCACTTCTAAAAAAGAAAAAGTTCGAGTTATCACACATTGCTTTTTTACAAACGATTATTACCGCTGGACTTATTTTCTTATTACCTGCTTACCTTTTAGAAATAATATTGGGTCATAAATTAAACTTGCACCTACCCTTTTTATTAACTTTAGGATACGTTGTGTTGTTTCCGGGATTAGCTTCCTTTTTTTTCTGGATTAAAGGTATTTCAATAATAGGTTCCAATAGATCAGGAATATTTTTACATTTAATACCAATTTTTAGCACCCTAATGGCAATAATAATTTTTAAAGAGAAATTTATGACCTTTCATTTAATAGGAGCTGTATTCATTATTACAGGAATTATTTTATCAGCCAAGGGGCGAGTAACCATAAAATGAATAAAAATTTAACACCAGAGCAAAAACATATTTTACACGAGGAAGGTACGGAACCATCAGGATCTAGTCCTTTAAATTATGAAAAAAGGAAAGGGGATTACTATTGTGTTGGTTGCGGAACCAAACTTTTTGAATCTAACAGAAAATATGAAAGCGGTAGCGGTTGGCCTTCTTTTTTTGACGCATTACCAAATGTGTTTGAAACTAAAATTGATAATTCAATTGGATCTCCGAGAACAGAGTATCACTGTAAAAAGTGCGGTGGACATCATGGACATATTTTTGATGATGGTCCAAAACCTACTGGTAAAAGATATTGCAACAATGGATTGTGTTTGGTTTTTGTTGCAAAAAAATAAGTAATTTATGCAACAACTCTGATATTGTTCAAAAGTAAAAGTTCTTCTTTTAAAAACTTGGCTATTGATTTCATTCCCTTTATTTTTGAGCTTTTTTCAGCTTGTGAATTGTAGTTTGTGTTGGTGTTTATATCATAGGTATAAATTGTACCATTTTTATCGATAATATATTCAATACCAGCTATCTCAATTCCATTTATTGCAATAAATTTTTCATAATTTTCTATCAGGGCATTCTTTTTATAATTTTTTAAAATTTTAAATTTATTTCCGATTGTTGGACAAAATTCACCAGCGATTTGTTGTTGTGGAATTTCGTCCTGATCTTCTGGACATGCTGGACATAATTCAAATCCTTCGGAAGCATCGACTTCAACAGCATACAAAAATTTAGAATTTACAAATTCAACTCGAGTTATAACTTTTGGACTAGAATCTATATACTCTTGAAGAAGAGTTATGCCATCAATTGATAGTTCAAAATCTTTGCCACTCACATAGGAATCCAATTCTTTTTTATTATTGAATAGTTTGACACCTAAACCTTTTCCGCCTCGATTATGTTTTGTAATAAAAGGCTTACGAAATATATTTGCGGATTTAAGAATGCTTTCTTTGTTACTGCAATAAATTGTCTTTGGTGTTTTAATTCCAAAATTTTCTAACTCTTTATATTGAAGGGATTTACTAATTTCTAAATTTAGCGCTTTTGAATTATTAATGACTCTTCTTTTATTTTTCTCAAGCCAATTTAAAACAACCGCGGTATATTCAGGAGCATAACGATGTCCTCTAGTGTGTGAACTTGCACTCATTCTATTATAAAAAACACCCTGTGGTGGCTTGTCCAAATGATCAATGTTTCTTTTTCCTAAATGCCATTCTTCAAAGGGCGCGTTTATCTCTTGTAATTCTTTTCTAAGCGGTTCGACCCATTCATCATTTTCATGTATGACGTAAATTTTATTTTTCATAAATTAAACACCTAAAAGAGAGTTAAGTTTTCCCTCATTTTCTAAGGCTTGCAACTTATCATTGCCACCAATGTGATGTCCGTCAATAAAAATTTGAGGAATAGTTCTCATGCCATTTGTTTTTTTTATCATTTCATCCATTTTATTGGGATCAGATGCAAGATTGATTTCCTTAAAAGAAACTCCCTTTTTGTTTAATAAAGCTTTTGCTCTATCACAAAATGCACATAAGGGTCCTGTATATATTTCCACTTGTTTCATACAATTGATTATATGGTAACAAAACAAAGGTTTACAAATGCAATGTAAGCGTGTGCCTTACTAATCGTTGCAATATCTATCTTTTTATAATTATTTAAATCAATTTGACCTATCTGTTGTCATTTTTTTTGAAAGATTGTTTAATGCCAAGATTAATAATTATTAAGGAGAAATATAATGAAAAAAATAGTTAAATTTGCATTGGTTCTTCTTTCTACACTTGGCCTAATTTTAGGAACAACTACAACTTCATTTTCAAAAGTTGAAGGCGATACCATAATTTTAGGTGCCGCGGTTTCTCTCACTGGAAAATATTCTACAAATGGCAAACATACACAAAATGGTTATAACCTTGCTGTAAAAAGAATAAATGAAATGGGCGGAGTCAAAGTAGGAGGAAAAACATATAAATTTGATATCATTTATTATGATGACGAGTCTAACTCGGGTCGTGCTGCTCAATTAGCAGAAAGACTTATTAAACAAGACGGTGTTAAATACATGCTTGGACCTTACAGTTCAGGTTTGACTAAAGCCATTGCACCAATAACTGAGGAAAATAAAATTCCAATGGTTGAAGCAAATGGCGCATCAAGATCATTGTTTACAAAGGGATATAAATATTTGTTCGCAGTATTATCTCCAGCAAACCAATATCTTGAGGTAGCCATAGATTTAGCAGTTGAGAAAAATGGCGGTAAAGGAGTTAAAATTGCTATGGCATTTGAGCAAGATGCTTTCTCACAAGACGTGAGATTGGGTGTTATTGATGCAGCAAAAAGAACAGGATCAACGATTATTATTGATGATAAGTTGCCAAAAGAGTTAAATGATATGGCCGCAACACTGGCAAAAGTTAAAGCAACTAATCCTGATGTACTAACCGTATCTGGTCACTCTAAAGGAGCATTAACTGCAATCAGACAAATATCTGAAATGCAAGTAGATATACCAATGTTAGCTATGACGCATTGTGATGCTTCAAAATTAGCTAAACAGCATGGTAAAAAAGCTGAGTACGCATTGTGCGCAGCACAGTGGCATAAATCTTTAAGTTACAAAGATAAATACTTTGGTAATGGAATGAAGTATGACAAAGATTTCAACGCAGAGTATGGTTACACGCCTCCTTATCAAGCTGCGGAATCATCAGCTGCACTTCTAGTATGGAAAGATGCTTTTGAAAGAGCCAACTCTACTGACACAGAAAAAGTACGAGATGCTTTAGCAAAAACTGACATGCAAACTTTTTATGGAAACATAAAATTTGGTTCTGGAGGTCAGAACACTGCTAAGCCAATGGTACTATTTCAAGTAATATGCGATGGGGATAAGTGTGAAAATAAAGTGGTCGCGCCAACTAAATGGGCTTCTGCTAAACTGGTTCACCCAGTACCTAAGTGGTCTGAAAGATAAAATATTAATTTAATGCCCCCTAAATTCTAGGGGGCATTTTTCTTTGAGCGCTAAATGGATCTTTTAATTTTTCAAGCGCCAATCCTGATGGTTCAGGCTTTAATGGATGGCATATTGTTGGGTATTCTTTTTGCTTTAATTGCCTACGGAATGGCATTGCAATGGGGAGTAATGAACATCATCAACATTGCTCAGGGAGAATTGGTTATTCTAGGTGGGTACATTGCTTACACCATGTACTTGATGGGCATTCATCCTGCTTTTGGAGTAATTGTTTCGCCCATAATAATGTTTTTTATTGGTTGGATTCTTTATAAATTAGTAATTTGTAGAGTAGTTGATAGGGATTTATTTATTTCAATTTTGGCAACATTTGGAATTAGTATTTTGACACAACAATTAATGAATTTTGTTTTTGGAGCTGATGTTGTTGTTGCTCAATCTAATTTCGGCACCACAATGTTATTTGATGGTTCGGTTACTTTGCCAAATTCAAAGATTTTTTCAGCGTTCGTAAGCATCATCTTTGCCATAGGTTTAGTAATGTATATGAAAAAATCTAAGCTAGGGCGAGCTATTAGGGCAACTGCACAAAACGCAAGAGCTGCAAAGATTTTAGGCGTAGATACCGAAAAAGTATATGCAGCAACTTTTGGAATTAATGCTGCTTTGTGTGGAGTGGCTGGAGCTTTGATCTCTATAACCTTTACACTTCATCCTTATGTCGGTTTACCCTATACCGTAAGATCCTTCATGATTGTAATTATAGCGGGCTTAGGAAATTTACCAGGTGTTGCCTTATCTGGAATGGGTTTAGGTGTTTTTGAAGAATTTGCGGATTATATTCTTGGTACAGAATTTCGAATAGGATCCGTATTCTTATTATTGGTTTTAATTCTTGTTTATAGAAGATTTAAATTATCTAGAAAAAGAGAGTATTTAAAATAATGAAAAAAAATATTATATTATATTCTGCTCTATTAGTTTTTGGCTTGGTTGCCCCATTTTTATTTCCTGCATTTAAACTTCAAATTTCCTTTATGTGGATACTAGTAATCTTAGCCTTAACCTGGGATGTACAGGGAGGGCAAATGGGTTACAATAGTTTTGGCAACATTCTTTTTTTTGGGATAGGAATGTATGTCTGCGCAGGTGTTCAAATAGGAATGTTCTTTCCTCTTGCGGAATGGACTGCCAGTGGAGGCGAAAAAACTTTCATACATACTCCTCCTCAGTATTTTCAAGGATTTTTTATCGGTTTGATTTTAGCTGGCATTGTTCCTGCTGTCGTAGCCGCAACGATTGGATACGGTATTTTGGGATTAAGAGGTCATTACTTTGCAATTTGTACATTAGGCTTAGGTATCGCTGCTGGAGAAATAGCGGGCGGCATTGAATTAATAGGAGCTGGCCAGGGAATGACCACACCTCCGTGGCCAAAAGGAATAGGTGATACAGAATTAAGGTCAGAATTTTTTTACTACCTATGTTTTGTATTAATGGTCGCTACATTCGTATTTTTACGGTGGGCTTATCAAACAAGATTTGGTTTAGTTCTGAATGCAATTAGAGATAATGAAGACAAGGCGGAGGCAATGGGAATTCATACTATGAGGTATAAAATTATTGGTTGGGTTGTTTCAGCTTTTTTTGTGGGTATTGCAGGGGGCTTAATGGGAAATATGGTTGGATATATTGAACCTACGGAGATTGCTTTTGCTGGAGCTACTTATGGAGTGTTTATGGTTCTGATGGCTATTCTTGGTGGAAAAGGAACACTTTGGGGACCCGTGATTGGAGCTATAATTTTTCATATTTTTAAAGAAGGCTTTTGGATATTCTTTTTAGGTTGGCAGTACGTTGCTCTTGGAATGCTTATTGTAATTATTGTTGTTTTCTTTCCTGAAGGAATAATGGGATGGCTTAGAGAAAAATATCCTGAAAAATTTGGCGAGGTTATTGATGAGGCCGATAGAAAAGCTCAAGTGGAGTTAAAATAATGAGTACCATATTAGAAGTAGATAAAGTTTATAAATATTTTGGAGGAGTCAAAGCAAACGAAAATATTTCTTTAACCGTTGAACAAGGAAGCATTGTTGGATTAATAGGACCTAACGGATCAGGAAAAACTACTTTATTTAATTCAATTGTTGGAACGCACCCAATAGATCAA
>Ga0208057_1000340_pt1 | contig 17195 bp, 25 predicted proteins | sample DeeseametaMP1649_FD_184183 | JGI IMG/M metagenome (GOLD analysis project Ga0208057, IMG submission 184183) | Marine microbial communities from the Deep Pacific Ocean - MP1649 (SPAdes) | ecosystem: Environmental > Aquatic > Marine > Oceanic | place: North of Tokelau, South Pacific Ocean...
TATAATACCAAGGACGATATCGATATACTTTGCAAGGCAATTGAAAATTGTAGAAAAATATTTGATTTAAAATAATGGACTTAAAACAATTATACCAAGATATAATTCTTGAACACGGAAAAAGTCCTAGAAATTTAGGAAAATGTGAAGGATATAGTCATGAGGCAAAAGGATATAATCCTCTTTGTGGAGATAAAGTTCACGTTTATTTAAAATTAGATAATGGAAAAAAAGTTGAGAATTTAACTTTTGAAGGTGATGGGTGTGCCATTTCTTTAGCTTCTGCTTCTATAATGACCGAGTTAATTAGGGGAAAATCTTTTAATGATACAAAAGAGATAATGAATGCTTTTTTAAATATGATAAAAAATACATCAAAAATACAATCAAATCATTTAGACGAAGACCAAAAGACAAAACTTATGTCGTTATCAGGAATAAAGCAATTTCCAATGAGAGTGAAATGTGCTACTTTGTCGTGGCATACTTTAATTTCTGCAATTGACAATACTCAAAAAGAAATTAATACTGAAAGACTAGATTAGATATGGAATTAAAAGATCAAATAATAGCTGAGGTTAAAAAAATTTATGACCCCGAGATACCTGTTAATATTTATGAACTAGGTTTAATTTACGATATTAAAGTGGAAAATAAAAACACAGCTAAAGTCAAAATGACACTAACTTCTCCTAACTGCCCCGTTGCAGAAAGTTTACCTAAAGAGGTAAAAGACAGTATAATGCAAGTAGAAGGAATTGATAAAGTTGATCTTGATTTGGTTTGGGATCCTCCCTGGGATAAATCGATGATGTCAGAATCAGCAAAATTGGAGTTAAATTTATAATGAAACAAGTAATAACCTTAAGCGATAACGCTGCAAGTAGAATTAAAGAAATCTTGTCTAATGATGAAACTAAATCTATTGGAGTAAGAGTTGGTGTAAAATCAGGTGGTTGCGCTGGTATGTCGTACATTATGGAGTATACAAAAGAAATTAATCCTACCGATGAAATCATTGAAGATAAAGGTGTTAAAGTTTTTATAGATCCAGGTGCAATAATGTATCTTCTTGGTACAGAAATGGATTATAAAAAAGAACAGTTTTCATCAACGTTTGTATTTAAAAATCCCAATGAAACAGAGCGTTGTGGGTGTGGAGAGTCGTTTAAAACCTAAAACTGTATTGCTGAATAACTAATAATTAGATATAATGCTTTGTTATGAGAGATAAGAAGCATTTAGTAGATCATTCTAAAAAGTTGGCAGAAAATGCCAAAGAAAAGGCATTGTTTAGAGTTCAACGTAAACCTGTTGAAGCAGGTGCTCACGGCACGCTTAATTACACGATCAAAAAAGGCGTAAATAAAAACAAAATTGCTGACGAAAAAATTTTAAAAAGCAAAAAATAAAATCTTTAGCCACTATAGTACATCTCAAATTCCATTGGATGGGGAGTATGTTCAAGTTTGTAAATTTCTTCAAATTTTAATGCTATAAAAGCGTCAATTTGGTCATCAGAAAATACTCCACCTTGTTTTAAAAATTCTCTATCCCTATCCAAACTTTCCATTGCTTCCCTCAATGAACCGCAAACTGTAGGAATGTTTTTTACTTTACTTTCTGGCAATGCATATAAATCTTCATCAAGAGGTTTACCTGGATCAATTTTTTTTTTAATTCCATCTAATCCTGCCATTAACATTGCAGAAAAAGTTAGATAAGGATTTCCAGCACCATCAGGAAACCTAACTTCACATCTTGCACCATTTTTGTTTAATACAATAGGTATTCTGCACGAAGCGGATCTATTTCTAGCCGAATATACTAATAATACTGGAGCTTCAAAACCTGGAATTAATCTTTTGTAACTATTTGTTGTTGAGTTTGAAAAAGCATTAATTGCTTTTGCATGTTTTAATATTCCACCAATATAATGTAATGCAGTATCAGATAATCCAGCATATTTATTTCCAGAAAAGACAGGTGTTTCACCTTTCCAAATAGATTGGTGAGTATGCATTCCGGAGCCATTGTCACCTTTAACAGGTTTAGGCATAAATGTTGCAGTTTTACCAAAAGAATGAGAAACCATATGCACTACGTATTTGTAAAGTTGAACGTTATCTGCTTGTTCAACTAAAGTACGAAAATACATCCCAAGTTCATGTTGACTTGGAGCTACCTCATGGTGATGTTTTTCAACTTTAATACCAACATCTCTTAATCCTTTTAAATATTCTCCTCTCATATCCTGTGCACTATCAACGGGAGGAACAGGAAAATATCCACCTTTAATTCCTGGACGGTGTCCCATGTTTCCACTTTCATACTTTCTTCCTGTGTTGTAGGGACCCTCATTACTATCAATTGCAAAACTAGTTTCGTTCATGTCATTTTTGTAACGAACATCATCGAACACAAAAAATTCTGGTTCAGGACCAAAGTAAGCTTTATCACCAATTCCTGTAGATTTTAGATATGCTTCAGCTTTTTTTGCTATTCCTCGCGGATCTCTTTCGTATGAATTTTTTTTAACAGCATCTAAAATGTCGCAAAAAAGAATAAGAGTATTATGTGAAGTAAATGGATCAATGACTTTTCTACTTAAATCTGGTTTTAAAATCATGTCAGATTCGTGAATTGCTTTCCACCCTGCAATAGAAGAACCATCAAAAAAAACACCATCATTTAACATGCTTTCATCAACTATAGTAGCGTCCATAGTTAAATGTTGAAGTTTTCCGCGAGGATCCGTAAATCTAAGATCAACATATTCGATCTCTTTATCTTTCATTAATTTTAAAACTTTGCTTGAACTCATAATTTTTCCTTTGTAACTTTGTGCTTCTTGATATCAAAAAAAACGTGAATAAAAAGACATTATTGGCAGATATCAGCTATGCAATTAACTCATAAGTAGTATTCTTACATATAATGAAGAAACTGCATAATTCATATCACAAATGGTTACAAAACTTTCCATTCAAAAAAAGAAAAAGTCATAAATATAGCAGAGGTCAATTGATAGTTGTAGGAGGTGAAAAGGAAATGGTAGGAGCTACTTTATTGAGTTCCGAAGCAGCGCTGAGAACTGGAGTTGGTTCTGTAAAGATAATCTGCAACAAGAAAACATTACCAATTTATTCTTTGAAATTTCCTTCTCTATTAAAAAAGGAGATAAACACATTTAAAGAATTTAAAAATTTCGTAAATAAAAATAAAAATTCTTCTTTTCTTATAGGTCCTGGTGCAGGATCAAATCAAGCAACAAAAAAAAAAACCATATTCCTTCTTAAAAAAATTAAAAATGTAATTTTAGATGCTGATGCTCTTACTTCTTTTAAAAAAGATTTAAAAACTTTGTACAAATTATTAGATGAAAATAAAATAATTACTCCTCATATAAAGGAATTTAGAACAATTTTTCCAAAGTTAAATAAATTCAAAAGTAGTAATTTAAAAGTAATTAATGCTTGTAAATTGGTTAATTGTACAATTGTTTTAAAAGGTAGCACAACTTACATTTCAAATAGAAAAAAAATAGTTGTAAATAACAATTCAACAAAAGAATTAGCCGTGATAGGCAGTGGAGATGTGCTTTCAGGTATTATTGCTAGTTTGGTTGGTGAAAAAAAATTAAATAGTTTCAAAGCAAGTTGCGCAGGAGTATGGATACATAGTGAAATTGGAAAAAAATCAGGCATTGGTTTGATTGCTGAAGATTTAATAAAACAATTAAAACCAACTTTAAAAAAATTATATGGAAGATTTGTTAAACAAAGAGTCCGTAAAAAGAGTTAGTCAGAAATTAAAAGATTTTGACGAAAGTTTAAAAGTTATAGTTTTAGATGGTTCTGCAAGAACTGCCCAGGATGCTGCAGACAGTCTCAATACTGAAGTTGGTTCTATAATTAAAAGCTTATTTTTAAGAACAAAAAACTCTTTCTTGTTATGTTTAGTTGCGGGTGATAAGAGATGCTCTCTAAACAAAATAAAAAAAATTTTAGGCGAAAAAGATGTAAGCATGGGAAATGCTGAACAAGTAAAGCAAGTTACAGGTTTCACAATTGGAGGAGTATCTCCCGTAGGACATTTGAATCCAATAAAAATTTATATTGATCAATCATTATCTAGATTTGAAAATATTTTTGGCGCCGCAGGTCACCCAAATTGTGTTTTTAAAATTAATTTTATAGATCTTCAAAAAATTACCAGCGGGGAAGTCATGGATATAGTCGAATGAGAAATCCTAATACATTTGATTATATTTTGTTGTTCGTATTAGCTTTGATATGGTCGTCAGCTTTTTTTAATATTAAAATTGCAACTTATTCTTATGGACCAGTCATGATTTCTTTCCTAAGAATTCTTTTTGGAGCAATTCCTGTTGTTGCTTTGTGTTTATATAAAAAAATAAAAATTGAAGCATTTTCAAAGGATTGGTATTGGTTTGCTGCAATTGGAATAATAAACTTGGTAATACCTTTTTTTTTAATTGCTTATGGGATTCAAAAAGTTCAAAGTAACTTAGCAGCAATTTTAATGGCCACTACACCCTTAAGCGCCACTGTTTTGGCCCATTTTTTTACTATAAACGAAAAGATTAATTTTATAAAAGTTCTTGGAGTTCTTGTAGGGTTTTCGGGAATAGTTTTTCTTTTTTCAGATAATATTTTGATTAATGAAAATAATTTTATTTCTGCAGTTTTAATTTTGGCTGGTTCTACTTTTTACGTCATAGGAGGACTGTTGACCTTAAAAGTAAGCAATAAAGAAAATGAAAATGTAACTTCATCAATTTTAATTTGGGCAACAATATTTATATTGCCAATAAGTTTAATACTTAGTTATATTAATCCCTCTGAAGCTTTAATGTTTAAGCAAGATTTACATCTTTCTCATAGATTAGATTCCACTCTTTCAGTAATCTATTTAGGAACTATCGCAACTGGCATTGCTTGGTTAATAAGATTCAAAATACTAAAAAATAACGGTTTAGTTTTTCAAGCGCAGGTAGCTTATTTAATTCCAATTTTTGGTGTAATTTTTGGTTATATATTTCTAAACGAGTTAATTACTTCTAAAGTTTTAATTGCTTTAATTGCGATTATATTAGGAATTTATTTAGTAAAACGATCCAGTATAAAGAATATCACTTCAGTTTAGATATTGCTTTTATGTGAGAAGGTCTTATCTCGCAGCATCCACCCAATATCGTAGCACCATTTTTCATAAATTTTTTTACATATTCGTAGAACTTAGATTCATTTAAATCAGTATTTTTTCCTAAAACAGTAGTTGGATTGCCTGCATTTCCCCAAGCATCTTTAGAGGCAACAGTATAACCTTTTGGTATTTTATTAAATGCATTTAACTTAAATCCATAGGGCATATCTAGTTTTTGTAAATCATTAATAACCACCTCATATGCTTTAGGAGAAATGCAAGCCATAATAATACCAAGCCATTTTTTATTTTTATATTTTTTAACTATATCTTGAATTTTTTCTCCAGAAGGAAGCAGACCATTATCGCTTAGATGAACACCAACTAAAACTGGTAAATTAAATGATTCAATTGCTCCAAGTGCAATTTTACACTCTAATCCACTACTCATCACATCCAGATAAAAAAAGTCAATACCATGTTTGAGAAGTTTAGCTTGGTCGTAAAAATTTTTTTCTATTGAACCTAAGTCCTCTCCTAAATCAGCACTATAGGTTTGTTTTTGATTAGGTAAACCACCGGCAACTAAAACTTCTTTTTTTGAGATATCTCTTGCCTTTAAGGCTAACTCAACCGCTTTAATATTTATTTTTTCAAAATATTTTTCACAATCATTTTGAATTAATCTATTTCTTCGAGCAGTAAATGTTGTGGTAACTATTGCTTCAGCTCCAGCATTTATAAAATCTAAATGAGCATTGATAACCATTTGGTGGCATCCTTTATCAATTAAAGCATGAGCAGACCATAATGTTCCTTTAGGTTTTAATCCTCTAGCAAGTAATTCTTGACCCATACCTCCGTCCAGAATTCTTGTTGAATTAAAATAATTTATATTCATAGAAGAAATTTAGTAATATAATTTAAATTTGTTAAATTAATTTTTATGAAAGTAAATATAGCGCTTTTAACCGTTACGGATACCAGAACTTTAAAGGATGATAAATCAGGAGGTATTTTGGTTGATAAGATATCAGAAGCAAATCACAATTTAGTATATAGAAAAATCTGTAAAGATAATAAAAAAGACTTAAAAAAAATTTTAAACGACTGGTTAAAGAAGAAAAATATAGATGTAATTATAACTACTGGTGGAACAGGATTGACTGGTAGAGACATAACTCCAGAAGCAATAGACGAAATTGCTGATAAGCATATTCCTGGGTTTGGCGAAGTATTTAGAACAATTAGTCTTGAAACAGTTGGCACATCTTCGATTCAATCAAGAGCTTGTGCAGTTCTAGCTAAAGGCAAATATATTTTTGCGTTACCCGGATCATCCGGTGGTGTAATTGATGCCTGGGATAAAATTTTAGTTCATCAACTAGACATTAATCATAAACCTTGTAATTTTGTAGAACTTTTTCCAAGACTTAAAGAAAAATAATTATTTTTGATATTTTTCTTTCCATTCTGAATAAGGCATACCGTAAACATGTTTTCTTGCATCAGGATCTGAAACTTGTATACCTTTTTTTTCAGCCTCTTCTCGATACCATTTAGACAAGCAATTTCTACAAAAACCAGCTAAGTTCATTAAATCAATGTTTTGAACATCTTTTCTTTTTCTTAGATGGTTAATTAATCTTTCAAAAGCTGCAGATTGTAATTCTTTTTTTGTGTTATCATCCATATAAATTAATATATATAATTGTAAACATTTATGAAACTTTCTGGATCATATCAAATTAATCTTGAAAAACAAAAAGTTTGGGAAGCACTAAATGATCCAGAAATATTGAGACAGTCAATTCCAGGATGTGAAGAATTTATAAAAAACTCCAATACTAAATTTACAGCAACAGCTACAAATAAAATTGGCCCCTTTAATGCAAGCTTTACTGGAGATATTGAGTTAAAAGAAATAAATGTACCCAATAGTTATATTATTGAAGGGTCTGGCAATTCACCAGTTGGATTTGCCTCAGGAAAAGCAAAAGTAAAATTAGAAGATTCAGAGAGCGGAACTAAGTTAATATATGAAGTTGAAGCAAATGTAGGAGGAAAAATTGTTCAAGTTGGGTCACGTTTAATTGACATGACTGCAAAAAAAATGGCAGATGCTTTTTTTGGTAAATTTTCAGAATTAATTTCATCTAAAGAAATTTCACGTGAAACAAAAACTAAAATTGAAAAACCATCTAAAGTTGAAATAAAATTTAATAATAAAGTTTTAATTTATATCTCTGCATTGGTTTTGTTAGGTCTAGTTATATATTTCATCTTTTGAATCGCGCTAAACTAGAATTTTTTTCCTTAATATAATTGATCATTGTTTTTTATTATGTTTAAATGACGCATCTTTTTGAGGAGGTGTGGGGCATGAAAAAGGTAAGTTTAGAAGTAAACGGAAAAAAAATTACTAAAGAAGTTCCTGATCACACTATTTTATCAGTTTTTTTAAGAGATATTTTGAATTTGACCGGCACACATATTGGATGTGACACAAGTCAATGTGGTGCATGCGTTGTGCATGTTGATGGAAAATCAATAAAAAGTTGTACAGCTTTTGCTGCAGATTTAGATGGATCAAAAATTACTACTATTGAGGGTTTAGTAAAAAACGGAAAAATGCATCCAATGCAAGAAGCATTTAAAAAAAAGCATGGATTGCAGTGTGGTTTTTGTACACCAGGAATGATTATGAGTGCAATAGATTTATTACAAAATAATAAGAATCCTAGCGACACAGAAATAAGAGATTGGTTGGAAGGAAACATTTGTAGATGCACCGGATATCAAAATATCGTAGCGGCAGTTAAAGTAGCTGCTTCTAAAATGTAGGAGGATTGAGGTATGGCAAGTTTAGTTGGTTCTAGAGTAGAAAGAAAAGAAGATAAAAAATTTTTAACGGGTAAAGGTAGATATACTGCTGATATAAACATCGCAAATCAAACATATGCTGTATTCATTAGATCTCCTCATGCAAGAGCAAAAATTAAAAAAATTGATACTTCAAAAGCTTTAAAAGCATCTGGAGTTGTAGATATCTTAACAGGAGAACATATTGCTCAAGATAAAATAGGTGGTTTAATTGCTGGATGGGCCATTAGAAGCGAAGATGGTTCTGAAATGAAATGTCCTGCAAATCCACCGTTGGTAAAAGATAATGCAAATTTTGTAGGCGATCCTGTTGCGGTTGTTTTCGCGGAAACTTTAGATGAAGCAAAGGCAGCAGCTGAATTAGTAAAAGTTGATTATAAAGTTTTGAAAGCTGTCGCGAGCTCAGCAGATACAATGAAAAGCGAAGCTATTCATGAAGGTATTGATAAAAATCTTTGCTATGATTGGTTGCTTGGCGATAGACAAAAAGTTAAAGAAGCTTTTGATAAAGCAGACAAAATCATTAAACTTGATATTATAAATAACAGACTTATTCCAAATGCAATGGAGCCAAGAGCATGTGTTGTTGATTATAACACAGCCTCTGAAGAAATAACTTGTTATACAACAAGTCAAAATCCACATTTATCAAGGTTGATCATGTCTGCGTACGGTGGTGTAACTTCAGAAAATAAATTGAGAGTAATAGCTCCCGATGTTGGTGGAGGTTTTGGTTCAAAAATTAATCTTTATAATGAAGAAATAGTTTGTAGTTGGGCGGCTAAAAAAATTGAAAGACCTATTAAATGGGTTGCTGAAAGAACAGAATCTTTTTTAACTGATACTCATGGAAGAGATCATATTACTCATGCAGAATTAGCGGTTACAAATGATGGAAAATTTTTAGGATTTAAAAATGAAACTATTGCAAATTTAGGAGCTTACGCAAGAGTTTTTGGTACAGTAACACCAACATATCTCTTCGGCCCTTGTGCAACAGGTGTTTATGTAATACCTGCAGCATATTCTAACGTTAAAGCAGTATATACAAATACAGCACCCGTTGATGCATATAGAGGAGCTGGAAGACCCGAGGCCACTTATACAATTGAAAGAATAGTAGATAAGGCAGCTACAGAACTTGGCATGGACCCAATTGAAATAAGAATGAAAAATTTTCCTACTGAATTTCCTTTTAAACAAACTTTAGTTCACCAAGTTGATTCTGGTGATTATGTGGCTGGTTTAGAAAAAGCAAAACAAATGTCAGATTATGATGGATTTGCAGCTAGAAAAAAAGAGTCTGAGTCAAAAGGAAAGCTTAGAGGAATAGGGGTTACAACATATTTTGAAGCATGTGGTATTGCTCCGTCCCCAGTAGTTATGATGTTAGGTTGTGGAGTTGGGTTATGGGAGTCTGCTGAAGTAAGATTTAATCCAACAGGTCAGGTTACAGTTTACACCGGTTCTCACAGCCACGGCCAAGGTCACGATACAACATTTGCACAAATTACTGCAGATGAACTAGGTGTTCCAATTGAAAATATTGATATTGTACATGGTGATACTGACAAAGGACCTTTTGGAATGGGAACATATGGATCAAGATCACTAACAGTCGGTGGAATAGCAATAGTTAAAGCTTGCAAAAAAATAGTTGCAAAAGGAAAAAGAGTTGCAGCAAAAATGCTTGAAGCCAGTGAAGATGAGGTTGAATTTAAAGATGGCGAATTTGTAGTTGCTAAATCAAATAAGAAAAAAACAATCGAAGAAGTTGCTTTTGCTTGCTATTTACCTGGTGTTAGAGATGAAGTTAAATCTCCTCTGCCTGAAGGTGAAGAACCAGGTTTAAAAGAAACATCTTTTTTTGATCCAGCAAATTTTTCATTTCCAGCAGGATCTCATATTGCAGAAGTCGAAATTGATCCTGAAACAGGAGATGTAAAATTAGATAAATATACTGCTGTGGATGATTTTGGAACAATTGTTAACCCAACGATTGTTGAAGGACAAGTTCATGGTGGAATAGCACAAGGAGTAGGACAGGCCCTAACTGAAAATGCAGAGTATGATGAGAGTGGACAACTTATAACAGCTTCTTATATGGATTATACAATGCCTAGAGCCGATAACTTACCAGATTTTCAATTAGGATTTACTTGCACGAAGGCCACAACAAATCCTTTAGGTGTTAAAGGATGTGGGGAAGCAGGTTCTATAGCTGCACCACCAACAGTTATGAACGCTGTTATCAACGCTCTTGGAGGGCAAGAAATATCAATGCCAGCAACATCCGAAAAAGTTTGGAAAGCTTGTAAACAAATGAAAAAAAATGATGCTAAGGCTGCTTAAGGAGGAATAATGAAAACATTTAATTACCATTCTGCAAAAAATGTGAAAGAAGCTTCTAAATTATCTTCTTCAAAATCCGCTTTTTTAGCTGGAGGGATGACTACCATTCCTTCTATGAAGTTAGGATTGGCAACTTATAAAGATATAATTGATATAAAAGGGATAAAAAACCTTTCAGGAATTAAAGTAAGTGGAAAGACAGTAAGAATTGGTGCAACAACTAAACATGCGGAAGTTGCCAAATCAAAAGAAGTTAAGAAAGTAATTCCATCTCTTGCAGCATTAGCTGAAGGAATTGGTGACCCTCAAGTTAGAAATAGAGGAACTATTGGAGGATCAATAGCAAATAATGACCCTGCAGCAGATTACCCTTCGGCTTGTTTGGCTTTAAATGCAATAATACATACAAGTAAAAGAAAAATTCAAGCAGATAAATTTTTTAAAGGAATGTTTGAAACAGATTTAAAAAAAGGTGAATTAATAGAAGCGATTGAATTTAAAGTTCCAGATAAATCTAGCTACGTAAAATTTCCAAATCCTGCTTCAAGATATGCTATAGTGGGCATTTATGTTGCAAAATTAAAAAAAGATGTCAGAGTTGCTGTAACCGGTGTTGAAAGCTGTGTATTTAGATGTAAAAAACTTGAAAGTGTCTTATCAAGCGATTTTTCACCCTCATCAATTGACAAGATTAGTATTTCAAGTAAGGGATTTAATGCAGATATCCATGCTTCAGCTGAATATAGAGCTAATTTAATTGTGGTATTAACTAAAAAAGCTGTAACTAACGCTAAATAAGTTCACACATAAAAATTTTTAACTTAATATATTTTAAATGAAAAATTCATTTGATGAAAAAATTCTTGAAGAAGCAGACGATTGGCTAGAAGCTAATCAAAAAGTAGTTCTTGCAACGGTAATTCAAACATGGGGATCGTCTCCAAGACCAACCGGAAGCAGAATGGTTGTCAATGAAAATGGAGATTTTTCTGGATCTGTTTCCGGTGGATGTGTGGAGTCAACAGTTGTCAGAGAATGTGTGGGAATTATAAAAGAAAATAAACCATTTAAAAAAATTGAATTTAAAGTTTCAAACGAAAGTGCTTGGGAAGTTGGACTTGCTTGTGGCGGAGAAATTTCAGTTTATTTGGAGCAGGTAAATTAATGAGTTCATTTATTTCTTGGCATAAAAAAATAATAAAACGGTGGGGAAAAATATTAAATATATCTGATTACGGAATACTTTGGGTTGCATTTATCAAAGGAGTAATCATAGGATTATTAATTTATCATTTCTTTATTAAATAATGAAATATTGCCAGCTCTAATTAAACAAGTCTCTGATCCAAACTATAAGATTGACGTTGCCTTGCCAAACAAATAATTTTTTATAATGAAATTAGAAATTTTAAAAGAAATAATAAAAAAAAAAGAAAAAAAAATTGAATTTGCAATTGTTACCAATTTAGCAACAGGTAATAGTGAAATTTTTGAAAAGGAAAAATCTTTAAGTAAAGACTTTGAAAAATTTACAGATCAAATAAATTCTTTTTACCAATCAAAGAAAAATGGAATTATTGAGGGAACTGATATATTTGTAGAAAGCTATATAAGACCTATTAAAGTCATTATTGTTGGCGCCGTTCATATAGCTCAGTATTTAGTTGATTTTGCTAATAGTTTAAATTTTGAAATATATATTATTGATCCAAGAGGATATTTTGCTTCAGAACAAAGATTTCCTGGAATGGAGATAATAAATAAGTGGCCTGAAGAAGCTTTTAAAGAAATAGAAACAGATTCCAATACTGCATTAATTGCATTAACGCACGATCCAAAAATAGATGATCCAGCACTTCAACATGCTTTAAAAACTAACTTTTATTATATTGGTGCACTTGGAAGTAAAAAAACACATGAGAATAGATGTAAAAGATTAAAAGAAGCAGGATTTTCTGAAAAAGAAATTAATTCGATACATGGACCTATTGGAATAAAATTAGGAGGAAGATCTGCGCCGGAAATAGCTCTATCAATAATTGCTCAGCTTGTTGCCGAAACATATAATAAATGAATGTGATTTCAGCTATTCTTCTTGCAGCAGGTCAATCCAAAAGAATACGGGGAGAGAACAAGTTATTAAAAAAATATAAAGGTAAAATTTTAATCAATCATATTTTAAAATCTTTAATTAAAAGTAAAGCAAATAAAATAATAATTGTATTAGGCTACGAAGACAGAAAAATTAAAAAAATAGCTTTAAAAAGTAAAAAAATAATTTTTGTATTTAATTCAAACTATGCAAGAGGTATATCCACATCAATTAAATGTGGAATAAAAAAAATATCAAAAAAAAACATAGGTTTTTTAATTGCACATGCTGATATGCCTTTAGTTTCAAAAACAATTTTAAACACTTTGTGTTCAGCTTTAAAAAGTAAAAATAAAGAAATTTTTGTACCAGTTTATAAAAAAAAAGTTGGAAATCCTTTGGCTTTTAAATATTCAATGATTAAATCATTTAGAAAAATCAAAGGCGACAGAGGAGCAAAAAAATTAATTAGATTAAATAAATCAAAAGTTCAGATGATAAAAGTAAATTCTAAATCTATTTTAATTGATTTTGATCAACTAAAGGATTTCCCTTCAGCCATTTAGAATCTTCACCTTCGTAATGTTCTTTTTTCCAGATAGGGGTTCTTTTTTTTATTTCTTCAATAATATATCTTGAAAATTCATAAGCTTGCGCTCTGTGTTTACAAGCAACTGCTATGATGATACTCGCATCACCAAGAGCAGCATGTCCTTTAATATGTTCAATGAATACTGCAATATTTGTAAATTTAAATTTTGTTTCTGCTTCTTTATATATTTCTTCAAAACTTTTGATTACTAAAGCATCATGACTATCATAAGTAATTCCTGTAACTTTTTTATTATCGTTTTGATCTCTTACTGTTCCAACAAAATATATTGAAGCTCCACATTTACTTGAGGCTATAAATTTTTGGGCCTTCGCAAGATCAATTTTTTCTTTTGAGACATCTACAACTTTAGCATGAAGCATCAACCACCTCCTATTGGTGGAATAATTCCAATTTTTTGATCTTTTGTAATTTTATAATTATCAGCAACAATATTGTTTTCTTCAGAGCAAAATTTTGATGATTTAACTAATTTTTTAAAATTGTTGTTGCCTTTAAAATTTTTATCAATGAAACTAAATATTTCATTACGCAAATCATTTATTGAGCTTTTTTCTTTCAAGTTAAATTTTAAATAATCTTTTTCACTAAATTCGCGACTAGCTCCGTAAAGCTCTAATATAATTTTCATTGATATTTTTTATTAAAATTAAAATATATTGTCTAGGAATTTTGGAAGACCATCAGGGTTAGTCCAAACACCACTTTTTCCACCTTCTTTAATTAATAATTTAACATTATCAATTTTTAAATGTGGATTTACTATTTTGCTTAAATCATAAATTGTAATAAGTGCTGCATTAACACCCATAATTGCTTCCATTTCAACACCTGTTTTTGCAACAGCTGAAACTACACAATAAACTTCCAGAGAGTGATCTTGTTCATTTAAAATGATTTTAGTGGCAGTATGGTCAATAGGAAGTGGATGGCACAAAGGAATTAACTCACTAGTTTTTTTGACCCCTAAAACTGCAGAAACTTCAGCAAGACTAACAGGATCTCCTTTTGGCATCTCATTATTTTTGATCATATTAAATACTTTTTCACCTACATAAATTTTTCCAGAAGCTAGAGCTCTTCTAAAGGTTTCTTTTTTTGCAGAAACATCAACCATATTAAAAGAGTTCTTCTTGAATAAGTTTTCTGCCCAGTCTTTTAATTGATCATGATTAACTATTTTTAAATTTTTCATTATCCTCCAGTTGTAGATAAATTTGTCATTAAACCTGTCTCTCCTAGTTCTAAATAATGAGACTCTTTTTTGAAATTTAGTTGTTTGGAAATTAAATCTTTCAATTCCTGCAATTGATCGTCTCTTTGTAAAAGGTGTCTTATATTTATTCCGGTAGTTCCAAATAAACATAATCTTAAATCACCTCTTGCTGTAATTCTGAGCCTGTTGCAACTTTTGCAGAAATCTTTTGAGTAGGGAGCAATAACTCCAAATTTTCCTTTATAAGAAGGGTTTATATAATTTTTTGATGGACCAGCATCTCTTCCAAGGGTTTGAAAAATCCATTCATTTTTGTTTAAATAGTCAGTAAATATTTTTGCCGGCACATGATATTTTTTAAAATAGTCTAAACCATCTCCTGTTTGCATTAATTCTATATATCTGAAATCAATTTCGTTATTTTTAATAAAGTTGCTCCACTCATTAAAATCTTTTTCACTATCATTAATACCTTTTAACAAGACAGCATTTATCTTTATATTTTTAAAGTTAAGTTGTTGTAATTTTTCAATTCCTTTTAGAATTTCAGGTAATCGGTCGTGGCTTGTGATATTTTTAAATGTTTCTCTGTTTAAGCTATCAATACTTATATTTATCCCGTCTAAACCACTGTCAACAATTTGATTAGCAATTTTGTCTAAACGGTATCCATTTGTAGTAATTACAGTTTTTTTTATTCCTGAATTGCTTTTTAGGATTTTAACAATATCAAAAAAGTCTTTTCTAACTGTTGGTTCTCCTCCAGTTAATCTTATTTTACACACTCCAAGCTCAGACAAACCTTTCGCCAATCTTTCAATTTCTTCAGTAGCAAGAAAAGTTCTATTGTCACTTTTGTCTTTTTGATAACCATTTGGAAGGCAATAACCACATTTAAAATTACAAACATCTGTAATTGAAAGTCTTATATACGGAAAAGTTCTACCAAAACTGTCTCTAAGCATAGCAATTAAAATTTAATATATTAGCTTAACATATTAAAAAAAATGAATCTATTTTACTTCTAGCCTTAAAAGGCCAGAAGTTTGAGTGATTTTCTTATTTTCAGGAACTTTATATAAAGCTTAGCTTTAGTACCTAGTATTACTGTCCAGGAGGTTTGTACGCACCAGCAATTTTTGCAGCATTTCCAGCAGCATCATTTATGTTAATTGCTTCGCAAATAGTAATATTTGTAACTGCTCCAGTAGCTTCTGTAGCTAATTTAATTCCAGCAGCTTGTTCGAAAGTTCCTTCAAACACAACTATAAAATCGTACGCTCCTCTTAATGCATCGTAAGAAACCATTTTAGCTCCTACAGCGTCACCAGCTGCTTTAGCAGCTTTTGATCTATCCGAAGTCGGATCTTTGATAAAACCTTGGAAAGCTTTAGCAGTGTAATTACCCATTGCATAAAATTTTGCCATAGCATCTCTCCTTTCTATATTCTGATTATAACAGTGGGAAAAAATTATTAGTATTAATTAATTATTAAAGTTAATTGTTAGAAATGCGGTCCATCTCTTCAAGTTCAACCTCAAGTTTATCCAGTTCTTCTCCACCTGCCATCATGCTTAGAAGTTTTTCTCTAGATAAATCTTTCTTTGCATAAGTTCCCAAACTTTTACCACGACTTAAAACAGTAAAACTATTTCCAACAGGATAAGCATGGTGAACATTGTGTGTAATTAAAATTACACCTAAACCTTGTGAGGCCGCTTTAACAATATATTTTAAAACAACAGAGGCTTGGTGTACTCCTAGTGCAGAAGTTGGTTCATCAAGAATTAATAGTTTAGCACCAAAATAAATTGCTCTTGAGATAGCCAAACACTGCCTTTCACCTCCAGACATTGTTCCTACAGCTTGAGATGGATCTCTTACATCAATTCCTATTTGTCCCATTCTTTCAGCTGCTATTTGATTTGCTTTATCAACATCAAAAGTTCTAAAAATACCAAAACCTTTTGTTGGTTCTCTTCCCATAAAAAAGTTTCTTGTAACACTCATTAAAGATACAAGAGCTAGATCTTGATAAACAGTAGCTATTCCAAGATCTAAAGCATCACGAGGAGAGTCAAATATTTTTTTATCTCCTTCAACAATAATTTCTCCTTCATTAGGGCTATGGACTCCAGATAAAGTTTTAATCAATGTAGATTTTCCAGCTCCATTATCACCAAGGAGACACATTATTTCTCCTTTTTTAACTTTCATTGTTACATCTTTAAGAGCAATTACTGATCCAAAAAATTTACTTATATTATTGAATTCTACAATATATTCGTTCATTATTTATTCTCTGTTACTCTTTTTCTAATAAAATTATTAAATATTACTGCGATTAACATCATCATTCCTAAAAATACTTTGAACCAATCTGTATCAACATCCGTATAATAAATACCCATAGAAACAGTTCCAAATATTAATGCTCCAAAAGCAGCACCAATCGCTGATCCATAGCCCCCAGTTAACAAACAACCACCTACAACAGCAGCTACAATTGCTTCCAATTCTTTTAAAAATCCCCTCATAGTATCAGCAGAACCAACATCAAGAACTTGCACGCATGCATAAAGTGTTGCAGCCATTGCAGTACCTATAAACAAGCTAATTTTTACCATTCCAACTGGTACACCAATATTTCTTGCACCTAGTTTATCGCCTCCAGAAGCAAAAATCCAATTACCGAATCTTGTTTTCATTAAAATCCAGGTAGCAATAATTGTTAAACCTACCCACCATAAAATTGAAGCTGGAATGCCTGTTGCAAGTGGAGTTCCATCTTGTCTTAATGTTATCAAACCTAAAGATCCCAGCCATGCAAAAAGACCTGTAAACGCATCAGCAGAAAATATCCAGGCAA
>Ga0208057_1000342_pt1 | contig 17160 bp, 15 predicted proteins | sample DeeseametaMP1649_FD_184183 | JGI IMG/M metagenome (GOLD analysis project Ga0208057, IMG submission 184183) | Marine microbial communities from the Deep Pacific Ocean - MP1649 (SPAdes) | ecosystem: Environmental > Aquatic > Marine > Oceanic | place: North of Tokelau, South Pacific Ocean...
CCTCCAAAAATGGCAATTTATCTTGATGGAATTGCTGATCCCGGGAATATGGGTACTATTCTACGAACCGCAGCCTGGTTTGGAATTAAATCAATATTCCGCTCTCCTGAATGTGTGGATCCCTTCAACTCTAAAGTGGTACGCTCTGCTTTAGGGGCACATTTTTATTTTTCACATTTTGAGGCGACTTCCGAAGAGAAAGTATTGGGAGATTATACCAAAGCTGGAATGGAAATATTTGGGTCTGATATGAAGGGAAGTCCCATTAGATCACTTAACTTGCAAACGGCTAAGGGGTGGATATTAATTTTGGGAAATGAAGCCCATGGCTTAGGTGAATTGGCACAAACCTTTATTACTTCAACTATTTCAATTCCTGGGATTGAAGGAATGGAAAGCTTAAATGTTTCTGTAGCCGGGGGCATTTTACTCCATACACTAACTTCGCAACTTTCTGTTACAAACTGAAAAGAACTTAATTTAGGAATTATCTTGTTAAAACACCTATTTTTGTGTTCTGTATATTAGTAAAATGATATTATATAATTGAAAAGAAAAAGGAATTAATGATGTTACGGATAGTGGGTATATTAATTTTAACACAAATTGCCTTTGCACAACAAGTGCAGGAGGGCTCTCCATACAGCCGACTGATCGGTTTAGAAAATAATTATCATGTGATTGGTCTTCCTTCGATTGATACAGAGGCGCTATTAGCAGAAGACTCCAACAGAACTAATGGTACTCCCTATCGCTATGGATATCAACATTATGTGGATTTTTCAACGGAAGATTCTGGTATTTGGGAAGAAACGGCTGATGGTGGTCTTTTCTGGCAAATTAGTGTTACATCTGAAAATGCCCATGCCTTGAGTTTTGAATATGATAACTTTTTTATCCCTGAAGGTGGAGAATTATATGTGTTCAGTCCCGGTTATGAAATGATTCAAGGTGCATATACCCATTTAAACAATGGTAATTCTGGTCATTTTGCAACCCCTCATTTAAAAGGGGATACTGCCATTATTGAATATTACCAACCTGCTGAAACTCAAGGGATTCTTTCCTTAGTCATTACAGAAATTATTCATGATTACCGGGATATTATGGATTTTTCAAACAATGGACGAGATTGGGAATGTGGTGTAAATGTTATTTGCGAAACAGATGAAACTTATCAAGGCGCTATTAATTCCGTCGCTTTTTTGGATATGGGAGCATATATCTGCTCCGGTGCCATGGTAAATAATGTCCGCCAGGATCTCACGCCATACTTTCTTACCGCCTGGCATTGTGTAGATGGTGATAATCCCAGCACTTTCCGGTTTTATTTTCAGAAAGAAGCATCATCATGTGAAAATACTTGGTCAAGCCTAGGGCCATACGCATATAGTTCTGATTTGGTTGCCGATTCTGATGGAATACCTGGCGGGGATTGGGCATTATTACTTATTGATGATGAGATTGAAGAAGATTGGGAGGTCTTTTATGCAGGTTGGGATGCTACCGAGAATTATCCTCTCATTTCCTGTGGAGTCCATCATCCTGGAGGTTCAGGTAAAAAAATTAACTATGATGATGATACCGCTTATGGTGACTGGTGGGATGACCCTGTACAAGGCGAATTAACTCATTGGAAAGTGACCTGGGATGAAGGTGGATCTGAGGGCGGATCTTCAGGGTCGCCAGTCTTTAATGATCGATTCCAGATTGTGGGACAATTAACTGGTGGGGCAGGTGAATGTGATGGAACTTGGCCGGATTATTATGGAAAGTTTTACCTTGGATGGAATTGGGAAATGGAAACGAACCGTCGAATGATTGACTGGCTGGATCCTGATTATACAGGAATTCTTGTAATTGATGGTACTTATGTTGAAGTAACCGGCCTCACCGGTGACCTCAATTCTGATGCTGCTGTAAATATTCTGGATATTATTGCTCTTGCAAATCTCATTTTGGGTGGTAATCCCACTAATGAAGAGTTACAGCTTGCCGATTTAAATAATGATGGTATGCTCAATATTTTAGATATTATTGCATTAGTAAATATCATTCTAGATAATTAAAATTTCTCATGAAAACCTCTGGTTTAATAATTTTGTTATTCTGGGTTGGTTTTTCCAGCTTAGGAGCAGAATATAAAACCAACACCCTCCTCTTTTGTCTAAATCCTGATCAGACTCCCCTTCAAATCACCAGTAATGATGTAGATATTAGAACCGGCAAATCTGAGCTAGATGAAATCCTTAAATTAAATAATGTAGTAAAAATTGAACCCTGGCTCCAGGTAACTACACCCGAAGAACATTCCGGCGATATTTACCTGAATCGGATTTACAGGATTCAATTATCAGAATCCCGAGCAGATATTCGGGATCAGATTAAAAATGATCTTACAGCTTTACCCGTTGTACATTCTACCGAAAAAGAACCTATTCATACCCCTCTTTTCACCCCTAATGATCCCATGTATAATCAGCAATGGTTTTTACCTCAGATTAATGCCAATGATGCCTGGAATTTATGGAATACAGATGGTGGAGAATTTCCGGGAGACAAAAATATTCTATTGGCATCCGTTGATACAGGGGTTGACTGGGATCATGTAGATCTGGTAGATAATATTTGGAATAATCCCGGTGAGGATGCCAATGGAAACGGAGTAACAATTTTATATCAAAGCGGCAATTGGATTTATGATCCCGGCGATCTAAACGGAGTGGATGACGATGATAATGGCTATGTTGATGACCTAATTGGCTGGGATATAGCAGGATATTCCGGCTTGCAGGATAATAACCCCTCACCACCATCGGGAGTTTCCAACACAGGTACCTGGGCGCATGGTACTCATGTTGCTGGACTTTTATCTGCCACTGCCAATAATTCCACCGGGATTGCCTCGGTAGGATTTAATTGCAGCATTATGGCTGTAAAAGTATCCACTGGAGAGCAAAGTTACCCCTACATCACTCACGGTTATGATGGAATTCTGTATGCGGCAAGGGCTGGCTTCCACAATGACAATTTCACAATTATAAATAATAGTTGGGGTGGTATTGGGTATAATCAATATGAACAGGCAGTTATTGATGTAGTTTATGATGACTACGGCGCTATTATTGTCGCCGCCGCCGGAAATGGGGATGATTTTGGATTGGGAACAGATGAATTTGCGCATTATCCATCAAGCTATAATCATGTTATTTCTGTCTGTGCCATGGGCAGTGGTGATAACTGGAACCATTGGGCAACATACCATGCTTCAGTAGATTTAGCTTCACCGGGAGAGAGTATCCGCAGCACCCGAATTAATAATGGCTACACATCCTGGTCGGGGTCATCTATGGCAAGCCCGATTGCGGCAGGGACGATTGGACTCCTTCGATCTTACAATTTGGATTGGACCAATGAAATGCTGGAAACCATGATACTTGCTACAGCCGATCCGGTTATTTATGATGTAAATCCGGAATCGTATCTGCAGGGAAAACTGGGAAGGGGCAGAGTGGAAGCGCTCATGGCAGTTAGTACCCTTTTATTCCCTAAATTTGAATTGATTGGTACAGATATTTTTATCCCCACGAACCCTGGAGGTGCTGTATTACCCGGTGATAATTTGGAGGTAATGGTTATCCTGCTCAATGATGAAGACTGGGGAACTGCAACCAATATTTCTACTGTTCTAAGCTCAGAAAGCAATCAAATTAGCATTACCAATCCCAATATGAATTTTGACGATGCATGGCCCGGTATGCCGGTTGTGAATGATGGGAATCCTTTTTCAGTGGAATTGTCACCTGCAATTGAGCCTGGTGAATATGAATTTACTCTCACCCTGGCATCAAATGAAGATAATTATGTTCAATACCAAACCGAATTCAATTTTACTTTACTAGTTGATGAAGGCAGTCAGGTAATGGCAGGCGATGTCAATCTGGACAGCGATGTAAATATCTTGGATGTGGTCATAACCGCCAATGCCGCCCTGGGGCAAATCGAGCTCTCCCCCGAGCAATTTCAGGCTGCCGATGTTAATGGAGATGATACCATAAACATTCTGGATATTGTTCAAATAGTGAATATTATTTTAGAATCTTAGTAAACAGGGAACTCTGAGCCCCCTTTTTACCAGGTAAATATTCCCATTATGGGATAATGATCAGATAAAGATTCTGGATTTATTTGTTGTATTTTTGACATATTAACAATCTTCCGTTCAATGGAATTAAACTGAAAATTATCCGATTTTACCAGAATATAGTCCAATAGCTCTGCATTTTCACCCGTTGAAGAAAACTGTAAATCACCAGAAAGTGGACCATTCATTAAATGCAGTTTTTCCAGCATGATTTTTAATTTGCCCGGTTTTGAAATATTCAAATCTCCACATAAAATGAGAGGTATTTCACTCTTATCATTGGGTAAAATAAGTTTTTCATATATTTCTGTATATTGCTGGGTACGGATTTTATTGTACTTTGTTTTATAATCAGCCTGTAAATGGGTATTTATAATATGAAACTTCTGCTCATCTTGAACTACGGAATACAACTTGGCTCCCTTAGATGATAAAGCATCCCAATTTTTCTGATTGCTGAAAGAAATTTCATCTAAGATGTTGATAGGACTCTTGCTAATAACCCAGAGTCCACTATTAGATTTACCTATGCAACTTTGATCTTTCGGAATTAGCTGGTAGGGATATATAGATTGTAATCCCTTATACATTAATTTTCGAATTCTTCCTGAAAAAACTTCCTGAAAAAGTATAACATCATAATTTTCTGCAGTATTGAGTGTATGAACAATATTTTCTGCTCGCTCAACCCGATTATGCAGCCACCCGTAGGGAGCCGTGAGCATTTTAATATTCCACGATAAAATGGTAAGATCATTTTCTTCTGCAGAAAATACCATTCCCAATATAAATAAACCTATAAAGGGGAATTTACTTTTTCCCAGCAAATGATTCAATATCTTCCAGCATTTGGGGTAAATAGCGTTGGTTTGCCTGGTTTACTATCCAATGGGGCACATCACCACCGGGGTCAGTACAAACACGGTAGGTTAGTTTTGATTTATTTCCTCCCTGCGTTACCACCCAGCTGCCAAAATTAACAGGCGGCAACAAATGATTTTCAGGATTAAGCTCAGCTCTCAGTGTATCGGTTCTCACCCAATGAATACTATTGCCAAAGCGAATGGAATTAAACTGATATAGGCGAGGAGATAAAAAGGGTACATCAAAAACTTGGAAGGCAGTATAACTGCTATCGCTTCTTCTATGGTACACTCCCGCATCAATTATAAAGGCATTTGGGAATACCACCGTAGATTTTTCCACCAGCCAGGCTGCATCAGCTAACTTCTCCATTTTTACATCGCTCAATATTTCCGCTTTTAAGGCAGGTATGGGTGAATTGGGTAATAGTTTACTATACACCAATACACGATCCGTTTCTTTTACCAATTCCCAACCCTCATTATTTTGAAGTTCATCCCAACTTGAAGGATAGGGATGGGGTGAAGCCAACAGAATGAAGAATGAAAAATTAAGAATTAAGATTAAATTTCTACTCATCTCAGGATGGTTTATCAATTTCTATAATTAACTGTTCGGTTATTTGCATACATGCCAGTACGGCTTCCGGCTCTATTTTATCTACGGTATCAAAATTGGTATGGTATGGTACATCCCCGCTGGTGAAGGTAGTGTCGAGTCCAATGATAGAAAGAGCTGGAATTCCTGCCTTTGCAAATTCCGCCGCATCAGTAGATCCTCCCCCAAAGGGCATGTCCATACTGGGGATATTATAGCCCAGGGACTTTGCAATTTCTTTACATTTTTCACCTAACTTTTCATCCAGAGGTACCGTTCCATTTATTTCTGATTTAAGAAAGCGGAGGTCTTGCAGTCTGTAAATACTGTCCATATTTATATTGTAAGTGGGAATAGATTTTAATGTTTCTCTATGTAATTTGACATATTCTCTGGCGCCACGCAATCCACTCTCTTCAGCATCGGGGCAGAGAAATACCAAAAGGGTATGTGTCAAATTTTGGGTTGAAAAATGATCTGCTAACTTTATGGCTATGGCAGATGAAATTAAATTATCGCCCGCTCCTGGACTTACATCCCAACTGACGAAAAAGAAATATTGAAGCATGAATATTAATCCAAATCCCAAAATATAAATAAGTTCTTTATTAATTTCAAATGAACCTGGTTGGGTTATCCATTGGTAGGAAGCCCAAAGACTGATGGCAGTTATTAGAAAATAAAGGCCTGTTGTAATGATAACCCTAAGCTTATATAATTTTTGATTTTTATTGAGAAAACGAAAAACATGAGGGCTGTCATAATGACCACTGATTATGATGGATTTCTGAACTTCAGCAGTTGGTTCAATGGTTCCGGAAATATTATAACCATCTGTTTTCTTAAAAAGCGGATCAATAAATTCTTTATAAAATACAAATTCACATACAGCCATGATGCAGCCAAAGAATGTGAGAACTGCTGCTAAAATAGTCCAAGCACCGCTGGTAATTAAGCAGATAAATGCACCTAAATAGGAAATGGAAAAATAGCGGATAAAATATAAAAAAGCATCCCGGCTACATTGAAAAGCTTCAGAAGTGGTCTTAGTACACGATTTTCCCAGTTCAGCTTTTAACCGTTCACCTGCTTTTTTACAAGCGGGGGTCCCCGTTAAGCGAGGGCCAAATTCATCTATAATCTCTGCGGTGAGATTTAATGCTGATTGTGCCTGTTCTTTGGTAATATTTGATTTCAATTCTATAATGCCCTACATGGAAAGTGAACCTTTGCGGAAATCTGTTTTTCCTATTCGTACATTCACCACCGTTGGTTTTCCAGATTGCGCAGACTCTTTTGCCTGGGTTAGGACTTTGTCAATTTGATTTTCATCATCAATAAAATATCCAATACCCCCCAATGCTTCTACCGCTTTGTGGTATTCAGTTGGCGCTAATTCAGTACTCACTGCAGAACCCAACATATGAACTTGATCCCGGGCAATTTGTGTCCAACTAGCATCATTTCCAATTATAGCAATTACCGGAATATTATGGCGGACGAAAGTGTCAAATTCCATGAGGGAATATCCGAAAGCACCATCACCATATATTGCCCAAACCACCGAATTTGGATGGGTGAGTTTTGCGCCCAATATGAATCCTGCTCCAACTCCCAGTGTACCAAATACTCCCGGGTCCAGCCAACCGGTAAATGAACGAGGCTGCAAAATATAGGAGGCTGTGGCTACAAAATCGCCGCCATCTGCCACAATTATATCGCCGCCCTGAATATGCTCATTTAATGATAGGCATAATTTCATGGGATTAACAAAATCCGTAGCTATGTTGGATTGGTCAATAATATCTGTTTGTCTTTTATCATTTCTAATTGCTAACTGCTCTTGCCAATTTACCCATTTTGAATCAGAATTATTCTTTTCTGAATTGCTCCAATCAATAAGAAAAGTCCCCGGTGAAGTGAGAATTGCTTTTGTAGGTTTTCGGTTCAAATACAGATCATTTCTACTGAGATTGATAGAGAGAATTTTTGCCCTATGATTAATTACACGGCCATAATCCAAGCGAAAATCACAGGGAACTCCAGCTAAAATAACAAGGTCTGCTTCTTTCAAGGCCTTTGTTCGTTCATGGCGGAAAATGGGTAAATAAGATTTGGAAAGAAGTCCCCGTGCCATGCCTGAAACAAAGGTGGGAATATTTAAATTTTTAACTGCATCTGCTAATTTTTCATGTTGAGTGGGGTTGATTAGGGCTTGACTGCCAATGAGCAGTACCGGTTGTTTTGTTGACTGCAGCATTTCAGATACCCGCTGAATATGTAATGATGTATCTTGAGCATCTTCAATTTTAGTATTTTTAGGGAAGGTTTTATTTTTATCCTTAAAAATACGATTTACATTCCAATTTAGATAACGAGTCATCCACCAAGGCATAGATTTGCCAATTGATTTTAGACCATACCACTCACGCACCAATGACTCGGGATAGAGCAAATCCACAGGAATTTCTAAATAAACGGGACCGGGTACTCCAGAGGTGGCTGTTGAAATTGCTTCCTCCAGTGATGGCTGTAAATCTTTCACCCGTTTGATTGTTTTTGCATATTTTGTGATGGATTCCACCACTGATAAATGGTCAATATCTTGAAGGCTGCCTCTATCTTTCAGAACCGTAGCCGCCGCGCCGCCTAAAATGAGCACGGGTACCTGAGCCATCTGTGCATTTTTTATTGCGGTAATGGTATTGGTCAATCCCGGTCCTGCGGTTACAGCGGCAACACCAATAATCCCGGATAGCCGCGAAATAGAATCTGCAGCAAATACCGCTGTGGACTCATGACGGACATCGATAACCCGAATACCCAATGCATTACAGCCTGTCAAAATGGGAGATATATGTCCACCACAAAGGGTGAAAATCCATTTTACATTATGGCGGTGAAGAACCTCTGCAACTGAATTTCCACCATGTTGTTCAACACTCGTATTCAAATTTCAACCTTCTCATCAAAAACTATACAGGGTTTACCATTCCAACTCCAATCTTGCACATCTTTGTCTGTTAAGCGTTGGCTAAAATGGGTAAGAATGAGCCGTTTAACTTTGGCTTCATCTGCAATTTCCATAGCCTGGATTTCAGTGGTATGAAAATGTTCTTTCGCCTTTTCTCTCAGGTGATGCCCGAAGGTTGCTTCATGAATGAACACATCAGCATTTTCAGCCAGTTTAACCGCATTTGAATTGGGGAGTGTATCTGTTATAAACACTAAATTCTTACCAGCATCAGAAATTCTATATCCCCAACAAGGGATTTTATGTTTCATTTCCAAGGCCTGAATTTTAATGCCATCCTGAATAATTAATTGGTCATCTGCTGAAATATCAATCCATTGTAAATCCTGCTTATTTATTAATCCCGAGTGTCGAAAACAATCATCAAAATAATTCTGGAGTTGAGGTGGTCCAATTAGCGTTAAGGTTGAATCAATACCAAATATTTTTCGATAGAACAGAAGTGGGATTAGCCCCCCAATATGGTCGGGATGCATGTGTGTAATAAGAATATATTTTAGATTTTTCCATTTGTAGCCTGCTTTCTGCCAACGCAGGTAACTTCCTTCACCACAATCAATCATTACATCATAATTGGTGGTGGAAACCATTACACAGGTAACACCTCGGTCTTGTGTAGGAACACCACCGGAATATCCAATTATTTGAAAAGATTGTAACATCAATCGTCCATTTCCGGTTTTTGCCTGAGCTGTTTTTTTTGAGATTGTTTCCTTTTAGTTTCCAATATTTTTTCTTTTGCTGATCTGGGTTTACGTGTTGGAATTCTCTTTGGAGGACGATAATTTAATGCTACCAGTTTTTCCCTGAGTTGGAGAAGGCATTTTCGTTTATTTTGGTATTGGCTGCGTTCATCCTGACAAGAAACTACTGTACCAGTTGGGAGATGGGTCATGCGAACTGCCGACTCTGTTTTATTTAGATGCTGACCACCCTTTCCTCCAGCTCTGAAAGTATCCACATTACATTCTTTCAGGAGGTCTTCATCGGAGTCTGGAATATGAACAGGATCACTCAATTAAAACTGAGGCTCAGTTTTACGCAAGTCCCGCAGAACCACCTAAGTCTAAAATATCAATACCAAATTTTGAAGCTGCTTTTTGCCATTTGTCCGAGTTTGGAATTGAAAAAATAAATTTGTCATCGGCTGGCATTAGTAGCCAATCGCCATTTTCAATTTCTCTTTCAATTTGTCCTTTTCCCCAACCGGCATAACCAAATGAAAAACGAAATTCGCTGGGGCCGTCCCCATTTTTTAAATCAGCAACAATTTGCTTATTTGAAGTTAAGGCAACAGATTTTGAAATGGATAATGTCCCCTCAATAGTATAGCTTGCATTATGGAGAATTAGACCCATTTCAAGATTCACCGGACCACCAAAATAAATATCCGGTAGTGGGTTTATTTGTGCTAACCCCGTTTGCTGGATAACATCCGCAGTATTTTCGGAAATCATAGGCTTATTAATAATCAAACCCATGGATCCATCCTTATCGTGTTCGCAGATATAAATCAGACTTTTAGAGAAAATTGGGTCATTCATATGCGGCATTGATATAATAAAATGATTAGAGAAACTTTTCATACTGATAGTAAAATTAAACAGGTTCTATTCAATAAAAAGAGTGAAATGAAATTAAATTATAGATTATTGGAAGCCCGTTTTATAGATCGGCCAAATCGATTTCTCACACGAGCTGAATTAAATGGAAAGATTGTGGAGAGCCATCTGCCTGATCCTGGACGCTTGAAGGAATTGCTCAAACCGGGGGTGCAAATCCTACTGAAACAAGAAAACGGAGAAAATCGCAGAACGAAATATTCCACCCAGGCAGTTTATGATGGCAGCACACTTATATCTCTGAATACCCTTCTGCCAAATAAATTCACTGCTCATCTATTGACAGAAGGGAAAATTAACTTTTTAAAGGGATGGGATATATATAAAAAGGAAGCGACTTACGGAAAACATCGGTTTGATTTTCATTTACAAAAAGAAGATGAGTTTATGTTTCTTGAAGTAAAGTCGGTTACTCTGGTGGAAAATGATGTTGCGAAATTCCCAGATGCAATTACTGAAAGGGGAAGAAGCCATGTTGAACATTTAGGTGAAATGGCATTGGAGGGCATTCGTACGATGGTGCTTTTTGTTGTCCAGCGGCATGATGCAAAATTATTTCAACCGCAATGGGAACGGGATCCAAAATTTGGATCTGCATTGTTTAAAGCATGGCAAAATGGTCTGGAAGTACGGGTTATCCATTTAAAAATGACCAGAAGTGAATTGCAATATTTAGGGGAAATCCCAGCTGAATTGAATCCGGAATCTTAATTAACTTTTCTTTGTAAATTTCAAGTCTGTATGTTACCTAAAATAAAACTACTTCCTTTGATATTGATCCTGCTATTATTTGGTTGTGCTGCACAGGGTCCTGCAACTGGCGGTCCAGTCGATAAAAAAGGACCTGTGCTCATTTCAATTCAGCCTCAAAATGGATCTCTGAATATTGCTACTGATCAGAAAGTTACTCTAATTTTTGATGAACTCCTTGATCCTGTTTCCATTCCGGCATCAATTCAGATTGAATTTAACCTTGACTATAAACTGAAAATCCGTGGCAGGAAATTAATCATTATCCCGGAAAAAAATTGGCCAACCAACGGAATTGTACGAATTAATCTGTCCAGAAGAATTAGAGATTATCAAAAAAATATGATGGACAAACCTATTCAACTCATTTTCAGTACAGGATCAAATATTCCTGTTGGGGTCATTAGGGGTGATATACTTGGAATTGATACAGATAAACTGATTGAGGTTGGATTATTTGATTGGCCGCCATCAACTCAATCTACGTATATCCAAAAAGTTGAAGCTGATGAAATAGGAACATTTCATTTCAGGGGAATTGAAAATGGGCGCTATGCACTTGCAGCCATTGAAGGTGTTATTTCAGACATTGAAAAACAGATGAGGAAAAAGAATTACTCCATGTTATCCTCTAATTATATAACAATTACATCAGATGACAATGAAAAAAAAGTTGTCATGCTTTTGTCCGAACCGGTAGAGAAATTGAAAATAACTTCTGTGGAAATGCAAAGCCAGTATTGTTGCCAATTGACCCTGGATGATAATAGTAAGGAATTAATGATAATTGATTCACTGCTTTCTCCGGGTGATTCAATTTTTATACACCTTGAAAAATCTAACCGATTAGAAGCCTACCAAGTCTTGGAATACTCATTTATACTTCCTGAAATAATGGATACTTTAGCACCCACGTTAACTCAATCATTTCTTGAGAATGACAAATTCAAACTGATATTTTCAGAACCAGTTCAATTGGGTAGCAATGCCATAATTACTACTGAGGATTCTATAATTATTCCCATAGCCTTCACCTTTGAAAATGAATTTTCAGTTAATATTTCAAATCTCCCAGATTCCATAAAAAAAATTCACATTCTGGGAGAACATATTCAAGACTGGGCTGGAAATAACTTTGCTGATTCTTCTAAAACTGTGAGGATCACCAGACATTCAAAAAAAGAAGAATTAACAATTGGCGGAAACATTCTGGGATTTGTGAATTATGATGATAAATATCCTCTTAAGATTGAAGCCCATCAAATTGGGAGTGAATCAAATTATATGGTGGATGTTAAGAATCATAAATTTGAATTTATTAATTTATCTCCAGGGTTATATGAATTATGGGGATTCGAAGCACTAAATAATCGGGATGGAAATGTATACCATTCAGGGCTTTGGGCTCCTTATCACCGGGCGGCAAAGTTTGCCTTTTACCCGGATACAATTGATGTGAGAGCCCGCTGGGATGTTGAAGGTGTAAATATTAATTTTGAGTAAATTATAGGGTTAAATAGGAGTTTAATTTTATGTATCATGTTATTTTAGCAGGAGGATCCGGCTCAAGGTTTTGGCCGAAAAGCAGGGAAAATACGCCCAAGCAATTGTTGAAAATTCTGGGTGAAGAAACAATGATTCGGCTCACATATAACCGATTACGAGAAATTGCCGATTTGGATAAAATTTTCGTAGTTGCATCTGCTAAGCTATCAAAATTAATTCACAATGATATTCCTGAAATCCCGGAAGAAAATTTCATTATTGAACCATCAGGAAAAAATACTGCTCCGGCAATTGGCTTGGCAGCCCTGCATATTTTCAAAAGGGATTCTAATGCAATAATGGGTGTGTATCCCGCAGACCATTTAATTATTGGTGATTCAAAATTTAAAAACATTATAACTAATGCGCAGAAAATGGTTGAACAAAAGCCCTGCCTTATTACCATCGGAATTGAGCCCACCTATCCTGCAACTGGATATGGATATATTCAGTATGATTCAAATAAAAAGATGGATGTAAAAGGGGTGTACAAGGTTAAAACCTTTGCTGAAAAGCCCGAAAAAGAAACGGCTGAAAAATTTATAATAAGCGGCGAATTTTTATGGAATGCCGGAATGTTTGTTTGGAAGGCAGAAATAATTCTCCTCGAAATGAAGACCTTCATGTGTGAGCTACATGATTCATTAGATTCAATTTATGATGCATTGGGAACTCCTCAATATGAAACCGTTTTGGACAGGGAATGGGAATTGGTGCATCCGGAAAGTATTGATTATGGGATTTTGGAAACAGCTAAAAATGTCTACACTATTAAAGCTGATTTTCAATGGAATGATCTGGGCTCATGGTATTCCCTATTTAATGTACTTACAAAAAATAATGAATCAAATTACCATGATGGAGATGTGATTTCTGTGCAATCAGAAAATAATTTGATAATCAGCCCCGGTAGACTTACTGCGGTTGTAGGTGTGAAAGATATGGCGATAATTAATTTGGATGATGCCACTCTAATTGTTCCTCATGATAAATCGGAAGCGGTAAAAGATGTGGTGAAAATGTTGAAATCAATGAATAAGTCAGAATATTTGTGAAGCCAACCAAAATATATCAGGAATTTGAACAATTAGCAGAATCCCTTGAAGTTAAAATCATTCAGGAAAAGGGGAATTTTAAGGGAGGGTACTGCCTTCTTGAAAAAGAAAAAATAATTGTAATTAATAAGTTGAATCCCCTGGAGCAGAGAATCAGGGCATTAGCTCAGGCATTTTCCCGTTTAGATATTTCTGCAATCTATCTAAAACCTGCAATTCGCGATATTATTGACTCTGAAATTAATGCAGCTTAATTATATCATTATAATTGCCTTGATTCAGAAGTCCTGAAATACATATTTTAAGCCCCCAAATTATTTAATGGAAAATGTATTTTAAATTCGGCAAAATTGTTCAAATGGTAAGCAGCCCAATTTCTATATTGAAATTGGGGTAAATCATTAAAACTGTAAATTCCGGCATAAATGTCGGATTTTGTATTTATATAAGGAGTCAATATGAAAGATTATACAACTGATAATATTATTAATATCGCTTTAGCAGGTCATGCTTCTACGGGTAAAACAACCCTTTCAGAAGCAATCATGTATAATGGCGGTTCTATTCATAAAATGGGCAGTATTGATGCAGGAACCACTCTTTCGGATTATCGTGAATATGAAATAAACAACCAACATTCTATCTCCCTTTCCCTTATGAATCTTGAATGGTTAGATAAAAAGTTTAACATTTTAGATACTCCTGGTTATCTGGATTTTCATGGCGAGGTTAAGTCAGCCATGGCTGTAGCAGATTTTGCGGCATTAGTTGTGAGTGTAACAGAAGGTATTGATGTTGGTACAGAATTATGCTGGGACTATGCAGATAAAGAATTTAACATTCCTAAATTGTTTATAATTAATATGACTGATAAAGAACAGTCGGATTATGATTCTGTATTATCTACTTTACAAAGCCGATATGGTAGAACGGTTTTTCCTTTTACACTTCCTGTGAACCAAGGTCCGGGATTTAATCAAATAGCTGATGTTTTGCGAAAGGAAGTCTTTACTTTTAAAACCGACGGATCAGGGGATTATACTGAAGCTGTAGCTGAAGGTGATTGGTCTCAAAAGTTGGAGGAAATGCACAATGAACTAATAGAATTAATTGCGGAATCTGACGAAAGTTTATTAGAAATATTCTTTGATAAAGGAGAGTTGAGCGAGGAAGAACTCAGGAGTGGTTTACACCAGGCTTTAAAATCTGGTGGACTCATACCTGTTTTCTGTGTGTCAGGTGAAACCAATACTGGTGTAAAAAGAATGATGGATATTTTAGCAAGATATGCACCCTGTGCGGGTGACTTTGAAAAGGTGGAAGGTACTCATCCGGATTCTGGTGATGAAGTTCTCCATGGTCCTTCCATTAATGACCCTTTGGCTGCACGGGTTTTTAAAACAATTAGTGAAGAGCATATCGGAGAAATGTCATTTTTCAGAGTTTACTCGGGTAAAGTAAATGCTGGTGATGATTTAAGAAATACTACCCGGAATAATTCTGAAAAAATGCGCCAGATTTATTTTATGAATGGCAAAAATCGGAAAGATGCTTCACAGCTAATTGCTGGTGATATAGGTGCAGCATTAAAATTAAAAAATACCCATACGGGAGATACTTTGGCTGATCCAAAGGGTCCTATTCTTTTACCAAAGATAAACTATCCCACACCGAATATGAGTTATGCTGTGAAACCAAAAGCAAGAGGTGATGAAGAAAAAATTGCTAATGGTTTGGCAATAATGCATGAAGAAGATCCAACCTTTCTTTATAGAGTTGATTCCGAGTTAAAGCAAACCATAATTTCTGGGCAGGGAGAACTGCATTTGAATATTGCTATAAAACGCATTTCTGAGCGGTTTCATGTTGAATTAGAAAAGGAAACTCCCAAAGTTCCATACAGAGAGACCATTTCCGGAAAAGCAGAAGCAAAATATAGACATAAAAAACAATCAGGGGGTTCCGGACAGTTTGCTGAAGTATGGCTGCGGATAGAAGCCGCAAATCGAGGAGAAGGAATAGAATTTAAAAACTCTTTGGTGGGGCAAAATGTGGATAGAGGATTTGTGCCATCAGTTGAAAAGGGAATTAATCATATTTGTAATGATGGTGTAATTGCCGGATGCAAAGTAGTGGATATAAATATTGATTTTTATGATGGTAAAATGCACCCTGTGGATTCAAATGATATGGCCTTTCAAATTGCAGGACGCCATGCTTTTATGGATGCCGTAAAAAGTGCCAGACCTAAATTATTAGAACCAATCTATTCCATTAAAGTAAAAATCCCAGATGATGTAATGGGTGATATTATGGGGGATATTTCATCTCGCAGGGGAAAGGTACAGGGAATGGAAACTGATGGGCACTTTCAAATAATAAATGCGGAAGTTCCAATGGCAAACCTTCATGATTATGCCACTGCTTTAAAGGCAATGTCCAGTGGGAGGGGAATGTTTACCAACGAATTCTCTCATTATGAGGACATGCCCCACATTGAAGCAGACAAAGTTATTTCCAAATGGGAAGCTGCCAGAGCTGCCGGTGAGTGATGAATTAAAATATCTATGGGCACCCTGGCGGATGGGTTATATCCGCACCGTAAAAAATGAGTTTGGACCTTGCTTATTCTGTGATAAATCCCAAATAGGTAAAGATGAAGATGACCTGGTAGTTCATCGGGGAGAGAATGCCTATATCCTCATGAATTTATATCCCTATAATAATGGACATCTCATGGTGGTTCCCTATGACCATGAAAAGAACTTTGATGATTTACAAACAGATACCCAGGTAGAAATGATGAATTTGATGAGTCAGGCAATGGGAGTATTGCGGGAAAGCCTTAGCGCAGATGGATTCAATTTTGGTGCTAATTTTGGTGAGGTTGCCGGTGCCGGGATTAAAGAGCACCTCCATTTACACTTAGTCCCCAGATGGATAGGTGATACAAACTTTATGCCGATCATGGGTCATACCAAGGTAATGGTAGATGGATTGAAAGAAACCCGGAAACAACTTGCTGATGCATTTGCAAAAAATGGAGAATAATTCTCTATTTAAAAATAAATATCTCAGTAAATTTTCCAGCTGTAATTGAAATAATTTTTCCGGTATAGCTCAGTTGGTTAGAGCAGCGGACTGTTAATCCGCGTGTCGCTAGTTCGAGTCTAGCTACCGGAGCAATCTAATGGTAACACGAACCCAAAAGCCCTTTAATTAAAGGCTTTTTAGTTTGAAAGAGGAGCTGGAGAGGTAAACGGGTGAGTTTTGTGGCAGGGTTCCTTTCTATATGACAATAAATTACTTGCGTTGTATTAGTTTATATGTGAGAATCTATTTGAAATTCATACACTTCTAACCTCAAGTAGAGAAGATATAACTAAACCACCTGATGGCACACCCCCAACGGTTTATCATTACTTAACAAACAATGATGTGGAAATAGAGAAGGTTTTAACTATTCCAGCATTCAAGGAAATTGAAATATGATAAAAATTGGAGTTGGTACAAAGATTGAAGAATCCTCCAAAGACCAAAGAACAGAAG
>Ga0208057_1000348_pt1 | contig 17023 bp, 17 predicted proteins | sample DeeseametaMP1649_FD_184183 | JGI IMG/M metagenome (GOLD analysis project Ga0208057, IMG submission 184183) | Marine microbial communities from the Deep Pacific Ocean - MP1649 (SPAdes) | ecosystem: Environmental > Aquatic > Marine > Oceanic | place: North of Tokelau, South Pacific Ocean...
AAACAGCAACTTTCCCAAATTCCCAATCTTTTATATTTTGACCTGGGGAATAACTTTCCTGAACCTTCCGAACAAGGTGATCTGAAAATCCAGCTAATTCAGACTGCACTCAAAAAATTAGCTCCACAAGTAGTCCTGGTCGGACCGAACGAATGGCTGAACGGCCTAAAGTCGCTTGATCCAAAAATTCCTTATCTCCTCAGTAATCAAAGCGGAAGCCTTCATTATTTAAGCTCAAAAACAATTCAACTGGAGGAGCAAGGTATCACTGTATTTGGTTATTTGTCACCAAATCTTGTTTATCAGAATCAGAATGAACCGCCGGTTATCTTGCCGGTAGATCCGGAATTGTTAGCAAGCTGGAAAGTCAAAATTAAAAAAAATGCAGGATTGTACCTCATTCTATTATTTCGCGGAAATGTGGAAGAGTTAGAAAAATTTGAACGATCCGGTTTATTTGATTTGATTGTTGCAGGAAGCAGCAATGACGATGAGTTGAATCAGGTTATGGTAATGCAGACAGGATCTGGTTCTTTTCCAATGATTCCAACAAAAGGACAGGGAATATTAACAGGGAAATTGATAAAAACAGGAAAGTTAATTCCGGATAATCAAGAAATTGTTCCTGCAGATTTATCAGTAACCTGGCTGCGTCCAAATTTTGAGGATGCTCCGGAATTGGAAGGTACTTTCCGGACCTATGATGCAGCAGTGAAGGAACTGTTTTTCAGTAACTTGGACCGAATGGAACAACAGCAACAAGAATCTCCATTTGTCGGAAATGCAGTCTGTGTCGGTTGTCATGCGAATGCTGCCGCAATTTGGAAAAATAGTCGACACGCACATGCTTTTGCAACTCTGGAAAATAAGGGAAAGCATTTTGATCCGGAATGTCTGGAATGTCATGTCGTTGGACTGAAACCATGGGTAGCTCCAACAAATGCTTCAGAATCAGTCCTTAAATTCGCGGGAGGAACAGGTTTTCTGAGTTCCCAGCTAACACCGCATTTGAAAAATGTACAGTGTGAGAATTGTCATGGTCCTGCTAGAGCTCACTTGGAAAACAGTAAAATCCATCCAGCGAATAAAGAACCAAAATCGGCATGTGTGAGTTGTCACCAGGGTAGTCATTCCCCAATGTTTAATTTTGAAACTTACTGGCCAAAGATAAAACACTGATAGCTTTGTTCTCACAAACTAGGTCATCCAGCGGTCCCGCTCTGTTTTAGCCTGGGCAAGAAGCTCAATTAACTTTTCTTTATCATTCCTCTTAATTGCATCCTCAAGCTTAGCCACAACATCTTTGAATGTATTCATACGAGAGAGCAGATTCTCTTGATTTTCCAGAAAAATATCTGCCCACATTTCAGGACTGGATGATGCAATACGGGAAAAATCTTTAAGACCCGCACCTGAATGACTCAGGGCCTCCGGAGTGCTGGAATCTGCGATTGCCTGAATGCTTGCGTAAGCCAGCAGATGTGGTAAATGACTGACTGAAGCAAACATCTTGTCATGATCTTCAGCATCCATTTCTGATACCATCGAACCTATTGATTCCCACATTTCACAAACTGTGCGGACAACATCCCGATCAGTGTCCATTTCAGGAGTAAGGATACAACGCTTACCGGAAAATAAATTTTCCTTTGCAGCAAGTGGTCCGAAGATCTCAGACCCAGCAATGGGATGCCCACCGACAAAACGAATTCCTGTGTAGACAGGTGTGCGCATCAACTGAAGAAGAGGGGATTTTACGCTGCCAGTGTCTGTTAGAATTACTGATGTAGAAAGATGGGGACGAATGTTTGAAAGCACTTCAGCAAAGGCTTTGACCGGTACAGCCAGCATAACCAGTTGTGCTTCGGCCAGTTTTGCGTCTGGAGCCTCAGCCAGATAATCAACTAAATTTCTGCTGCTGATTTCTGCCCTATATTCTGAATTGTTGTCATAACCAAGAATGCGCTTTGCCAATCCTAAACGGCGAACATCCATGACGAATGAACCTCCGATCAGTCCGAGACCAACTACGGCCAATGTGTCAAACTGTCTGAATCCGGGGGCAGACATTTACAACTCAGCTTGATTTGAGAACAGTTCCACCCGGTGGTGCTAATTTGGTCAGGAATACTACCAAAGGACTTGCGACATAAATCGATGAGTAGGTACCGATTAACACACCAACGAGTAGGGCAAATGCGAAATCGTGGATAATTTCGCCTCCCAGTAAAAATAAAGACAGCACGACGAACAGTGTGGTTCCGGAAGTAATCAGGGTCCTGCTCAATGTTTCGGTAATGCTCAAATTGATAGTTTCTTCAAACGACTTTTTTCGGTATTTACCCTGATTTTCCCTGATACGGTCAAAAACTACAATGGTATCATTGAGAGAGTATCCTACCACCGTCAACAGGGCGGCAACGACAGTTAATGAAAATTCTTTGTCTAAAATTGAGAACATTCCTACAACGACAATCACATCATGTAATAAAGCTACTATTGCACTGACTCCCTGTCTCCATTGAAAACGAATTGTGATGTAAAGCAAAACCAATCCGAGCGCAATTAAAATGGCCTTTACAGCACTGATTTTAAGTTCGTCTCCGACTTTCGGTCCAATTGTTTCAATGCGGCGGATTTCGAGTTTTGGATGTCGCGGTTCAAGAATTTTCCGTAATTCTGAAGTCAGGTTCTCGCCTGTACCAAGCGGACTGTTTATGGGAAGACCAAGCAGGATTTCGTGATCAGCCAAATCTCCAAAAGTTTGCAGAACCACGTTTTTCATGCCATTCTGAGCAAAAAAATTACGCAGCTGATCCAGATTTGGTGGAGTCGAAAATTGAATTTGCACATTTGTTCCACCTCGAAAATCTATACCGTATTTCAAACCATTGTGTGCAACAATCGAAGCAACGCCGGCAAGAATTAGAATACCGGATATAATTGCGGCTAAACGTTTGTAACCAAGGAAATCAATAAATTGACCGTCTTTAAAATTAAGAAACTGCATAGTCTTTCTGTAAGCTGATCTGCTGTGTTATGGTTAAATCAAATGCTAAGTGAGCGCAATTTAGTTTTTCGTAAATAAACAAAATCAAAAAAGAAACGGGTCACAACAATTGCTGTAAACATGCTTGCAATGATGCCCACAGAGAGTGTGACTGCAAAGCCCTTGATGGGACCTGTTCCAAATTGCAGGAGCGCAAGAGCGGCAAAAAGAGTGGTAACGTTTGCATCCAGAATAGTCCGGAAAGCCTTACCAAAGCCTTCCTGAATGGCTGCTCGTGGGTTATCAGTACGTTTGATTTCTTCACGAATACGCTGGAAAATCAAAACATTTGCGTCAACTGCCATACCTATAGTCAGCACAATTCCAGCCATTCCCGGTAAGGTCAGTGTTGCTCCAAAAGCTCCAAGAACTGAAATAATTAATAATACATTGAAAATCAATGCTGCTGCCGCAAAAACTCCGGCCAGCCGATAATAAAAAATCATAAAAATTAAAACAAGTGCGCTGCCGATCATTAATGACTTCAGTCCCTGATCTACAGAATCTTCTCCAAGGCTGGCGCCTACAGTCCGCTCCTCACGTATTTCAATTGGTGCAGGTAAAGATCCGGAACGCAGGACGATTTTGAGAGTGTCAGCTTCTTCTACTGTAAATTGTCCGGAAATTGAAGCTTCTCCACCGGTAATTGCTTCCCGGATCACTGGCGCAGACTGTACCTTGTCGTCCAGTACAATTGCCATGTTTCTTCCAACGTTGCGGCGTGTGATTTTTGCAAAACGATCCGCCCCGATTGAATCGAATGAAAGTGCAACATAGGGTCTGTTGTCCATGGAATCAATCCGGACTCTTGCATCTCTGATAAACTCGCCTGTCATTAATATCTTTTTATCTAAAACATAAGGCCGTTTGGAAATCAATTTGTTTGTTGTCTTGTCCCAAACCTCTTCATATTTGACGACTTCAGTCAGCCGGTTGTAGGTGCTTGGTGTGGCATTATTGTTGACAATTTGAAACTGCAAAATTGCCTGTGGGCCAATCAATTCGATTGCACGGTCCCTGTCTTTTAATCCTGGAAGTTGGATAACAATATTGTTTTCACCCTGTTTCTGTAGTGAAGGTTCGCTGATTCCCAAGCTGTCAATACGGTTCCGTAAAACTTCAAGTGCCTGACTCACGGAGTTCTCCCGTATAAGCTGGGCTTCCCCTGATTTTAGTTTTAGATAAGTAAGATCGTCCTGTACATTCATATCAAACTGCTCCAGGAAACGATCGTAGGGAGCAATCTCCAAATTTACTTTTTTGCCGGGCTCCATTTCCAGAATCAGGGAATTTGTTGCTTGACGTACCTCAACAAAATCCACCTGTTCGTCAATCAGCAAATCTTCCAGCTCAAGGGCTGTTCTGCGTAAAATTTCCTTAACCGCTTCATCTACCTGTATTTCAATATCAAGGTACATACCGCCTTGTAAATCAAGACCAAGATTTACCTTGTTGTCCACAGTCTGCGGATCAACACCCGTCTGGTAGGCCCTGTACGTAGGAAACGCATAATAAAGTGCTCCAAGCAAGACAATGAGTATGATGGATCCTTTAAGTTTAATGTCCATAATTTCTGGTTATAGATTTATTATTATTTAGGGCTAACTTTTTCAATTCTTCAGCGTTCTTTATTCCTTTTTTGCTACTTTTTTTCTTTAGAATCATCTTCTTTTTCATCCTTGTTTACACCGGATTATTTATCCATTCTGGAGACTTGCTGCCGCTCGATATTGATCTGCACCTTACTTGCAATTTCAAGTGTAATCCGGTCGTCTCCCACTTTTACTATTGTTCCAAAGATTCCGCCGTTTGTGACAACCTTGTCACCCTTGTTAAGACTGTCTACCATTCGCTGGTGTGCTTTCTGTTTTTTTTGTTGTGGACGGATAATTAGAAACCAGAAAACTCCTAGGATTAATACAAGTGGGATAAATTGGAAAAAAGGACTCTGTGAAGACTCCTCTCCCGCGGATTGGGCATATGCAACTGATTCAAATGGAAACATCTAATTAACTCCTTTAAAGGTTTATGGGTAAATAAAACACTAAAGTTTAGCACTTCATTAAAAATATTTCACGTCTAAATGCGCAATTTCCAAAATTTATTTATCTCTCATAAAATGTTGGAATAGCAAATAGTCTGATTTCAACACACCTCACGGCAGTTGATTTGTAAAGGGCTTTCACTCCTTCGGTTTCCGCAGCGTGTTGCTGCGGAAGCATACATCTGTAATCATAAAATTCGTAAAATCGAGTAGCGAAGTTATTCTCACGGTTGTTGCAGGGGCTTCGCCCCTACGCTTTCACGCCTTCAAAAAAGGGAACACTACTTTTCATTAATGAACTTGTAATAAAATTGTCATTCCCGCGGAAACGGGAATACAGGATTGGGGTTTATGCGGCGGAATAAAACTTAAATCATAGATGGGTTAGGAGAAGCCCATTCCTTTCCCCTGCACGGCCTTTCGACGGCGCTTCCCTTCGCCACCGCTCAGGCTCCGGAAAAGTTCGCCGGGGCTACCGTTCCGGAATTGTTCCTTGTCATTGGTTTCCCCCGCTAAGTATGACGGGGTTACAGTTCCGGAATTGCTCCCCCGCCTTTGTGCTTTCCCGCTACGGAGAGCGGGGCTACCGTTCAGATAAACTATCCTGTAAAATTCCTATCATAAAACTTCCCCGCTGCTGAAAGTGGGGTTATCTTAAATGAATTAATTATTGCTCATGCCGCGCCAAAAAGCGGTCCCGCAGGAGACGCAAACCGACTCCCCAGCGAAGAAAAGGTTGTGGAGGAAGCAGCATTGGTTTTGAGTTAGTTTGGATCAACGCAATTGAGTCGGTCATGTTTCCGCTGGCAAGGTTGGCAATTTCGGTTCCGAATAAAACGGCCAAACCAATTCCGCTGGCATTATAACAGCCTGCAGCGTACATACCGTATTCTACTTCTGTAAACACATGCGCGTTATTTCCGCTTATACAAATCGTACCCGACCAGGTGGATTCAAACAAATCACCACCAAGACGGGGAAAACGCCGTTTCAGTCCCTCTAAATGTTTCGCTTTACGGGTCTTTAAATCGGTGAATTTCATATTTATTGCCGGCCATGCTTCAACAGTGTTACGCATTAAAATCCGTCGATCTTTTGTTAAACGGACAGTGGCTCCCATTGATTGAACGGACAACACTCCCCATGGAGCCGGCCGGCCAATAGATTCATCTTCTTTTTCGGTCAATGGGCGAGTCATGCTGGCAGTCAGCGTGAGGGGGAATGTCCGATTCGATTTTACGCCACAACTGGCCATAAAACTATTCACCGTCACAATCAGTTTTTGACAGGTCACCTGCCCCGAGGGCGTATACAATTGGTAGCCTTCAGTATGGCTCCGTTTTCGCCAATTTAAGACCGGAGCATTTTCATACAACTCCACTTGTTCCGGTAAATTTTCTACCATACCACGTGCGAGTTTGGCTGGCTGCAGCAATATGCCGCCCTCCGTCCATAAGCCCATGCAGTAATAAGAACTGCCGAGTCGCTGATGCAGTTCTTCACCTTCAAGAATTTTATGTTTCAGTTCCAGCTCTGACAACAACTTGCTGAAATTCAGCAGTTTTTTCTCATGGTCCTTAACTGCTGTAGCATGAATTTTCCCATTTGCTTCCAGATCGCAGTCAATGTCCAGTTCAGCTACCAGCCGCTGAACTGCTTCCACTCCGGCATGTTTGATATCATACTTTTTCCGATACTCCTCAAGATTGGATGCAGAAAAATGACCTTCATTTAGAATCGAATCCACTAGAAATCCGGAATTCCTGGCACTTGAACCTTCGCCTGCGTTTTGGCCTTCTAAAAGAATTATGCGTGACTGAGGATGCAAAATCGACAATTGCCGAGCCGCGGTAAGTCCTGTGTAACCCGCACCAAGCACAACCCAATCCGCATGCTGTTCACCGGAAAGATAAGGCCGACTTTGGCGAGACGGCAGTTGTTTAATCCAACCGCAACTGTTGTCGTTTTTTGGTTGTGTAGAAATGATCTTAGCCGCCATTGTGATTTTAATTTCTTAGTAAGATGAAAACTCTAATTGAGGTATTGTGCAATACAGTTCAGGAAATTCTTGGCCGCAAATGTGCGTACCAGTGTTTTTCAACCCACTTGAAAAACCAGACAATACAAAAAGTGCAGCACAGATAGAAGAACCCTGCTGTGATGAACGACTCAAAAGGTACAAAATATCGGGCATTCACTATTTTTGCTGCACCAAACAGATCTACAATCGTAATCACTCCCGCAAGAGCACTGCCATGCAGCATAAAAATCACTTCATTGCCGTAAGCAGGTAAAGCACGCCGGAAGGAACCGGGAAGGATAATGCGGCGATACATCGTGCTTTTTGACATGCCGCAAGCCTGGGCTGCTTCGGTTTCGCCGAATGGTGTTTGTTCAATTGCACCCCGTAATATTTCTGCAGTGTACCCCGCAGTATTCAGGGCAAAAGCTGTAATGGCACACCAATATGCTTCCTTGAAAAGTATCCAGAGCACGCTTTCACGAACTGCTTCAAACTGGCCCATGCCGTAATAGAGCAAGAAAATCTGCACCAATAACGGTGTTCCCCGAAAGAAATAAATATAAGTCTTTGCAGGAAATCTCAATAATGAGGTTTTTGAAACAGCCATCAAGGCTAAAGGAACTGCTAATCCAAATCCTGAAACTAGGGCGATCACGACCAACTGGATTGTAACCCAAAGCCCATTCAAATAAAGCGGGAGATTGTCAATAATAACATTATAATCCATGATTCAAACCTTGCGTACCCCAATACTGAAACGACGATTGGCCCAACGTAAACCAAGGTCAGATAGCCCGGTAATGCTCAAAAACATTAGCGCAACCACCAGGAAAAAAGTAAAAGGCTGTCGAGTGGCCCCTCCAGCAACACCTGCATTGTACATCATGTCGTGCAATCCAATCACTGAAACGAGAGCAGTCGTTTTGGCCAGAACCATCCAGTTATTTCCGAATCCGGGCAAAGCGTGGCGCACCATCAGTGGTAATGTAATGCGTAAAAATACTTTCCAGCTTGGCATTCCAAAGGCAAGAGCCGCTTCAATTTCACCTCTGGAAACCGCCATGATTCCACCACGAAACGTTTCGGTCATGTATGCTCCAAAAATAAAACCTATTGTGAGGGTTCCGGCAACAAAAGGGCTGATGTCTATGTAGTCCCAACCCAGTGAGTCTCCAATATTGTTGACAATGATTTGCCCACCATAGAAAATAATGGTCATCAGTACCAAATCAGGAATTCCGCGGATCAGAGTGGTATATACAGTTGCGGTGCTTCGGGCTATCCTGGATTTGGAGAGCTTCGCTATTGCTCCAAATAATCCAAGAATGACAGCAATTAAAAGGGAAAGTAAGGCGACTTCTATGGTTAGCGTCATTCCTTCCAGAATCATCGGGAAATAGCCATGTAAATCAAACATTCCTGAATAATGTGAGGGAAAAAAGGGAAGGCCACGGAATCCTCGAATTCCGTGGCAAAATAAGAGAAAAATTCTAACTTTTTAGAGGCATCCACTGAGTATTATGGTAAACCTCAGCCAAGATAAATCTTAGTAAACGTCAAAGGCAAAATATTTGCCGTTAATCATATGATAAACACCATTAGAGCGAATTACCTTAATAGCTAAACTGAAAAGTTTCGCTAATTCACCGTCACTCTTGCGCACGGCGATACCGGCACCAACACCAAAATATTTTGGATCGGAATAGCCAGGCCCTACAAACTCCCAACCTTTGCCTTTATCGGTTTTCAGGAAACCATCATCCATCGCAATTGAATCTGCAAGGAGCAAGTCAACGCGTCCTGAAATCGCGTCGAGATAGGCTTCATCCTGAGTCCCGTAGCGCTTGATTTCAACGCTGTCACCAAACTCCGCGGTAATGAAGTTATCATGAGTAGTCGCTCGCTGAACTCCAACGGTTTTGCCTTTCAAACCTGCCTTGGAAATCGTGATACCGGAGCCTTTTTTGCGTGCAAACTTAGCTGGGGTGTTGTAATACTTGCCCGAGAAAGCGACTTTCTTTTTACGCTCTTCTGTGATCGACATGGATGCTATGATCGCATCATATTTGCGGGCCAGCAAAGCTGGGATGATGCCGTCCCAGTCCTGTGGAACTAGAACACATTCAGCACCAATTTCCTCGCATAGTGCCATAGCGATATCAATGTCGAAACCTACCAGGGTCCCATCCTTCTCTACCTTGCTGAATGGAGGGTAAGCACCCTCAACACCAATACGGATTTTATTCCATTCATTTGCGGAAACACTTGTTCCCAGTATCATCATGGCCACTACGGCCACTGCAATTAACTTTTTCATAAGTCACTCCATTTAGAAATGATTAACAATTTGCTGGAAAAACTTACTATAAATTTTTCCAGATTAAGCCTGAATGGCCTAATATTACTGCTCGACATATTTTGAAACAAACTGTCGAAACCGTTCTGAGGAAGGGTTATTAAACACTTCCCCTGGCGGACCGTCTTCTTCGATGCTGCCTTCATGCAGAAAGACCACTCTTGATGAGACATCCCTGGCGAAATCCATTTCGTGCGTTACCACAATCATTGTCCGCCCCTCTTCTGCAAGCTGACGTATCACGCGCAAAACCTCCCCCACAAGTTCCGGATCAAGAGCAGAAGTCGGTTCGTCAAAAAGAAGCATGTCCGGTTCCATAGCAAGCGCTCTTGCAATTGCAACCCGCTGCTGCTGGCCTCCTGAAAGGTGCGCCGGATGATAGTTCATCCGGTCGTGAATTCCGACCTTATGCAACAATTCTTCAGCTCGCTCAATGGCTTCAATTTTGTCCATTTTGAGGACATGCACAGGCGCTTCGATTACATTTTCCAAAACCGTCATGTGAGACCAAAGATTGAACTGCTGAAAAACCATACCCAGCCGAGTACGAATACGTTCGACCTGTTTTAGATCTTCCGGAACAGTGACTCCATAGCGGTCCTGTTTCATGCGAATCAATTCACCGCGCACAAAGATTTTCCCGCTGGTTGGAATTTCCAGCAAATTTATGCAGCGTAGAAAAGTGCTTTTTCCGGAACCGCTGGCACCAACCATTGCAATCACGTCACCTTCACTAGCTTCCAGCGAAATGCCTTTGAGAACTTCTTCACTGCCAAAATACTTATGCAGTTCTTCCACCACCAGTGCAGTATTGCGGTTATCCAATTTCTCCTTTGGGGTTAAAGAATTAAAATTGTCCCAAACGGAACAAATTTCATATTATGCCCGGGCTTCCGTAAAAATCAAAGAAGTTCTCACAAACCGACGATTCACGCTAACTCTCAGTAAAATAAATGTCAAGAAAAATTATTAATCAAAGAAGATGCCTTCTTAAAAAGTCCTTTAACCGTGTAATTTCGAGCTAAAAAATGTGTCAAAAATACTCTAAAATTAGATTTAATTATGAACTAAGGATTTGTGAGAACTTCTTTGGTTTTTTAAAATTATTGAATCTCAAAGTTCATGTATCCGTCAAAAAGAGTAACGAAATGATACCTGAAACAAAAGACAAAGAAGCATGTGACTTAACAGTCCTGTTCAGTCTATTTCCGCAAGTTGTCCAAGTGTAATCGGTATGATGGGAGAGCGAACCCTAAAATACCCAATCTCTTCTGGAGAAATTTTTTTTTCTTCTGCAATAATCTCAGAGACGGTAAGACCGCACATTCTGGCCTGACAATAACCCATACCACAACGTGTCATAGACTTAAGGCTGTCTGGATCTTTGATTCCCATCCGAACTGTTTCTCGAATTTCACTCACTTTCACTTCTTCACAGCGACAAGCAAGGGTTTTATCATTTTCTGGAACCAACCATGTCTTACTAGGCTGAAAAAGTTTGTCCAAAAAAGGACGGACATGCTTCTGCCTAGCCAATTCAATGCGGTGAGGTTGAGAAAGATTGTCTCTTTCAACTTTTGAAATTACCCCAAGCTGATAAACGGTTTCCAAAGCAGCTAAATGGCCTGAAACTTCAGATATCGCTGCACCTGCTACACGGCCACAGTCTCCTGCAATTGATACATGATCCACACTGGTATTCCCCCAATCATCGACTATCGGTTCCCAATACCTCTGGACATCATACCAGCGGTGTTCACATCCTAAATTTCTGGTTATCTGTACATTGGGAACTACCCCATTATGCAGAAGCAAAAGATCGGCTGTAACATCAAAGAACTTTCCCGATTTACCGATACGAACCTTTTCAAGCTTCGAGGTCCCCAAAGCCTCAATATTTTGTATTCCAGAATAAAAAGGAATACCAGCTTTTCGAATTTTCCATAGCAAAGATAACCCCCTAGTCAGATACTTATGAGATCTTAGAGCATTTGGTAATAACGGTAATGCTTTTAGGAGTGCCCCATTCATGCTGGTATCCAGAAATGCAGAGACGTGTACTCCAACATCAAGCAGGCGACAACCTATGAGCAACAACAAAGGACCGCTTCCGGCTAGTACAACTTCCCCATCTGGTATTAATCCAGAACTCTTGTATAGTACGTCCACTGCAGTACAAGGCATAACTCCCGGGATAGTCCAACCAGGCAGAGGCATGGGGCGTTCCATAGCGCCGACCGCGATAAGGAGACGTTTCGCTTGGCAATGCGAAATGACGGAATTACTTTTAGAGGCAGAAGCGGAAACATGGTGTATCTGCAGATTATTGTCGATTTGCCATACGGATCTATCAGTGAAGTAGTCAGCCCCACACTTTTTGAACCGCCTGACCAAGGAACTTCCGAATTCATACTCTTGACCTAGTTTACTGAATTCAGAATTACGCGTTGCCTCCAGTGATTCTATGTTACGGAAAATCTGACCTCCTGCGGAGGGCTGTTCATCTAGAACAAGAACGCTGAGTCCATGAGCTCGTGCGGTGATCGCAGCTGCCATTCCTGCTGGCCCTGCGCCAATTATAATGTAATCGAATTTCGGAGCTCTTATACTATTCACTCTTTGTTTTTTTGTTGTCTTTTTATTTTCATTGCTTCCCTAACTGGAATCATGCAAGCCCGCTGATTTGGAATTCCGTCGATTTCAATCAGGCATTCGAAACATACTCCCATCATGCAATAGGGTGCCCTTGGTTGTCCACTGACAACTGAAGATCTGAAAACCATATTCCCGCCAACCAGTAAAGCCGACGCAACCGTTTGCCCTATTTCCACATCAAGGTTCTTCCCCTCGAAAATGATACTGACAGTCTCATGCGATTCATATTGCTTCTTGAACATTGAACCTCTTAGGATGAAAGGCTGTAAATCCTAGTGGGATTCTTTCTTCAAGTATCCACTCAACAAGAATACTCGAATGAATTGAAGCCAAACTCACTCCACTGTGACTAGTTATTGCATGTGCGCCCGGGTACTGATCGGATTCCAAATAAACTGGCTTTTGATCAGGTGTAAGGACACGGAGAGCGGCCCAACTACGGATCAGTTGCAAATTTTTCAGACTTGGTAATATTCGAATAGCTCGCTTAGCAATGTTCTGGAGAACTTCATATGAAGTTTCTATATTGTAGCCAACAGCTTCATGCGAAGAACCAAGCATGAAGCTACCATCATAATTTTGTCTGATTCCTGCAGTAGGATAATTAAACACTCGGGAAGTACGTTCCGTCACAAGTATTTGCCCCCTTTCCGGTATGACGGAGACCTTCATACCCACCATCCTGGCTAATTTGGTTGTCATCAAACCACATGCAATGACAAGTTTTTCGGCGTTGAAACTATGCGTTCCCGTTTCTATCTTGAAATCATTTGAACTACATTCAATTTTTTGAACAGATTGTTCGGGTCTGAAACTCCCTCCTTTCTGCTGGAATGAACTGTTCATAGCTTTAAGAAGATTTAGTGGGTTTACACATCCGTCATGAGAACAGAATGAGGCTCCACTAACCTCCTTTCCAAGTTTTATTTTTGGGAGCATACCTTGCAGCTCTTTTCTACTAATCATTTCACAGTCATAACGACCGCTCCTTGATGCCTGACTCATTTCTTCAATAAAATTGACACGTTCTTGATGCTCTTCTTCTCCGAGACAGATTTCCAAGCCTCCTGTTTTTTCGTAGTTCAGATTAAAACCGGTCTCAGTCTCAAGATTTTCAGCAAACTCAGGCCACCTTTCTATAGCTTCAATACACCATTCAACATAACGCGGCATGCCCTTGCCTTTCCCCTGAAACCATACCAGACCGAAGTTTCCGCGAGATGCTGTTAGTCGGTTATCAACCTTATCAATAAGGATCACTTTTGCTCCCTTTTTTACCATTCCATAGGCTAATGAAACTCCAATAACTCCACCTCCAACAACAACAACTTCTGCATTTTCTTTAATCATTTAACACCAATGGGGAATTCCGGATTGGAGGTCATCAACCCGGATATTATTGATCGTCTGCACCAACCCATGCGAATTTACGGAAAACGTGTAACCCGGAAGCATTCCGGGATAATGGAAAGTGGAAAACTTTGAACCGTTTTCCTGTCTGACACTGAGCCAGCAGCAATGTCCATCCAGTTCCGGTGGCCCGTCTTCATTGTGGGCGATTACTGCAACAGAACTTTTTGCTGCAGGATAAAGGAGGGTTGTGCAGCCTTCCGGAGAATGTTTCGCGGATTCCGGAATTGCGTCATCGGACAGTGGCAGATCACCACGGCAGTTCCAGATCAAGAGTGTTTCATACTCGACCTGTGCGCCTCTGGCCATTCCTTCAAGATCCAAAACGTATTCTGGAAAAACACTTCGTACCGCCGCGTCAAGCATTTTCAAATAGCTGCTGTCCTGCCATGTTCTCTCAGTTTCACGAAATTCTGCAAGCTGAAGTACTTGTTTTTGAATCGAATCGGCATCGGCTTGTTCAATCGCAAAACCGATGTCTTCCGGAGTTCCGGAAACTTCAAGTGTTTCAAGTTTATCCACAGCCAGTAACAGTTTCAGAAATTTGAGTAAGTAAAAACGGTTGGTAAAAGTTCATACTCATCCTTTTCAAATTTAGTGGTTTGCGCTTGCAAGAATTGAATTTAGCAATACATCTGCTCCTGCAGCTACTTGTTCAGGCGTGGTGTTTTCGGCTTCATCGTGGCTGAGTCCTCCTTCGCATGGAATAAATATCATCCCTGTAGGGGCAATGTGGCTCATCTGACAGGCATCGTGACCTGCTCCGGAAACGATATCGCGATGACTGTATCCAAGAGATTCTGCAGCATTCCTGACTTTTGTAACACACTCTTCATGAAAATTGATGGTTGGGGCTTCCCAGATAATTGAGAACTCATTCTCAAGTCCTTCTTCTGAGCAAATAGAGTTGACTAAATTTTTCAAATCCAGATTTATTTTTGCAAGGATTTCCTCATTCGGATGTCTGGTATCAACTGTGAAAAAGACCTGTCCGGGAATAGAGTTGATCGATGCAGGTTTAGTCTCCAGTCGTCCGACTGTACCTACTGCTCCCGGCTGCTTCAGCACAATTTCACGCAGCCCCGTTATAATTCGGGAAGCGCCCATGATGGGATCTTTGCGGTAGTGCATCGGAGTGGTGCCTGCGTGGGAACCTTGTCCATGCAGGGTAATGTGTGTCCAGTAAGCCCCCTGACCGCCAGTGACCACACCAATGCTTGTGTTCTCTGCCTCCAGTATTGGCCCCTGTTCGATATGCAGTTCATAATAAGCCCGGATCGGAAAACTCTTGCAGGGTGTATCACCCAACTGTTTTGTACGTCGTAACTCCTCTTCAACTGTAAAGCCGTCAGGATCCAGATGTGTGTATATTTCAGACTGATCAAAGATGCCCGCAAAAACACCTGAACCCATCATTGCCGGATGGAAACGCGCTCCCTCTTCGTTGGTCCAGACTACGATTTCGACTGGAGTTTCGGTTTCAATCCTGAGATCGTTCAGGGAACGGACAACCTCAAGTGCACCAAGTACCCCGAGAATTCCGTCAAATCTTCCTCCGGATGGCTGAGTGTCAAGATGACTTCCGGCCAATACCGGGGGCGCTTCTGGATTTTTCCCATTTCTGCGGGCGAAAATATTTCCCATGGTGTCCATACGAAAAGTACAGCCTGCCTCATCTGCCCACTTCCGGAAGAGGTTGCGTCCCTCGATATCAAAGTCAGTGAGTGCAAGTCGGCGGCTCCCGCCGCGTTCTCCGGGGCCGATTGTTGCCATTTCCATCAGCGAGTCCCAGAGGCGTTCGCCGTTTGTTTTTAAAATCATTGCTTCCCGAAAAAATGATTAACTATTCAGACCAGCCTTTATAGTAAAAAACTGGAATCCACTTTGTTATTTCGACCGTAGGGAGAAATCTTAATGATATTGTAGTTTTCGCCTAAACAAATTTTTTGCTTTGCTCGAAATGACATGGTTTTTTGACTGTTTCAACGGTATAAGACTAGAGCACACCGAGGATATCCCGGCCTAAAACCCAAATTCCATAAAATAATGCAATGCAGCCAAAAAGGAGGTGTACCAATTCACGCTCCCCTTCAACATCTCTATAACTGATGCCGTGATAAGCTATTATTCCGGTGATCAGTACAAATGCAAAATCAGTCCATTCGGTACTTTCAAGCACGTTGTTTTTTACTTGGCGGGTTGCAGGAATTTCTAATCAGAAAATGTACCTTCAAGTTTGTAGGAACGCTGTTTAGCATCTTCCTCAGGATCCCTCAGGATCCTCTCAGAAGAAGGCTTTTTCAATTCTGATTCAAGGTAATTTGCCCGATCAATAATGGTCGGAGGAGATTCTGACTGATTCCTCAGAAAACGAGTGATCCAGTCAGGGCCCTCTCCAAGTTCCGGGTCCAGCCGAACTGCTTTTCGGTAATCCAGAATGGCTGCTTCATATTGCCCTAAATGATCCAAAATAATTCCCCGATTGGCGTACGCAGCAGAAAAATCAGGCTTTAACTCAATAGCAGTGCTAACGTCTTCAAACGCTTCGTCGAGGCGTCCCAATTCTTTTAAAGCTAGAGCACGACCCAATAATGCGGGGGGATTTGCAAGATCTTCTTCCAGCTGCAGAGAGAATTCTGTGAGTGCAGCTTGAAAATTTCCGTCTTCCAGTCTCAAGTTGCCTGTCCTGTAATGAAGTTCTCCGGATTCTTCCGTTCCTCCGGAAATGTAATAATAGGTGCTGAAACCGACCACCATGACGGCAGTTAAAATAGCTGTCCATTTTAGAAATTTCTGGATATTTGGATCAGCAAGAGCAGAGGCCATTGTTAGTTTAAAAAAATGTAAAATTGAACAAAAAAGAAAAGCTGATAACAATTATTCCAGCAATAGAACGTGCTTTACGCCGCTCTTCGTCACGTTCCTCCGGAGTTGTCACACGCTTCAGCCGGCGTTCTGCGCTGCGTACACGCATAACCCAGAGCATCTTTTCTACAGGGAAAAAAAGTAAAAACGCCAAAGCCAGGGAACTGCCCCAATACCACAATTGGAGACCGGTCTCATCCATACATATTCCTCTTTAATTTGGATTGCAATAACCGAATATATTAGTAAAACAAGGTCCTCTCATGATAGCGAAAGGCTGTTGAAAAGGAAAGGAAACTCTGAAGTGGATGAATCTAATATGACTTGAAAGTAGCGAAAAACTACCGGAAGAAACAGGCTTGCTTCTTCCGGTAGAAAATGCGGGGGAAGTCAGGCTTGGGCTGAATCACCAATGTCTTCAACTAGAGCTTCGACTTCTTTTTTCGGAACCAAAGACATTTCCATCTTATAGGCCAGGAACCACATCATTCCTACACCCAAAACCCAGAAGAGGATTTGCCAGGTCCAGATTGACGGAATGCCAAAAGCCCAAGTATCCGGAGCATTTGGATCACCAAAAATTGTGTTGCCGATAACAGCACCGGGGCCGATTCCGAAGAA
>Ga0208057_1000373_pt1 | contig 16321 bp, 10 predicted proteins | sample DeeseametaMP1649_FD_184183 | JGI IMG/M metagenome (GOLD analysis project Ga0208057, IMG submission 184183) | Marine microbial communities from the Deep Pacific Ocean - MP1649 (SPAdes) | ecosystem: Environmental > Aquatic > Marine > Oceanic | place: North of Tokelau, South Pacific Ocean...
AGTCGGGCGTGCGCCCCAGCATGCCGTGACAAGACTGGGCGACAATCTCCATGGCGCCACGGCGGCGCAGCAGGTCATCTTGCGTCTCGGGCACCAGATACGACAAGGCCACGGGCTCACCGCTGGTGGGCGACTTGAACGTCATCTTGTCGTGATGTTCAGGGGAGTGCTGGAGGTCGTATATGCCGGCCAGGGTTTTGGCCATCCGGGCGGTCTTGGGGTGGGTAGTGACGTCCGCCACCCGTTCGCCTTCCAGCCAGACCTCCCGGCCGTCTCTAAGACCCTCCAAGAACTGTTCGCCGGTCCGTACCGCCATCTAAAACCTCTGGTCGCGAGTCATCTGATCAATGGGTTACTACGGCAGACCATGCCTGTCACCCTGATAGAGCCGTAAGCGCGCGAACGGTCTTGTTGCCCTCGTCCAGTATCGTTACAGATTGCAACGAGATTCCTCGGCTGACGCCTCGGAATGACAGTGTCGGGGATGCAGCGGGGAGCTATTTGTAGGGAACGTCCCAACGGTCGATGCCGCAGACCTCTTCCAATGGTTTTCGCGTAACCGAGCCGAACTCGCCCCGCGGGTAGCCCAGCGGCATGCAGTAGACAATCTCGGCGGTGTCGGGGATGCTGAGCAGTTTCTTGACGCGGTCATCAACCACGGCGTGCAGAGTGGCGATGGTGCCGCCGATACCGTAGGCCCTGGCCGCCAATAGCAGGTTTTGGGCCGAAGGGATTATTCCGCCCGAGCCGCCCTTATTGAGGGCGCAGATCAGTACCATCACCGGTGCGTCGCCAAACTCATTGGCCAGCCGCATGGCCGAGCGTGTCGAGTTCTTGCCAGGCGGAATGTCTTCCGGCCCCATGATTCCTTGGTCTTTGCGCTTGGACCACCAGGCTTCGTGATAGAGCTCGCCCAACTGCTTCCGGGTGTCGGCGTCTTTCACCACGATGAAATGCCACTGCTGGGTATTGCCGCCGTTGGGGGCGCGGATAGCCGCCTCCATGATGTCCCGCATCACGTCGTCGGGGATCGGGTCCGGCTTCAGGCGTCGGATGGCCCTTTGGGTGAACATCGCTTCGCCAAGGGTCATGGTCAATCGGTCTGCAGTGGTCATGGTTAGCTCTCCAATCTATTCGTCTATATGTTACGCGGAGCTGGCAGTCTTTTTTCGGCGGTCGGCCCTTGGCTCGGCCAACAGGCGGCCATAGCCCAGCAACGGCTCAGTCTCTCCCGCCTGGCTGAGGGCGCTCCATAGGGTGGCCGTATGCGAGGTGACCACCGGCTTGCCGATCTCATCTTCCAGGGCTTGGGCGGCGGCCATGCCGTCGTGGTTCATGCAGCTTATGAACAGGCCGTCAGCTTCCTCGGCGTAGTCCTTCCAGGCGTTCATCGCGAAATCGAATATCTCCTGGGGCGGGACCGCTGCGAAACCTTCCGCCGTTTCCAAGCCCATGCCCTTCATGATCAGCGGCTCGATGCCGGCTTCCTGAAGGTAAGCCCGTTCGGCTACGTGATGGCTGTCGGGGTAAGGGGTGGTCACCACGATCTTCTTCAGTCCCAGGTGTTGCAACGCCTCAGCGACGGCCAGCATGGTGGAGGTTATCGGTGTGCCGAACTGGTCTTCCAACTCTTGGCAGAACTGCCGGTCCGCTTCCATCCCCCGCAGCGCCCCGCTGACGGTGCAGCAATAGGCCACCGAATCGACTTTGGCGCTGGCCAGCTCGCCAACAGCGCGGCCGGCGTTGCTCTCCATCTCGATCAGGGCGTCTATGCTCTCGCCCTCCGCCAGCATCATTCGGCTGGTCAGGAACGCCACCCCTGGAGGAGCGGCCTTGGGATAGCGCAGTTCGGAGACCGACGATGCACTCACCACCACCAAGCCGATCTTGGTCCGCACGTCTAGCTGGTCCATCTGTTATCTCCCAAGGGAAAGCTCTTCTAGTTCTTCCGGAGGATCACCGAAACTCGCGTGGGCGTTTCGGTTGCCAATTTTAGCACACCGTTAGGCGGGAAGAGTTGCTATAATGTGCCCCATCTTCCCTTCGAACAGAGTTAAATAGGAGGCGCTGTGCCCGATATTCCCTTGGATGCAAGACAAGCCTATCAACGTTTGGGGGTAAGCCCCGTTATCAACGCCGCGGGGTCCGTCACCAAGTACGGCGGCACCCGGACCCGGCCCGAAGTACTTGAAGTGATGGCTGGAGCGGCCCGCATCATGGTCAACGTGGACGACCTGAACCGCAAGGCCGGAGAAGAGATTGCCCGGCTGACTGGGGCGGAAGCAGGCTTCGTGTGCAGCGGTGCGGCCGGGGGCCTGGTGCTTCAAGCCGCCGCGTGTATCGCCGGCAAGGACCCCGTGAAGATGCGGCAGCTGCCCGACACCACGGGCATGAAAGACGAAATCATAATCCAGAACATGCACCGCTTCCCCTACGAGCAGGCCTACCGCGCCGGCGGCGCCAAGCTGGTGGAGATCGGCGATTCCAGATACTCACACCCCTGGGAACTGGAGGGAGCTATAGGCGAGAAAACCGCCGCGGTGGCCTTCCTCTGCGCGCCAATGACCAACCGCAGGGCCATTCCGTTGGCCCAGGTCTGCGAGATCGCCCACAGCAAGGGCGTGCCCGTAGTGGTCGACGCTGCGTCCATGCTGCCCCCTCGGGCCAACTTGAAGAGATTCCTGGCCGACGGCGCCGATATGATCGCATTCAGCGGCGGGAAGGGCATCCGCGGCCCCCAGGGTACCGGCATCCTCTGTGGACGGGCCGACTTGATCGAGGCCGCCGCCGCCCACGCCAATCCAGCCCAGTTCCTGGGACGGCCCATGAAAGTGGCCAAGGAAGAGATCATGGGGCTGGTGACCGCCCTGAACATGTTCTTGGAGGAAGACGAAGAAGCGGAGATGCGGGCCTACCGGGTGCTGGCCGAGCAGGTGGTGGACGCTCTCAGCGAGGTGCCTGGCCTGAAGATTACCTTGGAGCATGACGACCACGATTACCTGATCCCCCACGCGATCATGCATTTCGGTCCCGACTGGAACGGCCCCAGCAGGAATGAGATCCTCAAAAGGATGGAAGAAAGCGAGACCCCCATCTACCTGCACTTCCTAGGCCAGCCCGACGAATTGGGGGTAGACCCGCTGAACCTGACCGAAGAAGAGAATTCCATCGTTATAAGGCGTCTAAGAGAAGAATTAACCCGGTAAAGAAAAACAGCATCTATTGATCTAAGGAGAATCAGATGGCCATCAAGATCGATTTAAGAGTTCCCCCCTGCAAGCCCGTCCCGGAGATCACCGCCTTCGTTCAGGAATGCGAGGACGCCGGCTTCGACGGCGTAGGCATGCTGGACTCGCAGATGCTCGAACGGGATGTCTTTGTCTGCATGGCCCATGCGCTGCTGAACACCAAGACCATAAACGTCGCCTCTGCCGTCACCAACCCCGTCACCCGGCACCCTTCGGTGCTGGCATCGGCGGCGCAGACGGTCTCGGAGGTTGCGCCGGGACGTGCTCAGATCTGGATCGGGCGGGGCTACAGTTCCGCCAACGTGGTCGGCATCCCGCCGGCCACCGTGCGCCAGATGCGGGACGCGGTGGTCATGATAAAGTCGCTGATGGCCGGTGTTGAATACGACTTCGGCGAGACATCCAGCCGCATGAAACACGGAGGGGGAACTGCCACCCCGGTCTACATCGCGGCCACGGGCCCTCGTGTTATGAAAGTGGCCGGTGAGGTCGCTGACGGCGCGGTCTTGATGACCGGCATCCACCCCAACGCTGTGGCCGAAGCCCGGGAGTTGATCGCCGACGGGGCTAAGGCAGCCGGGCGCAACCCCGACGATATCGAGACGATCTTCACCTGCACAACCATCATCAGAGACGACATCAAAGAGGCCCGGGAGATCGCCCGGCCCCTGGCGGTGCAGCGTCTGATGGAGAAAACCTACGTTCGCTGGCTAAAGGCTGCCGGCATGGATTTCTCAGAATTTGAACTACCCCGGGGCCTATGGGAACTCTACCCAGACGTTCCCCACGCCGAGGACTGGGAGAAGGCCAAGGAACTGTGCGCGTTCCTGCCCGACGACGCCCTGGCCCAGTTGTGCGACACCATGGGCCTCATCGGATCCCCGGAGTACTGCGCCGAGCGCATCAAGCAGGCGGAAGCGGCGGGCCTGGAGCACCTATACCTGATGACCGACCAGACCTACGATTTTGCGACCGGGGAATTGGCGGCCTTCCGAGACAAGATATTCCCGGCGCTGGGCAGGTCTAAACAGCCGGCGTAGGAACGGATGCACACGAAGGATAATTGAGTGGATTTCGGCCTTCCCCGGAAGGACAAAAAGACGTGCTAACCTCCAACCGTTATTCCTGCGGAAGCAGGAACCCACTCCGCGATGACGTTCTCTTGCGAAGATCGTTCGAACGGCTAAACCCGGTAAACCAGTGGATTTCGGCTTTCGCCGCAAAAACGTGCTAACCCCCACCGTCATTCCTGCGGAAGCAAGAACCCACTCCGCGATGACGTTCTCTTACGAAGATCGTTCGAACGGCTAAACCCGGTAAACCAATGGATTCCGGCTTTCGCCGGAAAGACGTGCTGACCCCCACCATCATTCCTGCGAACCCAATACGGTCTTAGGGATTGATAGTTGGCTACTTCATTCTGGCCTTCGCCAGAATGACGAGTGATGGCGTAGGTGCGGATTTTCAACCCGACCTTTTTATCGTGAATGCTGTTCGGTACGCGCAGTCATTACGTCGCAGATTCCGTCATTCCAGCGAAGGCTGGAATCCAGGAGCCGCTTTCGGGACGACGGTTGGAAGGTCCAGCCTTCAGCGCACCCCGCCGCCCCGTTCCTGCTCGATCAGCATCCGGCGCAGTATCTTGCCAGAGGCATTTTGGGGGATGGAGTCTACGAATTGGACTTGGCGTATCTACTTGAAGGAGGCTACCTGACCGGCGATGAATCCCATAATCTCTTCGGAGTTCGGCGAAGAACTGAGGGCCATGAAGTACCTCGGTAGCCGTTGGATTTGCGTTAATTTCTGGCCCGGATTCTACCGCGCTTGGAATCAAGGGCCGGTTAAATACCGGGTAAGATTGCGAGACCGCTGAATGTGACGGAAGAATCCCTAATCGACGAAGGGCATCAAAATCACCGTGGGGATTGACAGATGCCAGACCTGAGCGCGTTCAGACTATTGACCGGAGTTGTCGCCTTGATTGCCGTCGCCTGCGGAGCGTCCTCGACTGCTCCCGCCGAGGCTCCAGAGTCCGTTGCGCAACCATCTGCGCGACCTGAATCCACCCCCACCTGGGTCCCGCCGACCCGGCAGCGGCTGGCGCCGGACCCACTCTTTGATCCGACACCAACCCCGAGGCTGGCCGTGGTGCTGAGAGACATCCAAGGCCTCTCCATGGAGGAATCCGCCGAGGCGTTGGATATTTCGATCGCCTCTCTGAAATCCCGTCTCCACCGCGCCAGGATCCTCCTCCGAAAGCCCTGGAATCGTATTCGGCGTTATCGTTGTTGCCCGATCCGGAGACCTTGGCCGATTCTTAGTAAAACCCCATAGGGGAATGCGTCATGAAAACCGGCGGAATAATGTCGTTTTTCCCAAGTCCGATTACTAGTGACAACACGACCCCGGTTCGTTAACATAATTTGGGGATTTCACTTCCCTCCGCTCTTAGGGCGAATCGGCTTAGCAACCAGCGCCCCGGCTGTTTGAGCGCCATCACCACATCCCGTTGACGTTAGGGGGTCCCACCTTGGCTGACCAGGCCCTTGACCAACTCTGTATCAACACCATCAGATTCTTGGCCGTGGATACCGTCCAGAAGGCAAAATCGGGCCACCCCGGCACCCCCATGGGAGCGGCGCCCATGGCCTACGCCTTGTGGGACCGGTTCCTAAAACACAACCCAGCCGACCCAACCTGGCCCAACCGTGACCGCTTCGTCCTTTCCTGCGGTCACGCGTCCGCGCTGCTATATTCCCTGCTCCACCTGACCGGTTATAACCTGCCCATGGATGAGCTTAAGCAGTTCCGCCAGTGGGGCAGCAAGACGCCGGGCCACCCTGAACACGGTCTGACCCCAGGCGTTGAAGCCACCACCGGACCATTGGGCCAAGGCTTCGGCAATGCCGTCGGCATGGCCCTGGCCGAACGGTGGCTGGCCGGCCAGTACAACCGGCCCGGCCACGAGATAATCGACCACCATACCTACGCCCTCGTGTCCGACGGAGACCTTCAGGAAGGGATCGCATCGGAGGCGGCATCCATGGCCGGCACCCTGGGTCTTGGCAAGCTCATCATGCTCTACGACGATAACGATATCTCCATCGAAGGCGACACCGACATAACCTTCGGCGAGAACGTGGCCCAAAGGTTCCAGGCCTACGGATGGCATGTGATCGGTCCCATCGAAGGGATGGATGTCGAAGCGGTTTCGTCAGCGTTGACCGCCGCAAAAGCGGAGACCGGAAAGCCCAGTATTATCGTCTGCCGCACGGTGATCGGGTACGGTAGCCCCAATAAGGCCGGCAAAGGATCCGCCCACGGAGACCCCCTGGGCGAAGAGGAAGTGGTCCTAGCCAAAGAGAACCTAAAATGGGCTCCCTCAGATGCGTTTTCCATACCCGCCGAAGCCGGAGCACACCTGGGTTTGGCCTCTGGACGGGGCGATGTAAAACAAGCCGAATGGAACGCGGCGTTCAGCGAATACCGGGAAGCCTTCCCCGAAGACGCCCAGCAACTGGACGACGCCTTACGCGGGAAGTTGCCCGCTGGGTGGGAAGACGGACTTAACGGATTGTTCGACAAGCCCGACCCCATAGCCACACGCTCGGCATCGAACGTGGTGATGAACGCTATCTCAAAAAATGTCCCCGCGTTCATTGGCGGCTCCGCCGACCTGGCCCCGTCAACCAGGACGATCTTGGATGACCGTGGCCACATCGGAAACGGCGAATTTTCCGGGCACAATCTGCACTTCGGAGTGCGGGAGCACGCCATGGGCGCCGTGGCCAACGGCATCGCTCTGCATGGCGGCGCCATCCCTTACACGGCCACCTTCCTGGTTTTCTCCGACTACATGCGCCCGTCCATCAGGTTGGGAGCGATCATGGGGCAGCAGGTGATCTACGTCTTTACCCACGACTCGATCGGAGTAGGTGAAGACGGGCCCACCCATCAGCCCATCGAGCACCTGATGGCCCTCCGCGAGATACCTGGCTTGGTTGTCAGCCGCCCGGCCGACGCCACCGAAACGGTGGAAGTATGGCGCGGCGCCATGGCCCGCCAGGACGGTCCCACCGTGATGGCATTCACCCGTCAAAACCTGCCGGTCCTGGACCGCTCGGTACTGAGTCCGGCCTCAGGTGTTCTCAAGGGCGGTTACATCCTTTGGGAGAGCGGAGATTCTCCCCAGGTCGTGATAATGGCCACCGGCTCCGAGGTCCACATCGCCCTGGAGGCGGGACAGGCGCTGGACAGCGAAGGCATCGCGGCCAGGGTTGTATCCATGCCGTCCTGGGAGGTCTTCGACGAGCAGCCCAAAGAGTACCGCGACAGCGTGTTGCCGCCGTCCCTGCGGGCCCGGGTCTCCGTTGAGGCGGGCACCACTATGGGGTGGGAGCGGTACGTGGGCTTGGACGGGGCTTCCGTTGGGATGAGCGGCTACGGCGCCTCAGCGCCCGCGGCAGTGCTCTACGAAAATTTCGACATCACGGCCAAACGGGTCGCCGACGAAGCCCGGAAGTTGGTCAACGGGGCCGGCTAAACTCCGGCCCGAATACCTGCCGGCGCCTGACCAACCGACATTTGTCTGGAGGACCTGATGCGGAAGTTTGACCTTATCGTGATTGGCTCCGGCTCCGGCTTGGAGGTCTCCGCAGATCTATCCGACGCCGGTTGATCCGTGGCAATCATCGAGGAAGGCCCCTTCGGCGGCACCTGCTTGAACCGGGGCTGCATCCCCTCCAAGATGTTCATCCACTGCGCCGACGTCATGCAGACCATCGAGAACGCCGCCGCCTTCGGTATCCATGCCAAGGTCGAAAGCATCGATTGGCAGTTCATCGTCAAACGGGCCTTTGAAGAGGTTGACGCCGATGCCGCCATGGTCGAGCGCGGCAACCGGCAGAGCGAAAATATCGAGGTCTTCAAGGGCCGCGGACGGTTCACCGGCCCAAAAACTCTGGTGGTCGACATCCCTGGTTCCAGTGAAGAGGAACTGACCGCCGAGACCATCCTCATAGCCGCCGGCACCCGCCCCTGGGTTCCCGAGATTCCAGGCTTGGACCAAACGCCGTATATCACGTCCGACGAGGCGCTTCGCCTGCCGGAACAACCCAAGAAGCTGACCATCATCGGCGGGGGTTACATCGCGGCCGAGCTGGCCCACTTCTTCGGCGCATTGGGCACTGAAGTGACCATCATCCACCGCCGCGACCTGATGCTGCGGGAGGAAGATACCGACGTCTCCCGGCGCTTCACCGAAATCTACCAACGCCGTTTCAACATGGTCTTAGATGCCCAGGTAGAGTCAGTATCATCCCTCGCAGGGGAGATAACAGTGGAGGTCACGACTCCAGACGGGAAGCAGTCGATCACATCCGACACTTTGTTGATGGCCACCAGCCGCGTCCCCAACACAGACATCTTGGAAGTCGGCAAAACTGGTGTGGAAACCAACGAGCGCGGCTATATCGATACGAACGAATTTCTTGAGACCAACGTGCCTGGCATCTGGGCGCTGGGCGACATCGTGGGCCGATATCTGTTGAAACACAACGCGAACCTTGAGGCGGCTTATGCATCTAACAACATACTGGAGCCGGATCACCAGGCGGCGGTGGATTATCATGCCATGCCCCACGCCGTGTTCGCCTCGCCCCAAGTCGCGTCGGTTGGTATGACCGAGCGAGAGGCCGAGGGTAGGGGCGCGCACTACGTAACCTCCACCTACGCCTACTCGGACACTGCCTACGGCGCATCCATCGAGGACAAAGACGGATTCGTAAAAGTGCTGGCCGACCCGGAATCAGGCGAGATATTAGGCTGCCACATAATCGGCACCGACGCCGCAACACTGATACAAGAAGCTACGAACGTCATGCGGGTCAGGGGCGGAGTGGACGCCATCACTCAGTCGATCTACGTGCATCCGGCCCTGCCCGAGGTGATGCAAAGAGCGGTCGGCCAATTGCCTGTCTGATCGCAGCCGGTCGGCGATCCATATACCGAAACATAAGGAGCTACGCCTGTGGAATTGGGAATGATCGGCCTGGGAAGAATGGGCGGCAACATGGCCCAGCGGTTGGTGGCCGGCGGACACCGGGTGGTGACCTTCGACCGAGACCCCGAAGCCGTCACGGCCAGCCACGGATTCGGCGGCGAAGGCGCATCTTCGCTTGAAGACGTTGTGTCTCGCCTAACCGCCCCCAGAGCGCTGTGGGTCATGGTCCCCGCCGGACAGCCCACCGAAGACACGATAGACGCCCTAGCCCAACTGCTCAGCACAGGCGACGCCATCCTAGACGGTGGCAACGCCAACTATAAAGACAGCATGCGCCGCGCCGAAAAACTGGCGGTCCAGGGAATCAATTTCATCGATGTGGGCACCAGCGGCGGCATCTGGGGCCTGACTGAGGGCTATTCATTGATGGTCGGCGGGGACGAAGCGGCGGTCAAACGCCTGGAACCCATCTTCCATACCCTGGCCCCGGCCCCAGACAAGGGGTATAGCCGGGTCGGACCCAGCGGGGCGGGCCATTTCACCAAGATGGTGCATAACGGCATTGAATACGGGCTGATGCAGGCGTACGCCGAGGGATTTGAGCTGATGGCGGCCAAGGAAGAGTTCGCCTTGGACCTGCCGGCCATCGCCGAGACCTGGCGTTACGGCAGCGTGGTACGTTCCTGGCTGTTGGACCTGGCGGCAGATGCGCTGAAAGAAGACCCCACTCTTGAGTCATTAGACTCTTACGTAGACGATTCCGGTGAGGGCCGCTGGACGGTTGAAGAATCGGTGGAATTGGCCGTGCCGATCCCCGTGATCACCCTTTCCCTGCAGGCCCGTTTCCGGTCCCGGCAGACCCAGCCATTTGGCGGGCGGCTACTGGCGGCGCTCCGAAACCAATTTGGCGGGCACGCCGTCCGTAAGTCCGGAGAATAACTTCGATGTCCGCCGAGCAGACCACCACCATCGTCATATTCGGCGCGTCGGGCGACCTTACCCGGCGCAAGCTGATCCCTTCGCTATGCAGCCTCTTCTGTAAAGGCCGGCTGGGCCCAGAGGTACAGATCGTGGGCATGGCCCGCAGAGATAAGACATCCGAGGGGTACCGGGAATCTTTGGCCGAGGGGATGGACGGATTCGATGACTTCAGCCCTGATATGGCGGAATGGGCCGAGTTTGCGTCCCGCATCCACTATTGCCGCGGCGACGTTGCTTCCGCCGGCGACCTAGTGGGATTAAAAGAGGTCCTGAAGGGCATCGAGGCCCCAGGCAAACCCGCCAACCGCCTTTATTACTTGGCCCTGGCGCCGTTCTTATACGAGCCAGCCGTCTTAAATCTTGGCGCGGCTGGAATGGCCGGTGCCGCGGGCGCCTGGCGCCGGGTGATCATCGAAAAGCCTTTCGGGTCCGACTTGTCCTCGGCCCAGGCACTGAATAAGTCCATCCATTCGGTGTTTTCCGAAGACCAAGTATTCCGTATCGACCACTATCTGGGGAAGGAAACCGTCCAGAACCTGCTGGTGTTGCGGTTCGCCAACACGATATTCGAGCCCGTTTGGAACCGGAACTACATCGACAATGTCCAGATAACCGTCTCGGAGACGGTGTCTTTATCCGACCGGGCAGGGTACTACGACCGAGCAGGCGTGTTCCGCGACATGTTCCAGAACCACTTGCTGCAACTGCTGACCGTGGTTGCCATGGAGCCGCCCTCCAATTTCCAGGCCGACCTGCTGCGTAACGAAAAGGTCAAGGTTCTTAACGCCATTCGCCGTGTCAGCCGCGAATCGGCCCTTGAGACCGCAGTTCACGCTCAGTACGACGGTTACTTGGAGGAGAAGGGCGTGCCCTCGGACTCGCGAACGCCCACCTATGCGGCAGTACGGATGGACATCGACAATTGGCGGTGGCAGGGAGTGCCATTCTACCTGCGGTCGGGCAAGGCCCTGGACGACAAGCGCACCGAGATCGTGATCCAATTCAAAAGACCGCCCCACCTGATGTTTCAACAGGAGATCGGCCCAAACATCTTGGCCATCCAGGTGCAACCCGATGAGGGATTGCACATCGAGTTCCAGGCCAAGACTCCCGACGAGAAGATGGGACTCAAGCCGGTGGACCTGGAATTTCACTATGACGATTCGTTCGGTGGCCAGGACATCCCCGACGCCTACGAGCGCCTGCTGCTGGACGCGATGAACGGAGATGCATCACTGTTCATCCGCAGCGATGAGATCGAAGAGGCCTGGGAGATCATGGATCCCATCATTCAAGGGTTGGCCGCGTCCGATGCCCCGCTCCCAGCCGGCTACGCCATCGGAAGCAAAGGCCCTGATGAGGCGGACCGGTTCTTGGCCAAATACGGACACGACTGGCTGCACCGCGATTGGCAGCACTAGGCGTTTGATTGGACGATCGCTCGTGACCTACAACCCGATACATGAATACGGGCTGATCGGAGATATGCACGGCTCGGCCTTGGTCGGGATAGACGGCTCCATCGACTGGTGCTGCATCCCCAGGTTCGATTCGGCCGCGTTGTTCAGCCGGATCTTGGATTCCGATAAGGGCGGTTTCTTAAAGCTTGCGCCCGTCAATATAGGCGAGTCCAGCCGCCAGTATCGGCCAAACACCAATATCCTCGAGACCAGTTTCACTACCAGCACCGGCTCCGGGGCGCTCATCGATTTCATGCCGGTCCACCGCCATACGCCCCGGCCCAGGGAGCCCCTGGAGGTCACCGATTTCCAGCGGATGGTGCGCATCCTCCATTGCACCCAGGGCCGGCTGGACTTCGAGATGGACTGTTACCCCAGATTCGACTATGGGATCATCGTACCCCACGCCTCGCTCAGCTGCCCCAGGACAGGGATGGCCCATGGCGGGGCAGATGCGGTCTCGGTATTTTGCTCGGCCCCGCTATCGGTGCTGAACGACGGGTTCCGGGTCCGCGGCGCCATCTTTGAGCGTGAGAAGCTTTACGCGACCGTTTCGAACCAAATTTCTTTCTCCCACCGGTCGGAACCCTTGACGCCGGATGAGTTGGAGAAGGAACCTGCGGACACCACGGCGTTCTGGGAGGCCTGGTCGGCCCAATGCACCTTCCAGGGTGAGCACCGGGAAGCGGTCCTCCGCAGCGCACTAACGCTCAAGGCCCTGACCTACGCTCCTTCCGGCGGGCTGGTGGCCGCGCCGACCACTTCGCTGCCCGAGGCCATCGGCGGCGCGCGTAATTGGGACTACCGGTACACCTGGATCAGGGACGCCGCCTTCGCACTCTACGCCCTGTCGATCATCGGCTACACCGCAGAGGCCAGGGCCTTCAAAGACTGGCTGGAATGGAGCACCTCAGGCCGGGCGCGGGACCTCCAAGTGATGTACGGGTTGGGCGGCGAACGCCGTCTAACCGAGATTGAGATCCCGGAATTGGACAGATACCAACGTTCCCGGCCGGTGCGCATCGGGAACGGCGCCTACTCCCAGTTCCAACTGGACATCTACGGCGAGATCATGGACTCCGCCCACATCTTCCGGAAGTTCGGCGGCGCGGTCGACCCGGAATATTGGGAGTACCTGCGGCGGGTGGTGAACTTCGCCATGGCCCACTGAAAAGAGCCGGACGAAGGCATCTGGGAGACCCGGGGAGGCCAGCAGCATTTCGTATTCTCCAAGGTGATGTGCTGGGTGGCCATGGACAGGGCCGTCAAAGCCGCCACCGACCTGGGGCTGCCGGGCGACATCGACCTCTGGAGAAAGGTGCGGGAAGAGATCCGGAACGAGGTCATGGAAAGGGGATTCTCGTCGGGACGGCAGGCGTTCGTCCAATGTTATGACAACGACAATCTGGACGCCGCCAACCTGATGTTGCCCCTGGTGGGGTTCATCCCGGCCACCGACCCCAAGATGAAGTCCACGATACGGGCCATTCAGACCGAGTTAACCAGCGAGCAGGGGTTCGTTTTCCGCTACACCAATTTCGACGACGGGCTCGGCGGGACCGAAGGGTCCTTCACGATATGCACCTTCTGGCTGGCGGATAACCTGATCAAGCTCGGGGAAGTGGACGAAGCGCGTCAGCTTTTCGACGCAGCCATGGGTTGCGCCAACGACCTGGGGCTGCTCAGCGAAGAGTTCGACGCAAACACCGGCGAAATGCTGGGCAACTTCCCACAAGCGTTCTCCCACATGGCCATGATCAACACCGCCGTGCAACTGCAGCAGGCGACTGGCAGATCGCCACCCAGCCCCGACCGGACCTGATTTACAGCATACCGCCCTTGCCACCGAATTCCCGCCAAAGTATCATGCCCTATAATCGATAGATTGCGAGTAACCACGTGCAGAAGTTCCGCGTCGGCGTAGATATTGGCGGCACATTTACAGACATCGTGTTCCTGGGCGACGACGGCCAGGTATTGGCCCGTAAGATCGCCAGCACTCCCGACGATTACAGCCAAGCTGTCTTGGCAGGCATCAAGAACGGTGTCGAGGAGTTGGGAATCACCGCCGAGATGGTGTCTGAAGTTAGCCACGGGTTCACCGTGGCCACCAACGCCATCATTGAGCAGAAGGGCGCCAAGACCGCCCTGATTACCACTGAGGGGTTTCGGGACATCCTGGAGTTCCGCCGCAACCGCATCCCCCGGCTCTATGACCTTGAATACGAAAAACCTCCGCCCCTAGTCAAGCGCCAGTTCCGTCTGGAAGTCGGCGAGCGCCTGAACTTCAAGGGCGAAGTGCTGAAGCCTCTCAACAAGGCCGACGTAGACCGGGCCGTGCAGTACGTTTTGGACAACGGTGTTGAATCGGTGGCCGTCTGCCTGCTCCACTCCTACGCCAACCCAGAACACGAGCAGTATATCGCCCAAGTATTGGCCGAGAAAGCGCCGGGGGTGAACCTGACGATCTCCTCGGAACTGTTGCCCGAGATGAAAGAATACGAACGCACCAGCACCACGGTCATCAACTGTTACGTCCGTCCGGTGGTGGAAACCTACCTGACCCAGCTCACCGACGGGCTGACTGAGATGGGCGTCCAAGTGCCGTTGACCGTGATGCAGTCCAACGGAGGACTGGCCACCGCCGATATTGCCAAGCAACGCCCGGTCTACTGCATCGAGTCAGGGCCGGCCGCAGGAGTGGTCGGCGCTTATCACCTGGGCAAGCGGCTGGACATGCCAAACCTGATGACCCTGGACATGGGCGGCACCACCGCCAAGGCGTCGATCATCGAGGAAGGCGAGATGCTGCAGGCCCCTGAATACGAGGTGGGCGGCGAGATCAGCGTGGGCCACCGGCTGCTTCGTGGCTCAGGTCACATCCTGCGGGTGCCGGCCATCGACCTGGCCGAAGTGGGCGCCGGGGGCGGCAGCATCGCCGTGGTTGACCGTAGCGGCTCTTTGCGCGTTGGCCCCCAGAGCTCCGGGGCCTTCCCCGGACCGGCCTGCTACCGGCTGGGCGGTCAGGACGCCACCGTCACCGACGCCAACGTACTGCTGGGGTTCCTGAACCAGACCCATCTGCTGGCCGGCGAATTTGAGATCGACGCCGACCTGGCCCAAAAGGCCGTATCCGACAACGTGGCCCATCCCCTTGAGATGTCCGATGTGGCGGCGGCCTACGGCATTCACACGTTGGTCAATTCCAATATGGGCCGTGCCCTGCGCGCGGTCTCCAGCGAACGGGGCCGCGACCCCAGGCGGTTCGATCTGATCGCCTTCGGCGGCAGTGGCCCCGTGCACGCGGTGGGCCTGGCCGAGATGCTCGATATCTCCCGAGTGGTGGTCCCGCCCTTCCCGGGCGTGTTCAGTTCGTTCGGCCTCTTGGTGGCGGACGTAGAACACCACTTCGTCCAGACCTACTTCAAAACGTTTGATGAACTTGACATAAATGATTTAGCCGCATTGCTCAACAACCTTTGGGAGCAGGGGCGAAGCCAACTTCGGGCGGAAGGGTTCGACGACAACCGCCACGAGATCGTGACCCAGTTGGACATGAAATACGAAGGGCAGGTCTCCGATCTGACCGTCCCCTTCCCCGGAGACCAGGTAAACCGGCAAACCGTAGACGACGTGATCGCGGCCTTCGATCAAGAACACGACCGCAGCTTTGGGTACAACAGTCCGGGCACCGGGTACCGACTGGTCAACGTTAGGGTCATAGCCCGCGGTCTGCCGGAGACGCCGCGGATGCCTGAGCGGCTGGAGCTGCCGGCGCCAACCAATAGCTCCGTAAAAACACAGCGGGATGTCTACTTCGGCCCCAACCGGGGCTGGGCCAGCGTCCCGGTGATCGACCGCGGGTCCCTGGCCGGAGCAACGTCCGAGGGCCCGCTGATCGTGGAGGAATACGATTCCACCACCGTGGTCCCCTCCGGCTGGAACGCCACCACCGACCAATGGAGCAACATAATCCTGCAAAAGGCCAAATAGGGGCCGAACGATTGACGTCGTAGGCGCGGGTTTTCAACCCGCCCTGGTAATCTTCAGAACACAACACCATCGAAACCATGTCAATGTAAAGGCTGAAGGAGCCCCTGATGCAACAGGTCACCGACCCGGTCACCAGAGAAGTCATCAAGAACGCGCTGATGAGCATCGCCGACACCATGGCGCTCACGGTGGTGCGCACAGCCCGGTCGGCGGTGATCAAGCACGGCATGGACTTCTCTACGTCTCTGTTTAACGCCGAGGGACTGCAAGTTGCCCAGGGTCTGACTCTGCCACCCCATCTGGGCTCCATGGCGCCGGCGCTGGAGGGCGTAATGAACGCCTTTGGCGACGATGTGCTACCCGGTGACATCTTCGCCAATAACGACCCCTACGAAGGCGCCAGCCACCTGCCCGACATCTTCCTATTCAAACCCATCTTCAAGAACGATGTATTGATCGGCTGGAGCTGCTGCATCGGCCACCAGACTGACATCGGCGGCCGCGTGGCCGGCGGCAACGCCTGCGACAACACCGAGCTTTATCAAGAGGGTCTGATAATACCCCCATTGAAGCTGTACGACCAAGGCGAATTGAACCGAGCGGTCTGGAGAATCCTGGAAAAGAACGTCCGGGTGCCC
>Ga0208057_1000407_pt1 | contig 15959 bp, 10 predicted proteins | sample DeeseametaMP1649_FD_184183 | JGI IMG/M metagenome (GOLD analysis project Ga0208057, IMG submission 184183) | Marine microbial communities from the Deep Pacific Ocean - MP1649 (SPAdes) | ecosystem: Environmental > Aquatic > Marine > Oceanic | place: North of Tokelau, South Pacific Ocean...
GCCGAGGTCGCCCCCGATCACTGCTGTTCCAGGGGTGAGCCGGCCCCGGACGGCCGACCAGCCGCCCCAGACGCGCTCGTGGCCCTCGGGCCACTCCGGCTCGAGCAGGGTGGTGAGGCGGAAGCCGTGGGCGGCCAGGACCGCCACCCAGTCGCCCAGCGTGCGGTGGTGCTCGACGTAGGACACCGCGCCGCTGGCCTCGTCGACCTCGACGTAGGGCCGGCGGTCCCAGTAGGACTGGGACGCGACCAGACCCTCGTCCCCGGGGTCGTCGGGGAACATCCACCGCGTGGGGTGGGTGATGGAGAAGGCGAACCGGCCGCCGGGCCTGAGCACCCGCGCGACCTCCGCCACCGCGTCGTCGAGGTCGGCGACGAACTGCAGCGCCCCGAAGGAGGAGAAGACCGCGTCGAAGCTGGCGTCGCGGAAGGGCAGCGCCGTCGCGGTGCCGCGCACCGACGGGACGGCCAGCCCGGTCACCTCGTCCAGCCGTCGCGAGTGCTGCAGCTGGCGGTGGGAGAGGTCCAGGCCGATGCCGCGCCCACCCTGGGCGCGCACCCACCGCGAGCACTGCCCGGCGCCGGAACCGACCTCCAGCACGTCGCGGTCACGTACGTCGCCGAGGACCCCGGCCTCGGCCTCGCTCAGTCCCTCGGGACCCCACACGAAGCCGGCGTCGCCGAGGAACTCCCCGTGCGTGGCCTGGTAGTCGTCCGCGTAGCGGTCCCAGTCCGGCCCGTTGGCCGCGCGTGACTCCGCCTCGTCGACGTCGCGCCGCTCGGCCCGGACCGGGGGCAGCGGCGGGTGGTCGCGGGAGTCGGGCGTGACCGGCGGCAGCCGGTCGCTCACGCCTGGGTTCCGGCGGGGGTCCCGGCGGGGGTCCCGGCGGCGAGCGGGCGGCGGCGGTTGAGCGGCAGTCGGCCGGCGAGGTCGCCGAGGGGACCCACGGCGCGGTGGAGCGCGTCCGCGGAGGTCGACAGGGTGGGCACGATCTCGGCCAGCTCGGCCAGCCGCGGCTGGATCGACTCCAGCGTGTCGCCCAGGGCCACCAGCTGGTCCAGGGTGCCGCCGTCGGCGAGCAGGCGCTCGACGAACCCGTCGTCGGTGAGCATCCGGTCGGCCAGGCCGCCGGGGCGCAGCACCAGCTCCAGCAGCCCGCCGGGCTGGGTGAGGCGGTCGACCGGGCCGCCGGGCTGCAGCAGCCGCTCGAGCACGCCCTCCTCGGCCACGACCCGGTCCAGTGCCCCGCCCTCGCCGAGGAGGCGGTCCAGCGGTCCGTCGGCCGCGAGCAGCCGGTCGAGCACGCCGTCGCGCACGACGAGGCGGGTCAGCGGACCGTCGTCGGCGAGCAGGCGGTCCAGGACGCCGTCGCGCGCCAGCATCCTGCCCAGCGGCCGGTCGGGGGCGGTGAGCTCGTTGACCACCGCGGCCAGACGCATCGGGCCGTCCTCGTCGGTCAGCAGGTCGACCAGCTGCTCGGCGTACCCGTGCTCGCCGATGACGCGCAGCACCAGGTCGGCGTACCCGCCCGGACGCCGGATCGGCCCGTCGGGCGCGACGAGGGTGCCGAGCTGGAGGGTCGTCTGGGTCGCGGCGACCGCGAGCCGCCAGGGCAGCAGTGCGGCGTCGAGGGCGAACGCGGCAGGGGGACGGGCCATGGGAGCACGCTACGTGGCCGGCGCCACGCGATGGGAGGATCCGTCCCATGTCGGACCAGCAGCAGACGGGGTTCGCGGGGCTCGAGCCGATGGAGGGCGGTTGGTCGGGGCGCACCTTCCTGGCCGAGGCCGGCGGGGAGCGCACCGTGGTGCGCGTCTACGACCCCGACGACCACGACGGTCCCACACGCGACGCGGCCGTGCTCGCGCTCGGGTCCGCGGTGCTGGCCGGGTGTGCACCGGTGCCGTCGGTCGTGGAGGTGCGTGACGGTGACGCCGCCTCGGGTGCACCCGGGCTGCTGCTCACCGAGCACCTGCCGGGCACGCGGGGTGACCTGCTGCTGCCCGCTCTCGACGAGCCGGGCCTCGCCGCGGCCGGGGCCGCACTGGGTGAGGTCGTCGCCCGGCTGGCGGGCACCGTGCAGCTGCGGGCCGGACGGTTCGCCGACGCCTCCCTGACGATCGAGGCGTGGGAGCCGCCGTGGGACGCGGCGCTGCTCGAGGAGCTCGTCGAGGTCCTGGCCCCGCGCCTGGGCCTGGACGATCCCGAGGTCCGCGAGCTCTCCGCCCTGTGCCGGCACGCCGACGACGTGCTGGCCGGGGCGTCGGGCGCGTGCCTGGTGCACGGGGACCTGAACCCCAAGAACCTGCTGCTCGTCCGCGATCCCGACGCCACGGGCGGGGGAGTGAGCGTCAGCGGCGTGCTGGACTGGGAGTTCGCGCACGCCGGCTCACCGTGGGCCGACCTCGGCAACCTGCTGCGGTTCGACCGGGCTCCGGCGTACGTCGACGCCCTGCTCGGCACCGTGGCCGAGCGACGCGGGGTCGACGTCGCGACGCTGGTCGAGCGCGCCCGCGCCGCGGACCTGGTGGCCGTCATGGAGCTGGCCACCAGGCGCGGCGACAACCCGGTGGCGGACCTGGCGCACCGTCAGCTGGTGGCCATGGTCCGCCGCGGTGACCTGCACGCGGTGGCGGACGACGCTCCCTAGACTCCCCTCGGGCCACAGGTGACCCGAGGGGAGCCCCGCCCCGCCATGGTGCGGTCTGGGTTCCCTCCCCGGTGGGAAGCGCCCGTCAGGGGTGCTTCGGGGTGCTGCGGGGGTCGAGGGGGTCGCTGCCCGCCCGGACCTCCTTGCCGTCGCTGGCGCCACCGTTGTCCGTGTCCTTGTCGCACGGGTCGGTGCCGTAGCGCTTGATCTCCTGGCGGTCGTTGAGACCGTCCTTGTCGGAGTCCTTCTTCTTGGGGTTGGTCGGGCACTTGCCGTAGGCCTTGTTGGCTGTCCCCTTGATCTCGACCTTGTCCTTCAGGCCGTCCCCGTCGGTGTCCTTCTTCAGGGGGTCGGTCTTGTAGCGCTTGACCTCCTGGCCGTCCTTGAGGCCGTCCTTGTCGGTGTCCTTCTTCTTCGGGTTCGACCCGATCTTGAGGACCTCGCGGCCGTCGCTGAGCGAGTCGCCGTCGGTGTCGCGGTCCAGCGGGTCGGTCCCGTGGGTGTTGACCTCGGCGCCGTCGAGCAGGCCGTCCCCGTCGGTGTCGGGGTCGTTCGGGTCGGTGCCGAGCTCACCCTCCTCGGTGTCGGTCAGGCCGTCGTCGTCGGAGTCCACGACGTTCTGCTCGTTGTCGGGGGTGTTCGGGTCGGTCGCGGGCGTGGAGGAGGTCTCCTCGCCGTCGGTGAGGCCGTCGTCGTCGGAGTCCTCGTCGAGCGGGTCGGTGGGCTCGTTGCCGAAGTCGTCGTTCTCCGAGCCGGTGACCTCCTCGAGGTTGGTGAGGTCGTCGGCGTCGGGGTCCTCGTCGGCGTCGGAGGTGCCGTCGCCGTCGGTGTCGGCCTCGTTGGGGTCGGTCCCGGTGAGGTCGATCTCCTGGGAGTCGGTGAGCAGGTCACCGTCGGTGTCCGCGGCGTTGGGGTTCGTCGGCTCGTTGCCGTAGCCGTCGTTCTCCGAGCCGGAGGTCTCCTCGCCATCGGTGAGGCCGTCGTCGTCGCTGTCGGCCACCAGCGGGTCGGTGCCCTCGTTGTCGAAGTCGTCGTTCTCCGAGCCGCTGACCTCCTCGAGGTTGGTCAGTCCGTCGCCGTCGGGGTCCTCGTCGCCGTCCGGGGTGCCGTCGCCGTCGGTGTCGGCCTCGTTGGGGTCGGTGCCGGTCTCGTAGATCTCCTGGCCGTCGGTGAGGCCGTCCCCGTCGGAGTCCGGGTCACGCGGGTCGGTAGGCTCGTTGCCGTAGAGGTCGTTCTCGTCGCCGGAGAGCTCGTCGCCGTTGGTGACGCCGTCACCGTCCGCGTCGCCGGCCGGGTCCAGGACGTCGTCGGAGCCGTCGTTCGGGTCGGTCGCCGGGGTCGCGGTGACCTCGTCGCCGTCGGGCACGCCGCCGCCGTCGGTGTCGGCCTCGTTGGGGTCGGTCGCCTCGTTGCCGAAGCCGGTGTTCTCCGAGCCGGAGGTCTCCTCGCCGTCGGTGAGGCCGTCGTCGTCACTGTCAGCGACCAGCGGGTCGGTGGGCTCGTTGCCGAAGTCGTCGTTCTCCGAGCCGGTGACCTCCTCGAGGTTGGTGAGTCCGTCGGCGTCAGGGTCCTCGTCGGCGTCGGAGGTGCCGTCGCCGTCGGTGTCGGGGTTGTTCGGGTCGGTCCCGGTGAGATCGACCTCCTGGCCGTCGGTGAGGCCGTCGTCGTCGGAGTCGGCGTCGGTGAGGTCGGTGGGCTCGTTGCCGTAGCCGTCGTTCTCCGAGCCGGTGACCTCCTCGACGTTCGTCAGGCCGTCACCGTCGAAGTCCTCGTCGCCGTCGTTGGTGCCGTCGCCGTCGGTGTCGGGGTCGTTCGGGTCGGTGCCGACCACCGGCTCCACGTCGTCGGTCAGGCCGTCGCCGTCGGAGTCGCCCACGGTGCCGCACTGGACGCCCCCGGCGGGAGCGGTGGCCTCGGCGGTCATCGGGAAGATGTCGACCTGGGCCACGTCGATCAGCCCGGCGAGGGTGACCTTGAGGTGGATGGCTCCGGCCACGGTGGCGCGCACCCCGGTCGGCAGCACCTCCACCACCGGGTCGGCCACCGAGAGCTGGATCAGTGCCGGGACACCTTGGATGGTGGTGGGGGTGGTGAACGGGAAGGATGCGAGGTCGGCGCCGGTGCCGGCGAGCCGGATGACCGGGGCGGTGTAGGACACGTCGTCGACGCCGGGGGTGCCGTCGGCGGTCACCGTCAGCACCGGGGGAGCGATGACCTCCAGGAGCGGCTCCCCGAGGATGCTCACGGTCGCGGTGCTGCCGGAGACCTCGGTGACGACGTCGCGGCCGCCGTTGGGCAGGCCGTTGTCGACCAGGCGGGTCTCGTGGGAGACGCTGACGGCCCCGGGCACGCCGATGGCGCCGAGGACCTCGGCGTCAGCGGTGGAGATGCGCGACTTCGTGAACGCCGGGAAGGTCGGCAGGCAGGTGCCGTCGTCGAAGAAGCGTGCGTGGGCGGTGGCGTTGGAGACGCCGAGGTCCAGGACCGCGTCGAGCGCGTCGAGCGGACCGCCGTCGGTCGGGATGAGGGAGTCGGTCGCGGGCGCCGTGTTGTCCGGCGGCGCCGACTGGCTGACGTTGCCGAGGAGCTCGTCGAGCAGCACCTCCTCGAGACCCAGCATCGCGATCAGGTCGTTGGTGCTCGCGATGTTGTCGGCCGAGGCCACCGCGCGGGGGGCGTCGGCGTTGAGCGAGCCGGAGGCGCGCCCGACGGACACGTCGACAGCGGACACACCGAGCAGCGGGACGCTGAGCACCTTCGCGCGCAGCAGGTCCACCGAGCTCGAGGCTGTGGCCGCGGTGGTCAGGGGGAGCGGCGCCGCGCTCGCCGCGGGGGCGAACGGGACGGTCATCACCGTGTAGAACGCGGCGGTCGAGAGACCGACTCCCGCGGCGAGAGCGCGGCGACGCCGGGGGGTGGGGGGAGAAGAGGACTGGGTGGACATGGATGTCTCCTGGATTCATGGCGGGGAGGCACCGCGGCGCACCGGAGGAGACAGGACCCGGAGGTGGAGGGAGCTGGACCACCCGGGGGGCTGCGGAGGCGGCGAGAGGCGGTCCTGCCGTCCTTGTGGGAGGGGTCGAACCGACGTCGCCGTACGCTGGCCGTACCCGACCGACCCGGTCCGATGCGCTGGGCGGCCCACCGGTCCAGACCGGGTGTCCTGCGAGCTCGTCCGACGAGCCCGCTCACGCCGGTTGGACTCCCCGCTCAGCCGCGGCGTACCCTGACAGACGCGCCTGTGGTCTGCCTGCGTCCCGAACGGAGTGGACCTGGCTCGGCTTCGGTGGCCGGCGACGTCCTCACGGACACCGCCCCAGCCGCCGTCACGTCTGAACCGGACCCTGACGCGTGTCCGAACGACTTCTGCCCATCCAAGGAACCACTTCCCTTATGACGACCCTCTCTGCTCTCCCCGACTACGACGCGCCGCAGGTTGCGGTCAACGACATCGGGTCGGAGGCGGACTTCCTCGCCGCGATCGACGAGACCATCAAGTACTTCAACGACGGCGACATCGTCGACGGCACCATCGTCAAGGTGGACCGTGACGAGGTCCTGCTCGACATCGGCTACAAGACCGAGGGCGTCATCCCCTCGCGCGAGCTGTCGATCAAGCACGACGTCGACCCGCACGAGGTCGTCGAGGTCGGCGACAAGGTCGAGGCCCTGGTCCTCCAGAAGGAGGACAAGGAGGGTCGCCTGATCCTGTCCAAGAAGCGCGCCCAGTACGAGCGCGCCTGGGGCACCATCGAGCAGGTCAAGGAGGAGGACGGCGTCGTCGAGGGCACCGTCATCGAGGTCGTCAAGGGCGGCCTGATCCTCGACATCGGTCTGCGCGGCTTCCTCCCGGCCTCGCTGGTGGAGATGCGTCGCGTCCGCGACCTGCAGCCCTACGTCGGCCAGACGCTCGAGGCGAAGATCATCGAGCTCGACAAGAACCGCAACAACGTGGTCCTGTCGCGTCGCGCCTGGCTCGAGCAGACCCAGTCCGAGGTCCGCCACGGCTTCCTCACCCAGCTCCAGAAGGGCCAGATCCGCAAGGGTGTCGTGTCCTCGATCGTCAACTTCGGTGCCTTCGTGGACCTCGGTGGCGTCGACGGCCTCGTGCACGTCTCGGAGCTGTCCTGGAAGCACATCGACCACCCCTCCGAGGTCGTCGCGGTCGGCGACGAGGTCACCGTCGAGGTGCTCGACGTCGACATGGAGCGCGAGCGCGTGTCGCTGTCGCTCAAGGCGACGCAGGAGGACCCCTGGCAGCACTTCGCCCGCACCCACCAGATCGGTCAGATCGTCCCGGGCAAGGTCACCAAGCTGGTGCCCTTCGGTTCGTTCGTCCGCGTCGAGGAGGGCATCGAGGGCCTGGTGCACATCTCCGAGCTGGCCGAGCGCCACGTGGAGATCCCCGAGCAGGTCGTCCAGGTCAACGACGACGTCATGGTCAAGATCATCGACATCGACCTCGAGCGTCGCCGGATCTCGCTGTCGCTGAAGCAGGCCAACGACACCGCCGCGGCCGCCGACGTGGAGGAGTTCGACCCGACCCTCTACGGCATGACCGCGACCTACGACGAGCAGGGCAACTACGTCTACCCCGAGGGCTTCGACCCCGAGACGGGCGAGTGGCTCGAGGGCTTCGACGAGCAGCGTGCGAAGTGGGAGGCGGACTACGCCAAGGCCCACGAGCGCTGGGAGGCCCACGTCAAGCAGAAGCAGGAGGCCGCCAAGGCCGAGGTCGAGGCCGGCGAGGCCACCTCGTACTCCTCCTCCAACGAGGGCGAGACCGGCGACAGCGGCTCGCTGGCCTCCGACGAGGCGCTGCAGGCGCTCCGCGAGAAGCTGACCGGCGGTCAGTGACCCGCTAGCTCCAGCACACAGAAGGCCCGCCAGGCTCGACCTGGCGGGCCTTCTGCCGTCTCCGGGGCCTGCGACCCGCGGTGGCCGGTCAGGCGTCGGTCCGGTCGGCCAGCAGGTCTCGGCGCACCTTGCCCGTGAGGGTCCGCGGCAGGTCGTCGACCAGCAGCCAGGTCTTGGGACGCTTCGGCGGGGCGAGGTGCTCGCGGCACCACGCGTCCAGGTCGGGTTCGCCGACGTCGCCGACCACGGCCGCGCAGACCCGCCGCCCCCAGGTGGGGTCGTCGACGCCGTACACCGCGACGTCGGCGACGGCCGGGTGCCCGCGGAGCACCTGCTCGACCTCGAGCGGGTAGACGTTGACGCCGCCGGTGATGATGAGGTCCTCGCGTCGCCCGTCGAGGTAGAGGTAGCCGTCGTCGTCGAGGCGGCCCAGGTCCCCGACCGTGAACGCCGGCCCGTCGGCGGTGTCGCGCCAGGCGGCGGCCGTCTTCTGCGGCGCCCCGTAGTAGCTGAAGCGCGCGTGCGGCGGCACCACGCACCAGATCGTCCCGTCCTCGTCGGTGCTCAGCACCCGGCCGGGCCGGGCGCCTCCCACGGTCCCGGGCCGCTCGAGCCACTCCTCGGAGCGGCAGGCGGTGAACTGTCCCTCGGTCGAGCCGTAGAACTCCCAGGTGGTGCCCGCCGGGAACGTCGAGACCAGCCGCCGCTTGACCCCGTCGGGGCACGGAGCGCCGGCATGGGCCAGCAGCCGGAACGACGACAGGTCCGGCGTGCCCACCTCGTCCCAGTGGGCGAAGAGCCGCTGCAGGTGGGTGGGCACGCAGAAGGCGGTGGTGGGCCGTTCCCGGGCGATCGCAGCGGTGACTGCCCCGACCTCGAAGGGGCCGGGCACCACCAGACGTCCGCCGGCGAGCAGCGTCCCCATCGCGAAGCGCAGCGGAGCGGAGTGGTAGAGCGGGCTGAGGACGAGGTTCACGTCACCGTCGCTGAAGCCCCACAGTTCGCGCTCCTCGGTCAGCAGCGCGCGAGCGTCCTCGTCGTCGAGCAGGCCGCTCCACACGCCCTTGGGCGTGCCGGTGGTCCCGCTCGTGCAGTGCATCGGCCGGGCCCTCGGCAGCCAGTCGGTGATCGGGCCGTCGGGCCGGTGCGCGGCCAGCAGGTCGGCCAGGTCGTCCTCGTCGGTGACGACGACGGTCGGCTCCAGCCCGTCGAGGATGCGTCGGCGCTCGTGCTCGGTCAGCCGCGGGTCGAGCGGGATCGGCACGACGCCGCGCGTGAGGAGGGCCAGTGCGGTCTCGACGTACGCCGCCGTCGCCGGCACCAGGAGCGCGACCCGGTCGCCCGGGTGCAGCCGTGCGTGCGGGGCGACGGGGCTCACCTGCGTACCCCCGGCATGAGGAGCGGCTCCACGCCGAGCCACCCGGCGAGGTCCTCGAGCTCGGCGTGGACGGCGTCGCGGACCGCCGTCGACCACTCGTGGTCCTCGTGGACGGCGTCGACGCGCAGCACGCCCTCAGCGGGCTCGGTCGTGCAGTCGACCTTGCCGACCAGCCGATCGCCGTGCAGGACGGGGAGCGCCCAGTAGCCGAAGCGCCGCTGGGCGGCCGGCTTGTACATCTCCAGCTGGTAGTCGAAGTCGAAGAGCGCCGCCATCCGCGAGCGGTCGAACACCAGACGGTCCAGGGGCGAGAGCAGGGCCGTCCGCGGCGCCCAGCCGCCGTCGGAGCGGATCTCCTCGAGCTGCTGCTCATCGACCCGCCACGTGCCGCGCACCCCTTCGATCCGCGCAGGCACGCCGGCGTCGCCGACGTCGTTCGGCTCACCGGGGGAGACCGCGGCGCGCTCCTTGGCGACACCGAGGGCGCGGAGACGCCGACTACCGAGCTCGGCGAGGGCCTCCTCCAGCGGGGGCACGGGCTCGTCGGGCAGGACGCGCTCCGCGAGGTCCCACAGGCGGTGCGCCCCTGCACGCCCGACCACCACGACCTCCCCGCGCGCCGCCAGCATGTCGAGCAGCTTGAGCACCGACTTGTCGTCGGTCCAGCCCGACGAGCGCCACGGACGCACGATCGAGCTCGGCAGCTCAGGAGCCGTCAGCGGGCCCTCCTGGCGCAGCATCTCGAGGATCTCGCGATGGCACTCGCCGTTGTCGTCGATCCAGGCCAGGACCTCGTCGTGCCAGGGCCGGTGCGGGCCCGGACCGGGCCACGCGGCCATCACCGCGCGGTGCAGTGGCGCCTGCTCGACGACCCTGGCCATGCCGCCGATCTCCACCAGGCGGCCGTCGGTGAGGGCGTCGTCGAGGTCGGTGCGCCGGTAGCCCGGGCCGATCCTGCTCCACAGCACCAGGTGCGCGCTGGGCGCTACGGCCTTCGTGGGGTCCAGCTGGAGCGCCCCGAGGTGGGCGACGACCTCGACCACGTCGTCGGGGCGGGGGAGGGAGAGGAGCTGGGCGCGGACGGCGACCCGGCGAGCCTCGTCACGGGTCAGCTCCAGCACGCGTCGACCCTATCGGCGAGGGCCGTCCGGACAGCCCTAGGCTGGTGGTGCCCACCGCCCGAGAAGGGGATGCTGCGTTGAACGACACGACCGACGACAGGCCCGCCGCCCCGCGTCGCGCGCGCCACCTGATGGACCCGAACGCACCGCAGCGCGACACCATCAACTCCGTCGGCACGACGCGGGTGCAGACCTGGGTCATGTCCACGCTGGTCGTCACCACGATCCTGCACCTGGCTGGGGGCCTGCTGATCGCCGCCTGGTACATCGACCCGGACCAGATCGCGCCACGGGTCGGGCTGTCGGTGATCGCCGGCGCCTTCGGTGTGCTGGCCGTCGCGGCCGGGCTGGCCATCCACAAGCGTCCGCTGCTCACCCCGTGGCTGCTGCTGGGGCTGCTGCCCGCGCTGGTGGGCCTGGTGCTGTTCGTCTAGGGACGCCGACTAGCCTGCGGGCATGCGGGTCGGACTCACAGGGGGAGTGGCGTCGGGCAAGAGCACCGTCGCCGCCATGCTGGCCGAGCTCGGGGCGGTGGTGATCGATGCCGACGCCATCGCGCGTGAGGTGGTCGCGAAGGGGACGCCCGGGCTCGACGCCGTCGTGGCGGAGTTCGGGACCGAGCTGCTGACCGTCGACGGCGAACTGGACCGGCCGGCGATGGGGCGCCTGGTCTTCGGTGACGAGGACGCTCGGCGGCGGCTCGAGGGCATCGTGCACCCGCTGGTGTTCGAGCGCTACGCCGAGCTGGAGGCGTCGGCTCCCGAGGGGGCACTGGTCGTGCACGACATCCCGCTGCTCGCCGAGTCCGGACGCGCCGAGGACTTCGACGCCGTCGTGGTCGTCGACGTGCCCCGCGAGCTCCAGGTGGAGCGGATGCTCCGGGACCGTGGCTGGACCCTCGAGGACGCCGAGTCCCGGATCGCCGCCCAGGCCACCCGCGAGCAGCGGCTCGCCATCGCCACCCACGTCGTCGAGAACACCGGCACGCTGGAGGACCTCCGGTCCCGCGTCGCCGAGGTCCACGCCGAGCTCACCGGGCCGCTCACCGCATGAGACGTACGACGCTGGCGGCCGTGGCCGCCCTCTCGACCCTCGCGGTGGGCTGCTCGTCGGTCCCCGCCGAGCCGGAGCCGACCACCAGCGGGGCCGACGCCTCCCCGGCATCGCCGAGCGCCTCTGCGACGACCGGTGCGACCGTTGCGTCCGAGGAGCCGGTCGATCCCGACACCCGGCTCTCCTGGGGCCCGACGGTCGGTGAGCTCGAGGACGCGGAGGCGTTGGTCGCCGGGTGGAGCTCCGAGCAGCTGGCCGGCCAGGTGCTGGTCGGCCGCTACGCGGGCACCGACCCCGCGGTGCCGGCCGAGCTCGTGCGCGACCTGCACCTCGCCGGGGTGTGCGTCACCGCCGACAACGTCGTCGACGAGCAGCAGGTCCTCGCGACCACCGCGGCCGTCGAGGGTGCGGTGGCCGAGAGCGGGCGTGACTTCCCCGCCGTGATCGGCGTCGACGAGGAGGGTGGCTCGGTGGCCCACCTGCGCGGGGTGGCGACGGACTTCCCGGCGTTCGCCGCCGCGGGGGAGGCGATCGCCGACTCCGGCCGCCGTGGCCGGGTCGCGGTGAAGGGCGCCGCCCTGGCCACCGGGCTCGAGCTGCGGCTGCTGGGCTTCACGTGGGTCTACGCGCCGGTCGCCGACGTGACCATCGGCGCCGCCGACGTCACCATCGGCTCCCGCGCCCCCTCCGACGACCCCGCGCTGGCGGGTGCGGCGGTCAAGCAGGCCGTCGCCGGCTACAACCGCGCGGGCATCGTGTCCACGACCAAGCACTTCCCCGGTCACGGCGGCGCGACCGCGGACTCCCACACCACGCTGCCGGTGCTCACCGAGACCCTGGCCGAGCTGGAGGACCGCGACCTGGCTCCGTTCGCGACCGCGGTCGAGGCCGGGGCGCCGTCGGTGATGATCGGGCACCTCGACGTGGAGGCGATCGCCCCCGGCGTACCCTCCTCGCTCGCGCCGGAGACCTACGCCTACCTGCGCGAGGAGCTCGGCTTCGAGGGCGTCGCCATCACCGACTCCCTCGGGATGGGTGCCGTGGCCGGCACCCCCGCGCTCGCGGTCAAGGCACTGCAGGCGGGGGCGGACCTGCTGCTGATGCCCGCCGACACGCGCCGCGCCCACCAGACGATCACCCGTGCCCTGGACGACGGCTCCCTGGACCGTGCTCGCGTCGAGGAGGCCGCGGCCCGCGTGGTCGCCCTGCAGCGCTGGCAGGCCCGCACCGCGCAGGACCGTCCCGTCGACGACAGCGTGGTGGAGAAGGCCGAGGCCGCCTCCGCCGCGCTGCGTGAGGCGGCCTACGGCTACTGACCTGCCGACCCGTCACCCACGCACGGCCGAGAGGTCACTCACGCACGGCCGACCCGTCACTCACGCACGGCCGACCCGTCACTCACGCACGGCCGACCCGTCACCCACGCACGGCCGAGAGGTCGCTGGCGCACGGCCGAGAGGTCACTCACGCACGGCCGAGAGGTCGCTGAAGCACGACGACCGGCCATCCCCGGGCCGTGGGGCCCGGGTGTGACCGGTCGAGCGCGCGCGGGTGAGGCGGTGGTCAGGCTGCGGAGCCCGCGGCCAGGTCGGGGTCGGCGAAGCGACGCAGCTTCTGCAGGGCCTCGCGCTCGAGCTGGCGCACGCGCTCGGCGGAGATGCCGTGCTTGGCGCCGATGTCGGCGAGCTTGTGCTGCCGACCGTCGGTGAGCCCGTAGCGGGAGCGGATGATGTCGGCGGCGCGGTCGTCGAGCTGGCCGACCAGGTTGTTGAGCCGCTCGCGGGACTCCACGTCGAGCACGGTCAGGTCCGGGCCGGGCGCGGTCTCCTGGGCCATCAGGTCACCCAGCGAGGTGTCGCCGTCCTCGTCGACCGGGGTGTCGAGCGAGACGTGCTCACGACCCCACGAGAGGAGGTCGAGCACGCGCTCGACGTCCATGCCGAGCTCGTCGGCGATCTCCTGCGGCTCCGGCTCGCGGCCGAGCTGGCGCTCGAGGGTGCGGCGGGCGCCGCCGACCTGGTTGAGCTCCTCCACGACGTGGACGGGGAGCCGGACCACGCGGGCCTGCTGCGCGATACCGCGGGTGATGGCCTGGCGGACCCACCAGGTCGCGTAGGTCGAGAACTTGTAGCCCTTGGTGTAGTCGAACTTCTCGACCGCACGGATCAGGCCGGTGTTGCCCTCCTGGATCAGGTCGAGCATCGGCATCTGGGCCCGGCCGTACTTGCGGGCGATCGAGACCACCAGGCGCAGGTTGGCGGTGATGAAGGTGTCGACGGCCTTGCGACCCTCCTCGGCGAGCCACTCGAGCTCCTCCTCGGAGGCGGTCATCGGGGCGCCGCCCTTGCGGCGGCCGATCCGGCCCTCCTTGAGGAGGTGCTCGGCCATCAGCCCGGCCTCGATGGTCTTGGAGAGCTCCACCTCCGCTGCGGCGTCGAGCAGGTCGTTGCGGGCGATCTCGTCGAGGTAGAGGCCGACGCTGTCGCGTCCCTCGATCTCACGGGTGCTCGCGCGGTTGGTGCGGGTGGCGGTGGCCATGGGAACCCTCCTTCGGCGCGTGGACGCCGGTCACGTCTCACGTTCTCCAACGCCCCACCGGTGCCCGGGATTCCCTGGCGGAAACCCACCCGGCCGGTGAAGCCTTCACACTCCTCGACGTGTGACGCCCGGCGAGAGTTGCCTCGTCGGCCGACTCTCAGGCACTTCTCAGGGCACCTGCGTGGGCCTCACGCGTGCAAGGGATTCGACACCCCGGTGTCCAGCGGATGGGTGCCCGAACGGGTGAGACGCGCAACAGGCGGGCTCAGGAGCCGGCCAGGCCCATCCGGTCGAGCATCCACGCGAGGGTGAAGGAGCGGTCGTGCCACGACTTGTAGCGCCCCGACACCCCGCCGTGACCGGCCGCCATCTCGGTGCGCAGCAGCACGTCGGGCCGGTGGTCGGGGGCGGTCGCGCGCAGCTTGGCCACCCACTTGGCCGGCTCGACGTAGAGGACGCGGGTGTCGTTGAGGGAGGTCTCGGCCAGGATCGCCGGGTAGTCCTGCTCGGTGACGTTGTCGTACGGCGCGTAGGAGGCCATGTAGTCGTAGACCGCCGGGTCCGCCTCGGGGTTGCCCCACTCGTCGTACTCGGTGACGGTCAGCGGCAGGCTCGAGTCGAGCATCGTGGTGAGGGCGTCGACGAACGGCACGCCGGCCACGAGGCCGCTGAAGAGCTCCGGCGCCTGGTTGGCGACCGCACCGATGAGCAGGCCGCCGGCGCTCGCGCCCTCGCCGACCAGCGTGTCCGGGCTGGCCCAGCCGATGTCGACCAGGTGCCCGGCGCAGGCGGCGAAGTCGCTGAAGGTGTGCTGCTTGCGCATCAGCTTCCCGTCGTCGTACCAGCGCCGGCCCATCTCGCCGCCGCCGCGCACGTGGGCGATCGCGAAGGCGGCGCCGCGGTCGAGCAGCGAGAGCCGGGCGATGGAGAAGTACGGGTCCATCGAGGCCTCGTAGGAGCCGTAGGCGTAGAGCAGCGTGGGCGCGGGCCCGTCGGCGACGGCGCCGCGGCGAGCCACCCAGGAGATCGGGATCCGCTCGCCGTCCTCGGCGGTGGCCCAGAGGCGGTGCTCCTCGTAGTCGGCAGGGTCGTAGCCACCGAGCACCGGCGCGCGGCGCAGCAGCGTGAGCGAGCGGTCGCGCACGTCGTAGTCGTAGATGCTCGAGGGGATGGCCATCGTCGTGTAGCCCAACCGGACGGTGGGCTGGTGGAAGCCGGGGTTGCCGGAGGCGCCGACGGTGTAGACCTCCTCGTCGAAGGAGACGAGGTAGTCGTCGGTGACCGGCGCGTCCTGGGGGCCGCCGAGCTCGAGGATGCGCAGCTGGGTGAGGCCCTCGCTGCGCTGGTGCACCACCAGGTGGGTCGCGAACGCGTCCACGTCCTCCAGGCGTACGGCGGTGTCGTGGCCGATCAGCGGTCGCCACTGAGCACGCGGGGTCGGTGCGCACGGCGCGACGCCGAGCTCGAAGTCCGGGCCGGTCGCGTTGTGCAGCACCAGCAGGGCGTCCTGCCCACCCAGCACGCCGTGGTCGAGTGAGTACTCCACGCCCTCCTCGCGCTCGGCGAAGACCCACCACCCGCGGTCGGGGTCGTCGGCGTCGAGCAGGCGGTACTCGGTCGTCGTCTTCGACCCCGACGCGACCACCATGAAGCGGTCCGAGCGGGTGCGGCCGACGCTGGTGAAGAAGCGGCCGTCGGTCTCGTGGTGGACCAGCTCGTCGGCGTCCTGGTCGGTGCCGAGCGCGTGCCGCCAGACCTTGTCGGCGCGCCAGGACTCGTCGACGGTCACGTAGTAGAGGTGCTCCCCGGCGCGGTCCCAGGTCGCTCCGCCGATCACGCCCTCCACGACGTCGGGCAGCAGGTCGCCGGTGCGCAGGTCCTTGACCCGCACCGTGTAGCGCTCGTCGCCGACGACGTCGGTCGCGTAGGCCAGCAGGGTGCCGTCGGGGGAGACGGCCGCGCCGCCGAGGGAGAAGAAGTCGTGGCCCTCGGCCAGGGCGTCGAGGTCGAGCAGCACCTCCTCGCCGGGCAGCGCCGGCTGGTCGGGGGCGCAGTCCTCGGCTGGGCGCGGTGGGGTCCAGTCGTCCGGGTCGGCCACGGGGACGCGGCAGGTGGCGCCGTACTCCTTGCCCGCGAAGGAGCGCCCGTAGTACCAGTGCCCGCGGTTGCGGGTCGGCACCGACAGGTCGGTCTCGCGGGTGCGCGTGCGGATCTCCTCGAAGATCGTCGCGCGCAGGTCGGCCAGGTGGGCGGTCCGCGCCCGGGTCCACGCGTTCTCGGCCTCGAGGTGCGCGAGCACCTCCGGCGACTCCTTCTCCCGCAGCCACTCGTAGTCGTCGGTGCGGGTGCGGCCGTGGATCTC
>Ga0208057_1000420_pt1 | contig 15746 bp, 15 predicted proteins | sample DeeseametaMP1649_FD_184183 | JGI IMG/M metagenome (GOLD analysis project Ga0208057, IMG submission 184183) | Marine microbial communities from the Deep Pacific Ocean - MP1649 (SPAdes) | ecosystem: Environmental > Aquatic > Marine > Oceanic | place: North of Tokelau, South Pacific Ocean...
GAAATTACTGAATCAAATGGGTCTTCATCAATGGCTTCTGTGTGCGGCGGTTCCTTAGCATTAATGAATGCAGGTGCACCCACTAAAGGCCATGTTGCTGGTATTGCGATGGGGCTAATCAAAGATGGTGATCGCTATGCAATTTTGAGTGACATACTGGGCGCTGAAGATCATTTAGGTGATATGGATTTTAAAGTGGCTGGCACCCGCGATGGTATTTCCGCTATTCAACTGGATCTAAAGATTGAAGGAATATCCTTCGAATTGATGGAAGAAGCATTGGCACAAGCAAAGGTAGGCCGAAATCATATTTTGGATATCATGTATGAAGCGGTACCCGAGCCCATGGAAATGTCAAAATATGCACCGAAAGTTCTCTCACTTCAAATTAATCCGGAGAAAATTGGAGGCTTAATTGGACCCGGTGGTAAAACCATTAAAAAGATTATTGCAGACACAGAATGTGATGTAAATGTGGATGATGATGGTGTAGTTACCGTAGCAAGTCTTGATTTAAAACGATGCCAGGAAGCTATTGAAATTGTTCGGGCAATCACCCTTGAACCTGAGGTCGGAATGGAATTTGATGGAAGCATCACCCGTCTCATGTCCTTTGGTGCATTTGTTGAATTTGCGCCAGGTCGTGAGGGATTGATTCACATTTCCGAAATGGAATGGCATCGGGTAGAAAAAGTCGAAGATGTGGTTAAACCTGGAGATGCAGTCCGTGTTAAACTGATAAAGGTTGACGATCAGGGCAGATTAGACTTTAGTCGAAAAGCATTACTCGAAAAACCGGAAGGATATGTAGAACGTCCGCCACGTGATCGAAACCAAGGTGGTAGTAGAGGACGAGGCAACCGTCAAGGTGGCGGTGGGAGACGACCTTTCCGACGTAACTAAATTTCAATTCGAGAATATTGAAAATGATCATTGGAACACCAAAGGAAGTTAAAGCACACGAAAATCGGGTGGCACTGACCCCACATGTCGCGCTTGAATTAACCAAATCAGGCCACGAGGTACTCATTGAAAAAAGCGCTGGAATTTCTACAGGATTTATAGACGAAGACTACCAAACGGTTGGTTGTAAAATAGTTGAAAATTCTAAAGAAATTTTCAGCAATGCAGAAATGGTAGTCAAAGTAAAGGAGCCCCAACCAGAAGAGGTGGCCATGTGCCATAAAGGGACTACCATGTTTACCTATTTTCATTTTGCTGCTAATGAAACTTTAACCAAAGGATTTTTGAATTCAGGTGCAACGGCAATTGCCTATGAGACAATTATGCTTTCAGATAAGTCATTACCTCTATTGATTCCCATGAGTGAAGTCGCCGGGCGGATGTCCGTTCAGGAAGGGGCAAAATATCTTGAAAAATTTCATGGTGGTCGGGGGAAATTATTAGGTGGCGTCCCTGGAGTTGAACCCGCCAGAGTCACGATTCTTGGTGGAGGTGTTGTTGGCACAAATGCGGCACATATTGCAGCAGGCCTTGGCGCAACTGTGAATATTCTTGATGTGAATCTGAACCGCCTTCGATACCTGGATGAGATAATGCCTAAAAATGTTAGAACCATTTACAGTAATCAATATAATATTCAAGAATTATTACCAAGAACGGATCTATTGATTGGCGCTGTTCTCATCCCTGGAGCCAAAGCACCCAAGCTCGTTAGCAGAGAAATGCTGGGTAAAATGCAGAAAGGATCCGTTGTGGTTGATGTAGCGGTTGATCAGGGGGGATGCATTGAAACTTGTAAACCCACAACCCATGAAAATCCAATTTATCAAGTGGATGGTATTATTCATTATTGTGTGGCAAACATGCCAGGGGCCGTTCCATTTACATCAACTACGGCATTAACCAATGCAACAAATCCATACGTTCAAAAATTGGCAAATCAGGGAATATTAAACGCACTTAAATCAGATGAGTATTTATTAAAAGGGTTAAATATTTATCAGGGACAGATTACCCATCCAGGTGTTTCTGATGCCTTTAACTTGAAATTTACATCACCAGGTAAAGCAATAGCTTAAATCCTTTCTTTCGCTCCCATAGTACTTGTTTTAAAAGAGTTTCTTAACTAATATAAAGTATTAGTTGAATAGGTATTTTACATGGACTCCACTACACAATCGATAAAAAAATTATATTATTCCATCGGCGAAGTCAGCAAAGCTACTGAATTGAAGCAATATGTTCTTCGCTATTGGGAAACGGAATTCAAGCAATTGAGTCCATCGAAAAATAAAGCAGGAAATCGTACCTATCGGCAAAAGGATATTGACACTATCCACAGAATCAAAGATTTACTATATATACAAAAGTTCACCATAGAAGGTGCACGGAAAATGTTAAGTAATGAAAATACTCCTGAAAGTAAATCCATAGAAGAAAAACCGCAACACACGGGTGAGGCTAATGTTGAAATTCTGATTAAAATTAGGGGTGAATTAAAATCTCTTCTGGAGAATATTAATTCATAATTCGGGGCGTGGCGCAGTCCGGTAGCGCACTTGGCTGGGGGTCAAGTGGTCGCAGGTTCAAATCCTGTCGCCCCGACGGAGAAAGAAGTAGGCGTTTTAATAAATTTGGGATCGTCTCTACATTAGTATTTCAAGTTGATCCATTCCTAAGCAATCAACGTATGCTATTTACTATAATAACTTATTTCTGAATATTCTCCGGCGCCGATAAAATTTCTAATAATTCAATTTGAAATATCAGGACTGCCATGGGACCGCCAGGTCCGTCTCCTGAGCCATACCCCAATTGTCCTGGAATAAATATCTGATATTTTGCGCCAGGACTCATAAGTTGCAATCCTTGAGAGAATCCAGGCACGACGCGATTCACTGGGAATACAGCTGTTTCTCCCCTTGAATATGAGCTATCAAATGTGGTTCCGTCAATTAATTTACCCACATAATGAATTCTAACTAAATCAGTTGGCTTGGGCTTACTGCCAGCAGCATCTTTAATTATTTTATATTGGATGCCACTTCGATGTTCAATCACATCCTTGTTCTTCGCATTTTCATTTAAAAATTTCACCCCTTCCTGGATATTCTTTTTTTCCAGGTCCATTCTGTATTTTGGAACAATTTTTTCATTATAATTGAAAATAACAGCTTCTCGTTCCTTATCAGAAAGAAACAGATCATTTCCAACAAAATGATCTTCAATTCCTTGATTCAACATTTGATAGTCAATATCCTTGTATTCTAGTTCCAATCGATTGGCAATATCCAACCCCACTGCATAACTGACTGAATCAATCAATTTTTCCATACCAATATTGGTGACTTCTTTTTTTGTTTTATCCCCAGCGCAAGAGAATGCCAGGAGAAGACTTGTTAATAATAAAAGATGTTTCATGAAGAATCCTTATGATTTTGGGGCAGAATATCTATCTTTCCACACTTTCAAACAATAGCTTTAAATGGTCTTTCGGCTATTTATTTCAATCATTGGTTTGACATAAATTCCCCGCCTATGTTTGATATGATTACACACAACCCAGGCCTTATAGAGATTACGATTGTTTTATTGATTTTGGTCAGTATCGCTATTTGGCAAAAATTATATCAAGCAGCCTTGGTAATGGGGGGAGTATATATTATTTATATACTATATATAACTATTTCACCAAAGGATGCTTCCACTATACCATCCACTAATCTTGATTCATCAGTTGAACAAGAAATAATTATTCCTCAAATAATAGAAGATTCCACAAATTTGATTTCCACTATTGATGACGTTGGGAAAATAGTTTTATTACCAGATTCGGTTGATTCTGATGAAGTGATGATTCAAACTAGTGACTCAACCATTGGATTTATAAAAATATACGAACCAGAAATAGATGATCCGGAATCAAAAATAGCAGTATTAAGCATGACAGTAGGAACGGGTATTATCAATCGTCGAATTGAAAATCCGGATTCATTGTTTTCGGTCGATACGAAAAGAATCTACTGTTTGACTGGTATTCATAATCAGAATGATTCTAAAATTATTTACCATAAATGGTATCAGGAGGGAAGACTACGCTCGAAAATTAAGTTAGAATTGGGACGATCCTACCTTTGGCGAACATGGAGTTATATTACTATTAAAGGTCAAAAAGCAGGAAATTGGCAGATTGTTGTGGAGGATACTTCCGGCATTCGATATGATTCACTTTCATTTCAAATTGTGGATAGTGTAAAGGAATAAATTAAATGCAGTGGGTACGTGATTTATATGATTGGGTTTTGAAATGGTCAGAATCTAAATATGGAACTGTAGCATTGGTTGTGATGGCTTTTGCTGAAGCATCATTTTTTCCAATTCCACCAGATATTTTATTAATCGCCCTGGCACTTGGCGCCAGAAAAAAAGCTATACGTTATGGCATATTATGTTCTCTGGGATCCATCGTTGGCGCTATGTTTGGCTTTGGAATTGGATATTTTTTATGGTGGTCAAATCCAGGTGAATTTTCCGGGCTGGCTCAATTCTTTTTTAATATTATTCCTGGCTTTACCCAAGACCTTTTTTACAGAATTCAGGAACAATATAATGCGTGGAATTTTTGGGTGATTTTTACAGCTGGATTTACGCCAATTCCTTTTAAGGTTTTTACGATATCTGCAGGCGCATTTAATATCAATTTCTCACTGTTTTTAATAGCGTCCACCATTAGTCGTTCCGCACGGTTTTTACTCGTCACCGGACTTATATGGAAATTTGGTGAACCCATTCGGAACTTCATTGACCAATATTTTAATAAACTGGCAATTCTATTTACTGTATTGCTGATCGGGGGATTTTTTATTATCCGTTATATAATATAAGTATTCTCATGGGTTGTTTTGTGAGGGGAGAGGCACCTAAATTTGACGACGAATTCGGGGTGTAGCGCAGTCCGGTTAGCGCGCGTCGTTCGGGACGACGAGGTCGGAGGTTCAAATCCTCTCACCCCGACAAAATACAGATGAGGTCGTCCCGATACAATCGTGATCACCCAGACAATATATAATTACGGAATAGACTGACTAATTAAATATGGCATACAATCATAAAAAGATAGAGAAAAAGTGGCAGGATTATTGGCAAGATAATAAAATATTTCGCGCTGATGATCATTCCAAAAAGCCGAAGTATTATGTCTTGGATATGTTTCCCTACCCATCCGGAGCCGGTCTCCACGTAGGGCATCCACTGGGTTATATTGCCACGGATATTGTTGCAAGATATAAACGCCATAAAGGCTACAATGTTTTGCATCCAATGGGGTGGGATGCTTTTGGTTTGCCCGCAGAACAATATGCCATCAAAACCGGTACACATCCATCTGTTACAACAAAAAATAATATAAAGAATTTCCGCCGACAAATTAACATGTTGGGATTCTCTTATGATTGGGATAGGGAAATCAATACCACCGACACCAATTATGTTAAATGGACCCAATGGATTTTTCTCCAGCTTTATAAAAAGGGTTTAGCGTACGAAGCAGAGGTACCGGTGAACTGGTGCCCAGAGTTAAAAGCAGTTCTGGCCAATGAAGAAGTGGTAGATGGCAAGTCGGAAATTGGGGGACACCCAGTTATTCGTGTTCCCATGCGCCAATGGATGCTTAAAATTACGAAATATGCCGACTCTTTATTAAATGGTTTAGATGATCTTGACTGGCCGCACAGTGTGAAGGAATTGCAGCGAAATTGGATTGGCCGTTCGACGGGCGCCAACGTTCAATTCCATATTCCATTGATAAATAAAAAATTAGGAGTATTTACCACTCGACCCGACACGCTGTTTGGCGCCACATATATAGTCATGGCACCGGAACATCCTTGGGTAAAAGACCTGGTAACCAATGAACAAAAATTTTCAGTAAATGAATATATTGATATTGCTTCCAAGAAATCTGAATTGGATCGAACCGACCTGAATAAAGAAAAAACAGGTGTTTATCTGGGAGCCAATGCGATTAATCCGGTGAATGGGAAAGAAATTCCCATATGGATATCAGATTATGTAATCATGAGTTACGGTACAGGTGCTATCATGGCTGTCCCGGGACAAGATCAGAGAGATTGGGACTTTGCAAAGGAATTCGATTTACCAATTATTCGGACGGTACAGACACCAACCGATTTTGCTGGAGAAGCATATATTGGAGATGGGGTTGCGATCAATAGTGATTTTCTCAATGGGTTAGATATTAATGATGCAAAAACAAAAATAATTTCCTGGTTAGAAGAAAAAGAGTTGGGGGAGAAGGCCATCCAATACAAACTGCGTGATTGGTTATTTTCTCGCCAGCGTTACTGGGGCGAACCCATACCGATTATTCATAAGGATGGAAAAACCATTCCCCTGGATGAATCAGAGTTACCGCTTGAACTCCCTAACGTAGAAAAATATGAACCATCCGGTACAGGAGAATCACCATTATCTACTATCACAGAATGGGTTGAAGTAAAGGATAATAGTGGCGCAATAATAGGACTTAGAGAAACAAATACCATGCCGCAATGGGCCGGATCGTGTTGGTACTTTTTAAGGTATATCGACCCAAATAATATTGTAAATGCTTGGGATAAGTCGAAAGAAGCGTACTGGATGCCGGTGGATTTATATATAGGAGGCGCAGAACATGCCGTTCTCCATTTACTTTATTCACGATTCTGGCATCATGTACTATATGATTTAGGATTTGTGTCAACAAAGGAACCATTCAAAAGACTCTTTAATCAGGGCATGATATTGGGTCATGATGGGTCAAAAATGAGTAAATCCCGCGGAAATGTGGTAAACCCCGATGATACGGTTGATGCATACGGCGCGGACGCTATGCGCTTGTATGAGATGTTTATGGGGCCATTAGATAAGGCAAAACCCTGGAGCTCAACCGGATTGCAGGGATGTTCAAGGTTTATTAAAAAATTATGGACGTTACTGATAACTAATGAGGGCGAATTATCACGTCGGATAACTGATGATGAACCGACTAAAGAAACACTGCGGTTTTTACATAATATGATTAAACGTGTGTCCCATAATATTGAGAATCTCCAATTTAACACATGTGTATCGGAATTTATGATTTTCATCAATCATATACATGGACTTGAAACAATCAATATAGATATTATTAAAACTTTTATTGTATTAATGAACCCATTTATGCCGCATTTAGCCCAAGAGTTATGGGAATTATCAGGAAATGAATCTGAACTTACTTTTAATGACTGGCCGAATTATGACGAAAACCAAATTCTATCTGATAAGTTAAAATTAGCGGTTCAAATCAATGGAAAACGAAGATCGGAAATTGAAGTAGATCTAAACATGGAAGAAAAGGATATAAAACAATTCGCGAAAACTGATTCAAAAATAATTAGGTACTTAGAAGAGAAGGAAATAGTAAAAGAGATTTACGTGAGGGGAAGATTGGTTAATCTTGTCGTTAAGTGATAATTAGTTAAATATTATATTATACATATCGTTTATTATACATCAATTCAGGATATCTTCTTTAAAACGGGTAAGCTTCTCTTGTGACCCTATTATCATTATCTTTTGCCCTGATAATAATCGTTTTTCAGAACCAGGATTTAATTCTGTCTCTCCATTAACATTAGAAATAGCTACAATCAATAACCCATAATCTTCTCTTAATTTGGTTTCAGCAATTCTCTTCCCATTGCATGTAGATAAACGCTCAACAGCAAATTCTTCTAATGAAAAGTCGATAGCCATATCATTGGGAATCTCAAGTGATACCGTATCTTCAACAAAGGGACTAATCAATAATTCTGCCATTCGATGCCCACCAGTGATATAAGGATTTACAACCTTATTTGCTCCGGCACGCATAAGTTTTTTCCCCGTATCATGAAGAGCGCATCGGCTGATAATATATGCATCTTTGTTTAGGTTTCGGGATGACATGGTGACAAAAAGATTGTCTTGATCATTTTCCAGCACAACGACAATTCCTTCACATCCTTCAATTCCCGCTTCTATAAGAATATCGTCCATTGTTGCATCGCCATAAATGTGCATATATCCAATATCTTGAATTTTATTTATTTTTGATTCATTGATTTCAACAATAACGAATGGAATCCCTTTTTTATGCAATTCACCTGCAATGACGGCGCCCATTCTCCCGTACCCGCAAATAATATAGTGTGATTTTAGTTTTGATTTTTTTTTGCATAGTTCGACTCCGATACGTATTCATTTGAATTAATTCTGCATCCAATTCATACACAATAGCGGCAAAGCCGCTTACACCAAAAATAATAACAATAACTGTCCAAAGTTTCCCTAAATCTGATAATGGATAAACTTCACCAAATCCAACCGTGGAAAGGGTAATTATCGTCATGTAAATACTGTCAATGATACTCCACTCATCTCCGCCTATTGTATAAAAACCCCCCGAGCCGATGGCGACAATCACACCAAAATATAGTATATATTTTACTTTTTTACCTTGAAACATTTTTAGGTTCCAATTTTATCCAATGTTTTCTTGCATCCACCTGAGGTAATCAGCACTACTGTCTTGAATGTTAATCATAATTAATTCGGGCAAATCATACGAATGGGTTTTTTCAAATATATTTTGAATATCATTTTTGAATTTTGCATCCGTCTTGATTATGAGTAAAAATTCCGAATCCTGCTGCAGCTCATTTTGCCAATTATATATAGATTCAACATTTGGAATAATATTCACACAGGCAGCTAGTTTATTCTTCACTAATTGCTTTCCAATGGTTCTAGCTTCCTCCCGAGAATCAGTAGTGCTATAAATGAGTACTGGATTCATATCTTTAACCTATTGACATATTGTAGCCTGAACTAACTTCGTTTCTCTACGACGGTCAGACAAGGATGTACGCCCGACAGGATTCGAACCTGCGACCTCTTGCTCCGGAGGCAAGCGCTCTATCCAGCTGAGCTACGGGCGCATACAAGAAGTAAAATTATAACTATTTAACTATTTGAAATAACAACTCAATTGGTTTCTTTTGTGGAGATTAAGTACAATCCCCATCCCTACCGATTGCATGGTCTATTAATAATGAAAGTTATATATTGGCGTAATGCCTGAGCAATTATACTTACGCCACTTCTTCATGAAAATAGTTTTTCACAAGCATTTCATCAATAGATTCTCCGGAAGAATCCATTGCTAATAATTGATCAATTAACGCAAACTGCTTCTCCCCTATTTTATATATGTCATTATATGGAATTTGATGAAATGATACCATGGAATAACGTGGAATAAATTTGTCCGGAAATCTTTTTTCCAATTCTAATTCCAGCTTTCTTCTTTTTTGATAATTTGAATCATTCACATGATCGCGCATTTCAATATAATTTTCGATAGCCATATCCGCAATGGCATGACCGTTTTTTACGTGTAATTCAGAGTAGTTTGAAAAAATATCTCCCCAATACCCTCTAAAATCGCCAATCAAGTTATTCATGACAGTACAATCTTGAAACGAAGCATTCATTCCCTGTCCAAAAAAGGGTACGATAGCATGGGCCGCATCTCCAATTAATGCTGCTTTATCTTTATAATGCCATGGGTCGCAATAAATCGATGCCAAATCGCCTGTGGGATTTGAGAGAAAATCTGTGGACAAGGTGGGCATCAAATCCATGACATCTGAAAAATGAAATTGAAATAATTCAATGACTTTCTCCCCTGTATCGATTGAATCAAAACTTACTTCGCCAGCCATGGGGAGAAATAATGTGCATGTAAAGGATTTATCCATATTCGGAAGCGCAATAAGCATAAATTGTCCGCGGGGCCAAATATGTAGCGCATGATTATCCAACTGAAACTGCCCATCTTTAGAAGGAAGAATCTGAAGCTCTTTATATCCATGTCCCAACGGTGTTTTCCTGTACCGAGCTTTTGTTTTATTTACTATTTCATCTCTAAGGACTGATGCGGAGCCATCACATCCCATTACGCAGGTAAAATCTTTTTGAATAATTTTACCATTATTTTTCTGTATAAATGAAAGTGTATTCGTATAAAGGTCCACAGATGAAAGTTCATGATTAAAATGTATTCTGACATTTCCCGTTCCCTCGGCAAATGTCATCAATTCCATATTCAATTGTGCACGGGAAACAGAATAAATCACCTCTGCATCCCGTTGACCATAAGGTTGAAGATTCGTTTTTCCATCCATATCATGAATCATACGGCCTTTCATAGGAATCGTTATGGGTGCAATCTTTTCGTAGAGCCCCACTTCCTTCAGCGCATGAATTCCCCGAATTGAAAGGGCTAAGTTTATAGATCTCCCGGATGAAAGCTTAACAGTACGCATATCATTACGGCGTTCAAATATCTCAACGGTAAATCCCTGTTGCGCTAAATAAGTTGCCATGAGAGGTCCGGCGAGGCCAGCCCCAATGAGGGTGATCGATTTTTTATCCAAGAATGGTATGAAGTATGATTTGAACGAAGTTGTATACTTCAGAATATTGGTTATATAATGGATGCGGCGCGACACGAATGACATCTGGTTCACGCCAATCACAGACAACACCCTTTTGGGTAATAGATTCAAAAATGGCTTTGCCTCCCGGTATAACTAAAGATAGTTGGCACCCCCTTTGATTAGGACCATTTGGGGTAATGATGTTGATTTCAGGTAGATTCTCTTTCAGAAGAAATTCCATATATCCGGTCATTTTTTCACTTTTATCACAAATTGCAATCATACCCACATCATCATATATTTTCATAGAAGCCAATAAGGGCGCCATTCCTAATACAGGCGCATTGCTTATCTGCCATCCTTCAGCCGTTTGAATAGGATCGAACTCAGGCCCCATATCAAACCGTGTTTGTTTATTTTGACCCCACCAGCCAACCAGCCTTGGCCCCGTCCAATGATGATGCTTATCATTTACAAATATTCCAGATGGTGCTCCTGGTCCTGCGCAAAGGTATTTATATGTACACCAAGCAGCAAAGTCCACATTCCATTCATGGAGATTTAAGTGGATATTTCCCGCAGCGTGGGCCAAATCAAATCCAACAAATGCACCTACAGACTTCCCCGCTTTTGTGATGGTTTCCATATCAAAAGCCTGACCGGTATAATAGTTGACGCCCCCAATAATAATTGTGGCTAATTCTTCACCAAGATCATTGATTGTATCAACGATATCTTCTGTTCGAAGTGTGGTTTCTCCCGTTCTTGGGGTTAATTCAATCAATGAATCTTTGGGATCAAAACCATGAAGGTGAAGATGAGATTCCACCGCATATTGGTCCGAGGGAAAAGCACCTTTTTCGATCATGATTTTATGCCTATTTATAGTGGGCTGATAAAATGAGATTAATAATAAATTAATATTTACTGTGAGCGCATTCATGACTACAACTTCAGATGGATTTGCACCCACAAGTCGTGCGGAATTTGCCATTAGTTTTTCATGAAATTTTTCCCATCGTCCGTGTTGACCTAAAACACCATCTTTCTCCCAAACATTTAATTCCATTTCTACAAATGATCGAACGGATTTTGGCTGAAGACCTAAAGAATTCCCACATAAATACAATACTTCTTCCCCATTCTCATCTTTGGGGTAATAGAATTGGTCTCTATAGGGTTTTAATGGATCATTTTGATCTAACTCATTTGCGAATAATTTAGAATTTTTAAAAATCAATTAAATTGTTCTTTCGTAATGCCAAGCCAATCTAAAGCATTTAAATAAAGCATTTTCTCTTTCTCGATTTTTGATAAAGGTCCCGATTCAATGAGTGCCCCCGGCACCAATTCTCCAAGAGGAAATGGATAATCTGTTCCAAGTGCAATTTTATCCACACCTAACTTTTTAATTAAAAATGCCAATGCATCCATATCATGTACCAATGAATCGGTCCAGAATTTTCCTAAATAGTCCATTGGGTCAATTTTATTATCAATGGCACATAAATCTGGCCTCGCGTCGAAACCGTGCTGAATTCGCCCAATCGTTGCTGGAAAAGATCCTCCACCATGGGCAAATGCCACTCGTAATTCTGGCAAACGTTCAAAAATGCCCCCAAATATCATTGAGCAAATGGCTCGGCTCGTTTCCGCAGGCATGCCCACCAGCCAGGGAAGCCAATATTTAGCCATGGTTTCCTTTCCCATTATATCCCATGGATGCACAAAAAGAGCTCCATTTAAATCGGATAATGCTTTGAATATCGGAAATAATGATTCATCATTCAGATTCATCCCATTGATATTGGACCCAATTTGTACACCAGATAAGCCTAATTCGTTGATGCATCGTTCAAGTTCGCCAATTGCTAAATCGGTATCTTGCATGGGAATTGTTCCCAGACCTATAAATTGATTAGGCGAATTGGACACAGTTTCGGCAATATGGTCATTAAGTAATTTAGATATATCCAGAGTATCTTTTGGTTTTGCCCAATAACTGAACATAACCGGTACTGTTGAAAGCACTTGGATATCAACGCCGTGCACACTGCATTCTTTTGTCCGTACACCGGGATCCCATAAATTGGATTCAACCTCTCGGAAAAATTGTTCATCCTTAATCATGTGTGCGCAGCCAGTATGGTCGTGCTCCAAATGAATCCAACCGCCATAACCGTACTTTTCTTTAAGATTTGGCCATTCTTTGGGAAGTATATGGGTATGTATATCAATTTTCATAATAAGAGATGGTTATATGAAATAAACTGGATTAGGGTTTTTCTTGGATAGCTCCACAAGATCCACATGTTCTATCTTCAATATTATTCCAATAGGCATCAAATAATGGCGGTAATTGGGTGACAATATTTTCCAAATCCAAAGTGACTTCATGAATCATTTCGTTACATTCATCACAATACCACTGGAATGCATCCAATGCGCCGGGTTCCCGCTGGTATTCTACTACAAGTCCAACAGTATTTTCAAACCGCTGGGGTGAATGGGGAATATTTTTTGGAAGTAAAAATATTTCACCTTCTTTGATGGGTATGTCCACCCTTTTTCCTCCATCCATAATCTTCAGTACCATATCCCCTTCTAACTGATAGAAAAATTCTTCAACCGTATCCACATGATAATCTTTGCGCGTATTTGGTCCGCCTACTACCATGATCATAAAATCACCATCTTTATACACCACTTGGTTCCCAACCGGCGGTTTCAACAAATGACGATTATTTTCTATCCATTTTTTAAAATTAATCGGTGGTCTCACGGGCATTATTTTCTCCTAATCAATGGTTGCGATACATTTCAATTCGATGGCGATGGGTGTGGGTAACGATGATACTTCAACTGTGGTTCGGCACGGTTGATTCTCCTTGAAGTATTCTGAGTAGAGCTTATTATAAGAGTCAAAATCATTTTTGATATCTGTGAGGAAAACCGTCACATCCACAAGCTTATCCCAGGAACTACCTGCTTCTTCAAGAATGATTCGTACATTTTCAAAAACAGAATGACATTGGGCAATAATGTCGTGGGATATAACATTTCCATTTTCATTCACTTCAACACCGGGAATATCATTTGAATTTGGTTTTCTCGGTCCAACGCCTGACAGAAAAAGCAGATTTCCTACTTTTCTTGCATGTGGATACAAACCCACCGGTTTTGGTGCTTTATTCGTTTCAAATTTCATGAAATTTGCTCGCATATATTTTTTGGTTCTGTAAAAAAGTTTAGTATTTCGGTACCACCTTCCCGTCCCATTCCTGATTGTTTCATTCCTCCAAAAGGCGTTCTCAAATTCCTTACCAACCAGCAATTAATCCAAATAACGCCAGCATCGATATTTCTCGCTACGCGCGTGGCCTTGTCTATATCTTCCGTCCAGATAGTAGCAGATAATCCGTATTCTGTATCATTGGCAATATCAATGGCCTCCCCTTCATCCTTAAATGGAATAATTGTGACAATCGGACCAAATATTTCTTCTTGATTGGTTCTACACGAATTAATCAAACCATCAATAACCGTCGGTTCAACAAACCAACCTCCTTCGCATCGTCCTTTTATAGTTACTTGTTTTCCACCCGTTAATATTGTGCCACCTTCTTTTTGTGCCAATTCAATATAGGTCATCACTTTATCCAAATGCGGCTTCGAGGTGATAGACCCAATTTGGGTGGAATCTTCAATTGGATCACCCACAATGAGCGCAGAGACCTTTTCAACAAAATCTTTTCGGAATTTATTGTAAATATTTTCTTCTACCATAATTCGTGAACTACATAAACATATTTGTCCTTGATTGGAGAATGAAGACTTTACCACCGTTTCGAGCATTGCATCATAATCACAGTCGGAAAAAACAACAGCAGGATTTTTACCCCCCATTTCCAACGATAATTTTTTAAACATTGGCGCTGATTTACTTGCAATCACTTTCCCTGTAGCCGTTCCTCCCGTAAATGAAATTGCTTTTATTCCACTATGACTGATTAATGCATCGCCAGCAGTCAATCCTTGCCCATGAATAATATTTAATACGCCAGCTGGCAAGCCGGCATCTTTGCATATCTCTCCAAATTTAAATGCAGTAAATGGTGTTAATTCAGACGGTTTCGCTACAACAGTATTGCCCGTAATGAGTGCCGGTGCTATTTTCCAGGTAAATAAGTATAAAGGGAGGTTCCACGGTGAGATACATCCTACTGGTCCTAAAGGAGATCGAATCACCGTGTTATGAGATGAATCATTATTTATATTAAACTCAAACTCAAATTGACTCGCATACTCCGCAAAAAACCTAAAATTTGATACTGCCCTGGGGATGTCGAGACTCTTGGCTAATGATATTGGTTTCCCTGTATCTTTCGATTCGTATTTTGCGAATTCATCCAAGCGGGATTCAATCATTTCCGCAATTGTTTTCAAATATAGAGATCGTTCATCCAACGATAAAGATGACCATTCGGGAAAAGCGTCAATTGCTGAATTAACAGCGAGATGAATATCGTCACCATTGCTATTGGGCACTTGGCAATATACTTGTCCTGTTGCAGGCTCAAATACATCCAAATAATTATTGGATTTTGGATTTACATAATCTCCATTAATAAAATTGGATAGTACTTCCATTACTCGCTTACGCGTGCCCCATCCACCGGTATATCAGTTCCATTAATATAACTTGCAGATTCAGATGCCAAAAAAGCAACTGCGGATGCTGTTTCTTCTGGTTCTGCTAAACGGCCTAATGGTATAGTTTTAATCCATCGATTGAATATTTCTAAATCAGTCATATTATTTTCTTGTGCTCGAACGTTGGCTAAATCAGTAATACGTTTTGTATTTGTAAATCCCGGTAGAATATTATTAACCGTAATGCCAAATTCACCTAATTCAATCGCCAGTGTTTTTGCCCAGTTCCCCACTGCCCCCCTCGTGGCATTCGAAACACCTAATCCCGGAATCACCTGCTTCACTGATGTAGAAATAATATTAATAATCCGACCCCATCCTGCAGATTTCATTCCCGGTACTACTGCTTGTGCCAATATTTGATTACAAATGAGATGCCGATTGTATGCAATAATAAATTCCTCCTCTTTCGCATCAATGAGTGGGCCACCGGGAGGGCCACCTGAATTATTAATCAGTATATGAATTATTTTTTTGTTTACCAAATAATCTTTAACATTCTTCCGAAGTGAATCAGGATCATTAAAATCTGCACAAATATAATCA
>Ga0208057_1000442_pt1 | contig 15325 bp, 14 predicted proteins | sample DeeseametaMP1649_FD_184183 | JGI IMG/M metagenome (GOLD analysis project Ga0208057, IMG submission 184183) | Marine microbial communities from the Deep Pacific Ocean - MP1649 (SPAdes) | ecosystem: Environmental > Aquatic > Marine > Oceanic | place: North of Tokelau, South Pacific Ocean...
CCCGACTGAAGCTGGCGCTGGCCATGATGGACGAGACCGATGACATCAAAGCCGCGCGGGCCGATCTTGATGACATGTCCATGATGCTGGACGAATATCTCACCTTTGCGCGCGGCGAAGAAGGCGATGAGCCGGGCGATTTTGACCTTGCCGAACTCTTGCGCGACGCCGCCGCGGGCTTTGGCCCGCACATTACCGTAACCGGACCCGATCATGTTCAGGTCAATGGCCGTCGCCTGGCACTCAAGCGCGCTGTGACAAATTTGATCTCCAATGCGACAAAATTCGCGACCGACACACAAATCACTCTTGTGAACGGTCCGCATGCGGCCGATATACACGTCGATGACAATGGACCGGGCATTATCCCGGAGCTGCGCGAGGATGCTTTCCGCCCTTTCATGCGGCTGGATGAGGCCCGCACCCAGAATACACCGGGCACAGGGCTCGGATTGACCCTCGCCCGAGATACGGCGCGCGCGCATGGCGGAGATCTTCGCCTCAGCGACAGCCCTCTCGGTGGCCTGCGGGCCAGCCTGCGCCTGCCCCATTGAACCTTATCCCTCCAGAGACATTCCTTCGCCATGAGCAATAGCAAAGCAAAACTGATCATCCGCAATGCAACGCCGGATGATATCCCCGGCCTTCAGGGCCTCTCGGCGCGCGTTTATGGCGAGGGCGAAGAGTATTCCCGCGACCACCTCATGGCGCAGATCAACCGGTTTCCGGATGGGCAGTTCATCGCTGAATATGAAGGCCAGATTGTTGGCCATTGCGCCACCTTCATGATCGCGTCCGAACATGCCTTTGGTCCGCACACATGGATGCAGATTACCGGCGGCGGATATGCCGCCCGTCACGACCCCGAAGGGGACGTGCTCTACGGCATGGATGTCGCGGTCGACCCGGCGTTCCGTCGCTTGCGCATTGGCCAGCGTTTCTACAAGGCACGGCGCGAACTGTGCCAGTGGCTGGAGCTGAAAGGTATCGTATTTGCCGGTCGGATGCCTGGCTATGCTCGCCGCGCCAAACAATATCCCAACCCGGAAGACTATGTGAAGGCGGTCCGCGAATCCAAGCTCCGCGATCCGGTTATCACGTTCCAACTGAATCAGGGGTATGAGCCGCTCGGCGTACTGCGCCATTACCTGCCGGAAGATATCGACTCCATGGGACATGCCACGCACATGTTCTGGGAGAACCCACTGGCGCAGGAGAAGATCCAGACCAATACGAGCTTTGGCGACACGTCCCTGCCCGAGCGCGTGCGGATCGCCACGGTCCAGTTCCAGATGCGCCGGATCACTTCCATCGACGAGTTTGAAGGACAGGTCGAATACTGGGTCGATATCGCGTCAGACTACCAGTCAGACTTCGTGGTCTTCCCGGAAATGCTGACACTGCAATTGCTGTCGCTGTCTGAACGCCCGCTCGGCCCTGTCGATGCGATCTCTCAGATATCTGACTATACGCCGCGTTTTGTGGAGTTCATGGAGAAGCTGGCAGTTTCCTACAACATCAACATCATTGGCGGAACGCATCCGAGCCAGATGGCGAATGGCGAAATTCTCAATGTCTGCCACGTCTTCCTGCGCGACGGCTCGGTCCATACCCAGCAGAAGCTGCATCCGACCCCGTCCGAGCGCCATTGGTGGAACATTCAGGGCGGTCGTGGAAACTCCGTGATCCAGACCGACTGTGGCCCGATAGGCGTGATGATCTGTTATGACAGTGAGTTCCCCGAAATTGCGCGCCACCTTGTCGACCAGGGCGCGCTGATGCTGTTCGTGCCCTTCTGTACCGACGAGCGGCGTGGCTATTTGCGGGTGCGGTATTGCTGTCAGGCCCGTGCGGTCGAGAACCAGTGCTATGTCACCATGTCCGGGGTTGTGGGCAACCTCCCGAATGTAGAGAACATGGACATTCACTATGCGGAGAGCTGTATCTTGACCCCGTCCGATTTCCCCTTCTCACGCGATGGCGTAGCAGCGGATACAGCCCCGAACACGGAAACGATTGCGCTGGCTGACCTGTCCATTTCAGACCTGCTCACAGCTCGTCAATCCGGCGCGGTACAGAACCTCAAGGATCGTCGACTGGACCTCTATCAGGTGGCCTGGAAGAAGAACTAGGTTTCCTCTATCAACTGGACGCCCTGATTACGGACATTTCCCACGGCAGGATTTACAGGCCATGCGTGCATGTCCTCGGTTGGGAATGGTTCGTAGAGGTGTTCCACCTTGCGATTGTCAGCATCCAGCCATGTCCGATAGTCCGACGGATGAAGGATGACCGGCATGCGTGTGTGCAGCCCCGCCATCAGGTCGTTGGGCTTGGTGGTCAGGATGGTGAATGTGTCGATCTCGGACCCGTCGATCATGGCGCGGTCCCATAACCCTGCAAAGCAAAACCATCGCCGGTTTCGCAGGCCGATAGCAAAGGGTTGCTTCTTGCCCTTCGGGCCTGTCCATTCATAGAAGCCGCTGGCCGGAACCAGACAGCGATGATGCCGGAAAGGCCCGCGAAACGTGTTGGACGCTTCAAGACCTTCGCTGCGCGCATTGAACGTCGAGAATTTCTTCTCGCTCAACGGCTTTTTCCACCAGCTGGGAACCAGTCCCCACATGGCCGGAGCCATCTGGATGGCGTGACGCGGCACATCCTCGCCTTCCGGCGCCATGCGGATGATGGGCACATACTGGGTGGGCGCAATATTGTACGCAGGCTCCGGCGGCTGGATGCCGTTCGGGTGAATCAGATTCAGCGCATTGTGGTATTCCTCCCACGTTACGCCATGCCGGAAGAATCGTCCGCACATACGCTAAGGCTCGAAGACCGCGGAACGGTCACGGCCCAGATCATAAGCGACGTGGTGCTTCAGTTTTTCTGTGAGCTCGATGGCGTCGCCTGCCAGTTGGTCTGGATGAATCATCTGGCCGAACGTCATACGCACTTGCGCGCCGCGCTTGTTCAGCAGCTCGTGAAACAGGGTGATGTCACGCAATTCCGGGTTCAGCTCGCTGAGAAAGTAAAAGAGCCTCGAATTCCACGCATCGAGATTGAGCGGCAGGACGGGTGTCTTCTGTTTCCGCGCGAGGCCGACCACGGTAGAGAACCAGTCCTTCTCGACCAGCCGCCCGTCTTCCTTCTTTGCAAGCCGCCCCGAGGGGAAGATGACAACGCATTTTTCCTCGGCAAAGGCCTGCCCGGCCCGCTTCAGGGTTTCGCGCGTCTTGGCCGGGGTGCGCTTCTCGGCCACCCATTCGACCGGGATGATGACATCCTGAAAGTTCGGATTGACGCGAATGGCATCGGCATTGGCAAAGAATACGATATCCTGCCGAACCTGCTTGAGCAGATCCCAGACCGCCACACCATCTGCCAAACCGGTTGGATGGTTGGCCGCAATGATCACCCGGCCAGCACTTGGAAGTCTCTCGAGACCGTCGACCTCAAGAGAGAAGTTCAATTGGCGTGAAAGATGATCGAACGAGTCCCGCCCATTCAGCTGCATGATCGTGTCGGCCATTTCCCGCGCCCGGCGATAGCCGAGCGTCTTGTAGAGAACCGGACGGACAAGCGGCCACGACCAGCTGCCGCGCAGTTTCGGGCAGCGTTCCTCAATCAGCGTATCGACGATATGCTGGTCATTATTTTTTTCTGCATCAAGAAATGCCGATCCTCCCAAAGTAGAGGATTTTGCGATCAGGCTCTCGTCGCTCATGGTGCGTGGGCCACTCCGTTCTCCCTTTATATACATAGGGGTTGGGGCGAATCCCTCAAAGCGGGAACTACAGGGGAATGGCCGTTCGCGCAGGCCACCGGAACGCTGCATTGTGTTGAAATATAAACACTTCGGAAAGTTTCGCTTTACCAAGACGTAAGAGCCACGTGCCATTGTGAACGCCACAGGGGGGTTGGCTTAAGGCTTTCCTTCGCGGGCAAACAAATCGGGAATAGTGTAGATGAAAGTTCTTTGGGTTGAAGATCACGAGCCAGTCAGAGACATGCTGGCGATTGCCGCGGACAAGGCTGCGCGCTCCCGCGTGCAGGTTGACCTGGTCATGGCGCCGACCCTGATGATGGCGGAAGCCCGGTTGCGCCTCGAAAGATTCGATCTCGTCGTGCTCGACCTCGGCCTGCCAGACTCCTTTGACCCGGACATGACCATCGCGCGGGTTGCCAATATGGGCAAATACCGGATTGCGGTCGTCTCTTCCATGGATGTGCGCGACCAGGCTGTTGAGTCTGCCCTGCGCTGTGGCGCGAACATTCATCCGCAAGCTATTTTCAAGGCCACTCTGCCATTCAATCGCTTCATCCAGCGCCCCGATGCGTTTGAAGACTTCCTGATGGACCTGATGCCAGCCGCTGAAACCACGGCCGTCCGCGCGGCCTAATCCATGCGGGTGCTTGCGAAGCGCCCCTTCCCCTTGCTAAGCCGCCTAGGATACGTCCGGGCGGCTTTTTGCTGGGCGACACAGGAAAAAGGCGGCACCCCCGATGATGGAATATCCCGTGACGATCAGCCTGATCGCGGCCAATGTCCTCGTCAGTCTGATTGGCCTGTCAAACCGCGCTTTCTTCGAGGACAACAATTTCTGGATCGCGCCGATCCGAGAGGGCCGCCAATGGTGGCGCTTCGTGACTTCAGCCTTCCTGCATGTGAACAGCACACATTTGCTCATCAACATGTTCGTCCTGTGGCAGTTTGGCGGAGTGCTGGAACGCGAACTTGGCGCAACAACATTCCTGATCATCTATTTCGGATCGTTGTTTGCCGGAAACGCATGGGAATACGTCGACAAACGCGACCAGCCCGACTACCGCGCCGTCGGCGCGTCGGGCGCGACGTCCGGTATCGTGCTCGCGTTCAGTGTGCTGGCGCCGTTTGCGGTATTGTACCTGCTTTTCATCTTGCCGATGTGGGCAATTGTTGCGGCAGTTCTGTTTATCTCGGTCAGCTTCTTCCTGTCGCAACGCCCTAATACGATGATCGCACATGGCGCGCATTTGGGCGGCGCCTTGACCGGTGCGGCGTTGACCTTCCTGCTGGTGCCCGGAGCCTGGAGCGCACTGCTGGCCCAGATCGCCGAGCGGCTGGGTTGACCCGGATGACCACTGTCCTTGAGAAATACAAAGCCCGCATCGAGAGCGGCCAGCTGACGCCGGACCCGGTTCAGGCAACCGCCGCTGCGGCGCTGAACGATCTGGAACACAGACTGGCCAACCGCAAGACCGGCGGCTGGTTCTCAAAGGCCGAGACCGTCACGGGTCTCTATATGTGGGGCGGCGTTGGTCGGGGCAAATCCATGCTGATGGATCTATTCTTCGAGAGTGCACCGGTTGAAGCCCGCCGGCGGGTCCATTTCCATGAATTCATGGCCGAAGTGCATGACCGGCTGGATGCCTGGCGCAAGCTCTCGCAAGACGACCGCAAGCGGTCCGAATGGCGCGTGAAGGGAGCGGGCGATGATCCAATCGCGCCAGTGGCGAAACAGATCGCCTCCGAGGCGAGCCTGCTCTGCTTCGATGAGTTCCAGGTCACCCAGATTGCTGATGCCATGGTTCTGGCCCGCCTGTTCGAGGCACTGTTCGACATGGCAGTCACGGTGGTGGCGACCTCGAACCGCCACCCCAATGATCTCTACAAGGATGGGATCAATCGCCCCCTCTTCCTACCCTTCATCGAGCATCTGAAGGCGCATTGCGAAATTCTGGAACTCGCCTCGGAGCGGGATTACCGCCTTGACCGCCTGATCGAAGCGCCGGTCTGGTATTCGCCATTGGGCCCGGAATCCGAGGCCGCGCTGGACCGGGCCTGGGACCGGCTGACCCTTGGGGCAGAACCACAGCATTGCGTGCTGACGGTGAAAGGCCGCAAACTGGAAGTCCAACGCGAAGCGGCGGGTGTGGCGCGCTTCACCTTCGAGGAATTGTGCGCCCGGCCGCTCGGGTCGCGGGACTATCTGGCCATCGCCGCAAATTTCAACACGGTGATCCTGTCAGGCATTCCGACGCTGGGACCAGAAAACCGCAACGAGGCGGCGCGCTTCGTGGCACTGATCGACGCGCTCTATGAAGCGAAGATCAAGCTGGTGGCCAGCGCAGCCGCCGAACCGGAGAGCCTTTATCCCGAAGGCGATGGCAGTTTCGAGTTTGAACGCACGGCTAGCCGCCTGCATGAAATGCGGTCTACGGATTATTTGTCCGAGGCCCGTGTTGAACTGGAAGCCGACTAGACGCCGCCTGACGCAAGGCGTCTGCAAGACTCAATTGGCCGGACAGGTTTTTCGGCGCGCCGAACTTACGCGAGATGTAGCGAACCAGAGGGCGTTCCAGGTATAGGTGCGCGACGACCGAAGCGATTGTGCACCCGATCACGAACAGCAGCGCCATGGTCCAAGGCGGCAGGAATTCCGGTAGGTGCAGGAATTTCGCAACCGGCACACCGGCGGTCATCATTGGCATGTGCACAAGATAGAGCATGTAGGACGCGTCGCCGACCAAACGAAGGCTGCGCGGAATGCTCAGGCGGCCAGCGGTTTCCATTGCGGCGAGCGCGGCAATGATCGCGCTGGCAGAGGCACCGAACAGGACCGTGCGCACACCAAACCCGATCTCGACGGGGCGATAGATATCGTTGAGCCCCGTCATCAGGAAGACCAGCAGACCGCCGACCAACAGGCCGCGCGCTGCATTCCGTCCCAGATGCTGGAAGGACACCGCCGCCAGACCGCCGAACAGGAAGATCAGATTGTAAGGCGAGAACAGGAAGTCCGCCGGGAACAGTACGTCCTGGCCAAATACGGTGAGCGCGCAGGCGGTAAACCACATGCTGAGGATGCCGAGACCGATCCAGCGATGCAGGATAGCGAGGCCGAATATGGCGTAAAACAACATTTCATGTTGCAGGGTCCATGAAACCTGAAGAATCGGAGTGTCTTCCATTGGCACAAGGAAGAGGTTCGGCAGCAATTGCCCAAGACCCGGCATATAGCCAAGTCCGACGGCCGGGATCAGGGCACCGGCCAGGACCATCGGGATGAGAACCAGCCAATAGGCCGGATAGATGCGCGAGACCCGTTTGATCGCGTAGCTATAGGCCTTTTGAGGGGCACCAAAATCCCGACGATGGATATAGAGCATCAGGAATCCAGACAGGGCGAAGAAGAACTCAACACCCGAATAGCCCATATTCGCTACAGGATGCAGCGCTTCGCCCGTTTCCGCATAAAGGCGCTTTGGCAAGATGAAGATATTGAGGTGATAGAAGACGACCATGAGCGCAGCGATGGCGCGCCCGCCCTGCAGTGATGTCAGATGAGGAAGACGCATGCGCGTGTCCTTTTCGGTATGGCACCCGGGATTTCGGAGCCGCCAGACCAGATTCAGGACCAGCAGCAACAATGCCGTTCGTCCTGTGACAGGCAAATCGTGTACCAGCCCGCCGGAGCGACCTGCGCCTGCAACGCCCGTGAAGGCGCTCGGTGGACAAGATCAGGAATTTGCAAGCGCCCGGGTCAGGTATCGGGGGGAGGCAGGCGCAACTCGGCATCATGCGGGCGAATCATCGGAAATAGCGTTGTTCCGACGCGATGGTCGCCCGCATCATGCGCAGGCGCGGGTTCGGATGCGGTGCCCATCGCGACCTGACAGGCCTTTGGGAGGGTGAACGCCAAAGGGTCAGGCCGCGCGACTGTTGGCATATCCCCGATTGCCGCGATCCAGACATTCCCTCGCGCATCGCACATGGTGAGGAACGGCGTGCCGCGACCTCTCGTTCGGCGCACATACAGGCGCAGAAGGATGAGCTGCAGCCATATCCAGAAACGGAATGGCTGAAGATGCGGCTTCAATACCGGTGGGGGCGCAAACAGGCTGTCCATCCGCGCAAGTATATGTCCGGCGCGTAGAGGCAGCGGATACGTTCTCGCGGGCACCCCTATTGGCAACAGGCGCAACGGATTCCTTGCGGGACAAGGACGCGATTATGCCCTGAAGAAGGCTGCTTCAGCCCGCCCGCACATTGATATCGGGCGCGGTCATCTCCTGGCAAAGCACGGCCCGACCAATGAGATAGCCCTGTATGAGATCACAATTGCGCGCGGCGAGCTGTTCGAGCTGCCAGCTGGTTTCCACGCCTTCGGCGCAGCTGATCAGATTCATCTCGCGGCACATCTTCAGACTGCCAGTCAGCACTTTGGGCAGGACACCGGAATCGCTCTTCTTGCCGAGCAGGCTCTTGTCGAGCTTGACCTTCTTGAAGGGCAATTCCTCCAACAGGGAGAGCGAGGAATAGCCGGTGCCAAAGTCATCCAGAGCCAGAGAGACCCCTGCCCCGACAATCTTGCCAAGCACGTGTTTGCTCGTATCGATGTTCCTGAAAAGGACGTTTTCTGTGATTTCGAGTTCGATCCGTTCAGGCGCTATGCCATGGCGGCGGAGCGCGTTCAGGAAATGGTCAGCAAATTCCAGAGACGTCAATTGAGAGGGAGAGACGTTGAATGACAGGAAGCTGGTACCCCCGGGCAACCAGCGCAAAGCCTGGTTCAGCATGGACCAGAAGAAACTGTCGATCAGGCCAAGGCGCTCCACTGCCGGCATGAATTGCTTGGGCGAGGGCTGCCGGCTGAGGCCGCTATGCGGCCAGCGCGCAAGCACTTCATAACCGGCAATTGAGTGACTGCGCAAATCCAGAATCGGCTGAACTGCGGGCTGGAAGCAATTGTCCTTGACCGCCCCGATAATGGTCTTGTCGAACTCTTCGGCGTCCATGTCCGCCATGTCTTCACGGCGATCGAATACCGCAATCCCTCCGCCCTCCGACTTTATCCGGATCATGGCCTTGTCGGCCGCATACATCAGATTGGCCTTGTCAGCCGCGTCATCCGGAAACGCAGCGACCCCGATGGAGGCGCCGACCGTGACGAGCCCGAGATCGGTTTCTATCGGAGAAACCAGAGCACTTTGGACAAGCGCAGCCAATGCCAGTGCGTTATCGCCAACCGATGGAATGATAAACGCAAACTCATCTCCACCAAGGCGACAAGCATGCTGACAGCCGTCCATCTCCGACAGGCGCGTGGCGAGAACCTTCAGGACATGGTCCCCTATCGCATGACCATAGCGATCATTCAGGGGCTTGAACCTGTCCAGGTCGATCAAGGCGCACATGAAGGGCTGGCCCTGTGCCACCAGAGCCTCCATTTCCCGCACAAAGGCGCGGCGATTCAGGATTCGGGTCAATGGGTCTGTGTCGGCAAGCTGGCGGATCTTGCGCTCGGCGCGCTCACGCTCCTCGATCTCGGCCTTGAGTTCAGTCAGCATACTGGCATGAATTTCGGTAAGGGCATGAAACACACCAAGCGCGTTGAGACATCCGGCATAGATGCCGTCTTCATGCGCAAGGATCAGTCCGTTGGTGAGCAGGTCTGATTTGTCCCGGATACTGCCGAATACGGTCGCGGCATCCTCCGATAGCTCCATCACCAGCACGTTTCGATCCATTATGCCGGACACACCCTTTTTCTGATTCAGGGCATAGCCGAACGGATTTGAGATCAGGCGCTGGAAAGCCTGAAGGGACACAAACCCTGTCGGCTTGCCGTTAAAATCGACAACCGGGCACAGTGTCGCTTCAGGGTTCTTGACGAAAAACGCGGATACCGCATCAAAGCTGTCTCCGAGAGAGAGCGGCTCAAAATGCATCCATGACGTGGAGCGAAATCTCATAATAAACCCATCTGCCCCACCCAAAAGGCCTTATGGGTTCTCGCTATCATCACAGTCTGAAAACTTTGTAACCAGTAATAGCCACAACAGCGTACAAGACTTTGACTTTCATGAATTTATTGTGACGCACACTTCAGGAGTGGCCTGGAACTCCGACGACAGATTGGGCAAGATGTTCGGGCGATACATCCGCATTCTTGCGCGCGACCACGCTGAATGACGCATCCGTTTCGAGCACGACCAACTCAGCTTCGGCAACGCGTGTCAGGCCATTTTCCCGCAACGCGGCGAGCACTTCGGACTTGGTCAGACGCTCATCGCGAATATTCTGCATAAGGTACTGACCCCGATATACCAGAAGTCGTGGACTGGATTTCACAAGCCATTCCACAGAGTCGCTGCGCGCCAGAACGAATGTCAGCCCCCATTGAATAAACAGGAGGACTGCAATGGCGAACAAGGCTTCGACGGCCGTGACGGAATTCGAGGTGATGCCCGCTCCAGCGATTGAGCCCAGCGCCACGGTCACCACCCAGTCAAAATTGTTCATCTGAGACGTAGACCGCTTTCCAGCGAGCCGGATGAAAGCGATGATGGTGAAATATATGACTGGGGCGGCAAGCGCGATACGGACAAGATCTTTCCATCCGTCGTAATAGATTGCTGAAATATCCATCAGTCGACTGCCTGCACGATCTCATAATCTATCGGCTTGTAGCGAAAATTATTGGACTCTCCTGCGGAGCAGCTGGTCATGCCGATCAGAAGGTCCATGCAGGCTTCGAACATAATCGACTGCCCCGCTTTGCTCAGAGGTGGCAAAACCTTGATCTCGCCCGTCTGAGGATCTGTCGCGACATGCATGAAGATGTTGAACGCGATCGGAATATCATCGGGGCCTATGCCGTATTCGGCCAGGGCTGCTTCGAGGTTTTCCTGACAACCACCTTGGGGATCAGCCTCATTGTACAGCTTGCGGAACGTATCCTTCGAGCAGGGCGTCAGCGTGAAATCATGACGGCCGACCTCATCCTCGACAATTTTCAACATGTCACGGCTGCGATTGGAGTAGAGCATGTCTCCCTTGGTCAGGAACATGCGCCCGGCATAATCGAGGGAACGCCCGGATGAAATCATTTCCTTCCGGTCGTCCAGATTGTAGGCGACCATGTCGCTGACTTGTTCGCCTTCGGGATCTGTCACAGTCAGGCGTTCGCCCTTGCGCAGGATGAAGGCCGTGCCGGATTTCGGGGGGATACGGTGACTCATTTCGCAGGCTCCTGCGGGGTGAACGGACATTTCCACTCAGGACCGACTTCGCGGCCTGAATATTGCGCGGCTTCAGACCCCCGGCCGAAATCTGCCAGCATCGGATTAACCGAACCGGCAAGCGCCTTGTCGCGCTCTCGAATGATCTGCTTCATTTTCTCGAACCGGCCATCCTGGCGCAGGCGTTCGAATTGCTCATGCGAATTGAAGACGAGCGCAGGAAACTCGAAACGACGGGCTGGTCGGGATGCGTTCGGGTGCAGGCCGATGACGAAGAAGGCCTCGCCCAGCAAGCCCATCGAGAAATGTGCCGATTCCGGATCACGCTCCGCGCTCTCGGCCCACCCCCTGCCCTCGACCACATCGAGATTGTGCAAGGATTGAAGCCGGTTCCAGAGCGCACGCTCGAATTCAGTCTCTGACAGCTCGGTCGGCCCCGTGAAGATGGCGACGAAGGACTGAACCACAGGGGAGCTGAAATCGAGCTCCTCGATAAACTCTTCCAGTGCGCACCTGAGATTGATGTCACCTGCAGCGGAATCGATGTCGCCGAATTCCGCAATGACCAGCTGATCGCGAACCATTGCCGATTTTGCCCCAATACAGGGAAAGGAATCTGATTGCACGAATTGCCGGAAGGCGTCCGTGCGGGTGAGAGTGGTGCTGCCCATTTGGTTGTGTCCTGTCATATCTGGGCAATCAACCCCGCAACCTTCAAACCGGTTCCGCAACTTCTGACAGCAAGGTGTGGCGGCCTTCTGGATCACTTTGCCGCCACAAGATATACTTTCTCGTGAGCGTGAAATCAGACGCTTGAACCCCCTTCAAAAGCAGGGGCCGAATGCTTATTTATGTTAAACCGCGATGACATTCATGCGGTTTATACGGGGCGACGCCGCCGCCATGCGGGGCTAAACGTCAGGAAGAAGATCTGATTGCCGGAACGATCGCCGCAATGCGGGGTTGGTCTGCAAAGGAGGAGATTAGATATGGCGAACAAAACCGCCAGTGCGAGTGTGGCACTCAGCCCGGAGCAGGGCCTGAGCCGTTATCTCACCGAAATTCGTAAGTTCCCCATGCTCGAGAAGAATGAGGAATTCATGCTCGCGCGGAAATGGCGCGAACAGGAAGATACCCAGTCTGCCGAGAAGATGGTGACATCCCACCTGCGTCTCGTTGCGAAGATCGCAATGGGCTATCGTGGCTATGGCCTGCCGATGGCCGAAGTGATCTCCGAGGGCAATGTCGGTCTTATGCAGGCCGTGAAGAAATTCGACCCGGACAAGGGTTTCCGGCTGGCAACCTATGCCATGTGGTGGATTCGTGCCGCCATTCAGGAATACATCCTGCGCAGCTGGAGCCTCGTGAAACTCGGCACCACGGCCGCGCAGAAGAAACTGTTCTTCAACCTTCGCCGCCTGAAAGGCGAAATGAAGGCTCTGGACGAAGGTGACCTTCGCCCTGAACAGGCCCAGTTGATCGCCGAAAAGCTGAATGTGACAGAAGCTGAAGTGTATTCGATGAACGGACGTATGTCCGGCTCGGATGCTTCGCTGAACGTGCCCATGGGCACCGATGGCGACATGGAGTGGCAGGACTGGCTGGCCGACGATGATCAAGGCCAGGCCGAAGAGTTTGCTGACAAGCAGGAATTCAATGCGCGGATGGAATTGCTGACCGCTGCCATGGAAGACCTGAACGAGCGCGAACGCCACATCCTGACCGAGCGCCGCCTGTCGGAAGAGCCGAAAACACTGGAAGAACTGTCCGAGGTTTACAGTGTTTCGCGTGAGCGTATTCGCCAGATCGAAGTGCGCGCGTTCGAAAAGCTCCAGAAAGCCATGAAACGTATGGCCAAGGATCAGGGCCTGCCGAACATGGCCCCCAACCCGGCTTAGTGACCGGTCAGGTTCGAATACGCATCTTCATCCAGCTCAGACGGCCCGCTTAACAGTGGGCCGTTTTTCATTGGACCCACCGCGGCAGAATTCAGCGACCATTCTCCCTGTTCTCTTGACCAAAGTGTCATCAGACATGCCGAATAGGCTCCGCGGATGAACCTGCCCGCAGCCACATAGGGATGCGAACCGATTTCAGACTCGCAAATTATGTCTGACGGCTTTCTTGGAGGAATCTGGACTTCACAGATCAAGGGATCAGGCTGAGGGCCAACAATTGATCTGGCTGGAGCGCGGCGACACTCGGGAAACCCCACATGTACCCGCTCGTGCGATTCCCGCAGTCTATGGACAAGTCCTATATCATCTTCGCTCAGCGAGCTGAGGAGAATTGGTGGTGCCTCTGCCCCGCTATAGCGGGTCATTTCCAAATTTAACTGAAACTGTTTGTCCGTAACGTGTTCCAACATCGCCTTGCGGTGCATGCGGTTTCCTGCAGAGATCGCGACCACGCAAAACGCGACCAGCAACAATACAAGGATGAGCCTATGGTGCCAAAGCGCCACAATGGTTTTCATCATGATATTCATGCGTCCCCCCGGCCCGCCTGCAAATCCTTCGCAATCTCCCTCTATCTATTTATGATTGCGATAACAATACCAAACAGTAGAATTTTTCTCCTATTGGGAGAATTATTTGAGCTGAAGTGCGGGGGGATCCCCTGCAGGAGAATGTTCGGCCTGGATCGTCTGTGCCGGACGTCGATTTGTCCGTATGGGTGAAGTATGCTCGTAGTCGGCCGAGCCGGATTCGTTCCACGTCATGGACGCCCCGCCAGTTGGACGACGTCTTGCGCCTCAGCATAGAGAAATTGAGATGGGTTTTGCGATAGAAGTTGATAGCGCGACAGATGCGAGGCTGGAGGCTTACACATCCATTCGCGAGAAGGACCTGACTTCAGGTCATGGCGCGCGCTTCATCGTCGAGGGCAAAGTAGCGCTGGAGACAGCGCTGCGTCGGGGACGTTTTGCGCTGGAAAGTGTGTTCCTTGCAGAGAACCGGGTCGCACCGCTGGCCGAATTGATGGCCCTCGTGCCGGAGAACGTGCCGGTCTATGTCGCGCCCCAGTCGGTGATGGATGCGGTCGCAGGGTTTCCGATGCATCGCGGCGTGCTTGCCTGTGGGCTGAAAGGCGACATCGCCGAACCGGCCGCGTTTCTCGCCGCCATAGAGGCCGGTCCCTCTACCCTGCTCCTGATGTCAGACCTGTCCAATCACGACAATGTCGGCGCGTGCTTTCGCAATGCCGCTGCCTTTGGCGCAGATGCGGTGCTGATGGATGGTCAATGCTGTGACCCGCTCTATCGCAAGGCCATCCGCGTCTCCTCCGGCAGCAGCCTGTGGCTGCCCTATGCCCATGGCGGGACGGGCCTGGACATGGTGAACGCGGCCAAGGCGGCAGGCTATGAAGTCTGGGCGATGACGCCGCGCTCCGAGGCAACGCCGATCACGCAAATGGATATGCCGGACCGACTCGCCATCCTGCTCGGTGCCGAAGGACCGGGGCTGCCGGACGAGTTGATCGCGGCTTGTACGCCCGTGCGCATCCCAATGACGGAAGGCTTTGACAGTGTGAACGTGGCGACCGCCGGAGCGATCGCCATGGCTCACATATTCGGGGCGAAGGCCTAGAAGACGCGCGGGCGTTCCGTCTTGTCGATGTGGAGGCCGCATTCGGACTTCTCCTGTCCGGCCCAGCGACCCGCGCGGGGATCGTCCGGATTGTCGGACGGCTTCGTGCACGGCCAGCAGCCGATGGACGGATAGCCCTGAGCAACCAGCGGATGGCGCGGCAGATTGCGCTGCTTGATCAACAGTTCCACATCGTCCGGAGTCCAGTTGGCCAGCGGGTTCACCTTGTAGCGTCCGTTCGCAAACTCGAAGACCGGCAGGCTCATCCGGGCCCCACCATGAAAGCGTTTGCGACCGGTGATCCAGGCATCAAAGCCCTCCAGAGCCGGCTCCAGCGGGCGCACCTTGCGCAGTGCGCAACAGGCGTCCGGATCGGTTTTCCAGAGATTGTTCTTCGGATCGAGCACCTTGCGCTCGGTCTCACTCGGCGGAATTTCGCGCACACCGGTCAGGCCGAGCTTTTCGATCAGCTCGTCCTTGTAGTCCAGCGTCTGCGGGAAATGCATACCGGTCTCGAGAAACACGATGGGCAGGTCAGGCTTCACGTCCGCGATCAGGGCCAGCATAGCGACACTCTCGGCGCCGAAACTGGATACGTAGGTCAGGCTGTTGGACCATTCGCGAACCATGGCGACGCGCAGCACCGTCTGAGCGGAGGCGTCGCGCAACTCACCATTCAGGCGAGCGAGGCGGACATCCGCAGCTTCGGATTTGCGGGCAAGACTGTCGCC
>Ga0208057_1000465_pt1 | contig 15002 bp, 14 predicted proteins | sample DeeseametaMP1649_FD_184183 | JGI IMG/M metagenome (GOLD analysis project Ga0208057, IMG submission 184183) | Marine microbial communities from the Deep Pacific Ocean - MP1649 (SPAdes) | ecosystem: Environmental > Aquatic > Marine > Oceanic | place: North of Tokelau, South Pacific Ocean...
TGCTGCTATCCCTTTGCCGAAGGCCTGATCTCCTCGCATGTCGACCTGATCATGAAGGCACACAAAGCTGCGGGTGAACCCGGCAATGTTCGTCTTCTCCTGTCAGCGCACGGTTTGCCGGAAAAAATCGTGAAGGATGGAGATCCCTACCAGTGGCAGTGCGAGGCCATGGCAGAGATGATCGCCGGGCGGGTGCCGACCGACTGGGAGATTGTGCCATGCTACCAGTCGCGCGTGGGACCGCTGAAATGGATTGGCCCGCCGACCGAGGACGAAATCGAAAAAGCGGCCAAGGAAGGCAAGAACATCCTGATTGCACCCATTGCCTTTGTCTCCGAGCATATCGAGACACTGGTGGAACTTGGCGAAGAGTACCGACTTGTGGCTGAAGAGCACGGCGCCGCGAGCTATACCCGCGTGGAAGCGCTGGGCGTGCATGAGGAGTTTATCTCCATGCTGCGCGATGAAGTGCTGAAGACAATGGGACAAGACTTGCCGATCCGATCATGCGCAGACTCCCGGCTTTGCCCTGGCGACTGGAAGAATTGCCCGAACCGCACAGCCCATCCGAAAGTCGGCCAACGCGCCAATCCCGTTCGCAAGGACATCGCCTGATGCTGTATCTCTGGGTGAAGGCAGCGCATGTTGTGTTCGTGATTGCGCTGATGGGCGGCTTGCTCGTTTATCCCCGCTACAAAATTCATCAACTTTCCAGCCAGCCGGGCGAGCCTCTTTTCGAGACGATGAAAGAAGCATCGAACAAGTTGCGCATGATCATCCTGAATCCCAGCCTTATCCTCGTCTGGGTGCTTGGCGTTGCCATGCTTGTTATGAATCAAGGCTTGCTGAGCATGCCTTGGATGCATGTAAAGCTCCTGCTCGTGCTGATCCTGTCCGGTCTGCACGGTTATTTCATCGGTGTCGGAAGGAAGATTGACCGAGGAGGCGACGGGATTCCCGCCAAGCGCCTACGGATGTTGAATGAAGTGCCCTTCCTGCTGATGATCGGCGTCGTTATCATGGTGATCGTCAGGCCGTTTTAGGCAGGCTCCGTGCCCAACCCCTTGACGATTTGACCATTCTGGCCCCATAAGCGGCAAAACCGCTGCGCAGTCCTTGCGCGGGCGAAGAACTCCCAATTTACCAAAATCCGGTTGCCGACACACATGACGGCGGCCCCTCATCCGGAATTCATCCATGGCCTCTTCCATGCTCGACGACATCACCAGTGTAAAACTCAGCGATCTCAAGGCAAAATCGCCAGAGGAATTGCTCTCCTATGCTGAAGAGCTGGAGGTCGAGAATGCCTCGTCCATGCGGACACAGGACATGCTGTTCGCAATCCTCAAGGAATTGGCGGATAGCGAAGTAGAAATCACGGGCCAGGGCGTGCTGGAAGTTCTGACTGATGGCTTCGGCTTCCTGCGCTCACCGGAATCCAACTATTTGCCCGGACCAGACGATATCTATGTCAGTCCGGAAGTTCTGAAGAAGGGTAACATCCGGACTGGTGATACTGTCGAAGGGCCGATCGTCGCGCCGCAGGACAATGAACGCTACTTCGCGCTGACGGATGTTTCGCGCATCAATTTCGAGGAACCGGACAAGGCCAACAAGAAGGTTCACTTCGACAACCTCACTCCGCTTTATCCCGAAGAGCGTCTGCGCATGGAAAGCCAGGATCCAATTCGCAAGGATCGTTCAGGACGTGTCATCGACATTGTCGCGCCCATCGGTAAGGGTCAGCGCGCGCTGATCGTTGCGCCTCCGCGGACCGGTAAGACGGTGTTGCTCCAGAACATCGCCTCCGCCATCGAGGAAAACCATCCTGAATGCTATTTGATCGTCTTGTTGATCGATGAGCGTCCCGAAGAAGTTACTGACATGCGACGTACGGTGAAGGGCGAAGTCGTGGCTTCGACATTTGATGAGCCGTCCACACGTCACGTCCAGGTCGCCGAAATGGTAATCGAAAAAGCCAAGCGCCTCGTTGAGCACAAGCGTGACGTCGTCATCCTGCTCGATTCGATCACGCGTCTTGGCCGTGCTTACAACACGACCGTTCCAAGCTCTGGTAAAGTGTTGACCGGTGGTGTGGATGCCAACGCGTTGCAGCGCCCCAAACGTTTCTTCGGTGCGGCGCGGAATGTCGAGAATGGTGGCTCGCTGACCATTGTTGCCACTGCCCTGATCGATACCGGTAGCCGCATGGATGAAGTAATCTTCGAGGAATTCAAAGGTACGGGTAACTCCGAAGTCGTGCTGGATCGCAAGATCGCCGACAAGCGGACCTTCCCGGCCATCGACATCATGAAATCTGGCACGCGAAAAGAAGAACTGATCACGCCAGCTGCCCAGCTGTCCAAGATCTACATTCTGCGTCGCATCCTTGGCCCAATGGGCACGAATGATGCAATCGACTTCCTTCTGGATAAATTGCGCCAGACGAAGAACAATGATGAGTTCTTCGAAGCCATGAAGAACTAGCGGAGCGAGCCTGGCCATGAGCGAGCGCGACACGATCTGCGCCCTCGCCTCGGGCCAGCCCCCAGCAGCTATCTGTATTATCCGGTTATCAGGAGACCGGATCTGGAAACTGGCAGGTGCCCTGCTCGATTGCGGCCTGCCGGAACCCCGTCATGCCACTCTGACGAAATTTCGCGACGAGGATGGAAATCTCATTGATGAGGGACTCGTCGTCTTCATGCCCGGGCCGCATTCCTATACCGGTGAAGATACGCTGGAGCTTTACCTGCATGGCGGTCCAGCCGTTATAACCCATGCAATCAGTACACTGACGAGTGAGCCTGGAGTGCGCTTGGCTGAGCCGGGTGAGTTCACGCGACGCGCCTTTGAAGCGGGCAAGATCGATTTGACCGAGGCCGAAGGCGTCGCTGACATTATCGAAGCAGAGACCAATGCACAGAAAGCCCAGGCTCTTCGGCAACTGACGGGCGGTCTGACCGAGCAGTACGACCAATGGCGGGCTGACCTGACGGGCATACTTGCCTTGATTGAAGTGGTTGTGGACTTTCCGGACGAAGAAGATGCACCCGAGGAAACCACGGCACCGGTCATCCGGAAGCTGACCCGATTGATTCACGAAATCGAGGAAGCGCTTGGCGACCGGGGGATCGGAGAGAAGATCCGGGATGGATTTCGCATCGCCATTATCGGCGCGCCGAATGCGGGCAAGTCGACCTTGCTCAACCGCCTTGCCGGACGCGACGCGGCGATTGTGACATCAACCCCAGGCACAACCCGCGATGTGATTGAAGTACGGCGCGTGATGGGCGGACAGGTAGTCTGGCTATCCGACACGGCCGGTTTGCGTGAGACCCAAGATGAGATTGAAGCCGAGGGCGTTCGGCGGGCAGAACGCGTGGCTGCTGAGGCCGACTTGCGCCTGTTTATGGTTGACGGGGGCGCACCTGAGCTGGGTGTGTTGAACTCGTTGTTCCGCCAAACGACAGATATAGTCGTGGTAAACAAGGCTGATACCGAGCTGGCCGCCGGGCTCCCAGAATACGACTACAAGATTTCCGCGAAAGATGGCGATGGCGTGCCCGAACTCGAAGCCGCACTGGCGGACTTCATTTCCAACAAGGCTGCATCTGTTGAAGCGCCGGTCATAACACGCGCCCGGCATCGCGCCCGATTGGTCGATGGACTCGCTTGCCTCATTGCTGCGCGGGATGCGCTGGAGCTTTGCACCGGTCCGGAACTCGCAGCGGAAGACGTGCGCCTGGCTATCCGGCATCTTGGAGCGGTTGTCGGCTCAGTCGGCGTAGAAGATGTGCTCGGTGCGGTGTTCTCCCAGTTCTGCATCGGCAAATGACCCCTAGGGTTTGAGGCAACGAGCCGCTATATAGCGGCTTTCTGAAATCCGAATCCGAAGTAGCGCCATGAGCGAGATGAAACAGTTTGATGTGATAGTGGTAGGCGGCGGTCATGCTGGCTGCGAAGCGGCCGCGGCCGCGGCGCGGACGGGCGCACGCACTGCTCTGGTCACACACAAGCGCGCAACCATCGGAGAGATGAGCTGTAATCCGGCAATTGGCGGCCTCGGCAAGGGTCACCTCGTGAGAGAGATCGATGCGCTGGACGGCCTCATGGGACGGCTGGCAGACAAGGCCGGTATCCAGTTCCGTATGCTCAACCGGTCCAAGGGTCCGGCTGTCTGGGGCCCCCGCTCCCAGATCGACCGAAAGCTTTACCGCGACGCCATGCAGGCGGAACTCGCGGACTATCCAAACCTGACCATCATTGAGGATGGCGCCGAAGACCTGATCGTGGAGGACAATCACGTCGCGGGCGTGATTGGTCTGAAGGGCGAGATCTATCGTGCGGCTTCTGTCGTGATCACCACAGGCACCTTCCTGAAAGGCATCATCCATATAGGTGCGAAACGTATCCCTGCCGGTCGTGTCGGCGAGACCCCTGCGATTGGCCTGTCGGACCGGCTCTATGGGCTTGGTCTCCCGATGGGGCGTTTGAAGACGGGTACGCCGGCACGGCTGGATGGCCGGACGATCGCCTGGGATCGTCTTGAAATGCAGCCCGCCGATGAGCAGCCGATTCCGTTTTCGTATCTGACCGATGAGATTACGGTGCCGCAGGTCAAATGCGGCATTACATGGACGACGCCGGAAACCCACGCGATCATTGCCGAGAATATTGAGCAATCGGCCGTCTATTCCGGCGCGATTGCTGGCCGAGGTCCGCGTTATTGCCCGTCTATCGAGGACAAGGTTCACCGGTTCGCCGACAAGGACCGCCATCAGATCTTCCTGGAACCGGAAGGTCTCGACGATCACACTGTTTATCCAAATGGCATTTCGACATCGCTTCCAGAGGATATTCAGGAGCGTTTTCTTCGGACCATTCCCGGGCTCGAAAATGCCAAGATCATCCAACATGCCTATGCAATCGAATACGATTACGTCGATCCACGTGCGCTTTCGTCCGCACTTGAGGTGCATGCGCTTCCAGGCCTGTATCTCGCCGGGCAGATCAATGGCACAACCGGATATGAAGAAGCCGGCGCGCAAGGTCTCGTTGCGGGCTTGAATGCGGCACGCGCCACGGGCGGAAAAGATCCGATTATCTTCGATCGCGCCGAAGCATATATTGGCGTCCTCATCGATGATCTCGTGACGCGCGGCGTGACGGAACCCTATCGGATGTTTACATCGCGCGCCGAATATCGGTTGGCACTACGCGCCGATAATGCCGACCAGCGTCTCACCGAAAAGGGTATTGCCGCCGGATGCGTCGGGTCAGACCGGGCAGACGTGTTTCACGTGAAACACCGAGCGCTTGAATCTGCCCGCCAACTTCTGAAGACATTGACCTTGTCGCCTGCAAAAGCGGCTCAAGCCGGATGGGCGGTCAATCAGGATGGCCGCGTCAGGACGGCATGGGAATATCTCTCCTACAAGGATATCGATCTCAATGCACTGTCCGCCATTTGGCCGGAAGTATCAGACATCTCCGAGGAGATCGGGACGCAGGTCGAGATTGAAGCCCTTTACTCTTCCTATTTGGAACGCCAGGCAGAAGATGTCGCCGCTTTGCGTCGCGACGAAAATCTGATGATCCCGGCAGATCTCGATTATTCGGGAATTGGCGGTCTCTCGAATGAGGTTCGCCAGAAACTGGAATCGGTCCGTCCTTCTACGTTGGGACAGGCCGGTCGTATTGAAGGCGTGACGCCCGGCGCTCTAACGGCCCTTTTGGGATATGTTAAGCGCCGGAAGAAAGCTGGTTAACACTCATGATGAATTCCGAAGATCGCGCGGCCTTTCTGGCCGAATTCGATGTTTCACGTGAAACATTGGAAAGATTGGACGCCGTGATCTTAACTCTCGACGCGTGGCGGCAACGCTCCAATCTGATTGGACCGCGTGAGTGGCCGCAGATATGGGGTCGGCATGTGGCTGATTCCTACCAGATTCTGCCGTTTATTCCGGCATCAACGCGGATCGTCGATCTCGGTTCGGGTGCGGGATTTCCCGGATTGATCATTTCTGCGGCCCGACCACAGAGTCATGTGACCATGATGGAAAGCGTCGGGAAGAAATGCGCCTTTCTCCGCGCCGCTATCGGCGATGCTGGTCTCAGTGCGTCGGTTTATCAGGGCCGGATTGAGGCTGCGCCGAATTCCACCGCGGATATTATCACTGCGCGGGCGTTTGCGCCCCTTCCAAAACTGCTCGACTACGCCGCTCCCTGGATGGAAAACGGTGCAACAGGGGTTTTTCTAAAGGGCGAACGCTGGAAAGAAGAATTGACGGACGCCCAACAAAGATGGAACTTCGCCTATGAGGCGATTCCAAGTCGCACTGGTGGGTCAGGCGTGATTTTGATCGTGAGGGAGCTCAAGCGTGGTCAGCGGTAAACCTAGAATCTTTGCAGTCGTGAACCAAAAGGGTGGGGTCGGGAAGACAACGACGTCCATAAATCTCGGCACGGCGTTGGCGGCTGTGGGCCGGCGCGTCCTAATTGTCGATTTCGATGCGCAAGGCAACGCCTCCACAGGACTGGGTATTGAGCGCCAGGACCGACATCAGACATCCTATGATGTTGTCGTGGACCGGATCCCGCTGGAAGAAGCGGTTCTGTCAACGATTGTGCCGCGTCTTGACATTGTTCCAGGCGATGAAAACCTCTCTGGTGTAGAAACCGAACTGGCCAATGACTCTCACCGGTCCTACAAATTGCGCGACGCGCTGCATGATTATGTTCAGCGGTCTGTCCAGGGCGGACTGGTCCAGTATGACTATATTCTGATTGATTGCCCGCCATCGCTGTCCTCGCTCACTTTGAACGCGATGACGGCCGCCGATGCACTTCTGGTTCCGCTACAGTGTGAGTTCCTGGCGCTGGAAGGCCTTAGCCAACTGCTCCGCACGGTGGAAGTTGTGCGCTCTGGCCTCAATCCCAATCTCGAAATCCAGGGCGTCGTCCTGACCATGTATGACCGGCGAAACAATCTGTCCGACCAGGTCGCCGACGAAGTGCGAGCCTTCTTTGGCGCCAAGGTCTACAATACGGTCATACCGCGAAATGTGCGCCTCTCCGAAGCGCCATCTTTCGGCAAGCCGGCCTTGTTGTATGACTATCGCTGTCCAGGTAGCGAGGCCTATATCCGTCTCGCATCCGAAGTCCTTCAAAGAGAGAAAGCCCGCGCGGCCTGACCCATATGAGCGACGATACCAAGAGCAAACCTTCCCGTCTTGGACGCGGCCTGTCTTCCCTGATTGGGGAAGTGGAGGCTGTCTCTCCGCCTGAAGCACGCACTGCAGGTGGGAGTAAGGGCAGCTCCAACGAAATCGCCATCGACAAGATTCGCCGAAATCCGAAACAGCCTCGTCGGACCTTCGACGAGGCCGCCCTTCAGGAACTCGCGGAATCCCTGAAATCCAAAGGCGTTCTCCAGCCTATTCTGGTCCGTCCGGATCCCAAGGAAAAGAACGAGTATCAGATCATAGCGGGGGAGCGTCGGTGGCGCGCCGCCAAGCTGGCCGGTCTGACCAGTATTCCCGCTGTTGTACGGGATACCGACGAGTTGGAACTACTCGAGATCGGCATCATCGAGAATGTTCAGCGCGCAGACCTCAACCCAATTGAAGAAGCTGAAGCCTATGAGGCGCTGATGAAGCGCTTCGGTCGAACTCAGGACAGTCTTGCCACAAGCGTCGGCAAAAGTCGGGTTCACATCACAAACACCCTGCGCTTGCTGCAATTGCCAGAAGGCGCTCGAGAGTATGTTCGTGATGGCAAGGTCACGGCGGGACACGCGCGCGCGGCGCTGGGTGCGCCCGATCCGGAAGCGCTGGTGGAGCTTGCTGTTGAGAAAGGTCTGACGGTTCGCGAGGTCGAAGCGCATGCCAAGGCTGCTCGCGAAGACACGCCCGTTGAAACCAAATCCGCCCGACTCAAGTCAGAGGAAAAGGATGTCGACACCGAAGCCCTCGAGGCGGATCTCTCCCGGTCCATCGGACTGGATGTAGACATCCGCCACGGCAAGAATGGCGGCGAGCTTCGCATCAAGTATCGCGACCTGGAACAACTTGACGACGTCTGCAGACGTCTGACTGCCAAGCGCAACATTCTCTGAACGTCAGCTTGCTATTTCGGCGGCGCGGGCGATTTCATTCATCAGTAAACGGATTACTGGGTCCGCACTGCCTGACCCGGACTTGGCTTGCTGTTCTGCTTCATAGATCCGTTCCATCACCCGCATCAGCCGCTTGGTCGGCCACTTCCTGAGGCGCGCGCTGAACAGGCCCCATTCGCTTTGCCAAACGGGCGGCCGGAGTTTCATACCGGGATTCGATTGGCCGGATGCAAGCCGAGACTGAGCGTCCAGCATGCGCATGGTTTCGAACTGAAGTGAACGCAGGATGGAAATCCCACTCGTGCCCGCAACAGCCAGTCGGTCGAGTGTGGTATGGACGAGCGCCGGTTTGCCATCGAGCGCTGCGCGAATGGCGGCTGAAAGATTGTGATCCACATCGGTAGCGGACAAGGACCGGATATCATCCACATCAAGCGGTCGGCCCAGACCGCGCGCATAGAGGGCGAGCTTCTCGATCTCCGAGTTGGCCAGATTGCGATGGCCCGGCAGGTCGCCCACAAACAGTGCGAGCGCCTCGGGTGTGATCTGGACACTTTCGGACTTCAGCGCATCCTGAACCCGTTTTTCAATATCGCCCGCTTCGTCGGCGAACAGTTGCAGGCAGGCGGTCAGTTGGGCGGTTTCTGCGGCGGCGCGCAATTTCGAGCGCTTCTGCAGGCTACCAGCTTCGATTATCAGGCGGGCGGAATAATAGCCCTCCTGCGATTCACCTTTCTGAATGGCCTCTATCAACAGGGCGGCAATCTTGTCGCCGCTTGTCCGAACGCGGATGACGCGAGGGTCTCCCAAGAGGGATACCGCTTCGAGTCCGTCGAACAGGAGTGATGGGTCCTTCTTTATGGAGTCATCATCCAGTGTGGTGACATCCATATTGGCGCCTTTCGGCGTCCAGGCTTTGATCAGGGAAATCGCGGCATCGGAGGCGAGGCCGGAATCTTCGCCGAAGGCCAGCACAGCCCAAACGGATGGTTTGGGCTTGCGGGCAAAATCACTCGCCTGTTTGCCCTTGAACAACATTATTCAACCGACAATTTGCGCCGCAGGTCGTCCACGATATTCTTCGCCAAGATGCCGGCCGCTCTCTCCGAGGCGCTCTTTTGGGCTGCTATGTCTCCATAAGTGCTGCTCGGTACCGCAAAACTGACTTCGCCAACAGCGTAGCCGGTCAACCGTTCTTGGCCTTGAGACAAAGCGTAACGGCCCGACAAGGTAACATTTGATCTCGCCGCTGCGCCGTCTTGCTGGAATGCCAACCGTGTCAGATTTTCTTTCACCGTAATCTGGAGCGAGGCAGCCTCTGTCACGTTTGGCAATCCGATCGCCAACTCTTCCTGCAAGGCCCGGCGCAAGATGTATCCCGATCGGCCATCGATGGGTTCGACCGTGATGGCGCCGCCATAAGTGGCGCCCGCGCCCGTCGCATAGACCGGTTTGAATCCGCACCCGGCTATGAGGGCGAAGGCGACAAGAGCGAAGAACTGTTTCATGCCACCACGATATTCACGATGCGGCCGGGCACGACAATGGTTTTCTTCACGGACTTGCCCTCAATGAAGCTGGCTACATCCGCATGGGTTTTCGCAACGGCTTCGACGGAATCCTTGTCCATGCTCTTCGGCACGGTGATTTCCGCGCGGCGCTTCCCATTCACTTGAACCGCCATTGTGACCTCATCATCCGCCAGCAGGGCGGGGTCCGCCACGGGCCAGGGCGCTGAGGATACGAAGGCAGGTTGGCCCAGTCGTTCCCAACAGGCCTCGGCCAGGTGCGGTATGAACGGTGTCACACAGCGGGCCAGCATGGAGGCGCCTTCAATACGCGCGCCCAACACGGTGTCGCCAGCCGATTCAGCCTTTTTCAAAGTGGTGACCCATTCATGGATGGTGGCTACGGCAGAGTTGAACCGGAATTCCTCGATTGCCTTGTCGATGGCTGCGACGGCCTTGTGGTTCGCTTTCCGCAGCGCTGTGGAGTCGGCATCCTCGCCAGCGGCAGTGCTGGTATCCTCTGGCAGGGCATCGAACACGCTCCACAGGCGCTGGGCAAACCGCGACGCGCCTTCAACGCCGGACTGGGTCCACTCGACATCTCGTTCCGGCGGGGAATCTGACAGGACGAACCAGCGCGCGACATCCGCGCCGAACTGGCTGATGATGGCATCCGGGTCGACCGTATTCTTCTTGGACTTCGACATTTTCTCAATCGGACCTGCCGTCGCAATCGCGCCGGTGGCGGTCTCGATCCAGGTATCGCCATCGCGAGTGACTTCATTCGGCTCCAGCCACTTTCCGGCCGCTGACTTGTAGGTCTCGTGCGTCACCATGCCTTGCGTGAAAACACCGGCAAACGGCTCGCCATTCGGCAAGTCCAGCAGGCCGACATCGCGCATCGCCTTGGCGATGAAGCGCGCATAGAGCAGGTGAAGCACCGCATGCTCGACGCCGCCAACATATTGGTCGACCGGCATCCAATAGGCGCGCTCTTCCAGGTCGTTTGTGCTGGCAAAGCGGGAATAGTACCAGGAGCTGTCGACGAACGTGTCCAGCGTGTCTGTCTCGCGGCGGGCGGCCTTGCCGCATTTCGGGCAATCGACATGTTTCCAGCTTGGGTGGCGCTCCAGCGGATTGCCGGGCTGGTCGAAGGAAACCTCGTCCGGCAGTTTCACCGGCAGATCGGCTTCCGGCACCGGCACGATGCCACAGTTTTCACAATGGATGACCGGGATCGGGCAGCCCCAGTAGCGCTGGCGCGAGACGCCCCAGTCACGCAGGCGATAGTTCACCTTGCCTTCACCGAGCCCCATGGATTCAATTTTTTCAATGGCGGCGCGCTTGGCGTCATCAATCGCCATCCCGTCAAGGAAGCCGGAATTGAAGATGCTGCCGGGGCCGGTATAGGCCTCGTTTTCAACATCGAACGTGGCAGCGTCAGCGTCGGCCGGCAGCACAACGGGCGTGACGCTCAGGCCGTATTTCCGGGCAAAATCGATATCGCGCTGGTCATGCGCCGGGCAGCCAAAAATCGCGCCGGTGCCGTACCCCATCAGCACGAAGTTCGCGACCCATACGGGCAGGGTCTTCGTGTCGTCGAAAGGGTGTTTGACGGTCAGGCCGGTATCGAAGCCAAGCTTTTCGGCCTTTTCGATGGCCTCTTCGCTGGTGCCGATCTGTGCGCATTTCGCGCGGAACGCTTTCAGCTCATCCGATTGCTCCGCCATTTGGACGGTCAGCGGGTGATCTGGTGACAGGGCAATGAAACTCGCGCCGAACAACGTGTCCGGACGGGTCGTGAAGATCTCGATGCCTTCGCTAAATCCGGATGGCGCGGTGCCATCGAATTCGAACCGCATCTGGAGTCCTTCCGACCGGCCGATCCAGTTCGCCTGCATGGTGCGCACCTTTTCAGGCCAGCGCTCCAGCTTTTGCACTTCGGTCAGCAGGTCTTCGGCATAGTCGGTAATGCGGAAGAACCATTGCGTGAGCTCGCGCTGTTCCACCAGCGCGCCCGAGCGCCATCCGCGCCCGTCGATGACCTGTTCATTGGCCAGCACCGTATTGTCGACCGGGTCCCAATTCACTTTCGAGGCCTTGCGATAGACGAGGCCCTTTTCCAGGAATTTCAGGAACAGACCCTGCTGGGCGCCGTAATATTCCGGGTCGCAGGTCGCGAATTCCCGGCTCCAGTCGAGCGACAGGCCGAGCTTCGAGAACTGGGCCTTCATCGAGGCGATATTCTGATAGGTCCATTCGCCCGGATGAACATTGCGCTCCATGGCGGCGTTCTCGGCCGGCATCCCGAACGCGTCCCATCCCATTGGATGGAGCACATTATAGCCCTTGGCGCGCTTGTGGCGGGCAACAACATCGCCCATCGCATAATTGCGCACATGGCCCATGTGCAGCCGCCCGGATGGGTATGGGAACATCTCCAGCACATAGGCCTTGGGCGCATCGCCCGCCTCTGCTGGAGATTTTGCGTGAAAGAGTGCGGCCTTTTCCCAAGCTGCACGCCATTTCTGTTCCGCGATTTGCGGATCGTAACGGGTCGCCATGCCCCTGACCTTTCCGGATTATTGGTTCAGCCGGAGCTTAGCCCAGCTGGGAATTCTTCAGCAGTCGTGCCCGATCCAGGATCTTGTTCTCAAGCTGGAGTGCGGTTTCCGGATCAACGACAGCATCGGTCCACTCGCCGGCCTCACTCTTTTCCTGACGGAACACGGAAACTTTCACGCCATCTGCACGCAAACGCGTATCAAGGATGTAGACCGTGACTTTGACGCGTTCGTTTGGCGCGGCGGCATATGCCTTCCAGTCATACGTGATCAGGCCACCGATAGGGTCGGCCGTTGCCACCGGAAGATCATCGAACGTGTCGAGCGAGGCGCGCCAGAGATATGGATTCACGCTGCCGATATTTTGCTGGATCACGCGGGCTTCGGCGTTGCCGCCCGATTTGGACTGGCAGCCTGAAACCATCAGCATGCCGGCAATCGCCGCAGAGAAAACATATTTGACCATGAAGAAAGTTCCTGAGTGCAAGACCTTGTTGACGGCGGTTTGTATAACAAGGGGTTTACGGGCTCGCCAGTGCTGATCTGCGTGTCGCCCCCATGGAGGACCGGTATGAAATTCGCCCAAATCTCCGTTCTCGCTTTGGCGCTTGCCGGCCCCGCCGCGCATGCGCAATGGGAGGACGACTGGAATCCGTGGGAAACCGAAACCGATCTGGGTGCCAGTCTGGTAATGATGCCGGAGGCTGACGAGCAAATTCTGGCGCGTACCTGGGCTGGCGTATCGACCAATCGAATCCTGGATAGCGGCCTTGAAATCGGCGCTGCCGGTCGGGCTGAACTTCAGAAGGACCACTCCCAACGGGCCGGATTCAGCGGTGTACCGGTCGGTATGGAGGGGAGCGGTCTGGGGTTGCAGGGCGCGTTCACTGGGCTGGCAGTCGGCGTTCCGCCAAATGACACCGAAACCAGAGCCGAAATTGAAACGGCTTACATATATGTCGAAGGTGGCTATGGGCAGCTCCGGTTGGGGCGGGACCTGGGCGTTGCGGCGCGTTTTCAGGAAGGCGCACCCTCCGTTTTTGATACGCTTGCCAGCGGTCGTCAGGTGTTGGACCCAACAGGGTTGGACATGGTTACGACACGGCATGACCTGACGGGGCCGTCGGTGAAGCTTTCTTACGCGACACCTCGTCTGGTGGGAGTGCGCGCGGGTGTCAGCATCACGCCCAAGGCGGATGTCCGCGGCCTCGACCGGGATGCTGACCGTAATCTGCCTGGCGCTGCACCCCTAACAATCACCAATGCGGTTGAAGGGTCCATCAATGCCTCGCGCCTTTTGCGCAGCGCGGGCGTAAGGCTGAGCGGTGCCCTTGCAGCAAGTACCGCAGAGATTGAGACGCCGCCCTATGCATCGGATTTGTATGACCGTGTCACGACCTGGTCAGTGGGGACAAAGGCGGAATTTGACACGATATCCATCGGTGCAACGTGGCTCGTCTCCGACAATGGCATCAAGACGGGGGGTGACTATGAAGCGTGGACTGTGGGCCTGACCAAGTCGGTGGGCGATTACCTGATAGGGGCCGAATACGGATTCGCGGAAGATGATCTGGCAGGCCTGGAGGGAGAAGCATGGAAATTGGGCGTCTCGCGAAATGTCACAAAACATGCAAGATTCACCCTTGGATATGCGGACAACGGCCTGAACCTGTCGCCAACTAACGCTTTTGGCGTTTCGGCGGGTAAAAATTCCCCTGAGGGGATTGTGATAGAAATCACACTATCGGACTAGAATAGCGGGTCTTTCAGATTCTTAATCTTCTCTTTACCTGCCCCTCCGACTATTTCTGGGAGCAGAGGTAAATTCGATGAAGCTGGGCTTTGCAACTTTCGTGATCGCGCTAACCGCGCTGGCTTTGCCAGCCGCGGCGCAAGATGACGTGTCTGCACCCGCCATGGAAATGGCAACGCCCAGTATATCTGAAACCTCGGCCGCGCAGTCCGAATGGTATCGTCAATTCGCTCAGGCCAAACCCGCTAGCACCGAATCTGTCTGGCAGGCCCAGCCTGACCGCGAATTCTCAATGCAGTTTGGCGGCAATGCCCGTTGGCAACTGAACCTCGACAAGGTCTCCCGTACGGACCTTTCTCCGCTACCGCGTGAGGAAATGCAGGCGGGTGCGACCTTCAAAATTACCCCGCGATTCTCGGTTGGCGGTGAAGTCAGTGTTGGCACGGACGAGTTGAATGACACGTCCACATGGGAGTCTCGCGAAGTCGAAGCGGGTATCCGGCTGAAGTCTGCCTTCAAATTCTAGGATCTGAACGGGTCCCTTATTCCTTCAATCGCTGCCAGGCCTGCTGCATCGCTTATGCTGGCGGCATTGCGCGAATTGATTCCGCCCAACCCGTAGATTGGTAACGCGCTTTGCCGCGACAGGCAGCGTAACGTGTGTGGCCCCATGGGGGCCGCGGCTGAGGGACTATTGGATGGGAACACTGTAGACACCAGTGCCGCATCGAACACGCGTGCATCAATCTTTTGCAATTCGGCGCGGCCATGAGCGCTTATGCTCATCAGATCGAACCGGTCGCGCCATTTGCGGGCCTCGTGTCGCCGGGCATACGGCCAATGCACGCCCGCTGCGCCAACTTCGATTGCCAGGTCCGGATCGGCCGAAACCAGCAAGGCAAGTCCGCGCTTGTTTGCGATGTCTGCAAGTTGGCGCGCCTGCCATACACTGTGCCGTGCCCCGAAGTGACGGTAAAGAATGCCCCAGCCTGCGGGAAGGTTTTCTGCAACTGAAACCGGGTCCGGTGTCCGTTGCGGATCGGTCAGGAAAAGGG
>Ga0208057_1000470_pt1 | contig 14871 bp, 9 predicted proteins | sample DeeseametaMP1649_FD_184183 | JGI IMG/M metagenome (GOLD analysis project Ga0208057, IMG submission 184183) | Marine microbial communities from the Deep Pacific Ocean - MP1649 (SPAdes) | ecosystem: Environmental > Aquatic > Marine > Oceanic | place: North of Tokelau, South Pacific Ocean...
AGCGGCCGATCAGGGTCAAACCGGTTTGGAGTGGCACATTCGCGCCATCGAACAGATGGAACGTGAAACCCTATCAGCACGATCGACGATATCTCTTCTTTAAGCAGAAAATAATGGCGTCACCGGCGTTTGCTGTATGGCGGTCGTGTTCATAGTGCCATCATTCGAACAGGTATAAGCCGACGCAGGCGGGTGCTTTCAGCGCCCGCTTTTTCTTTTGATCACAACGGTATTTGACTGACGTTAGGCGTCGGCAGAAACTCGTTCGTTGCCATATTGAAACATGCTCTGTGTTTGGCTCTGCGGCACGCGCTTGGGCGTTTGATCCAACTCATCAGCGATGATCCACAAGGACAGGCAGAGCGCGTAGCGCCTCGCGAATATCCACTTGTCCCAGCTTCGTTGGCACTGGCCTGAGACACCTCAGGTGCTCTCGTAGCAACGGGGGAGGGGTATCGGGCCTGTTGTGCTGCTGCCCTCAGAGAGCGGCCTAGGGAACCCTTGTAGGCCACAGAGTGAGGGCATTCAGCGGTGAAAGCTTTGTCACGTGCCGCTTAGGCGTATCATTGTGGCGACAGTATATTATGCGCCGTAGCCGTGCCTGCTTCAACCCTGATCAGAGTTCTAGACTGGGCATCAATGAACGGACCGTTGTCCGAACTGGTAAGAGTGCTGGCCCTTTGCAGGCCTGTGAACAGCATCATTGTTACAGGTGCCCGGAACAGCAAAAGGCCACCCGAAGGTGGCCTTGCTGTCCTGCTGGGTAAGCAGAGAACCAGTTGGAGCGGGCGAGGCGATTCGAACGCCCGACCCTAACCTTGGCAAGGTTATGCTCTACCCCTGAGCTACGCCCGCATCCTCTGGTAGGGCGTGGAATACCCATAGCGGCGGTGAGCCGCAAGAGGAAAAATAACATTTTTCGAAATTAATTTCAGACAATTTTGGGAAGCCCTTATTTTACTGGGGGACGCGGTAAGATTTCGGCTAACCGTCGATAAACATTCGTCTTTATGAAACTGTACCGAGAGCCCGGGTAGAACGAAAAAAGGCCCCAACCGCCGTTGGAGCCTCTCATTTCAATGGTGTGCTAGCTTAGTGGCTAGGCTGTTTGTCCCATTCTTCCTGCTTGGGAAGAATTTCGAACGTATGCTCTGGTGGGGGGCTTGCCAGCGTCCATTCCAGAGTGTCCGCATATTCGTTCCAAGGGTTGGCAGCTGGGCTGCGGGCCCCACGTGTCAACGTGTAGAACATAACACCGAAGAAGAAGATAAAGGACGCAAAGCTGAGGAACGCGCCGATCGACGACCACAGGTTCCAATATGCAAAAGCATCAGGGTAATCGATATAGCGACGTGGCATGCCCTGACGGCCCAGGAAGTGTTGTGGGAAGAACGTCAGGTTCGCGCCAATGAACATCGCCCAGAAGTGCAGCTTGCCAGCCCATTCAGGATACATGCGGCCCGTGAACTTCGGCAGGTAGAAATAAATACCGGCGAAGATCGCGAAGACGGCACCAAGGCTCATCACATAGTGGAAGTGCGCAACCACATAGTATGTGTCGTGGTAGTAGCGGTCCACAGCTGCCTGCGAGAGAACGATACCTGTCACACCGCCAACGGTGAAAAGAAACAGGAAGCCGAAGGCCCACAGCATAGGTGTTTTGAATTCAACCGAACCACCCCACATGGTCGCAATCCAGCTGAATACCTTAACGCCCGTCGGCACCGCGATAACCATGGTGGCCAACATGAAGTAAGCTTGTTGGTTCAGAGACATACCAACGGTGTACATGTGGTGCGCCCAAACGACGAAGCCCAATGCGCCAATCGCGATGATCGCCCAAACCATCGGAAGATATCCGAAGATAGGCTTGCGGCTGAAGGTCGCGATGACGTGGCTGATGATGCCGAAGCCTGGAAGAATAATGATATACACTTCGGGGTGACCAAAAAACCACAGAATGTGCTGATACAGAACCGGATCACCACCGCCTGCTGGGTCAAAGAATGCGAATCCGAAGTTGCGATCCATCAAAAGCATGGTGATGGCACCGGCCAAAACGGGCAGGGACAGAAGGATCAACCAGCTTGTAACAAAGATCGACCAGCTGAACAGCGGCACTTTGAACAACGTCATGCCAGGGGCGCGCATGTTGAGGAATGTTGTGATCATGTTGATCGCACCCAGGATCGACGACGCACCGGATACGTGCACAGCGAAAATCGCGAAATCCATCGACATGCCGCCTTCACGAACAGAGAGCGGCGGATAGAGAACCCAGCCCACACCTGACCCAAGCTGGCCGCTGCCGCCGGGTGTCAGCACGGAGCAGACTGCAAGCGTTGTGCCGCCGACATATAGCCAGAAAGAGAGGTTGTTCATCCGCGGGAACGCCATGTCAGGCGCGCCAATTTGCAATGGCATCAAATAGTTACCGAAACCACCGAACAAAGCGGGAATAACCACGAAGAACATCATCAAGATGCCGTGCGCGGTGATCAGAACATTCCAAAGGTGGCCGTTTGGCGTACAGGTCGCTGCGCTATCAGCGATGAACCGCGCGCCTTCCATACACATATATTGCACGCCTGGGTGCATAAGCTCCAAGCGCATATATATGGTGAAACATACAGAGATAAAGCCAACGAGGGCCGAAACGATCAGGTACAAGAGCCCGATGTCTTTGTGGTTTGTGGACATGAACCAGCGCGTGAAAAATCCGCGCTCGTCGTGATGGTCTTGCCCGTGAATGGCTGCGTCTGCCATGCGGTGCCTCCTGAGATTGGGTTGTCAACTCACGCCCCGACAGGGGGCGCGCATTGAATTAAGGTTCGTTCTAGTGCGGCTTGCCAATATGGGCAATGGCCGCCTTTGACGCAGGGCACGAAAAAAGACAGATCATTTATCAAACTGTGTCGGAGGCGCACAGCCTTGTAGTGACGGGGGTAGGAGGTTTCAGAAGTGCTCATCATGCTGGATGACATACGCCTCTAGCGATGAAGAAACCGTAAAGCCGCGGCGGAAATAGCACGAGCGCAGTGAAACGTTTGAGCGGCGAGGAACATTATCCGTCTTTGGGCGCGTATTCAGACAGCGGAGGGAAAACCGTGTCGAACTGCGCTTTCAGGGCGATATCAACGTCTTCCATCATAACTGGCAGGCCAAGGTCAACTAAAGACGTAACGCCATGTTCTTGGATCCCACAGGGGACGATCCCGGAAAAATGCTCAAGATTTGGATCAACATTTATGCTGATTCCGTGAAAGCTGACCCATTTTCTAAGCCGGATACCGATCGCCGCGATTTTATCTTCGCGAATGCCGCCCTGCGCCGCGAGCGGTTTCTCGGGACGTTCTACCCAGACGCCGACGCGCCCTTCCTTGATCTCGCCTTTGATGGTAAAGCTTGCAAGGGTCGCGATCACCCAATGTTCAAGGTCTTGAACAAAACGTCTGACGTCCCGGCCCCGTTTACCGACGTCCAGCATCACATAAACAACCCGCTGCCCCGGCCCATGGTATGTGTACTGTCCGCCGCGGCGCGTTTCATATACCGGAAACCGCTTTGGGTCAGTCAAATCTTCCGATTTTGCTGAGGTGCCGGCAGAATATAGCGGAGCATGCTCTACAAGCCAGACGCATTCATCGGCATTTCCCGCGGCGATAAGGGACGCGCGTTCCTCCATCCATGCTTCGGCTTCCCGGTAATCGACAAGCCCCTTGGAGGTGATCCATTCAACCATTCTGTGCGCACCGTTGAGCCGAGGTAAACGAAACAGTCATTCCGCGGCGCTTACCTCTTGAATTACTTTTTGGATAATTTGCACATAGTTATCGACACCCTGCGCACCAGTCACAAGGTATTTGCCTGCGAAGATCATGGAAGGCACACCAGAAATTCCCTGCGATGTCCAAACCGACTGGCGTTCGCGAACACGTTCTACATGGCTGCCGCTGTCGAGAACGTCCTGCGCAGAACTACGATCCAATCCGACATCTGCAGCGACATCAACGAGGACACTATGGTCTGAAACATCCAATCCCTTCGTAAAATGTGCTTCAAACAACGCAAGCTTAAGTGGGTGCTGCAGGTTCTGATCTTGAGCCCAATCCAGCAATTGGTGTGCAGCAAAGCTGTTGACGATGCGGCTATCGGCGTTGAAATTGAAGTCGATTCCAAGTTCAGTGCCAAGCTGCACAAGATGCGCACGGTTTTGCGCCGATTGCTCAGGCGAAGCACCGTATTTTTCGGCAATATGTTCGGTCAGGTTCTGACCTTCGGGGCCCATTTGGGGGTTAAGCTCGAAAGGGTGCCAGCGGATGAACGCGCCAATGTTCAAGGCGGCTAACGCCTGCTCTAGCTGGCGGTACCCGACAATACACCAAGGGCACATCACGTCAGAAACGATGTCGATCTGCAGGGCAGGGGGATCTATGGGCGCTTGGGTCATATTGTTCCTCGATTCATATCCTCCTTTAAGTTTACGTCTTCGCACTGTTTTTCAAGCCACCCCGCCCGATTGAATGATAAATCACACAAATCTGAACAAGGACTTAATCTGGCGCAATTTTGCTCTTCACTTTGTGAAAGAGTTTGTCTAAACGACCCTCACCAACCATGGCGTGCGGTCGTGGCGGAATGGTAGACGCGCAGCGTTGAGGTCGCTGTGGGGTAACACCCGTGAGAGTTCGAGTCTCTCCGACCGCACCACTGGTTGTATCCTTCAAATCATCTTCGAAAGACATGGGGTCCCGGGGCGCGAGCGCCCCGAAGTATCTTTATGCATCAAGCGCTTGGCTCAAGTCGCGTTTTAGATCTTCGATATCTTCAATCCCCACCGATAAACGCAGCAACCCTTCGGGAATCCCGGTGTGGGGTTCGATCGTGTGGCGGTGTTCGACAAGGCTTTCGACCCCGCCCAAAGACGTTGCGCGATGGAAAACTTCCAGCTTGCCAACAACCTCCAGCGCCGCTGCGCCGCCACCCTTTACAATGCACGACAAAAGCGACCCAAATCCTCCTGACATTTGCCGCGTCGCCAATTCGTGGCCCGTATGTGACGCAAGACCCGGATAGAGAACCTCTTCGATTTTCGGGTGATTTTGCAAAAACTCTGCTAATTCCATGGCGTTGCACGACATTTGCTTGGCGCGCAGGGGCAGGGTGCGCATCCCGCGGACCAGCAACCATGCTTCAAACGGGCCGATAACCGCGCCTGCATCATGCCGGTCCGCTTTGATATCTTCCCACACGCGGCCCGTGACGTCATTGGTCGCCAGAACGCCCGCCAATACGTCCGAATGTCCATTAATGCCCTTTGTGGCAGAATGCATTACAACGTCGGCACCGTGTTTAAGCGGCTGTTGCAGAATCGGCGTCGCGGCCGTGCTATCCACCACAAGCAACCCACCCGCGCTATGCACCGCATCAGCCGCAGCTTGGATATCGACCACGCGAAGCCACGGGTTTGATGGTGTTTCGATGAGCGCCAAGGTTGGTCCAAAGCTCTCGCAGGCGGCGGCAAACGCCGCCATGTCAGAGGCTTCGACCTCTCGCAGTTCAATGTCTCGCCGGGTGCAGAAATCCCGAATCCACTTGGTGGTGCCCCAGTAAATCTGGCTTTGCACCAGCACGCGCCCGCCATTTGGGACGGTACGGAAGACGGCGGCAAGCGCTGCCATGCCTGACGGGAACAGCAGCGATTCTTTCGCCCCCTCCAGTTGAGAGAGCACTTTTTCTGCAACGCGTACAATATCGCTCTGATCGCGCAGATAGATGTTGTCTGCACGCAGCGGTTGGTATGCTTCATCCCGCAGATAGGTCGTGGCCATAGGCAGCGCCGGGACCACCCCGCCGGTTTGCGCATCAACCGCTCCCGCTGCTTGGGCAGCAATCGTAGCGGGGCTTAAGCGAGACGTATCAGACATTTCTTAGCGATTCCCTAATGGCGTAATATATTCAATTTGCGGCACCTTTGCCTGTCCGAAGGTAAACTGCCAGACCTGAATGGGACAAACCCGCCCCTTCTTCATTTTGCTCTGAAAACTCCCGCCGGAGGCGCCTATCGGCGAGGCAGCAAGCGTCCCTGCCTTGGTGGCGCAAGGGTTCAGACTTGTTCTTTACCCCCCCGCGGTCTATCCCGCGCGTACATCAAAACACCCCAAAACAAAGGTATCACCACATGATTCCCCGTTATTCCCGCCCCGAGATGGTTGCGATCTGGTCCCCCGAAACCAAGTTCCGCATCTGGTACGAGATCGAGGCGCATGCCTGTGATGCCATGGCTGACCTTGGGGTGATCCCGCGCGAAAATGCGGAGGCGGTTTGGAAAGCCAAAGATGTCGAGTTCGACGTCGCGCGGATTGACGAGATTGAAGCCGTAACAAAGCATGACGTTATCGCGTTCTTGACGCATCTGGCAGAGCATGTGGGCAGCGACGAGGCGCGTTTTGTGCACCAGGGGATGACCTCTTCTGACGTATTGGACACCTGCTTTAACGTGCAATTAACCCGCGCAGCTGATATTCTGATCGAAGATATGGGCTTGCTGCTGGCCGCGCTGAAACGCCGTGCCATGGAACATAAAAATACTGTGCGCGTCGGGCGCAGCCACGGGATCCACGCTGAACCCACAACGATGGGCCTTACCTTTGCGCGCTTTTATGCAGAGATGGACCGCAACCTGACGCGGCTGAAAACGGCACGCTCCGAGATTGCTACGGGTGCGATTTCCGGCGCTGTGGGGACATTTGCGAATATCGATCCGCGGGTCGAGGAACATGTCTGCGAAAAGCTGGGCCTGTCACCCGAACCCGTGAGCACGCAGATCATCCCTCGTGACCGTCACGCGGCATTTTTCGCAGCACTTGGTGTGATCGCCAGCTCTATCGAGAACGTCGCGACCGAAGTGCGGCACATGCAACGGACCGAAGTCTTGGAAGGGGCTGAGTTTTTCTCGGCGGGTCAGAAGGGGTCTTCGGCGATGCCGCACAAGAAAAACCCTGTGCTGACCGAGAACCTGACCGGGCTGGCCCGTACAATTCGCATGGCTGTGATCCCAGCGATGGAAAACGTCACCATGTGGCATGAACGCGATATCTCCCACTCGAGCGTGGAGCGTGCGATCGGCCCCGACACCACCATCACTCTTGACTTCGCGCTGCATCGTTTGACCGGCGTCATCGACAATATGCTGATTTATCCTGACAACATGCTGGCAAATATGAACAAGTTTAGCGGTCTTGTGATGTCGCAACGTGTCTTGCTCGCGCTCACGCAGGCCGGCGTGAGCCGCGAAGACAGCTACAAGCTGGTTCAGCGCAACGCCATGAAGGTCTGGGAAGACGGCAAGGATTTCAAGACCGAGCTGCTGGCTGACGAAGAAGTTCTGGCCGCACTAAGTGCAGAAGAGATCGAAGAAAAATTCGATCTGGGTTACCATACCAAACATGTTGATACGATCTTTAAGCGCGTCTTCAAGGACTGATACACGCGCAGGCATTCAGGGCTGCATCGCTTGACGGCGGTGCAGCCTTTTTTGATTCAAAAGCTGCGTATTCCGGCCCTATCTCGCGCCATATCGTGACGTTAGGGTGGAACCTAATGCTTTACCTATGGCGCGGATCGTCTAACATCAGCCGTGTATTTAGTTCAGGAGTGTTTGAGTATGCGTGTTGTGTTTGCGTCCATCCTGTCATTGGCTATTCCTTTCGCGGCCTTTGCCGCTGGCTCCAATGATACGTCCCCACCGAAGCCCGTTGTGAAATGCGAAGACGGGCAGGTGTATGACAAGAAGTCAAAGACCTGTATCGATGCAAAGGATAGCCGGTTATCACCGGATGACCTTTATCAAACTGTTCGTGAACTGGCCTATGCAGGCGAATACTCGGATGCGCAGATCGTACTTGCCGCTATGCCTGAGCAGGACGATCGTCGATTGACCTACATGGGGTTCACGTCGCGCAAAATGGGCGATCAAGCTGGCGGAATGGCGTTCTATGCGCGTGCGCTGGCAGCCAACCCTGCGAATGTTCTCGCGCGGTCCTATCGCGGGCAAGCTTTGGTAGAGCAGGGCGATATCCCCGAAGCTTTGGCCGAACTTCGTGCCATTCGCGCGCATGGCGGGGCAGGGACATGGGCCGAAACCTCCTTGCGGACAGCGATCGCAACCGGTCAGACGTTTAGCTATTAACCAGCCGCTGTTGCATCCGGTGGCGCATTGCCGCCTGGGTGAAACACGCTTGTTGCGCGGGGCCCTGCGCGGTATGAACGGCAGGCCCCGCCCCTTAGGGGCGCTTTTCCTTGCAGGCAGATGCGCATGGCCAGTCCCAAATATCCTAAGAACGTTCGATTTAGCCGACGTGCAGGGCACTACCTGACCAATGCCTTTATCGTCGGCCTTATTCGGCTGGCTTTGGTGCTGCCCTATAAAACGCGCATAGCGTTCGTCGGCTGGGTTGTTCAACATGTGATCGGGCCGGTAGCAGGATATCGGGCGCGGGCGCTTGAAAATCTTGCGATGATTTGGCCGCAGATGCCGCAAGAACGGCGCGCAGAAATTGCTTCAAAGTGCCTTAACAACGTGGGGCGCAGCTTTATCGAAAACTATTCGGCGCGCGACTTCCCCAAGCGTATGGCAAAGAATACGCCGACCGGCGCAGGCGTCGCGGCGTTGGAAAAAGCGGCAGAGCAAGGCAAGCCGGTCATTCTGGTGACGGGCCACTATGGCAACTACGAAGCGATGCGTGCCTGTCTTGTGGCGCGGGGGTATGACATTGGCGGGCTCTACCGCAACATGAAAAACCCTTATTTCAACGCGCATTACGTCCAAACGATGGAGGCTTTCGGCGGCCCTGTCTTCCCGCAAGGCCGACGCGGCACGGCGGGTTTCGTACGGCATCTAAAAGACGGCGGGCAGCTGGTACTGCTGTTTGATCAACACGTCTTTGGCGCGCCGGCGCTCGATTTCTTGGGGCAACCTGCCAATACAGCGCTTTCTGCCGCCGAGCTGGCACTGCGCTATGATGCGCTGTTGATCCCGTTCTACGGCATTCGACAAGCTGATGGGGTGTCATTCGACACGGTGCTGGAGGCACCTGTGCCACACAGCGATGCTGTCACGATGACCCAGGCTTTGAATGACAGTCTTACCGCACGGGTCAAAGCGGATCCCGAGCAATGGTTCTGGGTCCATCGTCGCTGGCGCATCCACGACAATTAATGCCTAAACATCTAGGTGTTTTGAGCGACTACTTGATCCGCGCCGCTGCCACGATCGGCCCCGCGTTGCTGCGCTGCACCAGCACAACCACCGGCATATCGCCGGTGATGGCGGCAGAGAGTGATAGCGGCGCTTGCCCGTCCCACTGATCAACCGTCTGCCAGCCTTCGACGATGTTATAATTCTCGAACGTGTGGCCCGCGTTTTCGCCGCGTTTGACCTGCGTGACCGCCATCGGGTGATAGCGCAACATGTGCACGTCGAACGGTCCGGCGGCACCCGATACGGTATGCGCGTTGATGCGCAGGGTTTCCCCGTCGCGTGCGATAGATAGGTCGACCTGCGGGGCGTCTTCTTTGTGCTTGTTGATCGCCTCCATCAACTTCATGGGTTTGGCGCCGACCACATCGGACTGGCCGTTGACGATCATCTCTGGTGTGTAAATCGACGTCCGCCCACCGGTCAGCGCGTAGGCGCGCTGGCGTTCGGCGTGCTCAGGCGCACCAAAGGGGTCTTGCCAGCCGATATAGTCCCAATAATCCACATGCAGCGCCAGCGCGATCACGTCGTCCCTTTTGGACAGCTCGGCAAACATCTCGTCAGCAGGAGGGCAGGAAGAGCACCCTTGCGAGGTATAGAGTTCGACGACAACGGGGCGATCCTGAGCAAAGGCGGGCGCTATGGACAGCAGGCCAACGGCAATCAGGGACGTAAACAGGCGGGGCATCGCAGGGTACTTTCGGTTTGGATGCTCAATTCGTAGACTGCACCCGCTGTAATTACCACTCAACCTTTGTTGAGGCGCTGTAACGTCACGGGATTGGGTATGAAATGCCTCAATCCAGTACACAACGGTATACAAAAGCGCCAGAAGCGTGTGTTTGCAGTTGAAACGACCCGCGCAATAAGGCATTTAGGCCCCAAGTCACCGACCTTTTTTAACCCATAAAGGGAGCCATCCATGACCATCTTCGTTGGCCAGGACACCGCCAAAACCCGCAAAACTCTATCTTCGGGCAGCCAATCCATCGCTTATTATTCGATTCCTGCAGCGCAGGAAGCCGGTCTGGGTGATTTCTCCAATTTGCCAGCCGCGCTTAAGGTGGTGCTTGAGAACATGCTGCGTTTCGAAGATGGCAAAACTGTCACCGTCGATGACATCAAGGCCTTCGCCGAATGGGGTGCCAAGGGCGGCCAGAACCCGCGCGAGATCGCTTACCGTCCCGCACGCGTTTTGATGCAGGATTTCACCGGCGTTCCCGCAGTTGTGGACCTTGCGGCGATGCGCGACGGGCTGGTTGCCTTGGGTGGCGATGCCGACAAGATTAACCCGCTGAACCCTGTTGATCTTGTCATCGACCACTCGGTCATGATCGACGAGTTCGGCAACCCGCGCGCGTTCCAGATGAACGTGGACCGCGAATACGAGCGCAACATCGAACGCTACACTTTCCTGAAATGGGGTCAGAAGGCGTTTAACAACTTCCGCGTTGTGCCCCCCGGCACCGGCATCTGCCACCAGGTGAACCTTGAATATCTGGCGCAGACCGTCTGGACCGACAAGGATCAGGACGGCGTCGAAGTCGCATATCCTGACACGCTCGTCGGGACCGACAGCCACACCACAATGGTAAACGGCATGGCCGTTCTGGGCTGGGGCGTTGGCGGGATCGAGGCCGAAGCCGCGATGCTGGGTCAGCCGATTTCGATGCTGATCCCCGAGGTTATCGGCTTTGAACTGACCGGTGCCATGATGGAAGGCACCACCGGGACCGATCTGGTGCTGAAAGTGGTCGAAATGCTGCGCGAGAAGGGCGTGGTTGGCAAATTCGTTGAATTCTACGGTGCCGGCCTTGATAGCCTGCCTCTGGCGGACCGCGCGACAATCGCCAACATGGCCCCCGAATACGGTGCGACCTGTGGCTTCTTCCCGATCGATGCCGAAACCCTGCGTTACATGCGCACCACCGGCCGTGATGAAGACCGCATCGCGCTGGTCGAAGCCTATGCCAAGGAAAACGGCATGTGGCGCGGCGATGATTATGCGCCGGTTTACACCGACACACTGTCGCTCGACATGGGCACAATCGTGCCTGCGATCTCGGGTCCGAAGCGTCCGCAAGACTACATCGCACTGACCTCGGCACACACTGCATTTGCAGAATACGTGAAGGGCGTGCGCGAAGGTAAAGACACCACAGCCAACGCCGAAGTTCGTTGGGAAGGTGAGGGCGGCCAGCCAGAGCCTCAAGACATCCCCGGTGACGAGGGCAACCACAAGCGTGGCTACGTCCAGACCGAAGATGGCAACTACCAACTGCATGACGGGTCCATCGTGATTGCGTCGATCACATCGTGCACCAACACATCCAACCCCTATGTGATGATCGGTGCTGGTCTGGTTGCACGCAAGGCACGCGCCTTGGGCCTGACCCGCAAGCCTTGGGTCAAGACGTCGCTCGCGCCCGGTAGCCAGGTTGTGTCCGCCTATCTTGAGGCCGCAAACCTGCAAGAGGATCTGGACGCCATCGGCTTCAACCTCGTCGGGTATGGCTGCACCACCTGTATCGGTAACTCCGGCCCGCTCGAAGCACCGATCAGCAAGGCGATCAACGACTACGACCTGATCGGGACATCGATCCTCTCGGGTAACCGGAACTTTGAAGGGCGAATTTCGCCTGACGTGCGCGCCAACTATCTGGCGTCGCCTCCCTTGGTCGTGGCATACGCGCTGGTCGGTGACATGAACGTCGATCTGGCCAACAGCCCGCTGGGTCAGGACAAGGACGGCAACGACGTCTATCTGAAAGACATCTGGCCAACATCCAAGGAAGTCGCTGATCTGGTCGAGCAGACAGTGACCCGCGAAGCCTTCCAGGAAAAATATGCCGACGTCTTCAAGGGCGATGAAAAGTGGCAGTCCGTCGAAACCACCGACGCCAAGACTTATGACTGGCCACCAACCTCGACCTATGTGCAGAACCCGCCCTACTTCCAGGGCATGTCGCCAGAGCCGGGTGTGATCACCAACATCGAGAACGCCAAAGTGCTTGCCGTTCTGGGTGACATGATCACGACCGACCACATCTCGCCTGCCGGTTCCTTCAAGGAAACCACGCCAGCGGGTCAGTATCTGGTGGAACGTCAGGTGCCTGTCCGTGAATTCAACTCGTACGGTAGCCGTCGTGGTAACCACGAGGTCATGATGCGCGGCACTTTCGCCAACATCCGTATCAAGAACGAAATGCTGGACGGTGTTGAGGGTGGTTATACCAAAGGCCCCGATGGCGAACAGACCTCGATCTTTGACGCGGCTATGGCGCATCAGGAAAACGGCACGCCGCTGGTCATCTTCGGTGGTGAACAATACGGCGCGGGTTCGTCCCGTGACTGGGCGGCCAAAGGCACGGCGTTGCTGGGCGTCAAGGCGGTCATCGCCGAGAACTTTGAACGTATCCACCGCTCCAACCTGGTTGGCATGGGGGTTATCCCGTTCGAATTCACCAACGGCGACACCCGCAAGAGCTTGGGCCTGACCGGCGAGGAAACCGTTTCGATCAGCGGTCTGGACACCATCAAGCCGCTGCAAGAAGTGCCCTGCACGATCACAATGGCAGATGGCACGGTCAAAGAGATCATGATCAAATGCCGGATCGATACCGCGATCGAGATTGAATACATCGAACACGGTGGCGTTCTGCACTACGTGCTGCGCAACCTCGCGAAATCGGCCTAACCACCGGCCGCTGGCCGTTTCGCACGGCCTTGAAAAGAACGCCCGTCAGGTTCCCCCTGGCGGGCGTTTTGCATACGCGCCCCCATTTTCACGGCAAACTTCCGCCTGCTTGCGTAAAATGACATAACCGGATGTGTTTTGCGGTTCACAATCGCGATTTTGCCCAACAGACTGTTTGCCGATGGCAGGCGCTTTCCGCTATGCACAAGGGAATAATAAACAAGTTTGCTGACGTTGCGGTCGCGCGCTCTATGTCTCACCCAACGGCACGTCGTTCTATGAGTACAGGGAGCACCGCATGGGGCATTTTCAATCAGACAGTTTTGCAAAGTTCTTGCGGGCATCTACGGCCGCGGCAGCTTTGGTCTGGGGAGGATGCACGGCGGGTCTCGCGGCGACGCTCGACATCACCGGCATCGATAAGGACTCCGATCTATACGAGACGGTGCTCGGCGGATCGCTTCTGCGCGAACAAACAGACGAAGATGCAGACCCCACCACGCAAGAGCTTTTGGCCGCCGCGCAGGCCGATTATGCCCGCCTTCTGGCCGTGCTCTATGACGAAGGGTATTTTGCTGCCGTCATCAAGATTACCATCGACGGTGTAGACGCCTCTGCCATCGCGCCGGTCGCCCCGCCGCGCCAGATCAACCGCGCTGTGATCGACATCGAAACCGGTCGCAAGTTCAGCTTTTCCAAGGCCGAAATCGCCCCAGTCGCCCCCGAAACCGAGCTGCCCGATGAATTCGCCGCAGGTGAAACCGCAAGTCTCGGCGTCATGAAAGAGGCCGTCGCCGCCGGTATTGAAGGCTGGCGCGATCAGGGCCACGCCAAAGCTGAACTGGCCGACCAGCAGCTGACCGCCCGCGTGCCCGATGCCACGCTGGCGGCAACCCTGCGTCTGCGCCCGGGACCGCGCCTGCGTTTCGGAGAGTTGACGGTAAAGGGGAAAAGCGATGTGCGCCTGCGCCGGATCGTCAAAATCGCCGGCCTGCCCACCGGAGAGGTCTATTCACAAGAGCAACTTGATCTGGCCGCCACACGGTTGCAGCGCACGGGCGCTTTCAGTTCTGTCGCGATGATCGAGGGCGAGCAGATCACCGCGCCCGATGTTCTGCCGATTACAGCGCAGATCACTGACGCGCCCAAGCGACGCTTTGGTTTCGGCGGGGAACTGTCGTCGCTTGAAGGGCTCAGCGTCAGCACCTACTGGCTGCACCGTAACCTGCTGGGCGGGGCCGAAAGCCTACGTGTCGAAGGCGAGGTGTCGGGGATCGGCGGCGATTCCGGCGGCACGGATTATCGTCTTGGCACACGTTTTGAACGCCCTGCGACCTTTAACGCCGACACGAATTTCTACGCGCTGGCCGAGATCGAACAGCTTGACGAGGTGAACTATTTCTCGCGTCAACTCGACCTTGAGGCCGGGATCGAACGCATCGCCAGCGAGGAACGGACCTATACGCTTGGCGTCGGTTTGCGGACGGCTGAAACCCGCGACGCTTTTGGCGAGAACAAATATACGTTGCTGACGCTGCCCCTAAGCGCGGAACATGATTACCGCGACAATCGGCTTGATGCGAAAGATGGCTACTACGCCAAGGCCAGCGTGACGCCTTTTGTGGCGCTGTCGGGGTCGGATAACGGCGTGCGCACCTACATCGACGTGCGCGGCTATAAAACCTTTGGCACCACGCGGCCCGTGACCTTTGCCCTGCGGGGACAGCTCGGGTCGGTCTATGGCCCGACACTGGCTGAATCGCCCGCGGACTATCTGTTCTATTCCGGCGGCGGCGGCACCGTGCGCGGGCAACCCTACCAATCGCTCGGCGTTGATCTGGCCAGTGGTGATACAGTGGGCGGTCGCAGCTTTGCTGGCCTGTCCGCAGAGGCGCGTTGGCAGGTACGCGACAAG
>Ga0208057_1000471_pt1 | contig 14870 bp, 7 predicted proteins | sample DeeseametaMP1649_FD_184183 | JGI IMG/M metagenome (GOLD analysis project Ga0208057, IMG submission 184183) | Marine microbial communities from the Deep Pacific Ocean - MP1649 (SPAdes) | ecosystem: Environmental > Aquatic > Marine > Oceanic | place: North of Tokelau, South Pacific Ocean...
AGGTCAGGACATGATGGTGCTAGACGCGCTACTTGCACTTAAAGAGCAAGATCCGACGCTTTCTTTCCGTCGCTCTTGCCGTGAAGGTGTGTGTGGTTCAGACGGTGTGAACATGAACGGCAAAAATGGCCTTGCGTGTATCACTCCTTTATCTGCACTGGGCAAAGGTAAAATAGTAGTACGTCCACTTCCAGGTCTACCTGTTGTACGTGACCTTGTTGTTGATATGACGCAGTTCTACACACAGTACGAAAAGATTAAGCCGTTCTTAATCAACGACAGTAAGCAGCCGCCAGCGCGCGAACACTTACAGTCACCTGAAGAGCGTGCGAAACTTGACGGTCTTTACGAGTGTATTCTATGTGCATGTTGTTCAACGTCATGCCCATCTTTCTGGTGGAACCCTGATAAGTTCATCGGTCCTGCTGGTCTACTTCACGCGTATCGTTTCCTTATCGATAGCCGTGATACGGCAACTGAAGAGCGTCTTAACGACCTTGATGATGCGTTCAGCGTATTCCGCTGTCACGGTATCATGAACTGTGTAAGTGTATGTCCTAAGGGCTTAAACCCTACAAAAGCGATAGGCCAAATTAAGTCTATGCTTTTACAACGGGCTGTTTAGTACTATATTCTGATAACTTCCTAAAGTTACAGATAGTGATGCTCTAAATAGCCATCCCAAAAGGATGGCTATTTTTTTATATATTCGCTGTTATAACACTTGGTTATGCTGAGAATAACCTTATAATACATCTTGATTGTTAACTAGATTTTATAAAACGTAGCAAGGCAAATTAAATGCAAGAAAGCGTGATGAAAGCGTGGTGGGATTCCTCGCACATGGCAGGTGCCAACGCTGCCTATGTTGAAGAGTTGTATGAAACTTATTTAGAAGACCCGCAAAGTGTCTCTGAAAATTGGCGACAAATCTTCGATAACCTCCCCAAAGTCGATGGCGTAGAGTTAGAAACCAATCATACAACAATTAAAAATCAATTTAGGCAACTTGCTGCGTTAGGGCCAACCGCCCGCATGTCTAGTCCGTCTGTGCCTTCTGCAAATGTTTCAGACGACAGGCAAGTTAAAGTTCTTCAGTTAATCAATGCGTTCCGCTTCCGCGGTCATCAGCACGCAAACCTTGATCCGCTAGGTCTATGGAAACAAGAGCGTGTACGCGATTTAGAACTTTCTCACCACAGCCTTTCTGAGCAAGATTTCGATTCAGTATTCAATGTAGGTTCGTATGCCATTGGCAAAGATTCAATGCCATTGGGTGAACTGTTTAAATCGTTAAACCGCACATACTGTGGCTCTATCGGTGCAGAGTACATGCATATTACCGATACTGAACAGAAACGCTGGTTGCAACAAAAAATTGAATCTGTTCAAGCAAAACCTGAAATTTCTCGCGACGAAAAGCTAGGAATTCTTAAAGGTCTTACTGCGGCTGACGGAATGGAAAAGTACTTGGGTTCTAAATTCCCAGGGGCAAAGCGTTTCTCTCTAGAAGGCGGCGATGCACTTATTCCTATGCTGAAAGGTTTAATCACCAAGGCTGGCACTGCAGGTACCAAAGAAGTGGTTATCGGCATGGCTCACCGTGGTCGTTTGAACGTGCTAGTTAACGTATTGGGTAAAAACCCATCGGTGCTGTTTGATGAATTTTCAGGTAAGCACGACGACTCACTAGGCGCAGGTGACGTGAAATACCACGCAGGTTTCTCGTCTGACTTCGCGACTCCAGGCGGCAATGTTCACTTAGCACTAGCGTTTAACCCGTCTCACCTTGAGATTGTAAACCCTGTAGTTATGGGGTCTGTACGTGCACGTCTTGCGCGTCGCAATGATGACACGAATACAGTACTGCCTATCACTATTCACGGTGACTCGGCAATTGCTGGTCAGGGTGTAGTACAAGAAACCTTCAACATGTCGCAAACTCGCGGCTTTGCTGTAGGTGGTACGGTTCGTATTGTGGTAAATAACCAAGTTGGTTTCACCACATCGAAGACTGAAGATACCCGTTCAACGCAATACTGTACTGACATTGCTAAAATGGTACAGGCGCCAATTTTCCACGTGAACTCAGACGATCCAGAAGCGGTTGCCTTTGTTACACAGCTTGCGCTTGAATACCGTAATAAGTTTAAGAAAGACGTTGTAATTGATTTAGTTTGTTACCGTCGTCATGGTCACAACGAAGCGGATGAGCCAAACGCCACGCAGCCGTTGATGTACCAAAAAATTAAGAAGCACCCGGTTCCACGTGTTCTTTATGCTGACCAGTTAATAGCTGAAGGTGTGATTGAACAACGTGACGCAGACCGCTATCTTGAAGAATATCGTGAAGCGCTCGACCACGGCGCGTGCGTTGTTGAAGAGTGGCGTCCAATGACAGAGCACAGCGTTGACTGGTCTCCATATCTTGGTCACGACTGGGATACGCCTTACGATGGTTCGCTTTCAGTTGAGAAGCTCAAAGAGCTAGGTGAGTCAATCACTACTATTCCTGAAGAGCACAAGCTTCAGTCTCGCGTAAACAAGCTTTACCAAGACCGTAAAGCGATGGTTGCTGGCGAGAAAATGCTTGATTGGGGCATGGCTGAAAACTTGGCCTATGCAACTATCGTTGATGCCGGCGAAGATATTCGTATTACCGGTCAGGATTCAGGCCGTGGTACTTTCTTCCACCGTCACGCGGTATTGCACAATCAAAAAGATGCGTCGACATATATGCCACTACAGCATATTCGTGAAGGACAGGGCGAGATCGAAATTTACGACTCTGTGCTTTCAGAAGAAGCGGTTATGGCATTTGAGTATGGTTATGCGACAGCGGAGCCTACGTGTCTGACTATTTGGGAAGCCCAGTTTGGTGACTTCGCTAACGGCGCTCAGGTTGTATTTGATCAGTTCTTGAGCTCAGGTGAAGCGAAGTGGGGTCGTTTGTGTGGCCTAACCGTTTTACTTCCACATGGTTATGAAGGCCAAGGCCCAGAGCATAGTTCTGCGCGTCTTGAACGATTCTTGCAAATGTGTGCTGACCACAACTGGCAAGTGTGTGTACCTTCAACACCCGCTCAGGTTTACAACATGCTTAGACGCCAAGTGGTTCGTCCAATGCGTAAACCACTTATCGTGATGTCACCTAAGTCACTATTACGTCATCCAATGGCTGTATCTTCGTTAGAGGAACTTGCAGAAGGCAAATTCCATAACGTAATTGGCGAAATTGATGATATCGATCCGAAGAATGTGAAGCGTGTTGTTATGTGTTCAGGCAAGGTTTACTACGATTTGTTAGACCAGCGCCGTAAAAATGAGCAAACAGACGTCGCAATCATCCGTTTAGAGCAACTTTATCCATTCCCACAAGAAGAATGCGCTAAAGTTGTGGCACAATACAGCCACGTAAAAGATTGGGTTTGGTGTCAAGAAGAGCCTCAAAACCAAGGCGCTTGGTACTGTAGCCAACACCATTTCTGGCAAGCAATTCCAGATGGTGCAAAATTAACATATGCAGGCCGTGATGCATCCTCGTCACCTGCAGTAGGTTATGTATCCGTTCACAACCAGCAACAGAAAGCCCTGGTTGAAAACGCACTCACAATTAAATAAGGAACAGTAATGACAATTGAGATAAAAGTTCCGGTTCTACCTGAGTCAGTTGCCGATGCCACCATTGCAACCTGGCACGTAAAGGCCGGTGACGCAGTTAAACGAGACCAGAACCTGGTTGATATTGAAACTGATAAAGTGGTTTTAGAAGTTGTGGCGCCAGCGGACGGTACAATTGGTGAGATCCTAAACGAAGAGGGTGCAACTGTTTTAGGCGAGCAAGTTATTGCTAAACTAGAAAAGGGTGGTGCTGCTGCACCAGCTGAAGCTAAAACAGAAAGCAAAGCGAAAGACGATTCTAAATCAGATGCGGCTCCAGCGGCTTCTGGAAAAACATCTGATGTTAAAGTACCAGTACTTCCTGAATCTGTAGCTGACGCGACAATCGCAACGTGGCACGTAGCTGTAGGTGAAGCAGTTTCTCGCGACCAAAACTTGGTTGATATCGAAACTGATAAAGTAGTACTAGAAGTTGTTGCTCCTGCAGACGGTTCTCTTGCTGAAATTATCGCAGAAGAGGGCGCCACCGTAACAGCTGAAGAAGTGATTGCTAAATTTGTAGAAGGTGCAGCAAGCGGCGCTTCTGCTCCAGCAGCGTCAAGCGAAAGCGATGACAGTGACGAGAGCAGCGATGCGCTTAGTCCTTCTGTTCGTCGTTTACTTGCAGAAAAAGGTGTTGACGCAGCTAAAGTGAAAGGCACTGGCAAAAATGGCCGTATCACTAAAGAAGACGTAGAGAAATACCTTAAAGGCGGCGACAGCTCAGCGAAGGCAGCGCCTGCTGCGTCTGAATCTGTTTCAGCTGACCTACCAACGGGTAATCGTACCGAGAAACGTGTTCCAATGACGCGTCTTCGCAAGACAATTGCTAACCGTCTTCTTGAAGCGAAGAACTCTACGGCAATGCTAACAACGTTTAACGAAGTAAACATGAAGCCAATCATGGACCTTCGTAAGCAGTATCAAGACAGCTTCGAGAAGCGTCACGGTATTCGCCTTGGTTTCATGTCTTTCTACGTGAAAGCGGTAACCGAAGCCCTTAAGCGTTTCCCTGAAGTTAACGCGTCTATCGACGGTGATGACATTGTTTATCACAACTACTTCGATGTATCGATTGCTGTTTCTACACCACGTGGCCTTGTAACACCAGTACTTAAAGATACTGACACACTAGGCATGGCAGGCGTTGAAAAAGGAATTAAGGAACTAGCACTTAAAGGCCGTGACGGTAAGCTGTCATTGGCTGAACTACAAGGTGGTAATTTCACAATCACCAACGGTGGTGTGTTTGGTTCACTAATGTCTACACCAATCATTAACCCGCCACAGAGCGCTATTTTGGGTATGCATAAAATCCAAGATCGTCCAATGGCTGTTAATGGCAAAGTAGAAATTCTACCAATGATGTACCTAGCGCTTTCTTATGACCACCGTATTATCGATGGTAAAGAATCAGTAGGTTTCTTGGTAACCGTTAAAGAGATGCTAGAAGATCCAACACGTCTACTTCTAGACGTATAAGACTTTCGTCTCACGGAATTGTGGTTAGGCGTTTAGCTTGTGTATGCTTGCTTTGCGCCTAACGCAACGCTGATATTTGCCCTATAATATCAGTCAAACTAATCAAGTCGCATTTGCGGCTTTTGTCTTACTAAAAATCGGATAGAAACACCATGAATTTGCATGAATACCAAGGTAAGCAGCTATTCAAAGAATACGGTTTGCCTGTTTCTGAAGGATACGCAGCAGACACTGCTCAAGGTGCTGTAGAAGCCGCTGACCGAATTGGCGGAAACGAGTGGGTAGTTAAGTGTCAGGTACACGCGGGCGGTCGCGGTAAAGCTGGCGGTGTAAAGCTAGTTAAAAACAAAGACGACATTCGCGCTTTCGCTGAAAACTGGCTTGGCAAAAATTTGGTGACTTTCCAGACTGACGAAAACGGTCAGCCTGTGAGCAAAATCCTAGTTGAATCTTGCACAGATATCGCTAACGAGCTTTACCTTGGTGCAGTAGTTGACCGTACAACCCGTCGCGTTGTATTCATGGCATCTACTGAAGGTGGCGTTGAGATTGAAACTGTTGCAGAAGAGACTCCAGAGAAAATCCTTAAAGCTGAAATCGACCCAATTGTAGGTCCTCAGCCTTACCAAGCGCGCGAAATGGCGTTTGCTCTAGGTCTTTCTGGCGTACAAATCAAGCAATTCACTCAAATCTTCCTTGGCCTAGCTAAGATGTTTGAAGAGCTTGACGTTGCGCTTATCGAAATCAACCCGCTAGTTATCAAAACTGACGGTAACCTACACTGCCTAGACGCGAAAGTAGGTATCGATGGTAACGCGCTATATCGTCAGCCTAAGCTGAAAGATATGCAAGATCCTTCACAAGAAGATGCGCGTGAAGCTCATGCTGCTCAGTGGGAACTAAACTATGTTGCGCTAGACGGTAATGTAGGTTGTATGGTTAACGGTGCAGGCCTAGCAATGGGTACTATGGACATCGTAAACCTACACGGTGGCAAGCCAGCTAACTTCCTAGACGTTGGTGGCGGCGCAACTAAAGAGCGTGTAGCTGAAGCATTCAAAATCATTCTTTCTGATGACAATGTTAAAGCGGTATTGGTTAACATCTTCGGTGGTATCGTTCGCTGTGACATGATTGCAGAAGGTATCATTGGTGCGGTTAAAGAAGTTGGCGTAGAAGTACCTGTAGTTGTACGTCTTGAAGGTACCAATGCAGAGCTTGGCCGTGAAGTTCTAGCGAACTCTGGTCTAGATATCATTGCTGCTGAATCGCTAACTGATGCAGCGCAGAAAGTTGTTGCTGCAGCGGAGGGCAAATAATGTCTGTATTAATTAATAAAGATACTAAAGTAATTTGTCAGGGTTTCACTGGCGGTCAGGGTACTTTCCACTCTGAGCAAGCAATTGCTTACGGTACGCAAATGGTTGGTGGTGTAACACCAGGTAAAGGCGGTACTGAGCACCTAGGTCTTCCAGTATTCAATACTGTACGTGAAGCGGTAGAAGCAACTGGCGCAACTGCAACAGTTATCTATGTACCAGCACCTTTCTGTAAAGATTCAATTGTTGAAGCTGCAGATGCGGGTATCGAGCTAATCGTATGTATCACTGAAGGTATCCCAACGCTAGATATGCTTTACGTTAAAGAATACGTAGAAGCGAAAGGCGTTCGCATGATCGGTCCAAACTGCCCAGGTGTAATCACTCCTGGAGAGTGTAAAATTGGTATCATGCCTGGTCACATCCACAAGCCTGGTAAAGTAGGTATTGTTTCTCGCTCTGGTACACTTACGTACGAAGCGGTTAAGCAAACCACTGACGAAGGTTTTGGCCAGTCTACTTGTGTTGGTATCGGTGGCGACCCAATTCCTGGTTCAAACTTCATCGACATCCTTCAGATGTTCCAAGACGATCCACAAACTGAAGCTATCGTAATGATCGGTGAGATCGGTGGTACAGCTGAAGAAGAAGCAGCAGCGTTCATTAAAGCTAATGTAACCAAGCCTGTTGTTTCTTACATTGCTGGTGTTACTGCTCCTCCAGGTAAGCGTATGGGTCACGCTGGTGCAATCATCGCAGGCGGTAAAGGTACTGCTGATGAGAAATTCAAAGCACTAGAAGACGCTGGCGTTAAAACTGTACGTTCACTTGCTGAAATCGGCAAGGCGCTTCGCGAGACTACAGGTTGGTAAGCTAACGCTTAACAATTTTGTGATAAAAGCCCGCTTTAAGCGGGCTTTTTTGTGCGCGCTTATTAACAACTCTGCAGAAATGCATGTAACAAAATTACAACTATCTGCCGTAAAAGCCCCGTATAATCCATATTGTGTTGTTAAATTACATAAAGGCCTGCATATCCTTTGTTAACGGCGTGTTGCACAAATTTTATTGAATACGTATGCAGGCAATTGTGCAAACCCTAGGTCCTCTATAGCATTATGTGGACGAGATGTATTGTCATTTAATTGTCATAAGAACAACAAAAAGACAACAACTATAACCGTATGGGACACCCGTTTTATGAAACAATTTAAACCCAACCTAATTAAAGCTGCGCTTATTTCAGGCGGTATGGCGTTTGGTAGTGCACCAGCATTTGCACAAGATGCAAACACTGATGCTGTTGATGAAGCAAATCTTGAAGTAATTCAAGTTAGCGGTATTCGCGGCAGCTTACAGCGTGCTCAAGCAATCAAAATGGATAACACCTCAATTGTTGAAGCGTTATCAGCAGAAGATATTGGTAAGTTACCAGATACCAGTATTGCAGAATCAATCGCACGTCTTCCTGGTGTAACTGGTGAACGTCGTAACGGTCGTACAAGTGGTATCTCTGTTCGTGGTTTTAACGAGAACTACGTTGGTACGTCACTGAACGGTCGTGAGCTTCTAGGTATGGGTGATAACCGTGGGGTTGAGTTTGACCTTTATCCAACGGAAATCATTTCAAACATTCTGGTATACAAAACACCAGAAGCGGGCATGACTACCCAAAATATCGGTGGTTCAATTGACCTTCAAACGGTTAAGCCTCTAACGGCAGAAAGCACGTTTACCGTAAACGGCACGTTCGAGAAAAATGCTGAAGACTCTCCAAACCCAGATTTTGACAACGACGGTCACCGCATTTCTGTAAACTTTGTCGATCAATTTGCCGACGATACGATTGGTTTAGCGCTAACTGTTGCGAGCATGGAGTCTCCACGTCAGGAGCAACACTTCCGCGGTTGGGGTTACGCCACAGTAAACACTACACCAGAAAACACGTTTGACGATAACGGAAATCCTCTTTGGAACCCTCGTCGTTATGATGGTCAAGACACTGTAGACGTTCCTGATGGTACTGTTGTATTGGGCGGTCACGATTCATTCCAGCGTTCAGCAATGCTAGAACGTGACTCAATTGCCGCTGTAGTCCAGTGGGCACCTACCGATAAGCTCAATATTCAACTTGATGCGCTTTATATCGATTTCGTTGAAGACGATGTACGCCGTGGTCTTGAAGAAGGCGGTGCAGAGTGGGGTACAAGCGCTTACACAATCACTGGTGTTGAAAACGGTCTGGTAACTAGTGGTTACTCTGATGGTTTCTATAGCGTTGTTCGTAACGATGCGCGTCGTCAAGAAGCAGACCTAACTACAGTAGGCATTAATGCTGAATACCAAATCAACGACTCTTGGACACTAGAACTAGATTACTCTACCGGTAAAGTTGAAAAAGAAATTATCGATGTAGAAAGCTACTCAGGTGTAGGTCGTGCTGGTACTGAAGGCCGTCCAATTACTGCACGTAGCTGGGAAATGACATCTTCTGGAGTAATGTTCTCTGACCACCCAACTATTGCACCAGTTGACCTTACCGACCCAACACTTATTAGCCTTGCTGGTCCGCAAGCATGGGGCGCACGTCCGTTACTTGAGTCTGACGCACAGGATGGTTTCGTAAACCAGCCGCTTTTCGAAGAAGAGCTTGATACCCTTCGTTTCGACGTTAAAGGCTATGTAGATTGGGGTGTGGTAACTGGCCTATCTGCTGGTGTTGTATATTCTGACCGCTCTAAATCTAAAGACAATAACGGTGCTTACCTAACAGCGCCTTCATATCCTGGAAATGCTGCTATTCCTGAAGTGCTAGGCGTAACGAACCTTAACTTTATTGGAATTGACGGCGTGTTAGCGTACGACTCGCTAGGTCTTTTCGAAAGTGGTTATTACATTGAAAGCGATGCAAGCCGCGTTCAAAACGATCGCTTAGGTGATACTTACACCGTTGATGAAGAACTACTTACCCTTTACACCAAACTAGATTTGGAAATGGAAGTTGGCGATATTTGGGTGCGCGGTAACGTAGGCCTTCAAGTAGTAAGTGCAGATCAAGAATCAACAGGTTTCTCTGCAACGTCTGACCGCGAAGGTTACACCATTGCTAGCCCTGTAACAGGTGGCGCAGACTACACAGATGTTCTTCCTACACTTAACCTTTCAGCAGAAGTGGCTGAGGGTCAGTTTGTGCGCTTGGGCTTGAGCAAAGTTATTTCTCGTCCGCGTATGGATGACATGCGTCCAAATACTCAGGTTACGTTCTCGTTCAACGATAACCAAATTACTAGCACTGAAATTGAAAATGGTCCATGGGGTGGTAGTGCTGGTAACCCTGAATTGCGTCCGCTTGAAGCTAACCAGTTTGACTTAGCTTATGAGAACTACTTTGCAGATACAGGTTATGTAGCTGTGTCGTTCTTCTATAAAGACATCAAAAATTGGCACCGCAGCACGTCAATTGTGGCTGATTTCACAGAGTTTTATATTCCTGAGCTACATCAGGGCTCTGAAGGTCAAACTCCTGTATTGTTCACAGGTCAAGTAAGCAGTGTACTAGATGGGTTCGAAGGCTTTGTTCGCGGTTACGAATTACAAGGTTCACTTCCATTTGACATGATCCATGATTCACTTGAAGGCTTCGGTTTGTTCGCAAGTGCAACCTTTATGGATGGTGAAGTTGACGCGGCTCCGGGTCAAACTGAAACACGTATTCCTGGACTATCTGAAGAGTCTTACAGTATGACTTTCTTCTATGAGAATGCTGGTTTCGAATTCCGTCTTGCGGCAACAAAACGCGATCAGTACCTAACTGAAGAACGTGGTGTTAGTTTGGCGTTAGTTGATGCAACGAAGCAAGGCGGTACGCTTGTTGATGCGCAAATTGGCTATGACTTTAGCGAGTCTGGTATCGAATATCTAGAAGGCCTACGTGTTACTTTACAAGCACAGAACCTGACCGATGAAGATGATATTCAAGCGTCCGCGGCTGACGGCCGTCAAATCACGCAGTTCCAAACTTATGGAACGAACTACTTGCTAGGATTTAACTACAAGTTCTAATTTCTTCGTGTGTGTAAAGCCACCTGCTGCTTTTTGTTTTAGCTTGTGCTAAAAGAGAGAGCAAATGGTGGCTTTTCTTTTTGTATGAAAGGAACCCTTCAAAATTTTTGGTACGAATTGCGAGAAGTTTATGCAAGATCCTCATAATAAACCGATAAAGCGTGTAGTGATTGCCGGCGGTGGAACGGCAGGTTGGTTAGCTGCATCATTAATGAAAAAGGTGTTGGGTAAAGCAGTTGATATTACTCTGGTTGAATCTGAAGCGATTGGTACGGTCGGTGTTGGCGAAGCTACCATCCCCCCAATACGCCTAGTAAACCAAGTGTTAGGTATCGACGAAGCACAGTTTCTTCATGATACTAAAGCAACGATAAAACTTGCTATACGGTTCGAAAATTGGAAAACGAAGGGTGAAAGCTACTATCACACCTTTGGTGCGCCGGGCAAAAGCATGGCGTTTTGTCATTTTCATAACTACTGGGTAAAGGCGCGCCAGCAAGGCCTAAAAGACGACCTGTGGGATTTTGACCTAAATTACCATGCCGCTGAAGCGGGACGATTTGCGCAGATAAATGCCAAAGACCCAGTCGTTGAGCTACCTTTCGCTTATCATTTTGACGCCAGTTTATACGCTCAGTATTTACGAAAGCTGAGTGAAAATATGGGGGTTGTACGCAAAGAAGGTAAAATTTCACGTGTTCAACGTTTTACCCACAGCGGTTTTATTCAAGCACTTCACTTAGAAAGTGGGGACGTGGTTGAAGGGGACTTATTTGTTGATTGCACGGGCTTTAAGGGGCTATTGATAGAGGAAGCGCTGGGCGCTGGTTACGACGATTGGTCTCACTTACTTCCTTGTGATAGTGCCATTGCTGTACCGTCTGAGCGACATGAAAAAACCGCGCCTTACACGCGCTCTATTGCCCACGATGCGGGTTGGCAATGGAGGATCCCACTGCAACACAGAAATGGTAATGGCCACGTATATAGTTCACGCTATATCAGTGATGATCAGGCCTGTGACACCTTGTTGTCAAACTTAGATACCAAACCATTGGGTGACCCTAAACTGATAAAGTTTACGACGGGCAGACGACGTAAGCAGTGGTACAAAAACGTAGTAGCAGTAGGTCTATCAAGTGGATTCTTAGAGCCACTTGAATCTACCAGTATTCACCTCATTCAATCTGCAATTGTTCGCTTAATTCAGTTGTTTCCCCACAACGGCTTTGCACCGAGCTTGGAAACGGAATATAACAAGCAGTCTGAATTAGAGTTCGAACAAATCAGAGATTTTCTTGTTTTGCATTACACCGTAAATGAGCGAACCGATAGTGCCTTTTTCAATGACATGCGAAATATTACTTTGCCCGATTCCCTAGCACATAAAATTGCGTTGTTTAAAGAAAGCGGAAATCTGCTACGAGAACAAAATGATCTATTCCTTGAAAGCTCATGGCTACAGGTCTTGTACGGTCAGGGGATTACTCCTAAGGATTATCACGGTTTGGTAAACAGTGTGCCTGAAGTTCAGTTAAATCAAATGTTAACAAGGTTATTGGAAATCAAAAAAGAGCCCATTGCTAAGTTGCCGACACATGACGAGTATATAAATGGGATGGTTGCAAAGTATAAGCGCGCAATGAGTTGAATAATTTCATATGGTTAGAAGTGCTGCGAACGAACGCATTAGCTAACTAAACAGGTAAAGGATAAAGCAGCCAAAAGGCTGCTTTATTCGTTTTTAAGGATGAATTGTTACAATTATGCTGGTTTTTTACTGGTAAATTAAAAATATGTTGCGCAGATGTAAATGAATACGTATGCATAGCATTGCTCCCTTTTTATACAAAACAGTAGTATTTGGTGTTGAACCATAAGAGGCATTTTTGGGTGTGGTAGTCCTAAAAGTGTCGATAATAAACAAGGAATGGGACACCAATGAAAACATTCAAACCCAGCACTATCATGGCGGCCTTGATAAGTAGTGGGGTCGCGTTTAGCGCAGCTCCTCTTTATGCCCAAGAGTCACCAGACACCTCAATAGACGAAGTTGAACGACCACAAGAAGATACCCTAGAGCGTATTGAAGTACGTGGTTTTAGTACCAGCTTGATCCAATCACTAAACCAGAAACGCTTCTCCGATACGGTTTCTGAACAAATATCTGCAGACGATTTGGGCGGACTTCCCGATGTGTCGATGGCGGATGCACTGACCCGCTTGCCGGGTATCTCTGCGGTAAGAACCGGGGGGCAAGCCGCGCAGATAAACATTCGTGGTCTATCCGGTGACTTTGTGTTTTCTACATTAAACGGTAGAGAGCAGGTATCGACCAGCGGAAGCCGGGCAATTGAGTTTGATCAGTATCCTTCAGAGCTTATTAGTGAGGCGGCGGTTTATAAATCTCCCAAGGCATCGCTTATTGAGGGGGGTATAGCGGGTACGGTAGAACTTAAAACTGCATCACCACTTGCCATTGAAGAGCAGCATAAATTCAGCGCCAACATGCGTGGCATGTACAACGATAGAGCGTCAGAGGTGAGTGATGCTACAGAGTATGGACATAGACTGAGTTTTTCATACCAAGGTAAATTCCTTGACGATACACTAGGTGTATCACTAGGTTATGCTCGTTTATTCCAACCGAGTGTTTCTACTCAATTCATTGGGCTCGCCTACAATGGTGTAACGGACGTAGACGGGATTTACACAAATTCTGAGTGTACCGAAGAGGAAATAGCGCCTAACTGTGAACTCATTTCAGAGGGTTTTGAAATGCAGCACAAAGGCGGGGAAGAGACGCGTGATGGTTACGTTGCCGCGTTTGAATGGGCTCCTATCGATACATTTACACTTAAAGCTGATGCTTTCATTTCTAAATTTGATTCCGAAGCCTTTGCCCGTGGCTTTCGCGTTAAGCTAGGCGGAATAAATGCCGGTATAACTAACCCTGTAGTAGTTAACAGGAGCGTAATTGGCGGCACATTTTCTCGTACAGACAATAGCTTTACCCGTGTTGAGTTGGTAAACGACGACAATCAAGATTTCGACAGTGTTACCAACTTAGGCGTGAATGCTAATTGGGAGATATCGCCAGATTTAGCGGTTCAGTTTGACGTATCCCGTTCAAGTGCTGAAAGCGACTTCAGAAACGGTTTACAGTGGTCGCTTGTTGGCGAAGACGCGACAACAGCAAACCCCGTGTTCGACGAAAACGTCCAAATATCTTATCTGCTCAACGGTTTAAACTTACCTGATATCGGTTTTAATCAAAGTGATGCTTTTACAGATTTAGACCGTGTAATGGTAAGTAAATACGGTATTTATCCGTATGAAAACAAAGATGAGTTAGACGCCTATCGCGTAGACTTCCAATATTATGTCGATGTGCCAATCATTTCTGGCTTTGAATTTGGCTATCGTTACTCAGACCGGGAATATAGCAACGACCGCTCTGTATTTGAATACGGAAACGACAGTGCGTTTTCAGTAAGCGAGCCACCGCTTAGATTAACGTCCGACATGGTGGAACAGGTAAATTGGAGCGGCGATTTTGGTTATTTCCCAAGTTATCTTTCCGTTGATCTTGAGAGTGCGCTCAATGCTTGGTTCCCGGGCGGTAGGCCACAGCCTGTTCAGACTTGGGGGCCAGGCGCTGCAGGCGTAATTAACGCGCCAGATACTGGTACTGCTTCAACAGCATGGACGTTACAAGAAAGTGGGGATGTATTTGAAACTGTGAATTCTGCTTACTTGATGGCAAACATTAATACAGAAATTGGCAGTATTCCTGTTACAGGTAATGTTGGTGTTCGTTACGTTAAAAGTAAACAGAGTTCAACGACGCTACAGCGTGCTACTCGGTTTATTGAAGATTTAGAGACCGGAACATCGGTTGAAGTTAGTGATCCTACGGCTGGAGCACAAAACATTACCGACGACGTAGGGTTAATCAATAACTTTTATCGCCCAGCGTTGATAAGTCACGAATATTCTGACGTTTTACCTTCAATTAACCTCAACTTTAAACTTACAGACGACACACAACTTCGTGTAGCCGCCGCAAAGGTGATGGGTAGAGCGCCGATAAACCGTTTTGCCGCGAATGCGTCAACGACTATTGAACCGGTTACTGCTTTCCAAGACAGAGATTCGGGCGAAATTACGCTTTCAAACCCTACGGCGAGGGTTAGCGGTAACGCCCGCAACAGCCCCTATCTAGAGCCGTTCTATGCAACTCAATACGACGTTTCGTGGGAGTATTATTTCTCAGATACGGAAGGTGCATTAGTTGTCGCTGGCTTTTATAAAGACATTGAATCGTTCGTAGAAGACATTGAAATA
>Ga0208057_1000473_pt1 | contig 14763 bp, 15 predicted proteins | sample DeeseametaMP1649_FD_184183 | JGI IMG/M metagenome (GOLD analysis project Ga0208057, IMG submission 184183) | Marine microbial communities from the Deep Pacific Ocean - MP1649 (SPAdes) | ecosystem: Environmental > Aquatic > Marine > Oceanic | place: North of Tokelau, South Pacific Ocean...
CGAGTCGGCATCGTGAACCGCGATCATCCGGTCGATCACCCCGGGCTCGAAGCTCGGTTCGACGCGCGCGCGCCCGATGCCTTCGATCCGGCTCTGGCAGCCACCCTCCACCGTCTCGACCGCGCGGTCTGCGTAGTAGCGGTGGAAGACCGAGCCTGCCGGGTCGGCCACGCACAGCCGCGTCGGGCGCCGCTGGTAACGGATGTAGCGCCCCAGCGTGGCAGATGTCCCGCCGGTGCCCGCGCCGCACACGATCCATGCCGGGTCCGGATGATCCTCCTCGCTCATCTGCGAAAAGATGCTCTGCGCGATATTGTTGTTGCCGCGCCAGTCGGTCGCCCGCTCGGCATAGGTGAACTGGTCGAGGTAGTGGCCGCCGGTTTCCGCCGCGAGCCGCTCCGATTCGGCGTAGACCATGCCCGGATCCTCGACCGGGTGGATCTGCCCGCCGTAGAACCGGATCTGTTCCAGCTTCGCTTCCGCGGTGCTCGCGGGCACTACCGCGATGAACGGCAGGTCGAGCAGCTTGGCGAAGTAGGCTTCGGATACGGCGGTCGAGCCCGAGGACGCCTCGATCAGCGTGGTGCCCTCCCCGATCCAGCCGTTGCACAACCCGTAGAGAAACAGCGACCGGGCGAGCCGGTGCTTGAGGCTGCCCGTGGGATGCGAGCTTTCATCCTTGAGATAAAGCTCGATCCCCCGGCAATGCGGCAACGGCACTCGGATGAGGTGCGTGTCGGAGGAACGGTTGTAGTCCGCCTCGATCAGGCGGATCGCGCGGTTGAGCCATGTTTCCTTGGTCATGCCCGCGCCCCTGCGGCATGCAGGTGCCCAGCGCAAGACATCCCCTGCTGGGTGATGGTTTTCCGGCGTTTCTGGGAGATTTTTGTGGAAGCGGCGATGGAGCGGGTGAAGGGAATCGAACCCTCGTCGTCAGCTTGGGAAGCTGCTGCTCTACCATTGAGCTACACCCGCAAAGCACTCTGAAATAAGGGGAACCGAAGCAACCGCGTCGAACGGTTTACAGGTCAGTTTACACCCACCTTCATGATGCGCTCGCCGATTGCCACGATTGCCCGCGATTGGTCAACGTATGTTCGGCGAATGCCAGACACCTTTTCGATCGCCCATCCCATGATCTCCGCGACCTCTACATCCGTCAGCCCCGACAGGATCAGGCGAGTGGCGAACGTGCCACGGACATCGTGCAGGTGCTTGCGCTTCTTCTCGCCAGTGTCAGGGTCCGTGAAAACGATACCAGCGGCATCGCGGACCCGATTGAATGACCCCCCGTAGCCGTCACCACTCCAAGGCTGACCACGACTGTTGACCAGCAACGTGGTTACCCCCTCTGCGCGCACCCGAGTATCGAGCTCCTGGAGAAGGAGATCGAGCTCCGGTATACGCGGCATCGAAGCGGTCCGGCGCCGACCACGGCTGGTCTTCAGCGCGCGCTTGACGATGGCAAAGTCATAGACGTCCGAGCGGCTCACAGTGACAAGATCTTCTCGTCGCAGACCAGTGACCGCGCACAGTCGAAGGCCGTCGAGAACATGGAGCTTATCCATGCGCTTGGCCTCGAACGCGAACCGATCAATGTCCTCTGCGGTCCAGATGATCTCCGCGCGCTGCCCGTTGCGATAGAGTGTGGGAATGCCTTCAGCCACATTCATAATAACGCGGCCATGTAAGCATCCGAACTTCAGGAGTTCGCGAAGCACCATAACTCCGAGATCAGCACCTCGCGGCGTGGTAGCTCGCTCGTCGCGCCAGCGAACAACCTTCGCCTTCATGCGCGGGTCATTCCAGACCGTGAGGGGCGACTGGCCCCAACGGTCGACGATCTGCTTGATATAGCTCGCCCAGGTCTTCTGTGTGGAGGTCGCGAGATTGCTCCAAGACGGGCTGCGCTCCCATTCACGAACCAAGGCGGATAGGGTTTTGCTGTCTGGTGCCGCATTCCGCTCAATCGCTTCGAGAGCGGCCTTGATCTCGCCGGTCGAGAGGACCGGCTTGCCCCCGCCCTCTCGCTTGGCGATCAGAGGACCACCGCGCCACGCATACACATAATGTAATGGGGGTTTGCCTGAGCGCTTCTTAGTAACGAAATGCAGACCTACGATCAAAGAGCGCCCTTTCGGTCCCACTCGTCAAAGTCGTTAGCCACACTTTCCGCCGAACTAGTCGCGGCGATGACGCGGATCACCCCCGATGGCGAAATTTCGACCGAGCCGACGGCAACACCGGCCTTTGCTACGGCGGCGATCGCTCGTTTAATTTGGGTCGCGCGGGGGAACGGCAAGCTGGAAATCTTAGTCATGCGTGCTGTATAACACGCATTGAAATTACGTCAACCCCCTTGCACGCATGCGTGTAATACGCCATGCAGTCCGCCATGGACAACGACTATCCACTTGCAGACACCGCCGCCGCTCGCATGCTCTCCGAGGGCCTAGCTCGCGCGAAGGACGAGAACGGCTTGAGTGTTCGCCAGATCGGTAAGCTCATGAACTACAAGACGGCCGTCGTCTTGAGCCATATGGCTACCGGCCGCGTGCCCATTCCGATCGACCGCGCCATGCAAATGGCAGACCTCCTCAAGCTGGACAGCAAGTCCTTCTTACTGGCGGTATTGCGCCAGCGTCACCCAGAGGTGGACTGGGGAATTGTGATCGGATCTGGTCGCTCCGCTGCCGCCGACAGCCTCGCCATGGAACTCGAAGCCGTGCTGGGAGCAAGGCTGAAGGACCTATCCCAAGAGCAGCGCGCAGTCATGCGTGAGGTAGCAGCTGAACCACGCCCGCGGAGACGATGGTTGTCAGTACATGAACTGCACGCTGTCGAGGTCTTGCGCGAAATGCGACCCTCCGTGTCCTCGAACGGGTTAAGTGCGGCTGATACGGAAGTCCTGCGCGAGCGCTTATCCGATCAGGACTACTCCTGAAGCAGCTGCTGCGTGCCGTTGAGCACGCAGCGTCGATTTCGTCCGCTTCCTCACCAATGCCTCTCCACACAAGCTTCCCGTCATGAGAAAGGTTCGCCTACATTGCATCCGAAAGCTCCATCGTCGCGGGCTCTTGGTGTCCGCCAAAAGCTCTATCATAATCGACAGGTTTCATATCGTGTCGGTGACGTGATCACCGATGCTTGCGGCAACATTTTGAAGCGACCGCTTACAGAGCGTCTCGTCTGCTTCGGAGATCCGGTAGAGCGTGTCTGGGGCCGTTTCGATGAACCCCGACATTGGGGTGATGAGGAACCAGAACCCAACGGCTGCGCGATGTGTCCTGTCGCCATGTTTTGCGGTCAAGTAGTCCACGAGCGTATCGAAAGTTCGGCCGACCTTCGCTCGCTCTACTATGAGTGGGAAAGGGCGACCGCGACCATGACGTCGGAGGATCGGCATCGCCACCCATCCTGGACCGCTTTTGTGGTTCGATGCGAGGAAAGCAGGTGGCATGACGACAATGACCGCATGCTTCAGGAGAAAGAGGACGCCAAAATTGCCTTGAAGCTCGCGAAGGCTAAGCAGAATGCGGCCGCCAACCGCCGACGTAAGCGCAAACCCCGCACGGTCCCAAAGCGTATCCAAAATGCAATTCAAGACTACCGTGACGCGCGTCGGTCGGAACTGCTGGCGGTGAGGGCGGGGGCGAAGCCACCGCTATGGCTTCGGAATCGATCGGAGAAGCGATGCGTGCTCATCGCAGATGCGTGGTGGGCGCGCGAACTGCTTGAATGGGGCAACCGGAAGTCGTCGGCGAACGAGGTGCGCAAATTGCTCCTGGCCGAAGGTCGGCTGGAGGATGGGTCCCCCAACTCCCTTACGAAGCGCGTCAACGACGCGCTCAATCGTGCAGATCGACTCACTGCGGAGGGTAAGTGGCCATTCTTTGACCCCGAGCCCAACCCGCTACCTTGCGGCCTTGCTGGACCCACAGGAATGCCCCCGTCAGTGGTCCATACATTGCTGGAGGACTCGTGATCGTTTCGTGGTTCGTGGAAAAACGGACAGGGGTTTGAGGCTGATATATCAGCTCTAGGCGGCAAAAACCTCTGTCCAATACACGTTTCGCCTAAACCGTCTTCCATCTTCTCGTTGGCTCCCATGCCGGCCGTCAGGCCGGAACGCCGGAGCGAAGCGAAGGCGTCGATGCAAGCGAGAAGCTGTCGTTGCGACGCGAGCGTAGCGAGCAAAGCAATGACCGCTGTGAGCGCAGCATCTGCTGCCGCGCAGCGGTAGCAGAATGTGAGGTGGTTCATGAGTAAGTGCCCCTCGCGTAGCGAGGGGCGATCTCACGCCGCAGGGCTCCAGGTTCGCTTCGCTCACCTTCCACCACTCCGGCGTGGATCTGATCCTTCTCGTTGGGGGGCATGAAGGCTGTGATCGAAATTTAGTTTTGTAGTGGAATTGTTTATCGGATTCAGCGAAATTTCTCGCCAGCTGCGAAATCGTCATTCACCGAGAAGCGTAGCAAGGCGGAGGAAACGCAGACGATGATCTAGGGGATGAGTTGGGCGCCTTCCAACTTCCTCTCGGCGATCGCTTCTGCCCTACACTGAGCAATCTAATGAATCCCGGGAACCCGACGCTTTCCCCGGGTTGTCAGCTCTGGGCGTCGGTTTAGCCGCCCAACTTCCCCAACTGCGATGTGCGTGCATCCGATCGTCTTGGACTTGCCCGAATGTGACAGGTGCATGGGGCCATATTTGCGTTAACGGATCGGGAATGTCTCGGCGTAGATGCATGCTTTGATGCTGACCTTCACCTTTCTCCTCGCCTCGGTTCCAATGGTCCCCGCCGGTGAGACCTTCGCGTGCACTCCCACGGCAGTCTGGGATGGGGACGGTCCGATATGGTGCGCCGAGGGTCGCTGCTTCGATCGCGGCGGCCTCGCCATGCTTGCAAATCAGGTGGTTCGCACAGGCCCAGAGTTCCCAATCGGTGATCATCTGATGGAAGCCGACATCAGGAGTTGTCGCAGAGGGCCTTGGGAGTAGAATAATCGATCATCTCCATCACCATGTCTCCATTAGGATCTGAAACCGAGGTCTTGTGGGCAGCCTGCGGTTGACTAGTCGAGGACCGTCTTCTCCATGTCCGCCTTTAGGTCCACCTGCCAGAGAAGCAGAGGTGCAACCTTATTGCGAGTGATACGGCACCCCCGACATTTATATCATTGCCGCTCTCCAACTCGCTCACCGGACCGACTCCTAGCACACTAGACAGACACAAGGTCCATGCGGCATCTGTCTGTTCATTTTTTGTTCCGCCTTGACTAGAAGCTTGTGGTCCTCGCCGAATTAGGCAATAAGCGATTCGCGCGGCCCGCTCCTGAAGCAAGGGCCGCGCGTTTGATTCAGGGGGCTCGTGATGTCTTTGGAGTTCGCCGAGAACTTAAGTCGCCAGCTCGGCCTCGCGCACGCCCTCCTCTTGGGCATTGAACGCGACGCGGAGCAGCGCCACCATGCGCTGCTGGACGGTGTCGACGGCAGCTTCTCGCTATCCTCCGGTCGTATTGACGTCGAGCGCATGCTCGACTGGACCTGGTCGTCGCAGCTTCCAACCCACGTGACGATCAATGGCGATGAGGTAACTGCGCGACAGGTCGCGACTAACGCCCGGCCACTCCTCTTCAAGCGTGACCAGGTCGAACGCAAGCCTGAAGGCTTCCTCTCGGCTATCATCTCAAAACGCATTGAGCCGCCAATCGACGTCGTCGAACATGTGGTCGGCTGCTTCCGTTCGCACCGCCATGTCGCGGCAGCCGCACACCTGAATAATGCCGAAACGCTCAAGACCTTCCTGCGCGTCATAGCGCAGGAGATTCGTGGCGAGCAAGAATCGGACAAAGTCTCTGGCGGCGTGCTGACCGATGCGCATGTCCGTCTGCCAGAAGACCATGAGGAACGACTGCGTGAGGAACTGCGCTTTAGCCGGCGCGCAGGTCGTCACGCCGAGCTTGCCCTGACCATGCGCCATGCAGCGGGGATGGTCTTTCAAGAAGCGCATGCCGACCTGCTAACTGAGCCGCTGGAGCCGCAACTGTTCGGGCTCGCACCCGTCCCGGACCGCGCGAAGCGCACCCAACTTGGCGCCTATTACACTCCGCCCGGTCTAGCGCGGAACCTCGCCGACCTCTCTATTTCCGATCATCTCCACAAGTCGCGGATCAAAATCGTCGATCCGGCATGCGGGTCTGGCATCTTCCTCTGCGAGGTCCTTCGCGCGCTTGAGCGTCGAGGCTATCAGGGCGAAGTCGAATTGATCGGCTTTGACGTGTCCGCGAGCGCAATCGTCATGGCAAACTTTGCGCTTGAATATGGCGGGTTCGCCGAGCGGCCGGAGGTCACCGTTACGGTTCAGGTCGGGGACTTCCTGCGCCTCACGAATCGCATAGATGCAGACGTCATTATAATGAATCCGCCATTTCTCGCGATGCCCGAGATGGACGCAGACGTGCGCGAGCGGCTTCAGAAGATACTTGGCGACGCCTTCCGTTACCGTCCCGACCTCTCCATGGCGTTTACGTCGCTGGCTCAGCATCATCTGCGCCCAGGCGGCACCCTCGCTACATTGCTGCCAGCAGGTGCATTGAGCCAGACCGGCGGCGTCAAATGGCGGGACGGGCTACTGCGCAGTAACGACGTTGAACTCATTGCCGTGCTCGGCGAGCACGGCTTGTTTCGCGACGCTATGGTCAACATCGCGGCGCTTGTTCTGCGTAAGCACGAACATGCTGCCGAGTGCGCGCCAACCATGCTGTGGGCCAGCCAGAAGCGCGGGGCGAGCAGCGCAGCACTGCGGCGCCTGCGGCGGTGGATGATGGGTAACCGCAATGCCGAACGCACGATCGACTGGTCCATCTATCCTACGTCACGGCGCATGCTTGTCGAGCGAGACGACTGGACGCCGCGACCCTATAGCCTTGGCGAGCTGCCGGAGCGCTTGGCTCGCACCCCCGGCGTCGCAGCGGTCGAGGACCTTTTTCAGGTCGAGCTCGGTGTGCGCGCAGGGAAGGTCGGTGCTAAGCTCCAGATCGATGCCCAGGAATACGAGCGCCTGCCGATGAAGGAGCGCCGACTATTCCGTCCCGTTGCCGAAACTCGCTCGATCCGCCACGGTCGTATCCAGCCGATAACCTGGATCTTCTATCCCGACGCAGTCATGACATCCGCGCAGATTCAGCACGTCGCGCCGACCTTCCACAAACGCCACTTGGCGCAACTTGGCCTCGCCGATGACGCCAAAGTCGACCTTGAACGCGCTCGGCGAGATACAAACCTCGCGCTGCGTCCGCGGCTGGTGGCTCGCGCCTTCATTGGACCCGAGAGCTTTGCGGTCGATGCGCACGGATCGTTCGTCGTCGTGCAGGGCTATTCTTGGCTCCCGAAGCAGCCGGTCCTCGACGCCCCCTTTGAGACGACCGAACTGCTCCTGGACTATGCGTTTTTGATGAACTCGCGCCTGTTTTTCGCCCTCTTGCGCGAGAACGGCCGTATCGTCGGCGGCGGCCAAGTGGACGGCGCCAAGAACCAGGTCCGCCGTGTGCCGCTTCCCGATCTTGGCGCCATGTATCTCGAAACGCCTGAACTCTTCGAGCAGGCCCGTGCGCTCCGTGAACTTGATCGGTCCGAGCAGCCTTCGGCGCAACTTCTCGACGCCTTCACCGCTGCCGCTTATCGCACTAGCCTAGACGAATGGTCGCTCCCGTGAACCGGCCACTGGTGCGAGCCCAGCCGACGATCGAAAGCCGACTGCGGCGACTCGAACAGAAGCTTAATGACGAGCTCGGCTTCCGCGACCAACGACTGCGTTTCAGAAAAACCGCGAGCCGGAATGGCCCCATTACTTGGGTCCTGCGCAACCAGTCCAACGAGGCGGCCGGCCTGACCCTTCCTAAAGGAAGTGCCGCCGAGCTCGCTCCGGCCACCAACGACGAGTCGATCCTCTACTTCAGCTACAACGAGCAATGGCAGCCCGCACGCGGGCGAGGTCAAATCGAGTTCGCGTCTAGCAATCTGCGCTTTGTCATCTCTGGCGTAGAGGCTATACCAGACCTGCAATTCCGTCTAGAATGGGCCGGTATAAAGACAGAACGCGGCGTCATTGGATACCCCGGCCAAGGTGCAGCGCATCCGCACTGGCAATTCGACGTCGACGCGGATTGGTTGGACCCATCGCCTTCAGCGGCTGACGCGGGCGAGCCGATTGAGATCGACCTAGAGCCGAAGGCGGAGGTAGAGGAGATTGATCTCGAAGACGCCGACATGATCGCCGGCGCTACTCTGCGACCGAGCATCACGGCAACGCTTGCGGGTTTCCACCATCTCCATCTCCCGGCGCGCACTATGTGGCATGACCTACTCTGTGTGATGCCTGACATGGCTGCGCCGCAGCAGCATACTCCAACTTCCCACGACGAGATCGACCGGTGGGTGATCTCGGCACTCCGCTATTTGCGATCCGAGTTCCAGACTTACACTTGACATACGTGAGCTGGGTGCCTGCATCTTTATGCAGATAGAGAGCCGGCAGAAGCGGGTTCGGCGCGAGGCATCTTCGCTGGATGGACGGCGTGCTCCCGGCCGGGCCTCGTCAACTTCGATGCGAGGTCGTCGAGCATTTCCCTCGACGAACGATTCCACAGTGCATCTCTCGTTGCCCACCCGACACCCATCCGGGGCGCTCGTAGACCTTGCTGCACCAACCACAGCAAGAAGGTCTGCACATGAAATTCCAACTCTACGAATGCATCATCAAGCGCCAAGACGGCGAGGTCCGCGGTCACATCGTCGCGCCCTCCAAGGACAGGGCATGGATGGTCGCAATCGAGCACGACGAAGCGCTCGGCCTCGACCACGAAGACCTGACGCTCACCCGCGTGGACGAGACGCTCGACGATGATCGCCGGCGTGGTCTCGATGCGCTTCTGGAAAGCGCCCCGGTGGGTTTCGCCAGCTGGTGCGAGATCGGCTGGGTCGCGCACACTGCTCCTGTGCAGCAACTGAAGCTCTACCGCCTCGCAGACCGTGACGGTTACGACCCCTTCGCGATCGCACCCAACGTCGACATCGCGGCCTCGGTGTTCACGACTGCCCTGCGCGTGCCGATCGGGGAGACACGCATGCTCAAGATAGCGGATGGCATGAAGGTTCTACCGGACGACAAGGTGCACAACCTACCACAGCTTCTGGAGTTCGGTCCCATCGGTGTGGTCGCATTCGATCCCGCGACCGGCTGGTCGCTGACATAACCCGCCGAACCTTGCCTCGAATTAGTGTTCTAATTCGAGGCAAGGTGCTTCGGTGCAAGTTTAGCGGGTCACCTTGGTGTCCGGTCTGCCGCACTGTTAGCCGTTCACCAGAACGTTGCTGACGTTACAGGTGACAGGATCCACCTCGCCTATGGCGGTCCCGAGATTCACTCCACCGAAGCCGTTCCTAGCGCGGAATGTCATCGTTACCTCCCCCTTCCCGCGTCGCAATGCCACGGCTGGGTTCGCATATAGGGTAGGAGATGGAAGTCCTAAAAAGAACGACCCACTTGCACCCGGATGGTGCCGATAGCCCGCGCGGTGGCGATGCCTGCCATCCACAGGCGTCGCTCGTTACTGGTGTTACAGAGGGTCCGCGACGTGGCTTATTCGTGCCGCTCCGTGATTTTCTCCTGCGCTTGTCGGAACCTCGCGGTCTGGCAAACTAGGAGGCTCCTCGGTGTTCAAATGTCAGTAGCCGCCAAGTAGTCGGCGTGATGCATTAGCCACCACGCAGTCCTGGTCCATGCCGAATGTGGTTTGGCATTCTGCGTCACGCTCCATCGGATCCATGCGTGTGCCGAAATACAGACCGCCCAAACCGAGCAACACCAAGGTGCCGCAGATCCACGCGGTCATCGTTTCGCGGCTCATGTCCTTTTTTTCAGGATTGGCGTCGGGCGAGCGTTTCGTAACTTCCCCACCCATTGAGTCCTCGCCCGTGAACTCCCGTTTCTCATCATTCACCCATTTGCTCCCGACCATGCCTCCATGCGGCGTTTCGCTGGCGGGCTTTATGCCAGCCTCCGCAACTGAATACATACTATAGTTGATAATATGCAAGCGTAGACTGCGCCACTGGATGCCAATGGACATCAGGCTCCAGGTCGGTTTGAATTTTCAGCACCTCCGTAGGGAGCGTGGGCTGACGCAAGAGCAAGCAGCGGAACTGACGGGCATCTCGCAGCAGTATTTGAGCGGGCTGGAGAATGGTCGCCGAAATCCCACCGTCCTCACACTACATGAGCTTGCCGGTCCACTTGGCGTGGAGCCTCAAGTTCTGCTCTCTGCAATCGAACCGGACTTTAAGGCCGAATAGGCGAACGGACTCGCCTGCCGATCGCCGTATCGGAAACTCTCAAACGTGACGCGGGCATTTTTCCGCGGCGAAGTATCCTGCGCGGTCTCCTAGAGCCTGAAGTATCAATCCAGCGCGTGCGACCCCGCATGTTCCCCCGAGCGCTCCCAAGCGCCCATGATGACGCCCTCGAACAGGATCCGACTTTGCTCGTCGCGCCAGATCACTTCGAGAGTGCCCTTATTATCGTTGAGCGCGGTGATCGCGCCGGGCCATTGGTGCTGGTAGCGATTGGACAGCAACGAGACCGTCGCGGACGCTTGGCCCCAAGTGGCGAGCACGCGCGCGACAAGCGACCCGTCGCCATTCTCATTGGTGGCGCTGGTGGACGGTGGATCGACTACATAGGTGAGCGCATTGGCACCAATCTCTATCGTTGTGAAATCGTCACTAAAATCGAACTTCAAAAGCTGGTAAGTCACGCAAAGTGCCTCCTTCGGTTTCATCAACGCATAGTCGCGCGTCGTCGTCTCCGCCATGGTAGGAGGGATGCACCGCAAATAACCAATTTCATTAATCGCGACCTGATCGGATTGTGGCCATGCTGGATAAATGGGGGCAAGCCACCATCTTGACGACGCGCAATTGCTGTATGATCGCGCACAGACCCACCGGGGCGAATTCAACGCGCGCAGTGGCGCCGGCGCTGGAGGGCTCTGGCATGTAGGCCGATCAACCTCGGCGGATGGTGCGACGCACACCGCCGAACTCACCCTAGACCGCACCATCTTGCGAGAATTGAAGCCGGTCATCGCCGACATCGCCAATAATCTGGTCCATGCGCTGGATCATGTCGCCGCCGCGGCCCGCGTCCAAGCCGACACGGGCAAGACAGGCAGGCTCTATTTCCCGATCACTGACGATGACGGCACTTTCAGCGAGCGGATCGCGAAGGCCCGCTCCTTTATCGGCGACGATTGGGCCGATCTATTCACCGCAGAACGCGAGCAGCACCGCCCTTTCCTTGCAAATTTGAAGACAGTGAAGACGCTATCGAACGATGCCAAGCATTGGGAACTGAGGCCTGACACGGCCGGCGCGCATGCCGTTCAATGGTTTGCGCCGGACCCCCATATAGAACAAGTGCCTACGAACCACTTCGCGGCAAATGACAGTTATCGCTTTTGGGGAGCGACCGAACCCTTCCCCAATGTCGGTATCCAGATCGTCGCCAGCTTCAAGATCAGGGGCGAAGGCATCGATGAGGTCGATCTAGAGTCCGTGTTGCAAACCAGCTCGATCTTCGTTGCCGGCCTGATCGCGAAGAGCCGGGAGCATCTCGCCACTGTCGCACCGGCGCAGCCCTGAGCGGCGGACGTCGCCATGCTATGCCTTCCTAACAGGGCGCGCGCGAAACATTCAGTGCCACATCAGGATTGTCGCATGATTTCATCGTGTTTTTCTCTTCGATCGCATGGCGGCGCGCGAACCGCTTCCGCAAAGGTCTGACGTCATGGCGCGATCGCCCTCAAAGCCTTTGGCTGAACCTCAAGGCTTCTTCGAGCGGACGCGGTTCGCAGGCACATTGTCGGGTCATGGCGCGAGTATTTCGATGGGCTTCTACGCCTCGATCGACTCGCTCGGCGTATTGCGCCTTGAACTCGATCGCATTCCATTTTCGCGAGAAGCCTATGCGCTGTGCGTTGATCAGCGCCCAGGCACGAATGTCGATCTGATCGCCCTAGAAGGCCGGAGCGAGGCTGGCCACGTCTTCCGGTCGGACAGCTTTCACATCTCCAGCTTCAGCCATGGGTCAGAGCTTGGCGCAGAACTGAGCTATCAGGGCGATTGCCAAGATGCCGAGCTGGAGTTGCCGCGTCGGTTGCACCGGGAGAACCGCAGCGATGCTCGCGTCTGGCGGGTCAGGCAGTTTCGGACCTTCCGCCATATGACGCGCGACACTGAACTCGGGCGGATGGTGATCGGCGGACCGCGACAGGACCGCGAGGCACAAGAGCCAAATGGCTATATCGCCGTCTATCGCCCTGATGGTGATAGCAGTGAAAGCTGGTGGCAGGACAGCGACCGACTGCTGACCCATATGGCGCGCGTGCTGTCGTTCGCGTGCGACACTTATCTTCGGCCGCTAATCGAAGAGCGTTACGAGGACGACCGGATCACGGTGCGGGTCGCACGGCAAGGTCGCGCTTCCGGGCCGTTCATGGCCCCGTTCCACGAACTTCACATGGATCCGATCTTTGCCTGCGCGTGCGAAGCCTACTTTAGCCGCTACGAAGCCGTCGAGGATCTCGACGCGGCAATCCGCTGGCTGACCGCGCCGGTTGCCTATGACGAGAGCCGGCTGATAAACGCAATGAGTGCGCTAGAGAATATCCTTGATCGCTGTGGCCTCGACGAGGTCGATTTGTTCATGCGGCCGAACGCCTTCCGCCGCATCGCAAGCCAAGTGCGCGACCTGCTCTCGTCGTGTGATGTGCCGGAGGGAATGGCGCGCAAATTGCCGGAACTGAACCGGCGGCCACTCGGCGAGAAGATCTTGGCGCTCGTCGCCGCGCGCGGGATCGTGACGAACGATTTCCCGGAAGGGTGGCTTAGGACGGTCATCGTCCAGCGCAACACCATCGTCCATACCGGGATATCGCGGGACTTCGACGACCAAGAGCCGGACACGCTCGATCATACGATTTGGGCGCGCGAGATTGTCACCCGGATCATCCTCGAACGGCTTGGGTTCGAGGGCCCCTACCGGAGCTGGCTGCACCATGACGAGCAGCTCCATTTCCCGGAGTGCATCGCAATGCAGGATTGGGCACCCCGCCGGGAGGCAGACCGGCTCCTCGAATAACCATACCCATGTGCGACGGTTCACGGCATCCACGGAGTGTCTCATACGAGTTCGATCCAGATTGTGAGGCGCTAAACTGCGCTAACTCTAGACCCCAATGAGACAGCGAGACACGTCACCTGAGTATCGTCGGATACGCCCGCGTCAGCATCAGTTCCCAGAACCTTCACCTCCATCGGACGTTGTCGGTGCCTTCGCAGCAATGCGAAGCCGGTGATGCAATCGAAGTTCAAGATTTCGCTCAACTGATCGACGGATACGCGCTCCAAGTTCTGTGCCGAACAGCGCAGCCGCCATCCCTGCGGAGTTTGAGATCGAGAGTTGCTTCGTCCGAAGCTCTTTTTTTTTGGGAAACGCAACCTCCTACAAAAACTGAGATCAAAGCTCACAACGACGACAACCGTTGGACGATAACTACCGATCCGTCCTCACAGATGCACCTGCGTAGGGGTCGTAATCAGCAGGAGGCGGCTCTCGCGCGGTCGCCGGGTCGGCCGCGATAGGCGAGACTGTGGGCACGGTCGGGAACGACGTGTCCCAAGCTCCCAGAAATCCCACTGCGATGCTAGGCGCGCCGAGGATCACAAAACAACCGACCGCGACGCGCATGCCGGTCTTGATCGGCACGCGCCCGCTCATCATCAGGAAGCCCACAAAGGCCACCGCGAGCACGCACAGGCCCAGCGCCAGCTCGCCGATCATCACCGCGCCGATCCAGTTCACCGCCGCCTCGATTGGCGAGGAGGCAGGCGCATCGAAGAGCGAGGCTTGTGGTTTGACAGTTGCCATCAGCGCGCCACCATAACCTGAGACACCCGGCGTCGCCCATCGCGTCGCTCAAGCTGTATAAACACGTCGATGCTTTCGCGCACATAGTGACGCACGTCGTCGCGAGAGAGACGCGATCCCGTCTGGAGTACCAGCAAAGCGAGTTGTTCGAGTGCGCGTTGCGGAGTGTCAGCATGAATCGTGGTCATCGAGCCGGGATGCCCGGTGTTGACCGCGCGCAAGAAGGTGAACGCCTCCGCGCCGCGCAGCTCGCCTAGGATGATCCGGTCGGGTCTCAGTCGCAGAGCGGCGACCAGCAAGTCTTCCGCGGTAACACCTGACTCGCTCAGCGAGCCGCGCGCAGCGATCAGCCCGACGAGGTTGCGATGTGGGACCTTCAGTTCCTCTGTGTCCTCTATCAGCACCAGCCGCTCGGAAAGCGGGATCTCTGCAAGTAGCGCGTTGAGGAAAGTCGTCTTCCCGGTGCTGGTACCGCCCGACACGATAATATTGCGCCGCTCACGCACTGCCTCGCGCAGAACGGCGGGCGCGTCTCTTGCGCCGAGCATCTGCCAGTGCCGCTCAAATTCAGGTTCGTTGCCATCCGCCTCAAGTCCGGAGAACGCCTCGCTGTGCTCCCAGTCGGAGAGCGAGAGGTCTGACGAAATATGCCGCCGGATCGCGATGACATGCCCTCCCCGCGTCGCCGGCGGCGCAACCACTTGGATCCGCGAGCCATCGGGGAGCGAAGCCGAGAGGATCGGCTGCGCGCGGTTGACGCCTTGGGCACCGAA
>Ga0208057_1000480_pt1 | contig 14689 bp, 12 predicted proteins | sample DeeseametaMP1649_FD_184183 | JGI IMG/M metagenome (GOLD analysis project Ga0208057, IMG submission 184183) | Marine microbial communities from the Deep Pacific Ocean - MP1649 (SPAdes) | ecosystem: Environmental > Aquatic > Marine > Oceanic | place: North of Tokelau, South Pacific Ocean...
AAAGAACAAAAAGAAAAAATAAGCAAAATAATTAATAAAATTAACGAAAATTTAGCTCAAATTGAAAAAATAAAAAATTTTCACTTAGTTAGTGAAAACTTTTCAATTGAAAATGGTATGCTAACTCCGACAATGAAAGTAAAAAGAAACAAAGTAATTGCAAAATATAAAAATATACTAGAAAGTTTTTATAAAAAATAATTAATTTAATTTTATTACAATCAACTTAAATGTTTAAAAAGCAACGTTATTGCTCGTTAATTTAAATATAAAAAAATAATCAATTTATTTATTTTAAATTAATTTTTTTTGCAATTTGTCAACATAATTTATGTTTGACATCAGTAAAAAAAAACATAAAACTAAAATTAACAAACGAATCACTCGAATGATTTGTTTTAATTAAATAAAAGGGAGCATAAAAATGGCTAAACGAAAAAAAGCAAAAAAAGGTAAAAAGAAAGCTAAAAAAAGAAGAAGATAAACTATACTTTTTTTGAAAAATTACGCCCTCCTTACAAAGTTTAAGGAGGGCGTTTTTTTTATAGTAATGTTTCTTTTTGAAGAGAATTTTCTTTAAATTTTAAGGCTTTATCCATTTTTGGTTGAGCTTTTTCGCCTAAAACTACTTCAAGTTCGGACTTTAATCTATTATATGCTTTTTCAAAAAGTTGTCTTTCACTATAAGATTGTTCTGCAATTATATCTGTTTTTTTATTTAAGTCTCTTACCACTTCTGCTAATTCATAAAGCTTACCCGAATTAATTTTTTGATCATATTCTTGAGCTCTTCTACTCCACATAGTCCTTTTTATTCTTGGTTTACTTTTCAAAATAGAAGTTGCCTTATTAATTTGGCTAATACTAGAAACGGGCCTTAGATGCGATTGTTGATTTAAGGGTATACTTAATGTCAGTTTTTCTTTTTCTATAAGTACTTTGTAAAAAGTTATATCAATATCTCCCATTTTAGCCTTGTCGATAGAAATTATTTTTCCAACACCGTGCTTTGGATACACAACATAATCTTTAATATTATAAATTCTTTTTTCAGTGGACTGTTTTTTTATTTTTTTAATTTGAATTTTTTCATCATTCTTTTTTAAAGTATTTTGTCCAACTGATTTTTTAATTACTACTTTTTCTTGTTTTTTTTTCTCTCTCTTTATTCTTTTTACTTTTTTTATTTTCTTTATCTTTTTTTTTCTACCCATATTTAAATTTTCAATCTCCTTTTCCTGGTTTTTCACTGAAATGTTTAAACTTATCTTTAACACCGCGCCATTTTTCTTGATCTTTAGGCACATCCTCTGCTCTCTTTTTAGTAATATTTGGCCATAGGTCGCCGTATTTTGTATTATGGTCCACCCATTTACTTGCTTCCTCTTCGGTATCGGGCTTGATTGCATCTATGGGACACTCCGGTTCACAAACCCCACAATCTATACACTCGTCGGGTTTGATCGCGAGCATATTTTCACCTTCATAAAAACAGTCTACCGGGCACACCTCTACACAATCCATTAATTTACATTTGATACAATTGTCATTTACAATATAAGTCATATTTTATTTCAATGAATTTTTAACTTTTAGTTTGATAATTCCACTGTCTCTATCTGATATATATAATAATCCACAAACTCTCCTGATTAAATTTGACTCATAGCTATCACTAGAACCATCTGAATATACAATTTTCCAAAGTATTTCAATTATTTTAAGTCTAAATTCCATTGAATTTTTTTTAATTTCTCTGGTGAATGCAACAATCTGGTTTGATTCTTGTTCTATTTTTTCAGCTTTTTTTAATAATTCTTCCGCCTCATTTAGTGTTATTGCATTTAAACTTATCAATGCTTTTTTAATAATTTCTTTTTCAACGTCTGTATAATTGTCATCGATCTTTGCTGCATGTATTAATAATGCAGTTATTAAGATATTCTTATTATTAATATTTTCTTCGTTTTTTTTCTCAAAAAATTTTTTAAACATTTATCGAAATCTCAATTCTGATAATTTATCAAAAGGGCTATTTGCATTAGATTTTTTAACAATTTTTCTTTGTTTATTTTTTATGTATTGTGGCTGATAGATGAAAAATTCTTCTTTACTCCCTTCAACTTTTTTACGTTTATATTGCATTAATTCCAAAAGTTTAAAAAAATCTTCTTTATTACAACCAATTAAATTTATCATATCAGAATCAATATTAAACATTCCGTCTTTGGTATTTTCGATGATTTTCAAAAAAAATCTTTCTAAAATATCAACTCTAATATAAAACTTATCAATATTTTCAAAACCACATATCAACAAGAATTTTTTATTTTTTTGGGTTTCATTTTTTAAAAAATTCAAACCGAATTTTGGAATAATATATTTTTTGTCGTCTGGAAAATATAATTTCCATAATTTCACTCTAAGATTGACGGCATTTGGTTTGAGCATTTTTGGAAGGAAAGCATGGTATCTTCCAATTTTTATACCAACTTTTCTCAAGCTTGCCCTGTCCTCTTTGGAAATGTTTTTTATCATTTGATCAACTATTTCTCTTTTCATTACCCCATTGTTCTCAAATAACTGATAGCATAAAGCTCTTACGTAGTTGTTTTTAAATTTTGATTTACTTAGTTTAACGAGGTCGGATAGCTCAGATGTAATAAGTGTGTCTAACTTTTTTTCCAGATTATTTCTCAATTTTTCTTTGGATTCTAGATCAATCGCGTCATCAACTAATAGCTCTAATTTTGGATTTAAGTAATTTTTTCCAGGTGAAATATATGCAATAGGATTATTCATCCAATAAATTTTATGATCATCTTCAAGTTTAAAATCTTCACTTTTTATTATCTTGCTAGTTCTTCGCATTAATTCTGGTTCTATAGCTTGCCTTGCAGCTTTTTTGAGGGATTTAATGTCAGTTTTCAACGATCCAGATTTATGATCCAAATCTAATTTCATTCCTCTTAACCGACCTATATATTGGTCGTCAATAATAACTTCGTTTTCATTTTTAATTTTTGTTCCCAATATAATGTCCTGTTTTAAACTTCTTGATAAAACACTTATTCTTTTATCAATAAAACTTTTTGTAAGTTCTTCATGAAGTTTGTCTGATAACTTATCCTCCATATCTTTAGTTCTTTCAATCCAATAATCATAGTTGTTTGTCCAACCTTTTTTATTGGCAACATAAGACCATGTTCGAACATTTGAAATTCTATTAGTTAAAGTATCAATATTACCATCATATTTATCTAAATATTTAAGTTGCGTTTTCATATAATCATTTGAAACTTTTCCAGCGGTAGACGTTAAAAATCCAAAAACTTTTTTTACTACTTCTATATGATTTCCATATGACTTTTTTGAAAAGTCTGGTATTTGGCAACATTCCCAAAGTGTTTGGATAACGTCCTCCGTATTACCAATTTTCATATCCTTATTATTTTTTATCATTAATTTTAATACTTTTTCATCTTCACAATCAGCAATTCTTCTTAAAAATTCACTATTAGATTTTTTTTCTAGTGAATTAATTAGATTGTCCAAACTTTTAAAATTAAGTTCAGAATTTCTCCAATAAATTACATTTATATTATCAAGTTCATGTTTTTCTAATCTCTCAATTTCATTGGCAGATAGACTTTCACATTGACCTGTTATTCCAAAATTACCGTCATTGATATGTCTGCCAGCTCTTCCTGCAATTTGAGAAATTTCACTTAGGTTTAATCGTCTTGTCTTTTTTCCATCAAATTTTTTTAAATTACTAAAGCTTACATTATCTATATCCATATTAATTCCCATTCCAATTGCATCAGTTGCAACAAGAAAATTTGCAGCTCCAGATTGATAGAGTTCTACTTGAGAATTTCTGGTTTTTGGACTCAAAGAACCCATAATGACTGCAGCCCCACCTTTCTGCCTTCTTACCAATTCTGCTAATGCATAAATTTCGTCAATCGAAAAAGCAATTACTGCTGTTTTTGGACTTAAACGCGATATTTTTTTATAACCACTATATGTTAACTTTGAATATCTTTCCCTGCTAACAAACTCAACATTATCAATTAATGAAGCGATTACATGTTTCATAGTATGAGAGCCAAGAAACATTGTAAGTTTATCACCTCTTAAATTTAATAATCTATCTGTAAATATATGACCTCTTTCATGATCAGTGCACATCTGTATTTCGTCAATTGCAACAAAATCTACTAAAATATCTTGGGGCATAGATTCTACGGTGCAAATATAATATTTTGGAGATTTTGGAATTATTTTTTCTTCTCCAGTGATAAGAGCTACTTTTTCTTGCCCAATTTTATTCACACACTTGTCAAAAAATTCTCTCGCTAACAACCTTAGAGGAAAACCCAAAATTCCATTTTCATATCCCAACATTGTTTCAACACCCAAATGAGTTTTGCCTGTATTAGTTGGGCCCAATACGGCAGTAATTTTTTTTACGTTAGTTTCCATTAATTGTGTTTGATTTTGATTGGCACACTATATCTAGATTTGTTGTTAGAACAAAAGATGATTAAAACATGACCGAATCACCGTATTAAAAGTTCTCCTTTTTAAAATTTGAAATTTAACCTTAACATAATTTTTAAGAATTCAATATTAATTTTTTTTGACATAATAGGTCTATGAATAATCAACTTTGGAAGATTAAAAAAGAAGAATTAAATAAAACTAATTTTTTTTTATATTCTAATTTTATTAAACAAAATTTTAAAATTGATACAGGTAATGATTTTAATAAAATTTGGAAATGGTCTGTCGATAATACGGAAATTTTTTGGAAATCAATTTGGGATTTCACAAAAGTCAAAGGTGTTTTAGGAAAGAATTTGCTTCAAAAATCGAATATTTTTTATAATAATAAATTTTTTCCTGACACTAAACTTAGTTATGCAGAAAACTTACTTAAAAAAAATAACACAACACCCGCTATTATATTTAAAAGTGAAAACGGCTATAGAACTGCACTTTCTTGGAAAGATCTAAATTTAAATGTTGCAAAAATTTCAGATTGGATGCGAGCTAATGGGCTACAAAAAGGAGATAGAGTGGCAGCCTATCTCCCAAATATACCAGAAACAGTAACAGCTTATCTCGGAACATCTGCTGTAGGAGCAATATGGTCTTCATGCTCACCTGACTTTGGAACAGTTGGAGTTATAGACAGATTTTCTCAAATAAATCCAAAAATATTATTTATTGGTGACAAGTATTTTTATAACGGAAAAACAATCAATATTATCGAAAGATTAAAAGAAATAATGAGTAAAATACCTTCAATTGTTAAAGTTGTAATTGTGTCCTATCCAGGCACAGAAATTGAAAAAAAAGATAATCTTAAAGTAGATATATATCGTTGGCATGAAATAATGGCTTTAAAAAAGGAAAATAATATTCAATATGAAATGTCGTATTTTAATGATCCTCTCGCAATTCTTTACTCAAGTGGCACAACGGGAAAACCAAAGTGTATTTGTCATGGAACTGGAGGGATTTTGCTTCAACATAATAAGGAATTGCAAATACATTGTGATGTGAAAGAAAATGATCGTGTGTTTTATTTTACCACATGTGGATGGATGATGTGGAATTGGTTAGTTGGTTCGCTTTCATCAGGAGCAACAATTTTATTATTTGATGGTTTTCCTTTATACAAAAAAGACGATTTATTATTTGAATTTGCCAGTGAAGAACAAATTACTCTTTTTGGTATTAGTGCTAAATATATTGATACTCTTAGCAATAATAAGGTAGTTCCAAAAAATAATCATGATATGTCAAAATTGAAAACTGTTTGCTCAACAGGTTCTCCCTTATCGATTGATGGATTTAGATATATTTATAAAAATATTAAAGAAGATGTTCATTTAGCGTCTATTTCAGGAGGAACTGATATTGTATCCTGTTTTGTTTTGGGCAACCCATTGCAGCCGGTGTATGCAGGAGAAATTCAAAACAGAGGACTGGGTATGGATGTGGATGTATTTGACGAAAAAGGGTTTTCAATAAAAAATACAAAAGGAGAGTTAGTTTGTAAAAAACCTTTTCCTTCTATGCCAGTTAAATTTTGGAATGATAATGAAGATAAAAAGTACAGATCTTCATATTTTGAAAAGTATAAAAACGTTTGGCATCATGGTGATTTTGCTAAAGTAACTGACAATGGAGGATTTATTATATACGGCAGATCTGATACTACACTTAACCCTGGTGGCGTAAGATTGGGTACTGCTGAAATATATAGTGTGGTTGAAAAATTTGAGGAAATTCAAGAATCAATCGTAATAGGACAATCATGGAACAACGATATTAGAATAATATTATTTATTATTCTTAATCAAGGTTATAAATTAAATGACAAAATAAAAGACAAAATTAAAAAAGCAATAAGATTTAATACTTCTCCCAGGCATGTACCTTCAAAAATAATATCCATTTTGGACATCCCGAAGACAAAAAATGGAAAACTTGTAGAGTTAGCTGTTAAACAAACTGTTGAAGGTGAACCAATAAAAAATTTGGAAGCTTTAGCTAATCCAGATAGTTTAAAACAATTTAAAAATATTAAAGAATTAAATGAATAAAATTATTAAAGAACAAATCAATCAATTGAAGCCTTCTGCCACTTTAGCAATTAATGAAGAATCCAATAAATTAAAAAAAAGTGGAAAAAAAGTTTATAAATTTGGTTTCGGTCAATCTCCATTTCCTGTGCCGGAATCTATTGTTTCAGCATTAAAAAATAATGCAAATAAAAATACTTATTTGCCTATGCAAGGCCTTGAAGAACTAAGATCGGCAATAGCAAATCAACTAAACCAAAGTAATAATAATGATTTTGTGGCCGAAGATATAATCGTTGGCCCAGGAACGAAAGAACTAATGCTTTTAACTCAAATTGCTTTTGCAGGTGAAATACTACTCCCCGCTCCTAGTTGGGTTTCATATCAACCTCAAGCAGTTATTGCTAAAAATAAAGTTCACTGGATTCAAACTTCAAGTAGTTCCAATTGGTTTCCAACTGCTGAACAATTGGAAAACAAAATTAAAAGTATTAAAAATCAAAATCTGATGCTTTTTATGAACTCTCCAAATAACCCTTCTGGCATGGTTTGCAAAAATTTACAAGAAATTACAGAAGTTGCAAAAAAATATAAACTAATCATACTTTCTGATGAGATATATTCTCGGCTTACTTTTGATAATCAATATAAATCTATTTCTAATTTCTATCCCGAGGGTACTATTGTTAGTACAGGTCTAAGTAAATGGTGTGGAGCAGGTGGATGGAGATTAGGATTTTTCGCAATACCCAAACAACTGGAAGAGTTAAAAAATAGTCTAAAGATATTATGTAGTGAATCTTTCACTTCTGTTAGCGCACCAATCCAATACGCTGCAGTTGAAGCGTACAAAGGAGATCATTCAGCCTATTTAAACGCTGTAAGAAAAATACTATCTTTTACCGGCAACTATGTTTATGAAAATTTAAAATCAAATGTCATAAATATTGCAAAGCCAGAGGGAGGATTTTATTTATTTCCAGAATTTACAAATGCAAAATTTTCTTCATCGTCAGAAATGTGCAAGGATATTTTAAATAAAACAGGTGTTGCTTTACTTCCGGGTAGTGATTTTGGAGTCGATAGCAAAAAAATGCTAGCCAGACTAAGTTATACTGATTTTGATGGGAGCAGTCTCTTGTCTAATACCATAGGTAGTAAAAAACTAGATCATGCAACTATAAAAAAATATGCACCAAATATAGTTGAAGGTGTAGCAAAACTTAAAGATTGGTCAAAATCACTTTAGATTAATTTTAAAATTGGTATCCTTCAAACATTAATTTTAATTTTAACAACTAAAAAGGGAAAGCAAATGAAAAAATTTATTTCCACTATTGCAGGAGCACTGATGATGTTTGCTTTATCTGCGCCATTGGCGACAGTAGCAAAATCAGAAGCAGTGTTCTTTTCAATAGGAACAGGTGGACCTACCGGAGTTTACTTCCAAGTAGGTAACGCAATTTGCAAGATGGTTGCGAAAATTCAGTCTGCAGAACATGGTAGAAAAAAAGGTACTGATAAAGCTTATCGTTGTTCAGCACCATCAACAGGAGGATCAACTTACAATATCGGTCAGATAATGGAAGGTGAACTTCAATTCGGTGTTGCACAGTCTGACTGGCAATATCATGCTTACAATGGTACTAAGCCAGACAAAGTTAAACCTTTTGATGGTTTGAGATCAGTATTTTCTGCTCATCCAGAGCCATTCCATATTATTGCTCGTAAGGGTTCTAAAATAAAAGATTGGAATTCTTTAAAAGGCAAAAAGGTAAATATTGGTAACCCAGGTTCTGGTCAAAGAGGAACATTTGAAGTTCTTATGGAGTCTCACGGTGTAGACACAAGTTTCTTTGGTGGAACATCTGAACTTACTTCATCAGAACAATCTGGAGCTCTTTGCGATAAAAAAATTGATGCATTCGGTTACACAGTTGGAGTTCCTAATTCAGGTGTTGCACAATCAACAGATGGATGTGGCGCATATATAATTGATTTACAGACAGATGCTGTAAAAAAATTAGTTGCTGACAATGCATTTTATGCATGGGCAACAATTCCAAAAGGAACTTATAAAACATCTAAAAAAGATGTAACGACTTTTGGTGTAATGGCTTCATTCGTAACAAGCGCCGATGTACCAGATGAACTAGTTTATGCAGTTGTTAGAGCTGTTTTTGAAAATCTTGATGATTTCAGAAAACAACATCCAGCATTTGCAAATCTTGATCCAAAGAAAATGATCGTAGATGGTTTATCTGCACCATTACATCCTGGAGCAATAAAATACTATAAAGAAGCAGGCTTAATGTAAGTCTTTAAAATTTAAAGGCCCAGTTGATTAACTGGGCCTTTTTTTTTATGTTCCAATAATGAATGTTGATCAAAAAATTGATTCCCAGCCAATAAACCTAGATAAATTTGATGAAGAAGGCGGTTCTAAAAGAAACCTTCAGGGTTGGAATTTAAAGTTAGTAGCTATTGTTGCGATATCCTGGTCACTTTTTCAACTGTGGTACGCTTCACCTTTACCCTACATTTTAAACTTTGGTAAAATTATTGATGTTCCTGCTAGGTCATTACATTTAGCTTTTGGACTGGTTTTATGTTTTTTGGTTTATCCCACTTTAAAATCAAAAAGAAAATCAAAAATATCAACTTCAGATTTTGTCTTGGTTTTTATATCGCTTTTAGTGACCTTATACATTTTTCTTGATTATGAAGGTTTGGTTTATCGTCAAGGAATTTTAGCAAAAATTGAATTTGGATCATTTGTTATACCCTATGAATTAATTATTGGAATACTCGGAATTGTTTTATTATTAGAGGCCACACGTAGAGCAATAGGAATTCCCTTGGTAGCAATAGCGCTCATTTTCATACTTTTTTCAATCTTTGGTCAATCAATGCCATTTTTAATCTCACATCAGGGATTATCGATCACAAGATTAGTCGGATACCACTGGTTTGGTGGAGAAGCAATTTTCGGAATTCCAATAAGTGTTTCGGTTAGTTTTATTTTTTTATTCGTTTTATTTGGCGCAATTTTAGATACAGCGGGTGGAGGTAAATACTTTATAAATTTAGCTTTTGCCTTAGTTGGAAAAATGAGAGGAGGACCTGCTAAAGCAGCCATCCTTGCCTCGGGACTGACAGGATTAATTTCAGGTTCATCGGTTGCTAATACAGTTACCACAGGAACTTTTACAATTCCCATTATGAAAAAATCTGGACTTACTGCAGTTAAAGCGGGTGCCATAGAAGTTGCGGCTTCTGTAAATGGTCAAATAATGCCCCCCATTATGGGTGCGGCTGCTTTCGTTATGGCAGAACTTTTAGGTATTTCTTATTTTACAGTCATTACTCATGCATTCTTGCCGGCTGTTATATCTTACATTGCACTTTTTTATATTTCACACCTTGAATCTGTAAAACTAAATATTCGAGGATTACCTGAAAGTGAAATTCCACCACTTGGAAAAACTTTTTTAAGCGGAATTCATTATTTAATTCCAATATTTATTTTGGTTTATCTTCTTTTAATAGAAAGATGGACAGCCGCATCGGCTGTATTTTACTCTATTCTTTCTTTAATGATTATTATTCTTGTTCGAGCAGTATTAACGGCAAAGAAAAATAATCTTAGTCTATTTGATGGATTAAAATTTGGTATCAATGAAATAATTGCAGGTTTAGAAAAAGGAGCAATTAATATGATTAATGTTGCAATTGCCATTGCAACAGCGGGGATCATTGTTGGAGCGGTAGCTTCCACTGGATTAAGCAATAATTTAATTGTAATTGTTGAGGCAATTTCTGGCGGTAATGTAATAATATTATTAGCTCTAACTGCTGTTCTTTGTATTATTTTGGGAATGGGATTGCCAACTACGGCAAATTATCTTGTCGTTGCAGCGTTGATGGCACATGTTGTTGTTGAGGTTGGTGCTGCATCAGGTTATGTCTTTCCTTTAATAGCGGTACATTTATATGTTTTCTATTTTGGCTTAATGGCTGATGTTACACCACCTGTAGGTTTAGCATCTTATGCAGCTGCAGCAATATCAAGAGCTGACCCTATCAAGACAGGTATTCAAGCTTTTTGGTACAGTCTAAGAACAGCAATATTGCCAGTGGTATTTATTTTTAACAGTGAACTTTTGCTTATCGGAATCAAAAGTATTTGGCACGGTCTGATGGTAATAACAACATCATTGATTGCTATACTGGTTTTTTCAGCTGCAACACAAGGTTGGTTCATCAATAAAATGAAATGGTATGAAATAATAGTATTTATTTTAATATCATTATCATTATTTAGGCCAGACTACGTGCTTGATAAATTTTATCCAAAGTATGAATACACACAATTACAAATAAGTAATTTACAATTTATTAATTTAAAACCAGATCGAGATGTTCATATAAGGGTAACGAGACGAACAGAATATGGTGACAGATATAAGCTTTTTGTAATCAAGAAAGATAGCTTTAATGAAAATTACTCATTAGAGGATTATGGTATTAATCTTGTCGATAAAGAGGGAAGGATAACTGTAGACACTCTTATATGGAACGGTCTTGCCAAAAAATCGGGCTTTGAAACTAGAGATGTAATTAGCGAGTTTAAAATTGAAAATTTAGAAAGGCCTAATAAAGCCATCGTTTATCCATTTGCTTTATTGGTATTATTTGGATTTGGTTATTTAAATTATAAAAGAAAAACTACTTCTTGATTATTTTCCAAATTCCCGAAGCAGTTGCTGCAATTTTATTATCGGCCCTTAGTTCACAAGTCAAAAAAACTAACGATTTAGTTTTTTTTTGAACCTTGGCCAATCCTATTAATTCTTGATCTAGTTTAACGGAAGAAATGAATTTTAACTCTAATGAAATAGTAACGCACAGACCACTATCCGCTGATCTGTGCGCTGCAGTACCAGCTCCAGCATCAACTAGAGCTGCGATAAATCCACCATGAGTAATTTTTGCTGTATTTAGATGGTTTTCATTAATTTTGGTCTTAAATTCATATTCATTTTCAGAAATAGTTCTAAACAAAATTCCACCGTTATGTTTCATAAAACCACTTTTGGTGCTAATTTGTTTAAATTCTTCAGTCATAATTTAATTCAAAAAATAAATGTTAAAATTAAAATAAAGATAATAATAAAAATAAATAAATATATTACTGCTTTTTGTAATGGCGCATGTGTTATCCATTTAAAATTCATAATTAATTTATTTTACACACACCAATTGAGCCGAGGGAACATTTTTTTCCATCAACCCAAGTTGCATTATTTAAATTAGCTCCCTCAAAATTGGCATTCAAAATATTGGCTCCAGTAAAATCAGCCTCAAAAAGATTGCTGTTTTTGAATATCGCCTCAACTAAAGAAGCACCTTTGAAATTAACACGAGTTAGATTGGTGCTTTCAAAATTTGTTTTTTCAAAGTTACCTCCTTCAAGATTAGCCTCATACAAATTAGCTCGGTAGAAGGAAGATTCTGGAAAATTGCCATTCGCCAAAGTTGAGTTCATCATTATACTTTTATCAAATATAACTTTAATAAATCCGGTAAAAGACAAATTGGCATTCGGAATGTATGTGCCGTTCAAGTCTTGCTCATCGGCGAACTGACAATTGGAATAATCAACTCCATCGCCCGGTTTGTCATCACAAGTTGCGCTAGCGCTATTTATAAATATTATTAATACCAGAAACGTGTATAGAAATAATTTTTGCATTTATTTTCAATTTCTTTCCTATGATACCAAAAACCTTTTACTAAGACTATCCGTTCAAAACTTAAGATAAAGGTAATTCTTTGGCGCGCCTGCTAGGAGTTGAACCCAGAACCTCCTGGTCCGTAGCCAAGCGCTCTATCCAATTGAGCTACAGGCGCTCAATGTTTTATTACCAAAGAATATGTCCTATTTAAAGCGTCTTTGTGAGTAATTTCTTTGTAAAGTTAATGTTATATGTTGTTATTGATCAAATTCATTTTATCATTTAACAGAGTAAATTAAATTATGAAATCGAACGAAAAAAACGTGGTAATAACTTCTGCGGTTCGTACTCCAGTTGGAACATTTGGTGGTTCTCTTAAAAATATACAAGGTCACATGCTTGGATCTGTTGTGATTAAAAAAGTTTTAAAAAAATCAAAGATAAAATCAAATGATGTTGATGAAGTAATTATGGGTCAAGTATTAACAGGATCTGCAGGACAAAATCCAGCACGGCAAGCTGCCATCCAAGCGGGACTTCCAATTGATAAAACAGCGTATGTTATTAATCAAGTATGTGGATCAGGATTAAGGTCGGTCGCTGCCGGATATCAAGCAATCATGTCTAACGATGCAAATATAATAGTTGCTGGAGGTCAAGAGAGTATGTCGAACGCACCCCATGCAATTAATATTCGTAAAGGGCAAAAATTGAAAGAATCAAAACTTGTAGATACAATGATCAAAGACGGTCTGTGGGATGCGTTTAATGGTTATCATATGGGAATTACTGCTGAGAATGTAGCTTCTAAATGGCAAATTACTAGAAAAGATCAAGACGATTTTGCCTTGTCATCACAGACTAAAACTGAAAAAGCACAAAAGGATGGAAAATTCAAAAATGAAATAGTTCCAGTGGTTTTAAAATCTAAAAAAGGTGATTCCATATTTAAGGTTGATGAACATCCTAGAGCGGGAATGACAATAGAAATTCTTACGAGATTAAATCCTGCATTTAAAAAAGACGGAACTGTAACTGCAGGAAATGCTTCTGGTATTAATGATGGCGCTGCTGCAGTTGTTTTAATGAGTCAAAGTGAAGCCAACAAAAGAAATTTAAATCCTCTAGCGAGAATTGCTTCATGGGCTACATGCGGCGTAGATCCTTCTTTGATGGGCTCGGGACCGATTCCTGCATCAAAAAAAGCTTTAGAAAAAGCAGGATGGAAAATTAGTGATTTGGATTTAATTGAAGCGAATGAGGCTTTCGCAGCACAAAGTTTGGCGGTGATAAAAGATTTAAGAATACCTAAAGAAAAAGTAAATGTAAATGGTGGTGCTATTGCTCTTGGTCATCCTATTGGAGCTTCCGGTGCCAGAATTCTTGTAACGCTTTTGCATGAAATGACTAAAAGAGATGCTAAAAAAGCTTTGGCAACTCTCTGTATTGGTGGTGGCATGGGAATTGCGATGTGTATAGAAAGCAATTCTTAATTTTTTTTAAAATATTTTTTTAAAATTACTTTTTGTACCCAAAGTTTTGCATCTAAATTTTTGAATTTAGGTTCAAATAATTTACCTATATTTTGTAAAATTAAAGTCATAACTACAGCGACAATATTTACATGGCTGAAAAAAGATGAAATTATGGTATAAATAAAACAACAATTATGGCAACAGAAATATCCGTTCCCGATATTGGCGATTTTGAAAGCATTGAAATTATAGAGGTTTTGGTTAAACCCGGAGATGTAATCAATAAAAATGATCCTATCGTTACCTTAGAAAGTGACAAATCTAGCGTAGAAGTTCCATCACCACTTGCAGGAAAAATTTCCTCCTTAAAAGTTAAAATAGGTGACAAAGTTTCAAAAGGAAGTGTTTTAGTATTAATTGAAGATGCTGAAACAAAATCTGAACAGAAATCAAAAGAACAAAAGAAAGAAGAAACAAAACCCATAAAACAAAAAAAAGAAGATATACTTCCAGAAACTGAGAAAATTATTAAGCAAGCTGAACAGACTATAGTTCAAAAACCTAAAACAGAATCACCAAAAAAAGTTTATGCCCGTCCAAATGGTAGCGACATTGATCCAATAGAAACAAAAGAATGGATAGATTCTCTAGATGCAGTTATTTCAAAAGATGGTTCGGATCGTGCACATTATTTACTTAAGAAATTAATAGATGAAACTTATAAAGAAGGTTCTCATAGACCTTTAACTCGTATCACTCCCTATATTAATACCATACTTCCTGAATCCGAAATTAAGTCTCCAGGTGATCAAAATATAGAAAGAAGGATACGATCTTTAATTAGATGGAATGCAGCAGCCATGGTTGTAAAAGCAAA
>Ga0208057_1000481_pt1 | contig 14625 bp, 7 predicted proteins | sample DeeseametaMP1649_FD_184183 | JGI IMG/M metagenome (GOLD analysis project Ga0208057, IMG submission 184183) | Marine microbial communities from the Deep Pacific Ocean - MP1649 (SPAdes) | ecosystem: Environmental > Aquatic > Marine > Oceanic | place: North of Tokelau, South Pacific Ocean...
GAGCCGCCCTTCCCGATTTTCAGTTTCGGAGTTCCGAGTGACTAGAACTCGTAGCGCAGGCCGAAGCGAATTTCGTAGCGCGACGCGTCGCCCTGACGAGATTCACAATCACCAGCCTGGAAGTCGTCAACCGCACAAACCGCTGGGAAGCCAGGCTCACGCAGTACGCCCCACTCGTCGTTCAGCAGATTTGTGAAGTTGTCGACAACAATGAAGCCGGAAGCCTTGTGATCAAGGAAGCCAGGGAATTCCTGCTCAAGCTTGATGTCGACCTTGCCCCACCAGGAACCTTCTTCGCCGTTACGCTCTGCACCAGCAGCCAGGTACGGGTTGCCTTCGAGGTAAGGGTTGAAGCCACTGATACCGTTCGCGCTACCACCGTAAACCACGCTGTATGGACGACCCGACACAGCCTGGCCGAAGGCCGAGAACGTGGTCATGTTGTCGCCGAAGAAAGCGCGCTCATAATTGGTAAGTGCCGTGAAGCGGTGCTTGGTGTTGTAGTCAGACGTCGAAGCGCTGACATCCTGCGGGTCGCCGAATGCGCGGTTGACGTAGTTCGAGAAGGCCACCGAGGACGTCATCGGGTGCACGTCTTCTGCATCCGTGTAGGCGTAACCCAGGGCCCAGTCGAGACCGAAGTCATAAGACTTCGAGATCGAGCCGGAAACCAGCAGAGACTTGGCGTCTTCTTTCGCATTGGTCAGCACGAAGGCTGCCTCACGAACGCTGCTGTAGGTCGGGTATTCGCGACCATCGACTGTGGTTGTGCCAGTCTGCTCGAGATCACCGCGGATCCAGACAGCGCTATCTTGAGCAACGGTGTACAGAATGTCGCCCGAGAGGACATACTCGCCGCCGAGCCCAGGCGCGTCAGCATAGTATGTACCGCCGAAAGCAAATTTCAGCTCAGATGGAATTTCGAAGTTCGGATCAAGGTAGTTGATCTCGAAGTTCGAGCCTTCGCCAGCTGCGACAGCGTCGATCATGTCTTGTGGCACACAGTAGCCCGGTCCCGTCGGCACGCCGTCTTCACAAAGACCGTAGTCAATGTCGAAGAGCGATGTCACGCCATTTTCAAGACCGAATGCACCACCGTCCGAACCGAACTGCAGCACGTTGTTTGCTGAGTAGGTGTTGGACAGCCACACGTTCGGGTTGCCACCGGAGTAGAGGCCGACACCACCACGCAGGTCGAGATTGTCGGAGAAGTCCCACTCGAAGCCGAGACGTGGCTGAAGCAGACCTTCACCATCCAGCGTCTCACCATTTGTGAAGCCATAGTCAGCCAGGAAGTCTGCATTGGTTTCAGGTGCGTCGTCGGTTGTGTACCAGTCGTAGCGCAGGCCACCGATCACCACGATCCCGTTGCCGAAGTCAATTTCGTCCTGGGCGTACAGCGTGTTGATCTCATATCCCCAGTCAGCAGCCGCATTGTTCGGATCGCCTGTTGGGGAGTTGTTGTAGTTCACGTTGTCGGCGATGCCGAGACGGAAGTTCTCAATCGCATCGTCGAATGCTCCGCCAGAGGACGGATTGCCATCGAAGTCGATTTCGGTTTCGACGTGCTGGACGAACATGTTGAACACGTCGAGGGCTTCACGCTCATAGCCGAAGCTGAAATTGTGGTTGCCCGTCGTGTAGTAACCTTTCAGCGCGAGGCTGAGGGTCTCGTAGTACAGCTTGTTTGCCTGGCGGGAGTCGTCGCCACCAAGGTAGACATCAACATCGTCGGTCTCGATCGTGATCTCACCGAAATCGGTACCGCCGACAGAAATCTGACGATTGTCCAGTTCGGAATAGGCAAGACGGACTTCAGTGGAGAAATTGTCCGTCCAGTCAGAATAAAGCGAACCGGCATAGGACGTCAGTTCCGCGCCACGCTCATAGAGGTGGTTGGAGAATTCCAGCTCATCGGAGTCACCGTCCGACTGGGCGATGTTGAAACCATCATTCCAGTTATAGGTGAAGGATGCGCGGTGATCGTTGCTGATGTTCCAGTCGAGCTTGACCAGGATCTTCTCGTCGGAGTTATCAGCGCTGCTCGGGATCGTGCCCGGATCATAGCCATAGAGTTCCATGGCGATGTTGCGGATCTCATCGACTTCGGCCTGAGTGATGTTCACTTCATTGACAGCGCCGGAGCCGATCGCGCCGCGGTCAAACAGGTTCACGCCGTCAAGTTTCTCGTAGGCCGCGAAGAAGAACAGCTTGTCCTTGATGATCGGACCACCGACGCCGAAGCCGTAGCGGGTTTCGTCGTACTCACCCGTCGTGATGTCGTCGCCTTCGAGGCTGTCGGCGCGCAGGCCGTCATTTGTGTAGTCGCCGAAGAGGTAGCCGTGGAATTCATTCGTACCGGATTTCGTGACCGCGTTGATGTTACAGGCGGAGAAGCCACCATACTGCACATCGAAGGGAGCCAGTTCGACCGCAACCTGCTCAATGGCATCATAAGAAAATGGGATGCGCTCGGTTGGGTAACCATTCGAATTCAGGCCGAAATTGTCATTCATGCGAATGCCGTCAACGGTCAGCGAGTTGAAGCGGGAGTTCTTACCGCCACACTGGACTGCGTTGATATCACCACGGGATTCGTCAACATAGATGCGTGGGTCGAGGCGCAGGACATCCGTGATGTTGCGGTTGATGGCCGGGGCCCTCTGCAGCGTCTCTAGGCCGAAGGTCGCCGAAGGACCAGCAGCAGTCGGTGCGAGATCGGAGACGGAAGCCGTAACAACGATCGTTTCCTGACGCGCTTCACCATCATTGGTGAGCGTGAAGTCGACCTGGGTCGCATCGCCGAGGTTCAGGCCCACATCTTCGATGAACTGGCCCTGGAACTCTGACGAAGTCACCGTAACGACATAGCCGCTGGAAACAGGCAGGTTGCGGATGCTGTACAGACCGGTCTGGTTGGTCGTCGCAGTCCGTGTCAGCCCTGTGGAAGGATCGGTGATGGTAACCAGCGCACCGGATACGGCCTGGCCGTCATCATCGGTCACTGCGCCGCGGACGGCTGAAGTTGTAACCTGCGCCATAGCGACGCCGGCCATGCTCAGCGCAATGGCAGATACTGCTGCCCCACGCCCGAAAGTGGTCCAATTTGTCATGACTATTCCCCTAGTCGGTGATGCGCCGACAACCGCCCCTTGCGGGTCGCCGGTACTGCGGGTCGGATAACGACACCGGATGACAGATTAGTGACAAGATCTTGAAGGTTCAGCACATAAGGCTGCGATCACGGTGGATCGATATGTTGCGATGCAAAAAAGACACGGTTTGGAGGCGGACATGCGCAGATTGCGTGCGGTTCAGGGTATATTCTGCCTCGGTGGGGCGGCATAAGTCTCAAGTTGAGAAGGAATAGCACCCCATGACCGTCGAGGAATCCGAATCGCCTGGCCGCTGGCAGACCATCACACTCACCGCGCTGGCAATGCTGCTTGTACTGAGGGTTGTATTCACAGGCATTTCGCCTCTGAACCTATATGCAGATGAAGCGCAGTACTGGCGATGGGGCGATACGCTGGAATGGGGCTATTATTCCAAGCCTCCCATGATTGCGTGGGTCATCCATGCTGTGACAGCTGTATTGGGTGATGCAGAATGGGCCGTACGGCTTCCCGCGGCCTTCCTGCACACGGCCGGTGCCACCTTCATCTATTTCCTTGCGCGAGACATGTATGGTGCACGTGTCGGCATGTTTGCCAGCCTTGGCTATGCACTGATGCCGGCTGTCATACTGTCTTCTGTCGTGATCTCCACAGATGGCGTACTCATCCCCTTCTGGTGCGCCGCCCTTTGGGCTCTGTGGCGCCTGCGCAGTGGGCAAGGCGCATGGGTCAGCGCGCTGGGTCTCGGCGTCGCGGTCGGACTCGGCTTCCTGTCGAAATACGCAATGCTATATTTCGCGATCGGCGTCGTGCTGGTCCTGTTGATTGACGTACAGAGTCGCCGTGCCCTGCTGAGTTGGAAAGGCCTCGCAGCCTTGGCCGTGGCAGCAGCGATCTTTGCGCCACATCTTGCCTGGAATGCCGCGAATGATTTCAAGACGGTGAGCCACACGGTCGACAATGCCAATCTTGGCGGCGACCTTATCAATCCTGAGAACGCCCTCACCTTCCTGGTCGATCAGCTTGGCGTGTTCGGGCCAATCAGTTTCCTGGCGCTCGTCTTCGGCATCTTTGTGATGCGTAGCGAGGATACCGGCATCATGGGCCGGGACCGCTGGCTGCTCTGCTTTATCCTGCCGGTCTTGCTGATCATCATGGCACAAGCGGTCCTGTCGCGCGCCAATGCCAATTGGGCTGCAACTGCCTATCCGGCCGCGAGCGTGCTGGTGGCCTCATGGCTCGCCCGCGCAAAGCCAAATCGCAATCTTTGGTACATCATTGCAGCGGTCAGCTTCGTCGCTTTCCTGCTCGCGCCGGATGTGTCATTCGCCACGCGCCTGTTGATTGGTGCCATAGTCGCAGCAGCCATTCTGGGTTACGGCCATTTTGTGCGGCATTCCCCGTCCGGCCTGCTCTGGACCAGTTTGTCTCTGCACGCTGCTCTGATGTTGGCCCTGCTGACCCTCGCGCTACTGCCCGCCTCCCTGTCGACCTCGCTTGGTTTCGACAACGCCCTCAAACGCACTCGTGGCTGGGATAGCGCCGCTGAGCAATTGTTTGCGCGCGCCGATGCACTTGGCGCAACCTCAGTGCTCGTGGACGAGCGAGAAGCCTGGCACGGCCTGGACTATTACGCACGCGAGCGCACCACGCCGATGATTTCATGGCGCCGCTATGCCGGACCGAAGAGTTTTTCAGAAGCCCAGCCACTTGAGGGCGGTTTGGCCGATCGCGTACTCATCGCGTCGCTACATCCCGGCATGCGCCCGAAACTGCGAAGCGATTTCCAGTCCTTTGACCATGTGGGCGTGATCTCAATTCCGCTTGGAACGCGTAGCAATGGATGCCCGATCTTGCGGGAATTCCAACTTTATCTGGGTACCGGATATGACCGTCAGGACCGGACACCCGAATGGGAGGAACGTTTTGATGGACAGACGGAATTCAAGCCTGAGCCCTGCCCATCACCAACCGATCAATGACCGACTGACTCGCCCCAAAGATCTTCGACCCGGCCATCCCGGCCACATGAAGCGCGATAGTAGCGATACTTGAGCGGGTTCTTCTTGTAATAATTCTGATGATAATCTTCGGCCGGCCAGAATGTTTCGGCCTGAATCACCCGCGTCACGATGGGGTCCTTCAGCACGCCTGACGTCTCGATCTCGGCAATCTCGGCTTCAGCCACCGCGCGCTCGTCATCAGTGTTGACGAAGATCGCGGTACGATAACTGTCGCCCTTGTCGCAGAACTGACCATAGGGATCTGTGGGATCCACGTGCCGGAAAAAATACTCGACCAATGTGTCATAGCTGACCAGATCCGGGTCGTAGGTAACCTTTACGGCCTCGTAATGGCCGGTGTTCTCCTTGGAGACCTGCTTGTAAGTCGGATTGGCGATTTCACCGCCCGTATAGCCGGACACGGTGTCGATCACGCCATCAACCTTGTCGAAATCAGACTCAACGCACCAGAAACACCCGCCCGCAAAAATGGCCGAAGACAGCCGCTTGGGGGCCGTTTCTGCCAGGGGTTGGTCCTGCGCGCCCGCATTCGAGAAGAACGCAAGCGCCATGGCGGCCAAGCCAGCGGCGATGGTGAAGGTGGGGGCGGATGGCATACGCATGGCAGTTCCCGATACTCTATACAGTCGCAGCAAACACACGCTGCGTTCTGTCCGTCATATGGCGGTCTCCCGTCCGCCGTGAAGGCCAGAAAGTCAGTCCTAACATAAATGTGTTGCCTGCGTGTTGCCAAACTGCGTCAGCAATGAGGCTGATTGGCATGGCAGGAAGTATGTCAGGACGGCCCCATCAGCACACGGACCCTGACCCGGCTGGACCGCCCGCTCTGATCGACGGCCGTAATCGTGTAAAATCCCGCCTGCGTCGGCTGCCAGACCGGCGCACCGGCATCATCGATCTGGCTGGGCTTTCCGTCGATATACCAAGAGACGCGCCCCTCCCCGCGTCCAGCCAATACAAAGGGCCGGGCCGACTTGCCATCAACACTGCCGGCCCACAATTCCGCGCTCGCGGGTGGAAACAGGATTACGGGCGGCGCTTCAGGCGAAAAGTCATGTAGCGCGCCGCGTGTTTCGATTTTGCGCTGCGTGGTCAGGCGTGTGCGAGCTTCGCCTTCATCTCGTAAATGATGGGCAGTTCGATCAGCAATCTCGAACAGGAAGGGCAATGCGGTCACCCGGCCGGTCTTGCCAGGCCGCGGCGCGCCATCGGCCCTGCCAACCCAGACGACAATGGCATGTTCGCCGGAAACTGCGGCTGCCCAGCTGTCGCGGAAGCCGTACGATGTGCCGGTCTTGAAAGCAACTTGTGGCGCGCCCGCAGTCAGGCGCCCTGGCATACGGCCTTCCGGCATGGGACCATTTTGCAGGATACGGACGATATCTGACGCACTCTCGGCGCTGACCAGCCGCCGTCCCATCCGTTCATAACTTGCAGCTTCTTGACTGGCGCGCCAGACCAGAGGCTTGGCCACACCCTCATCGCCCAGAGCAGCATAGAGGACAGCCAATTCGCGCGCTGTCAGGCCTGCACCGCCCAGCGCGAGGGCAAGGCCAGCGTCGTGATTTGCGCCGCCGCCAATGCGTGGTCGCGCGCCCGCCAGCGCCAACTGCGCCGCAAACCGCTCTGGCCCGACCCGATCCAGCATAAGCACCGCCGGCACATTGAGCGAATGCTGCAAAGCATCCGAAACCCGCACATCACCGCGAAACATCCGGTCGAAATTTTCCGGCTGATAGGACGCAAACCGTTTGGGCAGATCGGAAATGCGCGTATCCGGTGCGGCCTGCCCGTCATCGAACGCCATGGCGTAAATGAACGGTTTCAAGGTGGAGCCCGGCGAGCGGGCTTGCGCGGTCAGGTCGAGCCAGCCCCCTGCCCGGTCGCGCGAGGCAGATCCGATCAGGGCGCGCACACCACGTGTCGGAATGTGAACCACAATCGCCGAGACCTGAACGTCAGGGCCTTCCGCCTCAGCCTTGCGCAAGGCCATGGATTCGAGTTCAGCCTGAAGACCCGCATCCAGCGTGGCGCGCACGTCCTCGCGCGGCCCGCTCGCCAGCGCTTTCTCTGTGCCGTGCCAGGCACGCATCGGAAAATCACGCCGCCGCGTCGGGACCGGCGATGTGGCTACTTCCTCCACATCAGCCTCGCTGAAAACACCATACCAACCGAGCTTGGTTGCGACCCAATCGCGCGCCTTTTGCGCCTGGTGTGGCCGACGATCCGGGCGGCGCACTTCGGGCGATTGCGGCAGGGCGATCAGCAGTGCGATCTCGTCAGCGGACAAGCGGTCAGCCTCGTGCCCGAAATAACTCCAGCTTGCTGCCCGCACGCCTTCAAGGTTGCCGCCATAGGGCGTCAGCGTAAGGTAGAGTTCGAGGATCTCATCTTTCGACAAGCGACGTTCGATCTGCCAGGCGCGCGCGATCTCGATCAGCTTGGACCCGACATTGCGGTCCCGAGGTTCCAGCAGGCGCGCAGTCTGCATCGTGATCGTGGAGCCCCCAGATACGATCCGCCCGGCCCGCGCCGAGTCTGCCACAGCCCGGCCGAGCCCCGTCCAATCTGTCCCGCGATGGCTATAGAAACGTTTGTCTTCGACCCGAAGCAGCGCCTCGATGAACTCTGGATCGATCTTGTCGAGATCTCCGCGGAACCGCCACCGTCCGTCTTCGGTCGGAAAGGCCCTCAGGGGCTTGCCCTCCCGGTCGGTCACCAGCGCGGAGATTTCTCCCGCGCGGTCAATTGGCGGCGGCAGTACCCAGTCCATCAGGATAACCGCAGCAAACACTGCGGCTATCCCGATGACGATACGCCGAGGCGTCAGCATGGCTTACTGACCGCCTCCCATCGTTCCGGGCGCTGCGCTGATCGTGACGCGGCCAGGCTTGGACCGGGCGAACACTTCCGGACGATACATGTCCTCGGCCACCACACCCGGCATTGCGAAATCGCCCGGCGTTACCGCTCTGACGACATAGGCAAGCGTGACCGGCTGCGCATAGACATCGACGGCGGCCACAAACCGATCATCCTGTGCCTCGGCAGTCTGTGCATTCGCAATCTGGCCGAGATAGGCAAACGCGCCCGATCCGCCATATTCACGCCTGCCATCTGCAGGGCGCAGCACCGATTCAATCTCGAAGCCGGCGGGCAGCAGGTCCGCCACGATCACAGGGTTCAGGCGGCGCTCATGTGGCGACACCGTCAAGCGCACGATCAGCTGGTCCCCCTGGCTGACCCGGGACAGATTCACACGACCACCGGTCAGTGTAAAGAATGTCTTGTCGACGCCCATCTTGGATGTCGCAGCGGGCGGCGCCGTTTCTGGCGAACCGCTGACCATAACTGTCCGGAACATCGGCGCCTTGCCTTCCAGCGTGAACGTCACACCTTCCGTGGCCTGCGCTTCGGTCAGGGCATATTGCCGGTCATTATTATTACCACGGCCAAGCCCTTCGACGGTGAGCCGGAAGCCTTCAGCCCCCTTGTTCAGGGAGTCCACAGCCAGTAGCGCGAAAGCCTTTTCCTGCGTGGTCAATCCGGTCGGGTCTGGCGCATCCTCGCCCAGCTTGGCGGCAATACGCTCTACCACATCCAGCATGTCCGCTTCGGATGCGAGGGCCAGGATGGCCGCCTCATCGCGCAGCGGAGTCTGGTAGTAATCGCCGGTATTCTCGTAACCGAGCGCGTCTTCCGCTGCCTTGAAGGCCGAGGCAGCCCGCGCCCGATCACCCAGCATGGCAAGGCCTGCGCCGATATGGGCGCGTGCCAACGGGCTATCGATGGAATCGAGCTCGCGGTCATGCAGGTAGCGCAGGCGAGAAATGTCGGCCTTGCCCGCCTTTGCGAGCACGTAAAGTGCATAGGCCGACGAGCGCTGCATCAGCTTCTCTGCCGTATCGTTGGAATAGCGGCTCTCATAGACATCCGTGTCGTACCCATAAACGCGCCATGCATCGCCAGTCGAAACCTGCCGCAGAGCGCCATAGGCCCGCTCCAAGGATTCGTCCGGCACAGAGAAGCCAGCCTGTTTCGCGCGATAGACAAAGTCCGTCACATAGGCACCAAGCCAAGGGGATGCGTAGCCATCCCCTTCCCGCCACAGGCCGAACGCTCCGTCAGATCCCTGACGGTTGAGCAGCGTGTTCACCGCAGTCTGAATCCGCATCTTCGGATCATCGCGACGTTCTGGAGCCCCCATTGCAATCAGCTGTTCGGAGTAGAGCAATGGCAAGGCCCGGCTAGTGGTTTGCTCGGTGCATCCATAAGGGTAGCGGTCGAGCGAAGCATAGAGCGTCGCCGGATCCATTGGCAGCGTCGAATAGCCGACACTGATCGCAGCAGACCCCGGCACAAGGCCCTCCAGCAGATCAGCGTCAACAGAATAGCTTTCGCCCGGTTCCATCAATTGCCGACTGATCTTTGTTACCGGCAGATAGGGCGAACGGGTCTGTATCTGGTAAGTCCGGTCCGTTTCGAAATCATTTGGCCCCGTCACCGCCAACCTGACCGTTGCGATACCTTCTGAATCCGCACCAATCCGAACTGGCACATCCGCGCGCGCACCCGTTGCAAGCGAACGCGTCAGCTTGCCATCCGCAACATCAATCGGGCCGTCCGCTGAAATCTCGGCTGTGAACGCTCCAGGCCCGACTTCGACATTGTCGATACTGGCAGTAATTTGAGCTTCATCGCCAGGCGCCATGAAGCGCGGCATGATCAGATCCGACGGTGCTTTCTCGCGCACGATCATGCTGGACTCCGCTGACCCCAGACCAGATCGCGACCAGGCCACGGCCATCAAGCGCAGCTCACCATTGAATTCCGGCAGTTCAAGGCGAACTTTTGCCTTACCCGACCGGCCGACATCAACCAAGCCAGAGAAGAGCGCGACCGATTTCACCGGGACGACCGACAGCCCTTCACCGCCAAGTTGGTCTCCCCCTGAGCGGACTTCGGCTGGCAATCCCATATTCGGGTCAAGCAACCGACCGTAATCGTCGTACATTTCAACACCGAGCGCCTTCTTGCCATAATAGTAGCTGACAGGGTCAGGGCTCTCGAATTTGGTGAGGCGCAAGATGCCTTCATCGACAGCGGCCAGTGTCAGGAAGACCGGCTCACGTGGGCCGCCATCAAACTCGACCTCAATCACCTGCTCCCCAACAGGTCGGGCAATATCGGGCGCATTGAGCGTCAACTCGAACGTCCGCGAACCCATATCGACGGGCACATGTGTCACACCAACCGCACGGCGCGGCTTTGCCCGCAGAATCGGATCGCGCTCTGTATAGACCGACACCATCACATAGGCGCCCTCTCCCCATTCATCGGTTACCGGCAGGGTCACATTGGTGCCCTGTGCACTAACGGACAAATTCTGGACCGACAGAATGCGATCGGTAGCCACAACGATCTGCGCCTGGCCCTCATAAGGCGGCACAATGGTGATATCGGCGCTCTGACCTGCAGAGGGGGCTTTCTCAGGTCCTATGATGCGGACACGGTCTGGCGCTTCGGCACCATCCTCTGAGACACCTCCGCCCCAGCCGACATAGAAATCGTCACTGGACGCGGCGGACGCATTCGCATCGCTGCCTTCGACAACCAGTTCATGGCTGCCCCAATCCAGACCGGAAACGCGGATCTCGGTGCTGCCGCCTTCCGGCGTCGTCACAATGCCTTCATTGACCTTGGTCACCGTGCGAGACCGGCGCCAACGCCATTGATCACCGTCCCGGTACCAGTCGTAATGATAGTCGATGGCAAGCAGTTTCCAGTTGAGCCGCTGCGCGATCGCCTGGCCCTTCTCGTTCATGGCCACGACTTCGTAGGCCACATCCTGGCCTTCTTCGACCGAATATTCGAAACCGGGTTTCAGACCGACATAAAGGCGTTCCGGACGATACGGGATGCGCACGCTTTCTGTGACCGCGCGTCCGCCGGGTTCAAGTACGCTAACCACAGCATTGATGCGCAGTGGCCGCCCAGCATTACTGCCGGCATTTCCCGGCGCGAGCGTGACCGTCGCGATCCCGGCTCCGTCCGTAGTCGTATCATCCATTTCAAGGATGCGTTCACGAAAACTCTCATCATGCCTGCCGAACTTGAATCCCTTGTATTGCGGGAATGGGGTCGGCGCCGCTTCAATGCGGGCTTCGGATTTCACCGTCAGACCCGCGCCTGGTGCGCCATAAAGGAAACGCGAGGCAACTTCGACACTGCGGCTCTCACCCAACAAGACGGGCGCGTCCTTGTCAGTGTCGAGGTCAACGGCAATGCGCTGTGGCACGAAATCCTCGACTGCGAAGTTGACTGATCCGGATGCGCCCGACACACCGTCCACTTCCACCGTCGCACGCCACTGGCCACGAGATGCACCCTTGGTAAGTTCATAGCCCTCAACAACTGCAGACGCTTCAGGATCATCGAACCGTATCTTCCCGGCCACCAGCCCATTCGGGCGGTAGATGACGATATTGCCGGCACGGTCTTCAATAGCCTTGCCGGTATGATCACGCAGCAGCGCGGTCAATTGTACCGTTTCGCCAGGGCGGTAGATGCCACGCTCTGTATACATGAAGGCATCGATGTCCCCGGAGACCCGGCGGCCACCTACAGCATATTCTGAGAGGTCCACCGGCGCGCGGGTCAGGTCCAGCACAGCGAGTTCGCCCTTGGCGCTGTAGGCCATGATCAATTTGGGCTCCATATTGCCCTGGCCATTCGTGATTGGCGCATCAAAGGCCACCCGGCCAACTTCATTTGTGCGGCCTTCGGCAAGAATGTCATTGTTGCGCGCGACCAGCTGCACGGTTGTATCGGGCACTGGGCGACCGTCCTGCAGTGAGCGCAGCGTGACATCGAGTCCATTGCCACCTTCATAGGCGGTGATGGCCAGATCGGTCATCATGATCCACCGGCTGGAAGAGGCTGGCGGCTGCTCGGCGCTATCCAGGTCTGCGGCGTCCTTGACCGAAACATAATACGCGCCCGGCTCCAGCGGGCCGACGACGTCCTGCAAGGGGAAGACCGACACTACGGGCGCATTCTGCTCGCTGGCCACGTCCATCCGTCCCGTGAAGAGAATTTCCTGAACATCCTCAGGATTGTCTTCACCCCATGTATAGGCATAGCGGCCCTGGGCATTGGTTTGGCCTTCAGTAATGGACTTGAAGGCCAGCGCGCGATCATTGACGCGCGACACGGTTACTTCAACTTCGTCGACATTCACCGTTTCAATCGGAAGGCCATCTGCATCTTCGCGCGGCAGGATCACGCCTGCTCCCTTGAAGCCGACATAAGGTGGCCGGTCGGCGAAATCGATCGGAACAACTTCCTCATTCTTCAATGTGCGGCCATCAGCCGAAGGCAGGCCGGAAAGCAGTGTTGCAGACCGTTCCGACCCAAAAGTCAGACCGCCAACACACAGCTCGCGTCCCTCAACACTGAGCGCAGGTCGGAAAGCGGGACGGAATTCGAGATACGGCGAGTAATCCGCTTCCGGATCAAGCGGCGCAGAAAAGACGAAACACGCCAGCGGCTGTTCGGTGGCGGTATCGATACGGTAGCGGAAATAGGAGAAATCCTGCTCAACCTCGTCAATCGCAGCCTGACGACGGCGTTCGCGCTGGCGAGCAGCCACATTGTCAGCGGCGGAGCGCGTGACAATCGTGCCTTCATCACTGGCAGTATCAGATTGTCGGTCTTCCTTGTTGCCTCCACACGCCGCGAGCACGGCGATCATCATGGCTGTGACCAGTGTCCGACCAATTCCCCGCGTGCCCGATATGAAGTGCGACATGGAAACCCTCTCCTTTGAGCTTTCTTACAACTCTTACACATCTTCGCCACGGCGCGAACAGGGCGTGAATGGGTCAAATCAAAGAAATTCTTGCAAATTTCAGCCGCATTCAGCTGAGGTGGCCTGCTTTGGGGGTTGCCAGCCACCCCACAGCGCGGAATGGGTTTCTCATGTGGATCTGGCGAGCAGTCGGAGTTGTGGCATTCGCGCTCGGCGCGATAGGCCTTGCCTTACCGGTGTGGCCCACGACCATTTTCTGGATTGTCGCCGCTTTGGCCTTTGCCAAATCCAATCCCAGCTGGGCGGATTGGATCTATCGTCAGCCGGGCGTCGGCCCGGCAATCAAGACCTTCCTCGAAACGGGCGCCATGGCGCGTGAAGCGAAAATCGCCGCTGTTTGCGGTATGGGCCTGGCCGCATTGATTGTCACCGCGTTTGCTTATCATAAGCCGTGGGTACTGGGCTCAGGCCTCGGCCTCATCGCCGTCGGTGCTGTCTATGTGATCACGCGCAAACCCCTGCGCGACGAATAGATCCCTCTCCTGCTGCTCTCAGACCCGGACAGGAATCGAGTGATTGATCTCTCACTTGCCACAATTTCGCCCTCTTTTGCGAGCAAATGATCACATACTAACCTCACAAGAGTGTTCGACAGCAAGAAGGAGATGACCCCATGCCGGTCACGATTGTCGCGACTGCCCTTAAAACCGCCGCGTCCGTTTTCGGAGGCTTGTTTCTGGCCGATTTCATTTCAGGCCTCATCCACTGGTTTGAAGACCGGTACGGAAATCCGAAATGGCCTGTGCTGGGCCATACGATCCGCGCCAATCAGGAACACCATTTCAAACCGCGTGCATTTCTGGCTGGCTCATTCCTGTCGCGCAACAAGGAAGTCTTCGTGCTTGGCGCCTTGTTCCTCGCCGGCTTCTGGGCCACGGGCACGCTGAACCTGTTCACCGGTTCGGCTGTCCTGTTCGGCGTCTTCGCCAATGAGTTCCATCGCGCTGCCCATCGCAGCCCGAAGGAGAATGGCCGTTTGATCAACGCCCTGCAGAAAACCGGCTTCGCCCAGTCCTTCCAGCATCACGCCGCCCATCACCGCATGGGCAAGGACACCCATTATTGCGTCATTACCAACTACACCAATCCGGTCCTGGAACGCGCCCGGTTCTTCCCGGCCCTGGAACGCCTTGTCAAAATCGCTACCGGCCGGTCCCCACGTCTCGATGAAAGCGTCAATGAACGCTATCGCAAGGCGGCCTGATCCTGAGATACGCACCTCATCCTTCCCCGCCTTCCCTGAGGGCGGGGATTTCTTTTGTCGACGCGGCGTCTAGTCTGCTGGGCATAACCAAAAGGGAGAAACGCACATGGATCTGGGCCTAAAGGGAAAAACCATCTTCGTTGCAGGCGCCAGCCGGGGCATTGGCCTTGGCATCGTAGAGGCCTGCCTCGCAGAAGGCGCGAAAGTCGCCCTCGCCGCTCGTGGGGAAGAGAAGCTGGAACAGGAACGTGCGCGGCTCGCCGCCCAGTATGGCGAGGAGAATGTCTGGGCCCGCGCCGGAGACTTGCGCGATTCCCGCACGGTCGAGACGATGATAGACACGATCGAGAACGAACTCGGCGAGCTTTGGGGCGCGGTCGCCAATGTCGGCCTGCACCCTTGTCCGCCCGG
>Ga0208057_1000487_pt1 | contig 14520 bp, 17 predicted proteins | sample DeeseametaMP1649_FD_184183 | JGI IMG/M metagenome (GOLD analysis project Ga0208057, IMG submission 184183) | Marine microbial communities from the Deep Pacific Ocean - MP1649 (SPAdes) | ecosystem: Environmental > Aquatic > Marine > Oceanic | place: North of Tokelau, South Pacific Ocean...
CCTTGCGCAGCAGCGGCATCAGCTTCTGGGTCAGGAAGAAGAGCCCCTTCACATTGACGTCCATCACCTTGTCCCAGCCATGCTCCGGGAAGTCTTCCAGCTTGGCGCCCCATGCCACACCGGCATTGTTGACCAGAACGTCGACCTTTTCTTCCCGCTCGGCGAGCGTGTTGGCGAGGTGTTCGATGCCGACCATCTGGCCCACATCGGACGGAATGGCATAGATTTCGCCACCATATTTTGCTTTCAGACGCTCGACCGTTTCCTCACAGGCATCCGCCTTGCGCGAGGAAATGATCACCTTCGCGCCATTTGCCAGAAAGCCTGCCGCGATCATTTCGCCAATGCCGCGCGAGCCGCCCGTAATCACGACGGTCTTGCCGGCCACCGAAAACAAATTGCTGAAATCCATATCCATGCGCCTGTTCCTCCAAGTTTCTGATTGGCGTTCCTAGTGGCGGAACTGCCGATCCGAGGCAAGGAGATTACGTCGCAGGCGCGCGTCAGTGCGCTCCGCTGAAGGCACCTGTCTTGACCGAATAATCCACCGCAATCGCGTATTCGGGATCATCATCGGAATCGACCATTAGTTGCCCGGCCTTGCTGAGCAACTTGTGGCAATCACGCGAAAGATGGCGCAGCTGCAGGGTCTTTCCGAGGGCCTCATAACGACGCGCAAGGTCTTCGATCGCTTGCAATGCGGACTGGTCCACAACACGCGAGCGCATGAAATCCACGATCACCACATCTGGGTCGGTTTCGGGATGGAACAGTTCGGCAAAACCATCGGTCGATCCGAAGAAAAGCGGGCCTTCGATCTCGTAGACATGCGCGCCCGGTGTGCGCACGCTGTCACGCTCGATGACGTGGATGCGGCGAGCATTGTTCCACGCATAGGCGAGCGCCGAGACGATCACTCCAACGACCACAGCCGTCGCCAGGTCATAGAAGACGGTGACGATGGTCACCAGTACGATCACGGCGGCGTCCAGCAGCGGGATCCGCGTCATGATGCGCAGGCTGTTCCATGCGAATGTGCCGATCACGACCATGAACATGACGCCGACCAGCGCGGCCAACGGGATCTGTTCGATGAGGCCAGAACCAACGAGAATGAAGGCCAGCAGGAACAGTGCGGCGGCGATGCCTGCGAGGCGCGTACGTCCGCCGGATTTCACATTGATCATCGACTGGCCGATCATGGCGCAGCCGCCCATGCCGCCAAAGAAGCCTGTGATCAGGTTTGCGGTGCCCTGCGCCACGCACTCCTGGCTCGCTCCGCCTCGCTTGCCGGTGATCTCCCCGACAAGATTGAGCGTCAGCAGGCTCTCGATGAGGCCGATAGCTGCGAGAATGACCGCGTAGGGCAGGATGATCTTGAACGTCTCAAATGTCAGCGGCACGCTCGGCATATGGAAACTCGGCAGGCCGCCCTGAATGGAGGCGAGATCGCCCACGCGCGGCACGTCCAGGCCGAACCCGATCACCACGGCAGCGACAATGCCGATCCCGGCCAGTGGCGCAGGAATGATTTTGGTGAATTTCGGCAACAGCCAGATGATCGCCATGGTCAGGCCAACCAGCGCCAGCATGACCGCGAGCGGCCAGCCGCTCATCCATTCCCCGCCCGACATGCCGTGCGCCGACACTTCAGCCGTGCCCGGCACCTGGAACTGGGTCAGCTGCGCCATGAAGATCACGATGGCGAGGCCGTTCACGAAGCCGAGCATCACCGGATGCGGTACGAGGCGGATGAATTTTCCGAACCGGAAAATGCCCGCCGCCAGCTGCAGGATACCCATCAGCACAACAGTCGCGAACAGGTACTCAACGCCATGCTGCGCCACCAGAGAAACCATCACCACGGCCAGCGCGCCGGTCGCGCCCGATATCATGCCCGGACGGCCACCAATCACGGCCGTCACGAGGCCGACAATGAAGGCCGCATACAGCCCGACCAGCGGGTGCACGCCCGCCACGAAAGCGAAAGCCACGGCCTCCGGCACGAGCGCCAAGGCGACTGTCAGGCCGGACAGCAATTCGATCTTGATCCGGTTCGGCGTGAACTGAGTGAAGCTGGCCTGCGACAGGCCCTGGGCGCCAAGGCGATCTGCGAAGGCTGCAAAAGTCGATTTTACCACGGGATGACACTCTTCGATCTGAGGGCAGGAAGATGTTTGCCGCCGTATGGCGATCTTCCCCCTGCGGCGCAACCGCAGGCGTGAAGAAACTGGCCGGGAGACTTCAGTCTGCCGGTTTCCTGTACAATGAAACGTGCATCCTGCTTTCGGGGGTGAAAGGCTCTCGCTTCCATCCGCCCCAGCGGTGTTCCAGCATCAGGCCGCCCAACTCTGCCATCAGGTCCATTTCCTGCGGCCAGGCATAGCGCATGACCAGCGGCACAAGTTTTGTACCGCCCTCGGTGATACGCACGCGCTGGTATTGGATCACTTGCCGGGTTGGATCATGCATCTTCGCTTCAAACCAAAGGGACTTGAAGCCAATCTGCGTCGTGCGCATGCTCTGATTGTCGTGATACCCGGAAAAATCCGGCACAAAGGTTTCCACCAGAAACCCACCGCCGGGTACCAGCCTGTCAGCAACATGGCGGAAACAGCGCACCTGAGCGTCCTGACTGGTCAGGTTGAACAGCGTGTTGAAGACGAGGAAAGCAAACTCGAAATCGCCGTCTATGGCACAGTCGGCCATATCGCCGATGACGACCGGAATGTCTGCCCCGCCCGGCTTTTCGCGCAGTTTCTCCACCATGGCGGCGGAGCCTTCGATGCCGGATATGGCAAAGCCGCGCTTTGCCAGTGGCAGGGCCATGCGACCTGTGCCGATTACCAACTCAAGAATGCGGCCCTTACCAGCCAGCTCCGCAATCAGGGCGACAGAATCCTCCGTCGTCCCCGGATCATGGAGGGCGTCATAATCATCCGCATTGAGCGCGCCAAACGTCTCGGGATCAAAATCCAGCATGCCCGCTCATAGCATATCAGCCAGGCGAGATCATCTTGGACGGATCGACGATATTGTCGAAATCTTCGCCGGGAATGCCGTCCTTGATCGCTTCCTCGCGAAGCGTCGTCCCGTTCTTGTGGGCCGTCTTGGCGATCTTGGCAGCGCGGTCGTAGCCATACTTTTCCTTCAGCGGCGTCACCAACATGAGGGAATTCTCGAGGCCGCGCTGGATATTCTCGAGCCGTGGCTCGATTCCGACAACGCAATTCTCCGTGAAGCTCACCGCCGCATCGGCCAGAAGGCGCACCGACTGGAGGAAGTTGTAGGCCATCATCGGGTTGAACACGTTCAACTCGAAATGGCCCTGACTGTCGGCAAAGCCGATGGCGGCATTGTTGCCATGAATGTGCGCGCAAACCTGGGTCAGCGCTTCGCACTGGGTCGGGTTGACCTTGCCCGGCATGATCGAACTGCCCGGCTCGTTTTCCGGCAAGGCCAGTTCGCCAAGGCCGGAACGCGGGCCGGACCCAAGGAAACGGATATCATTGGCGATCTTGAAGCAGGACATGGCCACGGTGGTGATCGCCCCATGCGTGAACACCATCGCGTCATGCGCGGCCAGCGCTTCGAACTTGTTCGGTGCGGTCGTGAATTTCAGGCCGGTAATGCCAGCGATCTTCTCGGCGACCTTTTCTGCAAATCCGACCGGCGAGGCGAGGCCCGTGCCGACGGCCGTGCCGCCTTGCGCGAGTTCCATCAGCTTTGGCAGCGTCAGTTCGATGCGCTCGATGCCATTGGCCAGCTGCTGCGCGTAACCGGAAAATTCCTGGCCGAGCGTGACGGGCGTTGCGTCTTGCGTGTGCGTGCGGCCGATCTTGATAATGTCGGCCCATTCCTTGGCTTTGGAATCGAGCGCATTGTGCAGAACCTGAAGCGCCGGCACCAGGCGATGAACGACTTCCTCAACGCACGCGATGTGCATCGCCGTCGGGAACGTGTCGTTCGACGACTGGGACATGTTCACATGGTCGTTCGGGTGAACCGGCTTCTTTGAGCCCTTTTCGCCCCCCAGAATCTCGATGGAGCGGTTCGAGATCACTTCGTTCGAATTCATGTTGGACTGCGTGCCCGACCCGGTCTGCCAGACGACGAGGGGGAAATGATCGTTCAGCTTGCCTTCAATGACTTCTTCGGCGGCCTGCACGATCACTTTGCCCAGTTCGGGATCCATCTTGCCGAGGTCCATATTGGCTTCAGCGGCGGCCTTCTTGACGATGCCAAGGGCGCGGATGATCGGCTCTGGCTGTTTTTCCCAGCCAATCTTGAAGTTTCCGAGGCTGCGCTGAGCCTGCGCGCCCCAATAGGCGTCATCGGAGACCTCGATGGGGCCCATCGTGTCGGTTTCGGTGCGCGTCGTCATGAGTGCAAGCTCCTTCGAGAATAAGTTGGACAGGACACCCTTGGCGCCGGATGGCCCTGTAGAAAACCTGAGAACCGGCGCGGTGTAGCACGGCCATGCGCCGCTGCAAGGCGACATTCGGCCTATCTGGCCATGGCAACGTGGAATTAAGGCCTGTGGTCTAGTCAGCCGCCATGAAAACGATTGCAGCTCTCGGTTTTAGCCTGGTCATGCTCGGCGTCGGTCTTCTCTTCATCGGAAAGGCCGGTCTGAACACCCATCGCTATCTCGGCTCCAGCAACTGGGAAAGGGCACCAGCCCTGATCGAAAGCAGTGAAATTCGTACGGGACGGGATGGCGTGGCCCGGTCCGGAATCCGCGCAAAGGTGCGACGCGCGCTGACATTGTACGAAACGCAGGTGACCTACCGCTACGAGTATGACGGCAAGGCCTATACCGGCCATCGGGTCGATCTCGGGTCACGGCGCTCCTCGGACGCCAAGGCACATCGCAAGCTGAAACGGCGGTTCGACCAATTGCAGGCAGAGCAGCGCCAGATATATGCATGGGTGAACCCCACCAGCCCCGAAGAGGCTGTGCTGTATCGCACCCACAATTGGGTGGTTACAGCGTCCATGGCACTGTTCGGACTGTTCGGACTTGGCATCGCCGGCGGCGTGGTCGCATCCGAGCTTTGAACCCGGCGACCTTCAACAGGCGCCACCTTCTCCCCCATTCGTGTCTTGCGCGGTCCTGACGGCCTCGCCTAGATTGCGGGTTCGCGGGGCCCAACGGGGCCGGACCGAGATACATTTCCGGAAGACGCCAGGACTGCCCATGAACGCTCTCGCCCAGGCACTGTCACAACCGGCGACGCTGCTTGTCGCCGCGCTGGCCTTCGCGCTCGGTTTTCTCGTGCGCGGGATCGGACTTAATTCCTTCTCGCCACCCCTCATGACCGAGGCCCAGATCGAAGAAGCCCTGTCGAAGGTCACCAAGGCCAAGTGGGCCGAGATCGACCGGGCAACCGACGACCGCAAGAAAATCCTTGCCATCAAACTGCTGCGCGAACAAACGGGTCTCGGCCTGAAGGCCTCGAAGGAAGCGGTCGAGGCGCGCATGCAGTCACGTCATCGGATGCGGGGATGAGCCTTGCCGAATGGGTTTCCGCCGGAAAGGTGCGCGCGCGCATCACCGATGAAGGCGCGCTCGAAGTGCGCTGTCACGGCCTGACGACGCAGGCGAAATATTACAAGACCCTGCTCAAGGAATTCTTTCGCAAGGAGTTCCCGCCCCTGCGGCCCGGCTATGGGGATTACTCCGTTCACATCATGATGGAATACACAGGCGATGCGCCCTGGATGGACCTCGACAATCTCGCCAAGGCCCTGCTCGACAGTCTGACAGGGAACGTCTTCGAGGATGACCATCAGGTCGCCCGCCTGCTGGTCGAGCGGCGCGTGGGCGAACGCGAAGGCATCTGGCTGAAAGCCGAGGCGATGGACTGAGCCGTCAGAACGGGTTCAGCGAATAGCCATCCTGTTGCAATTTCGCGTGCGCGGTCATTGCCGAGAGCGCGATTTCGACACCCGGCAGCAAATCTGATTTCTCGATGTCGCGATAGGCTGCAGTCTGGCCACACAGAATAATACGGACACGGTGCTTTGCGAGCGCGGCCACCAAGGGCGCATTCGCGTTACCTGCTCCTGCCACAAGGTCCGCCGAGGCTCCGCCATGCACAACCACCGCCAGCTTGATGTTGGCAGCAGGGATACCGACCGCCTCGTGCATGTTCAGGAAACGCGCTGCGCTTTCCAATGTCCGGTTCACCTTGCCCGGCTCAGCAGGCGCCGCCGTGTCGAATGCGATCTTGAAGACGGCGTCCTTGGACAGCCGCTCGGCATCCGGCACACTCGCCACCTTCCCGAAAGCAGGGATCGCCATACCGGGTTTGAAATCATCAGGACCCGCCAGCGCAGGCGCAACCAGCAGCAAAGCCGCGGTAGCGGAAAGGATTGATCGTATCATGGACATCTCCTTTGAGTGCCCCTGACCCTAGGCGGTGGCGCCAGCGACGTCGAGCCGCATTTGATATACGGGCTTTTGCGTAGTCACCGGGCCGCCCACCATTGCTAGGACCATCGCCATGAAACAGGCATGGATTCCTTTCGCGTCGCGCCCCGTCCCGCGCTATACAAGCTATCCCACGGCGGCGGATTTCACGCCGCAGGTAGCGGAAACAGAGGCCGGGATCTGGGCCAGCCAGACTGCGCCGGACAAACCGATCTCAGTTTATATTCACGTGCCGTTCTGCGAGAAGCTTTGCTTCTATTGCGGATGCGCGACCAGCGTGCCGAATGGTTACATGCGCATTGCTGCCTATCTGGAGACATTGCATCGCGAAATCGACCTCTGGGCCAGGGCGCTGGGGGCCCATGACGGGATGGCGCACCTGCATTTTGGGGGCGGCTCTCCCAATGCGCTTTCAGCCGAAGACTTCAAGGACCTTGTCGCGCATGCAAGCCGCGCCTTTGGCCTGCGTCCCGGCGCCGAGATCGCGGTCGAGATAGACCCGCGTGGCCTGACCCCGGATTTCATCCATGCCATGGCGGCCTCCGGCGTCAATCGCGTCAGCTTCGGCGTCCAGACGCTCTCCGCCACCGTGCAGCAAGCCGTGGGCCGCATTCAGCCGAAAGTCCTCCTCAGCGAGGGCATCGCCCGACTGCATGAAGCAGGGATCGGTGCGATCAATATGGACCTCATGTATGGCTTGCCCCACCAAACGGTCACGGATGTCGAGGAAGCCGCGCATTTCGCCACTGAGATGGGCGCCGCCCGCATCTCGCTGTTCGGCTACGCGCATGTGCCATGGTTCGCCAAACATCAGGCCGCTATCGACGAAGATGCCCTTCCCGGCCTTGAAGCCCGCTTTGAACAGGCCGAGGCAGGCGCGCGCACGCTGGAACTGGCAGGCTACCAGGCCATTGGCCTTGATCATTTCGCTCGCGCCGACGACTCGCTCACTCAAGCCGCCCGCACGGGCGCGCTTCACCGCAATTTCCAGGGTTATACGGACGATCCATGCGACACGCTGGTCGGCATAGGCAGCACGGCAATCTCCCAGTTTTCGGGCGGTTACATCCAGAACTTCAAGGAGCGGACAGCATGGCGCGCAGCGATTGAAGCGGGTCGCCTACCGGTCGAGCGTGGTGTCGCGCTGACTGAGGATGACCGCCTGCGCGCCCGCGCCATCGAGACGCTGATGTGCCAGATGGAAGTGGACGTGGACGGGCTCTGCCGCGAAATGGGCGCTGCCCCCGACAGCCTCGCCGACGCGCTTGAAACCGCCCGCTTTCTCCAGTCCGCAGGCCTGTGCCGGATCGCCGGCAGCACTATCCAAGTACCACCAGACGCACGCCTTTTCCTGCGCACGGTCGCCCAATGTCTTGATGGTCGCTACAAGCCCGCGCCGCAGCGCCATGCCAAGGCAGTCTAGTCCATCGCGTCTGGGCACGCGGCATCCCTTGCAGATACTCGATCTGGTGTTACACGCAGGCTCTACAATCCGGAGCGTGAAATCCCATGGCTGAATTCCTGGTCCTGCATCAGAAAAACAATAACAAGGTGCGCGTCGTGAATATCGAGCATGTACGCATGCTGCGGCCCCATGACGAAGCTGGCACGTGGCTGGAGTTTGGTGGCGACAGCGAAATATCCAGCCTCCTGGTTCGGGAAGATCTGGATGACCTGATCACTTTTCTGGAAGCTGAACAGGTTTAGCCAGAGACGCTCTGCAGCGCCTAAGCCCCCAGCGCTCGCGCATGATGGGCAATATGCTCGTCCATATAGGTCGCGATGAAATAGTAATCGTGGCCGTAGCCATCGCGCATATTGTAATCCAGCCGCTGGCCATGCTTTGCGCAGGCGTCGGTGAAGACTTCCGGCTTCAGTTCGCGCTCCAGAAATGTGTCGGCCGTGCCGGTATCCACGAGGATCGTTGCCTTGGTCTGGCGCTCCTTGACGAGTTCGGTCGCATCATACTGCTCCCATGCCACGGAAGGTTCGCCGAGATAGGCGGTGAAGGCCTTCTGGCCCCAAGGAACCTGCGCCGGGCTTGTGATCGGGCTGAACGCCGAACAGGATTTGTATATTTTCGGATGCTTCAGGTGCAGCGTGATCGCGCCATGACCGCCCATGGAATGACCGAAGATGCCCTGCCGGTCCATGTCGGCATAAGGAAAGTGTTCTGCGATCACCTTGGTCAGCTCATCCGTGATGTACTGATCCATCTTGTAGTGCTTCGCCCAAGGCTCTTGCGTGGCCGTCAGATAGAAGCCCGCGCCCTGACCCAGATCATAAGCCTCATCATCCGGCACATCGTCGCCACGCGGGCTCGTATCCGGCGCAATAATCATGATGCCGTGCCGGGAGGCTGCCCGCTGCAGTCCGGATTTCTCCATCACATTCGCCCAGCTGCAGGTCAGGCCGGAGAGATACCACAGCACCGGCACTTTCTCCGGATCGGCCTGCGACGGCGTATAGACCGCAAACCGCATCGTACAGTTCTGCAACGCGCTCTCATGATCATGCACGGACAACGTGCCGCCAAAGGATTGCCATGCGGATACCTGGGTGAGGGTCATGTGCTGAGGTCCTGTCCATTCGAGTGAAAGTAACCTCACTGATGTGGCCCGGTTGAGCCTGCAGGACAAGGCCCCGCCGCGCACATGGTCGCCCGAGGTCAGCCTTGCCAGCCTCGCCCCGCTAGCCCAAAACAGGGCCCAGCCCACCAAAGCCTTCGGAGGATCTATGCCCGGCTATACATTGTACGGCGCCGACGTCAGCTATTACACGGGCAAGGCGCGCGCCTATCTCGACTGGCGCGGCGTGGACTATGTCGAGGAGCTGGCAACCCAACAGGTTTATCGCGACATCATCCTGCCCTCGGTCGGCTGGCCCGTGATCCCGGTGATGAAGACGCCGGACGGCGAGATTGTCCAGGACACGACCGACATCATCGAACACATCGAAGCCGCCGAAGGCCTCTCCCCGCCTGCGATCCCGGACGGCCCGGTGCAGGCCTTTGTCGCCCAGCTGCTGCAACTCTATGCCGATGAGTGGCTGGTCATTCCCGCCATGCACTATCGCTGGAACTATAATGAAGACTGGGCCTATCAGGAATTCGGGGCAATCTCGGCCCCGGACCGCCCGGCGCCGGAGCAATACGAGATCGGCAAGCGCAATGGCGAACGTTTCAAGGGCGCCCTGCCCCCGCTGGGTGTCTCGCCGACCACTGCACCGGCGATCGAGCAGAGCTATGAGGCTTTCCTCCGCGAATTCTCCGCGCATCTGGAAGTGCATCCCTATGCGCTGGGCGGCCGCGCCACGCTGGCCGATTTCGCCCTGTACGGCCCGCTCTATGCGCATCTCTATCGGGACCCGGCTTCGGGTGATCTGATGAGGCGCTATGCGCCCAAGGTCGCCGACTGGGTCGAGCGCGTGAAGGCAGGCTCCCCGCCTCAGGGCGACCTGCCCGCCAATGACGAAATCCCCGTTACGCTGGTGCCCATCCTCGCCCGCCAGATGCGCGAGCAATTCCCGGCCCTGCACCAGACCGCGCAACTCTTCGCCAACTGGGCCGAGACCGCTTCCCCCGGCACACATGTGCCGCGCGCGGTCGGCCAGATCGAGATCGACATTGAGGATACGCAAGGTCCAGCCGCTGCGCGCACCTTCCCGCTGTGGCGTTTGCAGGCAGCGCTCGACGCCTATTCGGCGCTTGACGGCGACGCCCTCGCCCGCGCCGATGATCTGCTGGAACGTGTTCGCGGCAGCGCGCTAAAAGAGTTCAGCCTGCCGGCCCAGCTTGCGCGCGCAGACTATCGCCTCGCACTCGCCTGATTGGGTCAGGGCGTGACGGCGAGACACTCGATCTCGACCTCTGCCCCAAGAGCCAGACCATTGACACCAAAGGTCGACCGCGCCGGTTTGGGGTCCGGCAGCGCTGCGTCATAAGCCGCGTTCATTGCGCCATAAGCCGCCATGTCGCCCAAGAAAACTGAACATTTTACCACATCAGAAAGGTCGGCATCGAACTCAGCAAGGGTCCGTTCGATATTCGCAAAGATCATGCTGGTTTCAGGGCCTACGCCTCCGGACGCGAGTTCATTCGTTGCCGGATCAATGCCCAGTTCGCCGGAAAGATAGATTACGTCGCCCACGCGCACGGCCTTGGAAAAGGGCAGATCCGTTCCCGCTTTGGTGACGCCGGGAAAATGGGAAACTTCGGGTGAGGTGTTCACCTGAATGTCCTGAACATCCATAGCGACGCAGCCACTCAACAGCATGGCCGCCGCGCTCACCCCCAAAATTCTCATCATGTCCGCCTTCCCCTCAGTGAATCCATTTTGGCTCTTCGCCCTCGATCCCATCCTCCTCGTCATCGTCAAGGTCTGAATAGGTCGTGAACTGAACATCGTATCCGAAGGGCTGGTCTTCCGCTGGCACGTCCGGCTCGGTCACATAGACCTGTAACTCGCCGTCCATCTTGAAGCCAAGCCGCTTGCCGATGACAGAAATCATGTCCGCGGCCTGTTCCGGGTCGGTCGCCCAGACCTTCATGCCCATGATGCACGGACCGATCTCGGTCTCGTAATCGGCGTTCGGCTCGAACACCTGCCCGTCCGCAATCAGCGTATAGTGAGTAAACTCCGTCATGGAGAAATCATTACCCGCTTTGCAGCCAAGGTCGAGCCCGTGGGGCCAATTTCCGGGGGCTGGCGCGCACAAAAAAGGGCGACGCGTACAGCGCCGCCCTCCAAAGTTGACGTGCGTCCCACGCTAGCCGCGCAACATGGTGCAGATCTTGTTGCCGTCCGGATCGCGCAGATAGGCGAGATAGAGCTTCATGCCGCCGCCTTCTCGCCAGCCCGGTGGGTCTTCGATGGCCTTGCCGCCTGCCTCGATCCCGGCCTTGTGCCAGGCATCGGCCTGTTCGGTGCTGTCGACCGCAAAACCGATCGTGCCGCCATTGGCATGACAGGCTGGCTCGCCATCAATCGGCGGCGTGACAAGGAATGTTCCGCCATTGTGGAGATAGATCAGTCGCCCCTTCGGATCGACAATCGCCTCGCGCCCGCCCAGCGACTTGAAAAGCGCGTCGTAGAATTTCTTTGATTTTTCCAGATCGTTCGTGCCGACCATGACGTGACTGAACATGTGTTTCCTCCTTGTGGATGGGGAATTTGTGCCTCAGCCGCCGAAACAGCGCCAGAGGGATTTCGGCCTCCCCCCGCGTCAGCTTGCCATAGCCGCCGCCAGCAGCGGACGCAGATGGCTCAAATAGTCTGCTTTGCCGATGGCCAGCCCTTTGGCCCGCAGGATGTCGTAGGCGGTGACGAGATGGAAATAAAAGTTCGGCGTCAGCCATTCGTCGATATAGTCTTGGCCAGTCATGGAAAGCGTCGGCATGCTTGGCAGTTCGAGAGAGGTCTTCGCCTCGGCGAAGCTTTCCTTCGTGTCGGTCTGCGCCTCGATCCGGGAAATCGTCTCGGCCACAAGGGCTTTCAGGTCCGCGAAGCTCGCCGTATCAACCTCGAACTCTTTCACAGGCGTGTCGTTTAGCTTGCCCAGAAGCAATTCTGCCTGACGGCACGTGAACCATATCTGGTTCGGCAGAGGCAGCATGTCCTCGGCCAGCCGCGCCGTCAGCAGGGCTGTCTTCGCCGCGTCGTCCGGAAACAGCTCCGCCTCGGCCCGGCCAAGAATATTCTGCAGCGTGATCAGGCGCGTGCGGTAGATGTTGAGATTGCGTTTTACGATGGTCATTTGCTTTTCCCTCTAGCGCGACTCAGCGGTAATCCAATTCAAATGTGGTGCAGCCTTCGAAATCGCAATCCGTGCGATCCCAAGAAATGACAATGCGGGCTCCATTCCTGCTCGCGATGGACTCTCGCAGTCCGGCCTCATCGTCGAGGAGATCAATCTTGCCGATCCTCGGATTTCCGCGCAGGCAAACAGATGCCGCCTCGGCGAACTGATTGATCCACCAATAATGGGTCATCGGGGCGACTTCACCGACAAATTGTTTGTCTGCTTCGTCGCGGCAGTCGGTATCTTCTTCACATCCCGCATCGGTCGCTATGCCCCACATGATGATTTCGTCTTCAGATCCGCGAAACGCCGCAAGACGCATATACCGGGCGGAGGAACCCGTTCGCGGCCCTGAATCGACCCACGTCTGAAGATCACTGCAGAATTTCTGATCCATCGTCGGGCCGGTGCTCATGCAACCGGAAACGATCGAAGCGCCCGCCAAGGCCACGCTTGCGCAAAGAATCTGTGCGGGCCGGCGCGACACTAATACACCACCACGCTCCGAATGCTCTCGCCAGCATGCATCAGGTCGAACGCGTCATTGATCTTGTCCAGCTTCATGACGTGGGTGATCATCGGGTCGATCTGGATCTTGCCGTTCATGTACCAGTCGACGATCTTGGGCACGTCGGTGCGCCCCTTGGCGCCGCCAAAGGCCGTGCCGCGCCAGTTGCGCCCGGTGACCAGCTGGAAGGGCCGTGTACTGATTTCCTTGCCGGCCTCGGCCACGCCGATAATGATCGAGGTGCCCCAGCCGCGATGACAGCATTCCAGCGCCTGACGCATCACATCCGTATTGCCGGTACAATCGAAGGAATAGTCCGCGCCGCCATCGGTCAGTTCGACGAGATGGGCGACCACATCAGCGGTCTCCTTCGGATTGACGAAATGCGTCATCCCGAATTTCTCGCCCCACTCCTTCTTGGAATTGTTGATGTCGACACCGATGATCTTGTCGGCGCCCGCCATCTTCGCGCCCTGCAGCACGTTGAGGCCGATGCCGCCCAGGCCGAACACGACGACATTGTCACCGACCTGAACCTTGGCCGTATTGGTCACCGCGCCCACGCCCGTCGTCACGCCGCAACCGACATAGCAGGCCTTGTCGAAGGGCGCGTCGGTGCGGATTTTCGCAACCGCGATTTCCGGCAGGACGGTGAAGTTCGAAAAGGTCGAGCAGCCCATATAATGATAGATCGGCTGGCCCTTGTAGCTGAAGCGCGTCGTGCCATCCGGCATCAGGCCCTTGCCCTGCGTCGCGCGGATCGCGGTACAGAGATTGGTCTTGCCGGAAAGACAGCTTTTGCACTGGCGGCATTCCGGCGTGTAGAGCGGGATCACATGGTCGCCCGGCTGCACGCTGGACACGCCCGCGCCGACTTCGCGTACAATGCCTGCGCCCTCATGGCCGAGCACGCTCGGGAAGATGCCCTCACTGTCCAGCCCGTCCAGCGTGTAGGCGTCCGTATGGCAAATGCCTGTCGCCATGATCTCGACCAGGACTTCCCCGGCCTTCGGGCCTTCCAGATCCAGTTCGACAATTTCCAGCGGTTTCTTGGCTTCAAAGGCGACAGCGGCGCGCGTTTTCATGAGGGAGCTCCATAATGTTTGGGTGCCATACTACTCTTGCGCTCTGCGCGATAAAGTACGTAATTCGCAATTCATTGTTGCAGGACTGGGATAATGCAAACGGATTGGGATGGTATTGAGGAATTCGTGGCTGTGGCGACGTGCATGGGCTTCAAGCCCGCGGCGGAAATGTTGAACGTCTCAACCTCGCATGTGAGCCGCGCCGTTACCAGACTGGAAAACGCCATCGGCGCGCCGCTATTCTATCGCACCACCCGCAAAGTCTCTCTCACCGATACGGGCCGCACCGTGCTCAGCCATTGCCAGCAACTCATCGAGTCGCGGGACGAGCTGTATGCCGTGGTGGGCGGCACCAATGAACCGCAGGGAGAGATCAAGATCACCTGCCCCACATCTCTGGGCGAACGCTACATCTCGCCCATCGTGCGCGAGTTCAGCCAGGATTATCCCAAAGTAGAGATCACGCTCGACCTCTCCAACCGGCTGGTCGACCTGATCGCCGAGGGCATCGATCTCGCAATCCGCACCGGCATGCTGGAAGATTCCCGCCTGATCAGTTCGCGGGTGGCAAGCCGGCAATTTCTGGTTTGCGCATCCCCTGCCTATCTGGACGCCAACGGCACGCCCGAACGGCTTGACGACCTGAAAACCCACAATTGCCTGACAGGCTCCTCCAGCACATGGCGCTTTCG